>QLAH01000384.1_pt1 | contig 25244 bp, 22 predicted proteins | sample 4693081 | NCBI WGS metagenome assembly QLAH01 (sample SAMN09425401, study PRJNA476045) | Lake water metagenome, whole genome shotgun sequencing project. | reverse complement strand
TCTTTCAGCGTTAATTTGACGGTCTCATCTAGCATCCGCAAGGTTTATCCACAACCGATACATGGAGCTTATCTCAAGATGGCCGTTGGTACTTTATTCTCGAGCACGTCCCTTAAGCACAAGAATCAACGCATCGGCAAGGACTACCTGACTCAGAATAATAGCGGTGCCTGTGTCAAGAGAGGCGATCTATTGAGAAAAGTCAACGCGTAAACATGGGGCTGCCAGCATGTCTGCATTACCTCCTGCTCAGATCCTAAGCCCACCGATCTTGCCGTCATTGGCCAAAGTCTGAGAGATGGCCCTCCCTCCCCCTGCCAAGGGGAACGTTGCATCTGAGACCCTCCTGAATAAGGTGGCTAGGGAGGATCGGCCTAGCGCAAGGGCTAGGGTAAAGACTTGTGGGCACTTAGAACCCTACCCGCAGGCGATGGGTGGAACAATGGACAATCTGGGTTTCTGACCACCGAAGATGTAGATTTGTATCTAAGCAGCCTGCATAGATCCTGTAGATATACAGAGGCTACGGAGGCCGCTACAGGGTAGCTTTCGTAATAATTTGATACGAACAGGCTGAATTTGGGAACCCCCCGTCACACGCCCAGCGTTGCCATCCGGAAGCCAATTTAAGCACTGACACAGGCTACCCGAAATGGATCGAACCCGATTGGGGATGCTAGTAGAACCCACGGCCACGGCGCTCTTTTCGCCTGGATGGTTCGCCTTACCGTGTCATTGCTAGGATTGGGTATCTATGAAGACTGCATCTATCGGCTGTACTATGATGGCCTCCTCACCAGGATTTCCCCCCCCCTCCAATTCATCGTTCCAGCCGGCGGGGGAGGACATGCGAGCCTTAGCCCAAGCCATTGAACAGCAGGTTGAAGATCGTCTTCAACGTCGTCCTGGGGGGCTGGCCGGGGTAGCCGCCCGCTTAGCCGCCGAGGTGGATCGCATTTGCCACCGCAGTGATCGCATTCAGGCCTCTGGGGATATCCACCATTGGCAGCAGGCCTTGGTGCGCCATCGGATGGAGCGGTGCCTCGCCTACTATGAGGTGGGGTCTCGCCAGGGGCGGATCGACTTGCACAGCAGCCTCAGCGCCATTGTGTACCGCCATGTGACCCCCAAGGAGAGCTACCTCAGTTTCCAGGGGCGCTATGCGCTGATAGAAGATTTTATGCAAACCTTCTATATCGAAGTGCTGAATGCCTTTCGGAGGGAACATCATCTGCCTGCCACCTACACTCCGCGTACGCAGTTAGAACTGTCGGAATATATGGCCTTTAGCGAGCAATATGCCAAACGTCGCATCTCCCTGCCGGGGGGGCATAGCCAACAACTGATTGTGCTGCGCGCCCAAGCCTTTAGCCGTCGTCAGCCTGCCGAAACCTCCGTAGATCTGGGTTTGGTAAGTGATGGTGCCAAGTCGGAAGATGCCGAAACCTATGCCCGCAGTTCTGTGGTGCAGCAGGTGCGCGACAAGCTTAAGGCCGATGCCTACGATCCTGGCGAAACGGTGATGCGGGATCGGGTGATTACGGCCCTTATGGACTACTTCAAGGCCCAAAACCAAACCGATTGCATTGACTATTTAGTTCTCAAATTAGAAGACTGCTCTGCCGCCGAAATTGACGAGATTTTGGGGTTATCTCCCCGCCAGCGCGACTACCTGCAACAGCGATTCAAATACCATGTGGAAAAATTTGCCCAGCAGCACGAGTGGGAACTCGTCCACCAATGGCTAGGGGCCAACCTAGAGGCCAGTCTGGGCATGACTCCGGAGGAATGGCAGGGCTTTTTGGCTAGTCTACCCACAGATCAACGTCGCCTGATTGACCTCAAGCGCCGCCAGCGCGATGACGACGACGACACCCTTGCCCTAGCCCTAGGCTGGACGAACAAAAAAGTGCACCGCACCTGGAGCAAGCTGCTAAAGCAAGCCTGGAACTACCGCAATCAAGGCCACTGAGGGTCGAAAAGCCCCTAGGCGATCACTCGGCGGCCAACCTAGGCCAATGCCTGGGAGGCCGTTTCACTGCCGGGGGGCTCGAACTTATAGCCCACCCCACGCACGGTCTGGATGAGTGCTGGTTCGTTCGTGTCTTTTTCAATTTTTTTGCGAATCTGGCCCACATGGACATCCACCACTCGCTGGTCGCCCACATAGTCGTAGTCCCAGACCTTTTGAATGAGTTCCGCCCGCCGCCATACTCGGCCTGGATGGCTTGCTAAAAAGTGTAAGAGGTCAAATTCTAGGGCCGTGAGAGGCACCAGATCGTTGTGGAGCATGACTTCCCGCCGCACTGGGTCGATCACCAAGCTGTTAAAGATGAGGCATTGCTGCTCGGCGGTGGTCACTGGGCGCTGGCGCTTGAGAATAGCCCCCACCCGCACCTCCAGCTCTAGCAGGCTAAAGGGTTTAGTGAGGTAATCATCGGCTCCCTCAGCAAAACCACGTATTTTATCGGCTTCATCGGTGCGGCCTGTCAGCATCAGCACAAACACACCGGTGCGTGCCTGCATTTCTTTACACAGGTCATAGCCGTTGGTGTCGGGCAGGTTAACGTCCAGAATCACTAGGTCAGGCGTGAACTGATCGAAGGCCGCAAGTGCCTTCTTGCCGTCCTCCGCAGACTCCATGTCGTAGCCCTGCTTCGTCAAAAAACGATAGATTAAGGTGCGAATTGCAGCATCGTCGTCAACAACCAGGATTTTGGCCTCCGCCATGGTCATACCTTTGGTCTAAGTGAGCTGAAAGGGGGGACGTGAAGAAAAAGCCCCGGTGCCCATCCACAGGAGGGACGGTGTGCCTTCAAATGCTTCAAAGAGTTTCCACGTTTTCCGCACAAACGGCTTCATAGTTCCCTAGCTTACTAGAGATTTTTATGAAGAGACTATGTTGCTATCTGTAAAATAACGGAAGGGCTGGGGCTAACCCTCAGGGAGCCAGGGTTCCACCACCGTTTGCACCGTGATGTCGGCATTGAGGCTAGCGGCCACGGCACAGTAGCGGGTGTGGGACAGATCCGCAGATCGCGCCAGGGCCGCTTCGGTCACCGCTGGCCCTGCGCCATAGTGAGTGACGGTGATGTGGGTAAAGCGGCGAGGATGGGTATCGGCTTGGGTGCCCGTGATCTCGATGCGGTAGCGGGCTAGGGGTTGGCGCTTTTTGGCCATGATATCGATGACATCGTAGGCGGTGCAGGATCCTAGAGCCGCCAGCAGCAGATCGGTGGGTTTGGGGCCAATGGCCGGTTGATCCCCATCCACCAGGACGCGATCTCCGGTCTCGTTGTGTCCCACAAAGCGGTGGCCACAAATTTGGTGCAGCACAATTGTTTTTTGGGTTGCCATTGCGATTTGATTTCCTTGGATTTGCTAAAAGGCCATGGTAGGGCCGTTGGGGGCCATCCCATGGGCTAGCCCCATGTTAGAAATACAGCAGTAAATTGAGGCCGGGGATGGTGCGGGAGAGCGTCCACAGCAGCAGTGCGGTGTAGAGCATTCCTAGCCCCCATTGGTACCAAACTAGGGCGGTGACGAAGCCAGGAACGTTTTGGTCGCGCAGGCGAATATCGTTGAAGCCAAATTTGAGCCAGTTGTTGAGGCTAAAGTCCAGATAGTTTAGCCAGTTCCAGCGGCGATCTAAGAGAATCGGGGTGTAGCGGTCGCGGAAGAAGGGAAACTTGGGGACGACGGGCAGGCGAGCAATCAAGAGCCGCAACTGCCGCATACTACCGTCTTCGACGAGGTAGCTTTCGTGGATTTGGTCGTGGAAACGGCCTTTTTTGAGCAGGATTCCAATCAGCAGCAGGGGCACAGGTAAAATCAACAGCCCTAGACACAGGAGAGTGAATCTAGGATAGTCGGCGGCGCGTAGGAGGTTATTAAGGCCCAGCAGCAGCAGCAGCCCCCCACCGCCCCCCAGCCACAGACCTTCTCCAATGGGCGGCACAATGGGGGTGGGGGTGCGTCGTCGGTAGCGATCTACCCACCAAAACATCGCGGCAAAGATGGGGATGGCCACCAAGCCCACGCCAAAACAGACCCCAAAGCTGGTGCCGTAGTGGCTCAAGAGAATTAAAATCCCCAGCAGCAGCCACCGCAGGCCCAGGGCCAGCCGCCCACCCCAGGTACCCTGTCGGCGGACGAGGACATGGTCACGCACCTTAACGTAGGCCGCTAGGTCAATACCTTTGACGTTTAGGATGTCGTCCACCGTCACCAGGGGCTGATCTTGCCGATAGGCGATCAGCGCCTCGGCCTGGGCTGGCTTTAACCCAGCTTTTTCGAGGGCAGTGAGGGGGGCATGGTTGAGGTCGGCCCCGATCAGTTGTCGCTGCCAGTCTTTCAGCCGCAGCCGTTCGGTGGTGTAGGCGATCCGGTTGGCGTCGCTGATTTGTTCTAACTGGCGAAAATTGCGTTCTAGATTACGCAGTAGGGTTTCGTTGCCCATCAACTGCGGCACTGACAACGCCCGCCCGATACGTCCAGGGGTGCCTAAAATGCGGGTCTGCTCCACACTAAATTCCATTCCGGCCACGTTGAGGTAAGCGGCGGGCCGGAAAATGGCATCGCCAAAATCGGCCTCTGGCCCCAGCAACGCATTGCGTAGGTTGACCGGGGCCGCAAAGCGGGCCTGACGCAAAATCAGCGCCGATTCAAAGCGGGCCTCGGTGAAAAATAACGGTTTGGCAAAGGTATCGCGCAGAAAAAAGGCGGTGCCCTGCCACAGGGTGCGGGCAAAGTCGGCGGTGCCCTGCCACTGGATGCGGCTAAAGTTCAAATCTCCCGCAAACTGAGCGCCGCTAAAGTTGGCATTGGCCTTAAACTCGGCCCCCTGAAAGTTGGCCCCCTGGCGAAGGAAGCTTTGATCAAACCGAACGGGGTCAAAGAAAATGGCGTTTTTGGCCTGTAACCGCTGGCGAAACTCAGATCCCCCTAGGTTTACCTCCTGGTTGAATCGTGCTCCAGACAGGTAAACCTCCTGGTCAAACACCGATCCCTGGGCGGAAATGCGTCCTAGAACGTAGGTTTCACCGGCCATGAAGGAACCCTCAAACCGGGTTTGTAGCGCCAGTAGCGGCCCCCGAAACAGGTAAATTTCCTGGGGTGTGATCTCTGCCTGAAGCAGCAGCGATTGGGACAGGCGGCTGAGCTGCGATAATCGCTGCCGATCTCGCTTCAGTTGCGATAACCCCTCTGGGCTTAGGAGCGGTGCCAGGGTGTCGCCGTAGAGGGGTTCCCGCTGGCCCAGTTGTTGTAGGTCGAAGGTGCCCTGCACCACGGCATAGCTGAGGTCGAGGATGGGGGGCGTCGCGGGCCGCTGGAGGCCGTTGCTCAGCACCCGATAGAAGGTGGTGGCAAAGTCGCGGTCGGTCTTCAGGTCGATGGTGAAATAGCGCAGGTCAATGACGGTGCGGCCTTCCCGCTGAAGGGGATTGGCCACCCGCTGCCGCAGCACCTCCATCGTGAGGATGGGGTGATCGGGGGCCGAAGCCGCCATCGCCTTCGGAGGCACGGCCATCTGCCCCAGCCCCACCGCCACGACCATCAGCCCCACCAGGAGCCAATGGGATAGCCGCCGCATCGCTAGGGGTAAACGCTTGATCCAGAAGCAGCACCAGCCTGTAATCATCACATCTGAGGAGACCGCAGACACGTTACTAGCGCCATGTTCCCACCCAACCCACGCTCTACTCAGCCGCCTGAATCCGCTCCACCTCCGCTAGGGCGAGGGCTTTGTTATTGGCGTAGGTGGCGATGCGATCCTGGGCGATGGGGTAGCGCTCATCGTCGGGGGGCACTTCGGCCATCAAATCGGAAGCCCGCTGCCACCGCACGGCTAAGTCCAACCATTCCGCCGCCGTGGTCGCAGAGGATCCATCCTCTACGGCTTGCTGGGCTATGCGCACCGCTAGCACAAAGGGATCTTGATCTGGGGTCGGGGGCGGCGTGGGGACGACGGGGGCGGGAGCATCGTCAAGGCCAAGGCTGACCCGCAGCCAGTCTTTGGTAGCCCAGCCCACCAACAACAGCAGCAGCGCTAAGCTAGCCCCACCCATCAGCCCTCGCCAAAAAGCCGTCTGACTGCCCGGTTTTTTGGTGGGCACATCTTCTAAATAGGGCGTGCGCTGACGGGGAGCGCGTAAATCTTGCCACAGGCGCAGGATGGGGTTAGGCCGATTGAGGGTGACGGGTTGCGCCCACAGCAGGCTATTTTCTGGATCGCGCTTAATTTCATCCAGCCACAGCAATTGCTGTGGCTGCACGATGCGGCTGTTGATGTTAACCCTGGTGATGCCCTTAGGTCTGATGGATTCCAGAACGGCTTTCACTTCATCGACCACGGTTTCCTGGGGCAGTTGCTCGGCCCTGGGGGCCTCCACTAGCAGTTGCAGCACACCATTATCCTGGACGGCGCGGGTGCGGATGCCGGACTGAGCAAAGTGTTCGTTTAAAAGCTGAATAATAGCCGCCACACTCCCCTGGCGGGCCTGGAGGTCAATGTCGTCAATGGTGGAAGGCATAGCAAGTACAACCCGCAACGATGGGCGGTAAACCAGATCACGATGACATCGGCTGGCCATGATCCCAAAAATTATATCAAGCCCCGCCAATATCATGTCTGATCTCTGATGTGGCCCCTTTCATGGCTACCCTAGGCCGCTGCGGGGATCGCCTTGGCCAACGACCATCGCCCATCGGCTCACAGCGACAGGGGTCACAGATCTCCTACAGCAAACCCTGAAATCGACCCTCGGCCCCCAGTTGCTTTACCGCCTGTTTAATGTCCTGGGTGCGATCTTTGTGCACAATCAGGGTGGCGTTGCCGTCGCGCACAATCACCACATCCTTGAGGCCAATGGTTACGACGACTTCCTCCGCATCGGAGGCGTAGACAATGCTACCTTCGGTGTCTAGGGCCACATGGGTGGCAAGGTTGACGTTTTTGTCATCGGGCTGCTTCAGCAGTCGCTCCACCGCATTCCAGTCGCCTAGGTCATCCCAGCCAAAGGCCACGGGCATCACACAGGCGCGATCCGTGTGCTCCATCACGGCATAGTCGATACTGAGCTTCTCTAGGTTGGGATAGGCTGCCATCCCCTGCGCCTCAATGGCCTGCACCATGGCGGGGGCGTGGGTGTGCAGTTCCGTCAGCATCACCTGGGCCGGAAATACAAACATGCCGCTATTCCAGCTAAAGCGGCCACTGTCAATGAAGGCTTGGGCGGTGGCGGCATCGGGCTTTTCGGTGAAGCGGCTGACCTGGTAGGCGGGCCGATCCCCGTAGGTGCCCACAGCAGACCCCTGCTCGATATAGCCGTAGCCCGTGGCGGCGTAGGTGGGGGTAATACCCAGGGTGGCAATGGATCCGCGTTCATTGGCCAGTTGGATGGCCGCATTGAGGGTTTGGCAAAAGGCCTCCCCATCGGCAATCCAGTGGTCGGCGGGGAAGATCCCAACCACGGCATCGGGGCCATGGCGGCGGGCAATTTCCAGGCTGGCCCAGGCAACGGCAGGGGCGGTGTCGCGGCCCACGGGTTCGATCAACAGGTTGGCCTCTGGCAAGTGGGGCAACTGCTGGCGCACCCGATCGGCCAGATGGGCAGCGGTAATCACCCACACATCCTGCCATCCCTGGGTCAACGGCTTCAGGCGATCCGCCGTCGCCTGAAGCAGGCTTTGGCCGCTGCCATCGAGGCTCAAAAACTGCTTCGGACGAGCCAATCGACTGACGGGCCAAAACCGCTCCCCTTTGCCGCCCGCTAGAATAACAGGAATGAATGAAGCCATAGGTATTAATCCTTAATGCTTATCTATAGCCAATCGCGAAAATGGTGCTCTAATCCTATCCCTAGGGGCGATCAGTTGCCGCCGAAATGGGCTTAATATTGATTAACACATTCCAGAAGCATCCTTTGCCAAGGTGTGCTAAAGAACCTTGGCAAAGCGTGACAGATGGTTAGGTGTCTAAACTCCTAGGACAAGGCTGAGCAATTAGCGGTAGGGTCTAGGTAGCTCTGTCCGGCCTCTACAAGGCTGGCTGTGCTCAAGAATTGGTGGTGAGGCGTGACGTCAGCGAAGCAGGTATCCATGGAACCGTCGAAGCAATCTGAAGGCCCCCGGGCGGCTGTGCCTTCTTCTCAAGCTGGAGAATCCCAGGCTGGCCCCGCCACCCTCACTCCAACGGAGGCTGAGACTGTGCCGCCCCAGGTTTCGACGCCGACCGACGCCATGCCCTATCCCGAGGAGCTTTCGGCCTATCGCTATGTGGCCCCTCCCGCCAAACCCAAGGGCTGGCTAGGGCAAGCCCTCAATCTGGCGTTGTGGGGCGGCATTTTTCTCGGCACAGCCGCTACCTCAGCGTTTATCGGGGCCGGGGCTGCTTTGATGATGCCCCTCCCCAGCCCGATGGCCGCCAACAGCGAAGGGCAAGGGCTGAGCGACCTATGGCAGTCTGGGTTTCGCTACCAGGTCACTCGCCCCGTCAATATTTTGGTGATGGGGCTAGATGAGAACCTGGACGCAACGCCAGGATCCGACGCAGTTTTTGGAGGTCGCACCGATACCCTATTGCTGGTACGCATCAACCCCGAAGATAAAACCCTGCGGGTGATGTCCATCCCTCGGGATACCCGAGTGCAAATTCCGGGCTATGGCACGGCCAAAATTAACCATGCCAACGTAGAGGGTGGCCCTACCCTGGTGGCCCAAACCATTGCTGACAATCTGGGCAACGTGCAGATTGACCGCTACGTGCGGGTGAATACGGCAGCCTTTCGGGAAATTGTGGATCTGGTCGGTGGCATTGAGGTGGAGGTACCCCACCGGATGGAATACACCGACCAAACCCAGGGGCTATATATCGACCTCTATCCTGGCTGGCAAACCCTCAGCGGCGACCAGGCAGAACAGTTTGCCCGATTTCGCAACGATGGGGCGGGCGATATTGGCCGGGTGCAGCGACAACAGATGTTGCTGAAGGCTCTGCGGGAACGCCTAACCAGCCCCCTCGTGGTGCCCAGCCTACCCCAGGCCATCCGGGTGGTGCAGCGCTATGTGGATACCAACCTCACCCTAGAGGAAATGCTGGCCCTAGCGAACTTTGGCCTCGAAATTGAGGCCAACGATTTGCAGATGGTGATGCTGCCTGGGCAGTTCAGTGGCGCAGAATATGAAGCTAGCTACTGGCTACCCGACTGGGAAGCCTCGGCTACGATCCTACAAACCTTCTTCCAAACCGAAGCCGTGGGCATCTATGCCGACAATAATGGGACGCGCTACGTTGCCAATCTTCGCATTGCCGTCCAAAATGCCTCCAGTACCTCGGGGGCCGGGGCGGCGATGGCGCGCTACCTGCGCGATAACGGCTTCAGCAATGTCTACCTCATTAACGATGCCCCAGTTCCCAGTCGTAGCACCGAGGTCATCGCCCAGCGGGGAGATCGCCAGAGTGCCGAAATGGTGCAATCGGTGCTAGGTCAAGGACAGGTGTTGTCGGAGTCTACGGGGGATTTAGGATCTGACATCACCATTCGCGTTGGGCAAGACTGGGGAATGCAGGACAGCCCGACGCCCTAGTTCCTAAAGGTCAATGGCCGCCTGAAACGCATCCCAGGCCAAAATATCCTGCACCAAGGACTGATAGCCCAGGGTGTTAGGGTGCAGCCCATCAACGGAAAGACGGGCCTGCCACCAGGCATCCCCTCGCCGCAGCCACATATCCATCACATCCAGATAGGGAATGTTGTGGCTTTCGCAGGCTACGCGGGTGGTTTCCTTATAGCGCCACTGTTCGCGATGGGAATAGTACAGCACTTCGGAGAAGGGCATGGCGGCTTCGTTGACGGGCACCATTCCCACAAACAGCACTGGGCCAAGCTGGCGGGCCTCGGCCAGCAGTTCGGCGATAGTTTGCTCAAAGTCGTCAAAGTCGGTGTAGTTACGACCGAGGGCGCGTCCCACCCGTGCCGAGTCGTTGGTGCCCACGGAAATCACTACGCGGTCGGGCAACCGATTGCGAATTTCCCCCCGATAGCGAAACTCCTGGGCCAGCCGCGCTTGTACCTGGCTGGCCCGATCTCCCCGCACACCCAGATTATAGAAAACAGCCCCCGTTGCCCCTGGGGCCATTGCCTGTCGGCGTAGGCGCTCTACCCAGCCGCCCCCCTCTGGGTCGCCATAGCCATAGATCAGGCTATCGCCGATCACCACCACCTTTTGGGGATGTACCATCCGCGCCGGAAGACCGGGGTGAGCCTGGGAAGAACCAAGGGAAGACGGGGTGGCTAACATGCGAGGATTCCCAAGACCAAGAACAGAACGCCAGTACACCATGCTAGACCGGGTTACCTATCGCCAGGTTGCCCCAGCCCAGGGCAAGGCAATCCTCGGCAGCCCAATCGCCAAATCTGCTGGGCAGAATTGTTTCAATAGTTTACATAATTCCCCGATGTCCAATAGATGATGGGGGCAAAATTCGATTTCTGGAATGGTTGAGGGCTGAGGTGTAGCTAGGGTGTGGCTAACGTTGAGCGCCCTCGGCCTAGAACCCTTAGACCGGGGGCTTTCCCCATGGGGAAAGCCCCAACCAGGGCAAGGGAAGGCCAAGTTTAGCCTTGACCCAGGGAGGCCGTGACTTGGCGATGCACCTGTCCCCCCAGTTCGGCCATCCAGGTTTTCATGGCCGTCCCATCGGCTAGGGGCGGCATGGGCACCAGCAGGCTGACCGCCACCCAGGGCGTGAGGGTGTGGCGGGTGAGTTGGGATCGCTGATTGGCCCAAAACCAGCGACGGGGAGCCGGATGACCGCCCCCTGGCCAGGCATACCACTGCAAGACTGCCAGGGTTTGTTGGTCGTCGCGAACTTGAAGCCAGTTGGCCCAAACGGGTAAGGCCTGCTGACCGTCTTGGAGCCGTAGCCGCCGCCGCTTTTCCACCCGCCAATTTTGCAGACCAGCCAAGTCTACCCATTCCACCTGGGGCTGGTTGCTGTGCCAGGGCTGGGGATGAAGTAGCAGCACCATCTCCTGGGCAGGGCCGCTGGCGGTGGTGGTATACCCATTCACGCTCCAGTCTTGGCGATTGAGGGTGACGACTTGGTGCTCGGTCGGCGACCAGTTTGGAATCGCCAGCCCTTCTTCCCGCAAGGTGTTCAGGGCGGCCAAGTCGGTGTCGGTAAGCTGGGGGGACGTAACCCAGGGCCATTGTCCTGTTAAGTAGGCTGGGGCCATGACCACCATCAGCAGCACCGTTAACAGCGCCACTAGGCCAAGCTTCACCCAGCGCTGGGGCAAGCCAAAGGGAACGGCGGCGGGAGAGGGAGAGGTCATAGGGTTGGACGTGAGGGTGACAGGGGGCAAGAACAGATCAAACAAAGGCTTACAACCCCACTACACCGATGCCCGGGTTTGGCGGTTGAAGGTGAAGGTAGGCGGTACATGGCGTCGAATGATTCGCAGCCACAGAATGAGCAGCATCAGCATCAGCGCCGAATACACATCGCCGCCCCAGCTTTCGTGAAGCCAATGGAAGAGGTCGTGGTAGCCCATGCCATGGAAGTAACTCAGGAGGGCATTACGGATAATGTTGCCCACTACGCTGATCACTACCGTGCCGCTAAAAAACAGACCCACCCATAGTTTCGAGGTGTAGGCTCCCGTCCAGTAGACCAGCATGAGGCCAACGTAGAGGCTGGTAAACAGCATCTTGAGTCCGGCGCAGTGGGGAGCCACTTCCACCGCTTGATCGTTGACATAGAGGTAAATCTGCTCAACGGTGACGCTAACACCCGTGTGGGTGAGCAAAAATCCAGCCACGGCGGCAATGAACTCTTGTAGCGGCAGAATGTACGGCTCAATCAGATAGGGCAATTGGGTGGGCGTAGCCAGGGCGACCAGCAACAGCGGCATGGTCTGGAGTTTAAGCCCCGGCATTCCCTTCATGACCAAACACACCCCGGCCAGCATTAGCGGCAGGGAGAGGCTCATCCAGTCTGTCAGCCCCGTTGCATACATCCCACTGGCCACCAGCACCAGCAGCAGCCCTAGGGGATGGCATTGGGAATCGAGCCGTCGCCAGAGGGTACGCTTTTCCCAGACGATATAGGCTGCAAAGGGTAGCCCCAGCAGCCCATGACTGAAGTATTCGTGCTGAATGCTGATGGACTTATTGAGCCAGCCATCGACCCAATGCAGCAGCAGCGGGGTATAAAGCAGCAGCATTAGGGCCGGAACGAGCCAGGTGGGAGAGGGGGCAAATCGGCGAGATATCATAGGGCGTTGGGGCAACAGCGAAGGGAGATCGTAACCAGGGAGGCAAGGGAGTAGAAAGAACCAATCAGGCCTAGCCTTATGATGAGGACTCGCCCGAGGCGGTGATATCCGGGGTCATGCCCATCCCGGTTGAAGCTTGCCCCCTGGCCATAGCCACCGCCTCTACCATCGCTGCCACCACCCGATCCACCTGGGCCTCGTTGAGGCCGGGATACATGGGCAGAGAGAGAATCTCTTGGCAGAGGGCTTCAGCGTGGGGAAAGGAACCAGAGCTATAGCCTAAGTTAGCAAAGGCGGGCTGCTGGTGACAGGGAATAGGATAGTGGATTCCCGTTTGAATCTGCCGTTCCTCCAGGTAGGTTTGCAGATCTTCGCGGCGGAGGGGGCAGTCCTCCGTTACCCGCACCACATACAAATGATAGACATGGCCGGGGCCAGCGTCATTGCGCATCGGGACAATACCGTACTCGGCCAAGGGGGCTAGCCTGCGGTCGTAGGCCTGGGCCAGGGCATAGCGAGCCTGATTCCAGCCCGCCAGATGGGGCAGCTTGATCCGCAGCACCGCCGCTTGCAGGCTATCGAGGCGACTATTTGTCCCCGCTGGATCGGTGTGGTAATACTTGCGGCTGGCTCCATAGTTACGCAGGGATCGCAACGTTTGGGCCATGGTTTCGTCGCCGGTAACGACCATGCCCCCATCCCCAAAGGCTCCCAAATTTTTGCTGGGATAAAAGCTGAAGGCAGCTCCTTGGCCTAGGGTTCCGGCCCGCTGCCCTTCCCGTTCCGCCAGATGGGCCTGGGCGGCATCCTCAAAAATCATCAGATGATGCTGATCGGCCAAGGCGCGCAACCCCTGGGGCGACACCATCTGCCCATAGAGATGCACCGGAATGATGGCCTTGGTGCGTGGGGTGATGGCCGCCTGGGCCGCGTCGAGGTCAATTAACGCTGTCTCCCGGTCGCAATCGACCAAAATCGGGGTGGCTCCAGTGCGCAATACCCCAATCAGCGTGGCCACAAAGGTATTGGCCGGAAGCAGCACTTCATCGCCGGGGCCAATGCCGCAGGCCGTCAACCCCAGCACTAGGGCATCGGTGCCACAGCCCACCCCTACCCCAAAGGGCCTCTGGCAAGCGGCGGCGAAGTCGGCCTCAAAGGCTTTAACGGCTTGGCCCAGCACAAAATCGCCATCGGTGGCCACTTGGGCGATGGCGGCTTGTAACTCGGTGGCTAAGGGGCGGTGCTGGGGGTCAAGATCGACGAAGGGAATGGGAGCGACGTGGGGCATAGTTCAACCGATGAAGAGGGAATGGTGTTAGGATGCCCCGCTAGGGAGACTGAGGCATCAAGGCTGTGGAACCATGGTTTCATAAGTTTTGCCCCGTGGCCACTGATATGGCTGTAGCTCAATGGTACTCAGCCAACCAGCTTTTTAACTTAGGTATTACCGGGCAGGGGCGGGCCGCTTGCAGGTTGTCGGGTTTGCTCCAGGTGAAGGGCGCTTGCTGGGCGGAGGAGAGCCACAGCAGCCGTTTGGCGCGGGTCATGGCGACGTAGAGCAGGCGGTATTCTTCGGCGGTTTTGAGGGCTTTGGCCTGTTCCCAGGCGGTGAGGGTATCGGGAATGGGCGTGTCGGGGCGATTAGGATAGACGGGACTCGGCTGAGTGTGATCTGGCTGGGTGCGCTCTCGATGGGACTGGTGGGCGTGGGCGCGGATTTGGGCGCGGGCCACCTCAGACAGCGAAAAGTCTCCCAGGAACTTGGTTTGGGGCGGCACCCACAGTTCCCCAGGGATGGTTTTTTCGTGCAGAAAGGGCAAAAACACCACGTCCCAATCCAGTCCCTTAGCCTTGTGCATGGTGATGATGGTGACCTGGCCGGGGCGGGTGTAGATCGAGTCGGTGTCCTCGGTTTCTACAGCCGTGAACCGTTCGGAACCGACGATCTCTTGTAGGACTTCGATGGCGGCGGTGAGGGTGTTGTTCTGGCGAATTTGCTGGCTGACGCGGGCCGCGAGTTTGTCGGCGGTGGCCAGTTCGCTTTGGTTGTAGCCCAGGGTTAGCCCCAAAAAGGGAAACAGGCTGTAGGGCGACAGTTCCAACCGGGCGCGGAGCAGTCCGGTGCAGTAGCGGCGGGCGGTGCGGGCGGCCTCGGTGTCGGGGGGCGTATCTAGGGGGCCGGGGTAGAGGAACTGTTCCGGCGCTTGGGCCAGCAGGTTGAGGTCTTGGGTGGGTACCCGCTGGCGATCCACCAGCACCCGCAGGGCTTCTTTGAGGGCATCGGGGGAGTGGGGCCGATCAATAAACCGCATCAGGGCCAGCATGTCTTCGGGCACCTGGGTTTGCCGATCCTGGTCGCCCACGTCGTAAATCGGCAGCCCCAGTGCCGTCAAATCTACCCCCACCTCGTCCGCATCCCGCAGCCGTTTGGCGATGTACTGCCCCTGGCGTCCCTCCCGCACCAGAATGGCAAAGCTGAGGTCAGGATTTTCGCTAAACGCCTCCTGCACCCGCTGGGCGATCAGGCGCACGGAGTCTTGAATCGTCGGCGGTGTGTGTACCTCCAGCCCCGCACCGAGGGCTTCTGGGTTGGCGTTGGGCTGGGGGTCGTCTAGGGGCACGGGGTGGATGGCCTGCTCCCGAAACGGGATTACATCCCCAACCACCTGGGTGCGGTTGGCCCAATTCAGCAGGCGGTTGGCCGCTTCCATAATCAGGGCGGTGCTGCGTCCGGCCTGATCCATCGTGACCAGGCCCCCCTGGCGGCGGCAAATTTCACAAAACTGGTTAAAGAAAACGGGGTCGGCGGGGGTAAAGGTGGAGTTAATCGCCTGGTTGGGGTCGCCCACCCGCACTAGGTTAGGTTCTGCATCGGGATCGTCGGGGTTGCCCGCCAGCAGGGTCAGCAGCCGGGTTTGCAGGGGCGAAGAATCCTGGGCCTCGTCCTCAAACACTGCAAACACGCGGGACTGCCAAAAGCGTAGCGTAGCCGGATCCGCCAAGGTACGCAGGGCGGCGAGGATCATGTCGTCGTAGTCGATGAAGCTGCGCTCCTGCATCAGGGCTTGGTAGCGCTCATATAGTCCGGCGGCGATGGCGAGGATGTCGTAATCTACATGGCCCTCGGCATAGCGATGGTCGAGGGTTTGGGCCAATTCCATCACCTGATCGGGCAGCAGGCCGGAACTCTTGGCCTCCCGAACCACCGTATCCGCCAAGCTGGGCAGCACTTCGGTACGCAGCACCGACTGCCGCCGCAGAATCTCGGTTTCCTCCCCATCCACCTGCGCCCCCTCCAGTAATCGCTGGTACAGGGCCGGATTCGCCACAATCCACTGCTCCACAGCATTGCGAATCAGCCGATTATTTTGGGCTGGAGACACTAGCGTCAGGCTATCTAAACTGAGGTTCGATAGCTCCGGGTTGCGGGTGGCAATGGTGAGAGCCAACCCGTGCAGAGTAGACACCGTAAAGCTGGTTTGGGGCAGCTTCAGCCGCTTCAAATGACCGCGCACTTTGGCCTTTAGGTTCGCCGCTGCGGAACGGGTAAAGGTCACCAACACCAACTGTCGGTTCAAATGCAGTTGATGCCGAGCAATGGTGATCGCCGCCGCCGCCGCCATCCCCGTAGATTTGCCAGAACCGGGCACCGCCGACACCGCCAAACTGCCCCCGGCCCAATCCGCCAGTTCCCGCTGCCCCTGGCGCAGGCTGGCATAGATGTCCTGGAGGATCGCCTCCCGGTCGGGGGCATCAGTACACATCATCGTGGGAGCCAAGATTCAACAACAAAATTGATTGCCCTTGTGACTCTGCATCATCACCCACAAACTCAAACAAAATTCTCAGCTTATAATCAATTGAAGCTGACCAAATTCTAGCTAAATCTCCTGTTAATTTATGAGTTTGCAAACTAGGATGAAAAGGGTCTTCAGAGAGTTGATTTAGCGTTCTTTCAATTGCAGGATGCAAATCTGGGTTACGTTTGACTAACCGCTTAAAGGCTCTCAACGATTTGGGAGTCCAGCCAATTTTCCTCATTTGTCTAACTCAGCCATGAAGTCGGCAACATTACCAAATTTCACCTGTCCCTGAGCATATTCCTGCCGAACTTCAGTAATCTCACTCATCAATACTTTTCGTCGTTGCTCGATGAGGCGCTTTCGAAGAAGTTCGAGCAAGGCTTCTTGATCGTCTAGAGACAAGGTTTCGATGGTTTCAATTGCCTTCTGAAAAGTAGAGGATTGTTCAGGCATAGTAGTACTCCAAAATTCGTTAAGTTAATTGCACTGTTCTTGCTTGACAGCAGCCAAGGCTTTGACCCGAAGTTGAGCATCATTAAGGGTAGGGGTAAAATCCATCATGGGGTATCTCTCCGCATAGAATCAACCGGCATGAATCAAGCAACCTCATCTAGCTCAGGCACATGATCAGCTTCGTAATTTTCAATTAAGACACCAATCACATCCATCATTGAAGCAAGGGGATGGGTCTCATCTTCTCCGACCTGATCAATTAAATTATCTAGCAATTCAACTAAATGTTCATATTGCTGCTCGGTGTGCGGAACAAAAACAGTCTTGGCAATTGAATTCCAGGCTCTAATTGTATTGTCCAGATCGAGACTTAGCATAATTTATTCCACCTCTCTTCGTCATATTCTGCATGAGTCAACACAGCCCGAATGTAAACCTTTCTTCGATTGTAGTGAATTGCTGCAATGAGCCTAACCTTATTGCCTCCAATATTGAAAACTGTTAACTTTCCAACCTGATCAGCCGATGGAAATAATTCACGTAACTCAACAAATGACGAAAACTCGTTCTGCTTAATAAGTCTGTACTATTGAGCTAGAGCGTTCTTGACCTCTGGATGAAGTTTGGCAAATTCGTTAAGCCGCCTACGAGTAATCACATGCATATTAATTTACTCATACCTCACCTGGCTTTAATTTTTCCAATTGCTTCTGTGCCCATTCTCGCAGTTGTTCGTCGGGATCATTTACTACTCTGTCACGTAGCAGATCCAGTATTTCAGGATAAGTAGAATAGTAGGTCAAGAGAACTTTTAAAGCCACTTGACGTGGGTTATCTACTTCATACATTGCCCCGTAAGGATTTTCTACTGCAATTTCACAAAGCGATTCAGCCAATTTGGAATCATCCTTCCAGTTATCCACTAAGCCGGATATAGCTGCTAAACAAATTTCCGGCAAAACAGCGTCTTTTGCTGTTTTCAAAAGCCATTGATAAACTGTTAAATCGCCTTTTCCTACATCAGAAATAAGTCGAACTATCCTCATGCTTTCTCTAATGAGAAATGTCAAATCAGATTCACTAAGGCCAAAAGGTTCATCGTTAACGGCTAAAAGGAATACTTCAAATTTACTCATTAATAGCGACGAAGTATATCTGATTTCCTGGTAATTTGAAACCTCTTGAAGGAATTTAGAGACTAAGCAAATGTCACCGCCTACGGACTTAAGAATATGTTCGTACAAGTCAAAGTTTTCATCTTCGTAATTTGCATCATCACCTCCCACGTTATCTTTGAAAGATATATTCATTAAAAATTCAACTAATTGACCTACAAACTTAGGTGCAATCATTCCAGCAATCAACCGTAAAACCTCATGCCAATTTTCATCTTGCCAATGTTGCCCAAACACCTCATCCCGTAACTGCTCAAAGGTGATGGTACGTTGTTTTTCAAAGCGGTGAACAAGTTCAACAGCACAAAAATATTCTAAAAAGGTGCGGTGCATAAAGCCGTAGGTATCGGCTCCGCGATAGCAGAGGATAAAGTTGCGCTCTCGCAGTTGTTGAATCAGTAAGTTGGCTTTTTCACGGGGTTCACTAAAACCCTGATCGCGTAGGTAGTCAGTCAAAATTCGGGTAAGGCGTTCTGCGCTGATCAGGTTCCCCTTCAGTCCGTCTTCCCCGGCTTGCATTTCATAGGCAATCAGGCGTAGTATTCCTTGTTTTTCCCGTCGTCCAATGGCATCTATCGGGATCTGCAAACGCTTGTGCTCCACATCCCAGTGATAGAGCAACACCCGTGAAGCCTGATCATAGAGATCGGTACGATCACGCGGTAGCTCTTGCCGTCGATTTAGGATGGCCATCATGGTTAGTAGCAGGGGGTTGTCTGCCAGGTTGGCAATCGCTTTAGAGTTCTTGATGGCATTCTTCAATCGCTGTTTTAGCCGCACCTTATCAGGATCGCTGCCCATGGATAGGTCATACCAGCGATCAATGAATTCGTGAATCTCGTTGGTATCCAGAGATTGAAGGGTGAAGTGCCGAAAGCCACTGTGCTCAAGGCGTTCGGGATTGTAGCCAATGATTCGCGATGTCACCAAAATTTGGGCGCTGGGATACTGCTGGGAAAAGCGAATAATGTCGTCAATAATGGTCGATTGAGTGGCGCGATCAAAAACCTCATCCAGACCGTCAAACATAACTAATGTGGGAAACTCTAGTAAATGCTGATGGAGTTGTTGCTGATCAAACTGCCAATCCACACCTCGACCGCGATGGAGAAATTCTAGAAAATTGGCGGCTGGATTAAGGGCAAATTCTCGTAACTCAATCAATAATGGCAGGTTCTCAGTTTTGCCTTCCACCCATTCCAAGGCCAAATACTGTAATAGACTCGATTTACCTGAACCAGGATCGCCTAAAATCACCGCCCTCTGCGAATCAGCTACTGCTTCTAAAACCTTGCGGGCGGGTCGCTGAAAGTACTCATGACGATAATGCTCTAGGGCCTCCGGCGATAAATCGGCTTCGAGTTGTCCTGCTGCTTGCAGTTGGCGTTTCAAATCCAGCGGCAAATCATAGCGCATGGGGGGCAACGCCTCGCGCACCGTTTGCTCAATAAACATTGACCAGAGCTTGATGGCATCGACCCGGTCAGTACTATCGAGGGTGTACAGTTTTAGGTAGCCATAGCTAGCCTGTAAGCTCTCTCGATAGGCATCTAGGTTAAACCCTGGTGAGAGTTGAGCGGTATTGCGGGCAATGTCTTCTAGTAAGTTAGAATTCAGGATTTCTCGTAACTCGGAATTCCCCTTAACAATGCCCCTCACCTCATAGACATATTCTTTGCAGACACCCCGCCAGTCAAACTCCTCGGCGGGAAATTGCCATCCAGAGTCTTGATACTGATCTGTCCAAATTTTCTCTAATTGTGCGTAATCAATTTGTTTGCAATCTTTTTCAAAGGCTTTTCCTAGGAGAGGGCGCACCGCCTTATCCTTCACAAACTTTTTGATCGCAGCCTGATAGTGATGATCAATACTAGTTTCAGGAACATCGTTAAGCTGAAGTTCTTTAATAAATCGCTTAATAAAGTAGCCAATGGCCTCTGCCATGGGTGTTTTTAGTGTAGCTGCATTGAGCCGAGCAACTCCGCTACTCAGGCAATCCTTGAAAAAATCTTGAACATACCCCTCTAAGACAGGTTTACCCAAATCGAGCACCTGTTCGAGTACGAGCTTGCCCAGTTCTATTCCTGTTGCAGCGGCCCACCATTCCAGCATCCTGAGACTCCAGACGTGACTCAATGCTATCTCTACTATGGCATTCACAACAAAAATTGCCGCTTCACCCTGCCGCCTGTTATTCCCCCATCCTCCTCTTTCCTAGCTCCTGATACCTTTTACCCTGCCCCTAGTCGCAACACTTTGGGATGGTAGGCATACAACGATTCTCGGTGGCCAACGCTGATGTAGGTGGTGCCCGTGTGCTGAAGGTGGTTGTAGAGCTTGGCTTCGTTGGCGAGGTCGAGGGCGCTGGTGGCTTCATCCAAAATGGCAAAGGCGGGCTGGCTCAGCAAAATGCGGGCAAAGATGAGCCGCTGTTGTTCCCCTAAGGACAGCAATCGCCCCATTCTTCTACGGCCTCAAAGCCGCCGAAGCGTTCGGCCAGGTTTACCTTCTCTAGGGCTGCTTGCAGGCTGGCATAGATATCTTGAAGGATCGCCTCTCGGTCGGGGGTGTTGGGCTGAGGGATGGGGGTCACAGTCATGGCGATTCAATTCACCTCACTGCGGCTAATCCTAGCGTGGCTACCGCTTTCCCCTGCATCCCTGGCAATGAGCCACGCCATCCGGCACAGCGGCAGTTTTGAATTTGGACAGAATTTTTGAAAACCCGTCCGGACGCCATAGGCGACCTCCGTAATAGGTAAAGGTAGATGCACCCTGATTGTTAAACCCTGGGATACCTGGAGGTATCCCAGGGTTTTTCTTTGGGTTACTCTTTGGCTACCTACCGATGGCGCTGTTGCGCCTGTTCCACCTGGGCCGCGATGGTGGGATCGTAGAGGCGCAGGTAGTTCCAGTAGTTGCCAAACACCGATTGAATGTAGCCCCTGGTTTCGGGGAAGGGGATTTTGTCGGCAAAGTCGTCGGCGTCGCGGTAGCCGCCTCGGCTAATCCATTCGGATACGTTGCCGGGGCCTGCGTTGTAGCTGGCGATGGCAAACATGGAGTGGTTGTCGTACTCACGGTGGGTGTAGTCCAAATACCAGGTGCCCAGTTTGATGTTGTCGTGGGGATCGGTGATGGTGTAGTCCGTAATGGTGGGTTCCCGTTCTTTGATCCATTCCGCTGTGTCGGGCATCACCTGCATTAGCCCAGTGGCCCCAGCCACGGAGCGAATTTTGGGCATGAAGCGCGACTCTTGGCGGATCAACGCCAGCACCAGCAGCGGGTTGAGCTGCCGTTCCGCCGACCAGGTTTGAATCAGGTCAGCATAGGGAAAGGGATAGACCCCGTGCCAATAGTCGGGCTTTTGTTTGAGGGCTTTGTAGGCTTCAATTTCCTCTGGTTCATCCACCAGAGACAGGCTCGATACTTGGTAGATGCCGTCGATGTAGTCGCCGTGGGTTTGGCGCATCAGGCCATCCACAAACCGCTCCGGCACCGAGGGATCTTGGCGGTTGACGTACTCTATTTGCCAGCGCTCCCAGGCGGCCTGGTCTTGGCCCAGTAGGTACAGTTCCTTCAGCGTATCCGACCCTGTAGGCAGGGGGCTGCGGCGAGGCAGAGGCGCAATGGCCGGAACTTTGTCGCGCACGGTTTGAAAATCGCCCACATCCCAGCCCAGATGAACGGCAGAACGCCACGCAAAGTAGGATTCGGGATGAACGGCGATCACCTGTTCCCACAGGGTTTGGGCCACGTCGGTCTGCCCTAGATCGGCGGCCCATTTCCCGGCCCAAAATCCGGCCTCGGCGGAATCGTCGGCATCGGGGCTGTGCTTGAGGGCATCGCGGCCCCAGCTTATGGCCATGGCCAAATCCCCTTGCTGGGCAGAATTTCGGGCGTTTTCTAGGCGAATTTCAGCGGCGGCTTCGCTAGCACTGTAGTCCTTCAGGATGGTCTCACGGGTGGCCTGGGCCGATTCGGCGCTGTTGAGCTTGTCCAAAATTTCCGCCCGTTTCAGCATCGCCTCGGCGGCCCGGTCGGGGAAGCGGGCAATCACCTGATCCAGCACGCTTAGGGCTTGCTCGTCCGGCAGGCTGAGGGAGAGTCGCAGGAGTCCGGTAGCGGTTTCCGGGGCTTCTGGGAACTGTTGATCCAATTGGTTGTAGAGGGTGATGGCGCGATCCCTCTGGTCGCCAATTTGCAAGCCCCTGGCCGCTCGGTACAGGTTGCGCGGGGAGGGCGTAGCTCGGGCATAGGCGGGGCCAGCCTCGTCGTACACATCCCGCCGCCACAGGCCAAAGCCCACGGTTTGCCAGTCTTCGGGCTGAAGCTGGTCGGCAAACTGATTTTTCAGCCGCAGCAGCACATCTCCCACGCTGGGATGGTGCAGCCCCGCCCGTGCGATGGTGAGCAGCAGGGGCAACGCATCGGCCCGGTTGGGATCCTCCGTCAGTCTTTGGTGAGCCACCTCTACAGATTTGGGATGGTCGGGGAAGCGCTGGAGCAATTCATCCCACTGAGTCGGATCCTGTTGGCCCAACTCAAACAGCACCGGGGCAATGGCGGGGTCGTCGGCATACTCCGTTAGCAGGCGATCTTGGGTGGCCTGGGCGGCCTCGGCTTGGCCAGCGGCGCGTTGGGCCTGGGCCTGGGCCAGCAAAATGTAGGGGGCCATTTCGGGATAACTTGCCTCTAGGCCATCTAACAAAGGAATGGCGCTGCCGCCCCGATCCGCCGCAATCAAATCCAGCGCCAGCAGGTACCTGGCCCGATGCTGGCTAAGGGAATCGCGCCCCTGGGCATACTGAGCCAAGGCTGCTGCCCGTTGTTCCGCCGATTGCAGGGCCAGATCCAGCACCGGATCCTCCTGGCGGCTGCGTTCCCCCAGACCGCCTAGGGGAGCCTCTGCCGCTGCCTTTTCACCCCCCGGAACCGTGAGATCCGTATTGTTCACAAAGGCCGCCACCATCCCAAAGGACAGGGCGCTGAGGCCAGCTAGGGCCAGCAGGGGCAAACGCTGTTTGATCCGGTTAAGCATGAAAGGTTGGGAATTCGGCTATGGGTTGTTGTAGCAGAAAATCTGGGTTTCGGGTGCCTAGGGTGGCCGCTTTTCCAAGCCCTTTGCTCGGTGCTGGAGATGCCCCTTCAACGAGTTGGAGCACAGGATGGTTCCACGCCAGCGTAGAAAAGCAGCCCTATCTGCGAGATCATCAACTCAGTGGCGTTCCCTAGGGTTGTGCTGACCTTTCAAAACCATCAACTATGCGAGTTTTCAACGTTCTGTTGGGCATTGCCCTAATTTTGTTTGGCATTTATTTCCTCGGCAAAAATATCGTCTTCACCACCTCGGTCTACCCTTGGTGGCGAGGGGTCGCCGCCGATCTGTCGGTGCTGTCCCTGTGTGTGGGTGTGTTTGCCCTGGTCTTTTTGCCGCCTGCCCTGCGGTCGTTTGGCTGGGTGGCGGTGGTCTTTGGTATTGTCTGCGTCTTCGCCAGCAGTCGCGCTATCCTCAGCCCCACCAGCCTGTGGCAGTTTTTCCTATCCCTCATGGCGATGGGGTTTGGCTATAAGCTGCTCTCCCGTCGGCGATCCCTGTTCTAGCCTGTTCCCCATTCCCCTATGGCTAGGGCTGCGGCATCAGTGCCTGTCTTCCCTAGCCAGGGCTTGGCGATAGTAGCGGCGCTGCAAGATTTCCAGCTTGCCCCCGGTTTCTTGAATCAAGGCCCGCTGCCGTCGGTACAACCCCTGAAACAGGTTGGCAAAGAGTAGGGCGACCATGGCTACCACTAGCCCTGCCGCCGTAGAGATGAGGGCCTCACTCACCCCCAGGGTAACCCCGGTTTCGTTGCCGCCTTCCCCCAGACGCAGGGAAGATAGGGCTTCCATCAGCCCCAGTACCGTACCCAGCAGGCCCAATAACGGAGCCATTCCCACCACGGTTTCAAACCAGGTCTGGAACCGCTTGAGCTGGGGTATCTCCGCCTGGGCCGCTGTTTCTAGGGCCAGGGAAAACTCGTCGGGGGTGGCATCCTCTAGGCTGAGGGCAGACAGAAAAATACGGGCCACGGGGCTATGGGGGTGCTGTTTGAGCAGGGCCACCGCCCGCTGGGGATGATCGGCGTAGGCACCGAGCACCGCCGTTAACCAGGGCCGTTGCTGGCGATGGATCCGCAGCCAAAACCGGGTGCGCTCTACCACTAGCGCCAGGGTGAGTACCGAAAACATCAAGAGCGGCACCATAACAATGCCCCCCGCCGCCAAAAGATCTGCCATAACTGCGCTGTAACTGTGAAGGATGCCCGTTAGGAATGTTGTGAATCATGATGGATGATCAGAGGTTTAGGCCATCCATAAAGCGCCCATCAATCCTACATTGGAGTGTGTGAGTTTGCATTAATTCGCCCATGCCCCAGGTATCTCTGACTGATTTTTTAGCTGCTGTGCAAGCTGGTCAACTGGTGAGCTTTCCCACCGATACGGTGCCCGCCCTAGCCACTTTGCCCCAGGCTAGCGACCGCATTTACCAGATCAAACAACGCAGCCAAACCAAGCCCCTCATTTTGATGGGGGCTAATCGAGCGGATCTCTGGCCTTACATTACCGGAACCGAGGCCGAGCAAACCCAATGGACAACGATGGCCGACCGCTACTGGCCCGGAGCCTTGACCCTGGTATTGCCCGCTAGCGACCGTTTGCCCCCCGCCATGAACCCTGCCAACACGGGCACCCTCGGCCTCCGCATTCCCGACCACCCCCTGGCGCGATACCTGCTGGAACGCACTGGCCCCCTGGCCACTACCAGCGTCAACCACTCTGGCCAGCCCGCCCTAGAAACCCTGGCGGAGATTGCGGCGGAATTCCCCGAGATCACCACCCTCAGCCCCGCTGTCCTAGCTGAGATTTACCCCCAGCTTGGCGATGCCCCCGTGCCGCCGATGGAGAAGCCCCAGGGGTCGGGGCTACCGTCTACCGTCGTGGCTTGGCGCGATGGCCATTGGGAGGTGCTGCGCCAGGGATCAGTCACCATTACGCCCTAGCCTTGACAATTTATAATTCCGTATTTTTGCTGAGATTGTTTGGGTTGACGCCTGGGAGTGCCTGAAGAAAGAGCACTGGACTATTAGAGTAAGATGCTTTTTAGAAGCCTTGCTGTATAAAGATTCTGGGCAACGAGAAATCAAGGGTCATACTTTTAGCATTCAGTGCCATCATTCAGTTTCAAAATAGTCTGAATCAATTTTTTTAATTTTATACTCAGAAACTATCGAAACACCTAAATCAAATTCAATCATATATTGAGCTAATTCTTCACCATCAATTAAAACTAGCTTGATATCGTTTTTCGGTGAATAGGATTTAGCTTGATCCGTAAAGCGTGATGTTGTTATAAAAATACCTTTTCTCTTAACGGGTGACAACGTGGCTAGACCGCTTGCTGCATCAGGGCTAGAACGTGTAGACCACGCTGGAAATAGAGGTGCTTGTGGGGTTTCAGGGCCATCAACTGAAAGGCGAGATCCGCCCAGAGTT
>QLAH01000383.1_pt1 | contig 25257 bp, 24 predicted proteins | sample 4693081 | NCBI WGS metagenome assembly QLAH01 (sample SAMN09425401, study PRJNA476045) | Lake water metagenome, whole genome shotgun sequencing project. | reverse complement strand
ATGAGGGTTCCGACGAGTTCAACCGGACCGAGGGACGAGAAGGACATCCGACCGATCTTGGTCGAATCGGCCAGCAGATAGATCTTGCTCGCGGCCTTGATCATGGCACGCTTGACATAGAGGTCGCCGATCGCCGGGTAGGTCAGGCCGGCTTCAAACGAGATCCCTGCCGTCGCCAGGAACAGCTTTTCAGCGAAGATGCCGACAAAGAAATCGCCGGACTTCTCGCCGCTGAGCGAGAGTGTGGGGGCTTTGAACTGACCGGCCGGCATGTGCACCGAGTTGGTGGGGTTCGCCCCCAGCAGGAGAGCAATGTTGAGCGCATTGGTAATGACGTTAAGCCCTTGCCTATCCGTCAGATTTTGCGCGAACTCGGTGGTTGTTGTACCAGAATCGATAATGATCGTGTCGTTGTTGGTCACGAGCCCTGCGGCCAGCCGGCCAATCCGGATTTTCCGGTCCATGTTCTCGACATGGTGGAGCGACATTGACTGGACCTGTTGCGGCACCGACTTCAGGAAGGCCCCGCCGTGTTCGCGGACAATCTGGCCTTCCGCCTCCAGTCTCTCGAGGTCCTGCCTTACCGTTGCTTCCGACACCGCGAAGGCCCTGGACAGATCGCGCACTCGTGCGCTTCCCTCTTCCTGCAGCCACTCGAGTATCTTCCGCCGGCGCGGCTCAGCCAGAAGAGTCTGCTTTGGCAACCCAGCTTTCCGCGTCCGTTCACTCGCTGCCATTTCGTCGAATATCCTCATGCATTTCGCAAAGCACTTTTCGCGCTCTTGTCCACCTTGGCACCAATCGGAAAGCCCCGGCAAGCGCAGGCGAGACAGGCGGCAGCGCCGATAATCGCAATAATTCGAAAGAAAACGCTATTGTATGATGATCTGTCTGCGGCTATTTTGCGCCCAATCGAAGAGCCGCGCCAGCGGTGAGCCCTGGGAGGGGGAAGTCTGTGAAGCCGTTCAACAGGAAAGTCACTCTTGGACTTATCGTCTCAAGTCGCGCCTTCTTCAATTCGGACTATGCTCCCACCGCGCGCGCCCACTTGACGGCAGCCTGCGAAAAACTTGGCGTGTCCTACCGCATTCTGCCGATGGAAGCGACGCCGAACGGGGCCGTGGAAACCCGCGAAGATGCGCACAGATACGCCAGGTTCTTCCGCGAGCATCGCGACCAGATAGACGGCATCGTGGTCTCCCTGCCGAATTTTGGCGACGAGATCGCTGTGGTCGAAACAATCGCCATGGCGGACCTCAGGGTGCCGGTGCTGCTGCAGGCCTGTAACGACGCCCTCGACAAGACTGATCTGAAGGGACGCCGGGACGCCTTCTGCGGCAAGATCTCGATCACGTCGAACCTGTATCAGTATGGCATCCCGTTCACTGACACGACCTCGCACACCTCCGATCTCGACGGTGCCGAGTTCGCCGGGGATCTCGACCGGTTCATGCGCACGTGCCGGACGGTGCGTGGCCTCAAGCGCGCCCGCATTGGCGCCATCGGCGCCCGCACCGGTGCGTTCCAGACGATGCGGTTCTCGGAAAAGCTGCTGCAGCAGAGCGGCATTTCGGTGGTCACGGTTGATCTCTCTGAGATCATCGGCGAGGCCGAGAAGCTCTCCGGCGAGGATCCGGATGTGAAGGTTCGTCTCGACGAGATCTTCGGCTATGGCACGATCCCGCCCTACATTCAGCGGGAGAACATCGTCAAGCAGGCGCGCCTGGGCATTGTGGTGGACCGCTGGATGGAGCGGAACGAGTGCGACGCCTCATCCATCCAGTGCTGGACCTCGATGCAGGAGAACTTCGGCTGCGCCACCTGCCTTGCGATGTCCATGATGGGCGAAAAACTGCAGCCCAGCGCCTGCGAGGTCGACGTCGCTGGTGCCATTTCCATGTATGCGCTGGCCCTCGCGGCCGAAGCGCCGCCGGCCCTGCTGGACTGGAACAACAACTACGGTGACGCCGTGGACAAGTGCGTCTGCACCCACTGCGGCAACTTCCCCAAGAGCTTCATCGGCGAGACGCCGGAGATTTCGAACCTGGGCGTCATCGGCACGGTAGTCGGGCCGGAAAAGTGCTTCGGCGCCGTCAAGGGCAAGGTGCAACCCGGCCCACTGACATACTTCCGACTCTCCACCGATGATCGCAACGGCGTGATCAAGACCTATGTCGGCGAAGGCGCGTTCACCGACGACCCATTCCCCATGGATGGCGGCATTGCTGTCACCGCCGTGCCACGCCTCCGTGAATTGCTGACGTTCATCGCCCGGAACGGCTTTGAGCATCACGTCGCCATGGTGCGAGGCCACCATGCCAAGGTCGTCGACGAGGCCGTCAACCGCTATCTGGGATGGCAGAATTACCACCACGAGACGGTGCCCAGCTTTGCTGCGCCCTATCCGTTCCTTCGCTGAGGTAGGCTCCATGGCCGCAACCGCCCTTGCTCGTCGCAACGATCAGATCGCCCTGATCCGCGAAAAGGCTCTCTGGATCCGCCGGCGCAGCTTTCAGATGGTCTATGAGGCGCAACTGGGTCACCCAGGTGGCGATTTCAGCTCGGCCGACCTGCTGGCTGCGCTGTATTTCGGTGTATTGCAGTTCGATCCCATGGTGCCCAATGCCGCGGGCCGCGACCGGTTCGTGATGAGCAAGGGCCACTGTACCGGCGCCTTCTACGCCGCGCTGGCCTCGTCGGGATACTTCCCCGAAGACCTGCTCGACACCTACATGCAGCCGCTCAGCCGTCTCAACGGCCATCCAAACCGGAACTATCTGCCGGGGGTCGAAACCAACACCGGACCCCTGGGACATGGCCTGCCCGTTGCCGTGGGCATCGCCATCGCCGGACAGATTGACGGCGCGGACTTCCGCACTTTCGTTCTGACCGGCGACGGCGAGCAACAGGAGGGCAGCAACTGGGAGGCCGGTCTCACCGCCGGTCATCGCCAGCTTGAAAACCTGACCCTGATCATCGATCGGAACCGACTGCAACAGGGCGCGCGCACCGAAGATACGGCCGGACTCGATCCACTTGATGACAAGTGGCGGGCTTTCGGCTGGCAGGTGGAAATCATCGACGGACACGATTGGCAGCAGATCTACGACGTCCTCTCAGCCTCACCCAAGGGACGAGGCAAGCCATTGTGCGTGATCGCCAACACCTTCAAGGGCAAGGGTGTCAGCTTCATGCACGACAATGTCGCCTGGCACCATGGCGTCCCCAACAGGGAGCAGTTCGAGCAAGCCATGCGGGAGCTCGTGTAATGGCGGTTGCAGCAGTTCCAGCCGGCTTGTTCGACTGCCGTGACAGCTTTTCCAGCACCCTTGAGTCGTTGGCCGAAGCGGATGAGCGCATCGTCACGGTGGTCAGCGACAGTGTCGGCTCGTCCAAGCTGGTCAATTTCGGCAAGCGCTTCCCTAGAAGGCAGGTCAATGTCGGCATAGCCGAGCAGACGGTTGTGGCGGTTGGTGCTGGTCTGGCGAATGGTGGCAAGGTGCCCTTCGTGTCGGCGGCATCCTGCTTTCTGACTGGCCGGGCGCTTGAACAGATCAAGGCCGATGTCGCTTACTCCAATGTCAACGTGAAGCTGGTCGGGCAATCCAGCGGCATTGCATATGGCGAACTCGGGCCGACGCACCATTCGATCGAGGACATTGCCTGGCTGCGCCTGCTGACCAATCTGACGATCATCGTTCCCGCAGACCCGTGGCAGACAGAGGCAGCGATCCGCGCCGCAGCGGCGCATGATGGCCCCGTTTTTGTCCGGGTCAGCCGGATGCCGGTACCCGCGCTTGAGAGGACAAACCCTGAGTTCAGGATCGGCCGGGCTGAGACCCTCGTCGAAGGGAGCGATCTCTCGATCATCGCCAATGGCACCATGGTGCATCGTGCGATCGGGGCGGCGCATCTGCTCGCAACTGAAGGTATCTCCGCCCGGGTCGTCAACATGGCAACCATCGCGCCCCTCGATGAGGCGGCTATTCTGGCGGCGGCAGCCACCGGGGCCATCGTGACGGTCGAGGAGCACAATGTCCGCGGCGGTCTTGGTGGGGCGGTGGCCGAGGTGGTCACGACGCATACACCCGTGCCGATGCGCATTCTCGGGTTTGACGGCTTCCAACCCACCGGCAGCGTTGAATTCCTGATGGAGCGGGCCGGCCTGACAGCCGATGGCATCGCTGCGGCCTCACGGCAGGTTCTGGCCAGGAAGTCCAGATGAACGACCAGCTGATCCTTGCGATCGACCAGGGCACCACCAATACCAAGGCGATTGCTCTGGACGCCTCCGGCAAGATCGTCGCGCAAGCTTCCGTGCCCATGTTGGTCAGCTATCCCCAGCCCGGCTGGGCCGAGCAATCGGCGTATGAGATCTGGCACAGCGTTCAGCAGGTCATTGCACAAACGCTCACAAAATTGTCAGGACCAATCGCGGCAGTGGCGATCTCGAACCAGCGCGAGACGATTGTGGTCTGGGACGCCGTGACCGGAAAGCCCGTCGGCCCGGCGATTGTCTGGCAGTGCCGCCGGTCGGCCGATCGTTGTGCAGCCTTGCGCGCGGCGGGGCTCACGGACCTGGTCGTCGCGCGAACGGGACTGACTCTGGACCCGCTGTTTCCAGCGGCCAAACTCGCCTGGTTGCTCGACCAGACACCTGAGGCTCGTGCCAAGGCCGAGCGCGGCGACCTGCGGGCCGGCACCGTAGACAGCTGGTTGCTCTGGAACCTGACGGGGGGCGCCGTTCACGCCACGGACCACTCCAACGCGTCCCGAACTCAGTTGTATGACACTCTGACACTGGCCTGGAGCGAGGAACTCGGCAAACTGTTCGGCGTACCCATTGGCATCCTGCCGCAAGTCCTGCCGTCCGACAGCCGGTTTGGCGAAGTCGCTGCCGGCGTGTCGGCCTTGCCTGCGGGAATACCCATCCACGCCCTGCTCGGGGACTCTCATGCTGCCCTCTACGGGCACGGCGTCCGCGCAAGCGGTATGGCAAAGGCCACCTACGGTACCGGATCATCGCTGATGACGCTGACCGGCAAACGTGCAGTCTCACAGCATGGGCTGTCTGGAACGATTGCCTGGAGTACCAGGGACGGCGGCATTGTCTACGCGCTTGAAGGGAACATTTCCGTCTCGGGTCAGGCTGCAGCCTTCATGGCCGAACTGCTTGGCCTCGAAGGAGCAGAGCAGCTTTCCGAGTTGGCAGGGAGCGTTGGGGATACCAATGGCTGCGTCTTCGTCCCCGCGCTGGTGGGGTTGGGGGCGCCCTACTGGCGCGCTGATGCCCGAGGCGTGATTACTGGGCTATCGCTCGGAACGAAACGAGCGCACCTCGCCCGCGCCGCCCTTGAGGCTATTGCTTTCCAGGTGGCCGACGTCCTCAATGCCATGATGGCCGATCTGGGCAGTCCGGTCTCCATGCTGTCGGTGGATGGCGGCGCCTCCCGCAACGACTCCCTGATGCAGCTTCAGGCGAACCTCACCAACTGCACCTTAATCCGCGGAGCGGCAGCAGAAGTCAGCGCTATCGGGGCGGCCATGCTTGCTGCCTCGGGGGCTGGTTGGGGCGAGATCCCGCGGCTCGGGGAAATCCATGAGTTCCATCCCCGGATGCCAGCACACGATAGGGCTGCAGCCATGGACCGGTGGCGTCGTGCGCTGTCGCAGGCCTTGCACGACACGTCTGGCAGCACAGAGTTGCAGCCATAGGGCTCAGGCGGGCGGCGCTTTCGGCGCTGCTGTCTGCCAATCGGCGTTCAATCTTCGATGCCGTTTGACAGTCGAGCGCGGGCCGTTCAACGGTCTCGAACAGATGCCGGCGGCCGACGCCGAGCGCGCCCTCGACGCCATGGCGAAGGCGGGCAAGAAGGGCGGCTCCGAGCTCAAGGACTTGGCGAAGGAGTTCCCGGCGCTGACCGCGTCGGCACAGTTCCTCGGCATGGAAGGCGTCGTCGCCGTCTCCGATCTCGCCGCGGCCCTCGAAGTCGCCCGCAAGGGCGCCGCCGATGGCGCCCAGGCGGCGAACAACATGGCCAACTTCATGCGGAAGCTGACCACTAAGGAGACGATCACTTCGACAAATTCGTCGTGAAAGTCTCCAAGGAGCTCAAGTACGCCGTCGACAACGGGATCAGCCCGGTCGAGCACATGCTGATAATGCTCGACAAGGTGTCGAAGGGCGGCGACGCCGAGGTCGTCGCCAGCATCTTCGGCGACAAGCAGGTGCTGGAGTTCATCCGGCCGATGCTCGCCAACATGGACGATTATCCCCACCAGACACAGCACCTGGCTCGCCGCTATGGCTTTCGGGCGAGGTCGCCGCGTTGCGTGGCGATCCAGCGTCGGAGGGCGGAGAGGTAGAGGCGGCGGGGCCATGGTTGCGGGGTCGAGAGCGCCCAGCTCAGGTGTAGGTTGTCCAGCCAGCGGCGATAGACCACTGCGATAGAGGCGTCGTCGGTGCCGTAGCCGGAGGCCGGGTAGCAGGTGATTTCCCCGGAGAAAAGCGTCTCGCTGTCGGCCAGGAAGTCGATCCGCAGATAGTCAAAGCCCTGCCCGAGGATCGCTGCAAAGCGCACCGCTTCAAAGAACGAGGGTGGCAGCGCGAAGTCTACCGGTAGCGTACTTTCCTCGGGGTCATCGACCGGGGTGCCATCGGGCCAGAAGTAGCCGACAGTGCTGTCTTCGGTCTTGAAATCGAGCGCACAGCTCGCGAGCACCGCCTCGCCATCGACCACGCGTACCGCGATATCGACGAGCGGGCGCCCGGCACCGAACTGCCTCTCGACAAATATCTTCGAGGTGACCGGCCAGTACGCCCATTCCTGGCCCTGCTCGAGCCAACCGAGTCGACGCTTGCCGGCGGAGGCTTCCAGCCAGCGGCGGAACTGGCGGTTCACTGCGTCGCGAGACATTTCTCCGCGGTGCGGCAGGTAGTTCTGGCCGGAGGCATTGTTGGTCTTGATGACGTGCCCGGGGGTCAGGAGTGCATCCGGAATGTCCTCCGGCCGATCACCCACCCAGAGTGTCTCGGCGGCCGGCAGATCGGGCAGGCGTGCGGCGATCCAGTCCTTGGTCGCCAGCTTGTCGGAGAACGTGACAAAGGCCGGGTTGTGGTCGAACAGCTTGCGCCACTGCACCAGTTCGCCTTGCACTCGGGGCGTCGCGAGGTTGGGCCATTTGCCGACGCGGCGATGATATCGCAGTACGAAGGTCGGGCGGGTCAGAAAGTGCCAGGCGTTGGTCAGGGCGAAGATGGCCCGGTCCGGCAATGAGGTCGGCACGTGGTCTGCTCCGTGATGGAGGTCAGGCGATTGAGTTGGCTCAGCCGGGCTTGGTCTTCTTCCAGCGCTCTATAGCCATGTTACGTTTCTGGCGCTACCGGCGGTCGAGGAAGAAGATGCCGTTGACCTGATAGATTTCACGCGAAGCGACGCGCCCCGGAAGGCAGCCAGGTAGACTCGACGAGGCCATGGATCGAACTGGCATCGCGAGCGGCTCAAGCCGGCGAACCATCTGGCCATAGGGCACCGATTTGCAGGTCGTACTGCCTGGGTATGCGGAACAGTCCCGATTGAGGATAGAATGTCGCCTCTCCGAAGCGCGGCCGACCGCTGATCTCATAGAGGTCGATCCGAACGAACGGAAAGCCCGCGGCGAGAACTTCGGCGCCGGCGATCATCTCGTCGTAGCTCTCCGGACGTTGCGGAACATCGGGGCCGTCGTAGTCGCCGTAAGAACTGGTGACAAACGGCAGCCGCTTCCAGTCGCGATCGAAGGTTGCCCGTTGCACCCCACCAGGTCCGAAGCGGTTCCAGTTCATCGCCGTAAAGGCGAATTTGCCACCAAACAGAAAGAGTTTGTAGTCGGGTGGGGCATCGCCCGAACCGATGAACGGCTCGACCAAGACCTGTGGGGTAATTCGGGTGTAGGCCCATTCGACCAACCGCCGACCATATGGACGGGCCAACTGGCGGGCGATCTGCCGTTCGATCTTCGGCCAGTCTGGATCTGGCCGGTGGACGAAATGGTTGCCGCCGCTGCGATGGTTGCACTTGATGACATAGGGAACCGGCCACCGGCGCTCAGAGCGCGGTGGCAGGTTTGGCCCAGCGTACAGTGTGGGCGTCACCCATTCGTGCCCGAGCTGACCGGCGACGACCTTCTTGGCCTCGACCTTGTCTGCCAGCAGGACCATTCGGGGAGAACGCCATTTCAGCTTGGCAACCTGCACCTTCTCCGTGAAGCTTGCAGGATTGTCCAGATTGGGCAGGCAACCGACGGTGCGCAGGTAGTGATACCGGATCATCCACCTGTCCATCGTCTCGCCCATCGCGTCAGCTGTCCTTGATCACTGGAGTTCAAACACCGCAGCGCAAATGCGGCCAACATTCGTATCGCGATATCCGCACCGCATGCGCAGGGTTCGATTTAAGCCGGTTGTGACTTCTTCCAGCGCTTTATGGCCATGTCGCGTTTCAGGCGCGACAGGCGCTCAAGGAAGAAGATGCCGTTGACCTGGTCGATCTCGTGCTGGGCGATGCGCGCCGGCAGGGCTTCGAGGTCACTGACGTGGCGGGTTCCCATCTCGTCGTCGTAGGCGATTCGGACCCGGTGGGGCCGCGACACCGGCGCCTGCAGCCCGGGCATGGAGACCGAGCCTTCCGGTGCCTCGACCGCGTCACCATCGAGCGACAGGATTTCGGGATTGAACAGCACGAGATAGTTGCGCTTGTCAGGATCGGCGGCCGTGCTGATCACCGCGACAGGCGCAACGGCGCCTATATGCACAGCCGCGAGGCCATAGGCGCCCGCAGCATCGGCGGCCGCCCGGAGGCGCTCGCCGATGGCACGCAGCGCCTCATCCACCGGCCGGGGTTCGGCCTTCCGGGTGAGCCGCTGGTCTGGCCACAGGACGATGCCGGTCAGAACAGGCCACCGCGGCCGACCGAGAAGTCGGTGTTCTGATCGAAGGAGCCGTCGTTCTCGATGTTCATGAAGGCATTGGAATCGACGCCGATGACCGAAGTCACGAGGTTGGGGCCGGTGCCGGGCTTGAACGCCTCGTAGATCGCCGCCTCGCCGCCCATCGCCTTCACGCCGCTGGCCGGATCGATCCAGACCTGGCTCATGCCGCCGGGCATGTTGAACGGCGTCGGCGGCTTGCCCTTCAGCGCTTCATCCATGAAATCGGCGAAAATCGGAACGGCCATCTCGCCGCCGGTCGCCTGCTTGCCCATGTTCTTGGGGGTGTCGAAACCGATATAGATGCCGGTCGCCAGCTCGGGGGTGAAGCCGATGAACCAGGCGTCCTTGTAGTCGTTGGAGGTGCCGGTCTTGCCAGCCACCGGGCGGTTCAGCGAGCGAGCCGACGTGCCGGTGCCGCGCTGCACCACGCCTTCCATCATCGAGGTGATCTGGTAGGCCGTCATCGGATCGAGCACCTGCTCGCGATTGTCGATGATCAGCGGCTCGCCCTGGTTGTTCCAGCCTTCAGCGACGCAGCCGTCGCAGAGACGCTCGTCGTGCTTGTAGATGGTCTTGCCATAGCGGTCCTGGATCCGATCGATCAACGTCGGCACGATCTTGCGGCCGCCATTGGCGATGGTCGCATAGGCCGCGGTCATCCGCATATCGGTCGTCTCGCCGGCCCCGAGAGCCATGGCCAGCACGGGGTTCAGGTCGTCGTAGATGCCGAACATCTTGGCGTAATCGGAGATCAGGGGCATGCCCAGATCCTGGGCCAGCCGCACGGTCATGACGTTGCGCGACTTCTCGATGCCGACGCGCAGCGTCTGCGGGCCGTAGAAGGCCTGGGCGTAGTTCTCGGGGCGCCAGATGGACCCATCGGCGTTCAGCACCTCGACGGGCGCGTCCAGCACCACCGACGCAGGCGTGTAGCCATTGTCGAGCGCCGCCGAGTAGACGATCGGCTTGAACGACGAGCCGGGCTGTCGCAGGGCCTGGGTGGCGCGATTGAATTCGGACTCGGCGAAGGAGAAGCCACCAACCATCGCGAGCACGCGGCCGGTGCGCGGGTCCATGGCGACGAGCGCGCCTTCGATCTCGGGCACCTGCTCGAGGGTGTAGAAACCGGCCTTGTCCTGCACCGGGGAGACGTAGACCACGTCGCCGGGCTTCAGGATGGTGCCAAGCTTCTGGCTCACCCACTTGATGTCGGGCCCGGCAAGCGTTCCGGTGACCCGATCGGACAGGATCTTGCCGTCGACGTCGGTGCCGGGGCGCATGCCGATGGTCCCCTCGTTGGCGTCCATGGTCAGCACCACGGCGAGCTGCCACTCCGGCACATCGCTCAGCGGCTTCACTTCGCTGACGGCCTCGCCCCATTCCTTCTGGGCGATGTCGACAGACGCGACGGGGCCACGGAAGCCGTCATTGCGGTCGTAGGCGATCAGGCCGTCCATCAGCGCGCGCCGGGCATAGGCCTGCAGCTTGGGATCGAGCGTGGTGCGCACCGACAGGCCGCCACCATAGAGCTCGCTCTCGCCGTAGAGCTTGCCGAGCTGGCGGCGCACTTCCTCGGTGAAATACTCAGCCGAAAAGAGCTGGCTGCCGGAGGTGCGGGGCTTGACGTTCAGCCCCTCTTGCCGGGCCGACGTCGCAATGCTGGCTTCGAGCACGCCGTTTTCGACCATGCGATCAAGCACCCAGTTGCGACGCTCGATGGCTTGCTCGGCGCGGCGGAACGGGTGGTAGTTGTTGGGCCCCTTGGGCAAGGCCGCGAGGTAGGCAGCCTCGGACGGGGTCAGTTCGTAAAGTGCCTTGTCGAAGTAGTTCAGCGCTGCAGCGGCCACACCGTAGGAGTTGAGGCCGAGGAAAATCTCGTTGAGGTAGAGTTCGAGGATCTTGTCCTTGGAGAACGTGTCCTCGATGCGCAGCGCCAGGATCGCCTCCTGGATCTTGCGGTCCCAGGTCTGCTCGGAGGTGAGCAGGAAGTTCTTCGCGACCTGCTGGGTGATGGTGGAGCCACCACCCTGGATGGCATCCGAACCATCGAGCTTGGCCATGATGTTGTCGCGCAGGGCGCGGACGATGCCGTCGATGGCCAGGCCGCCGTGGCTATAGAAGTCCTTGTCCTCGGCGGAAATGAAAGCGTTGATCACCAGCGGCGGGATGGTGCCGATTGGCTGGAAGAGCCGGCGCTCGCGGGCGTACTCGGCCAGCAACGTACCGTCGGCGGCATGGACGCGCGTCGTCACCGGCGGCTGGTAATCCTTCAGCACGGTGTAGTCCGGCAGGTCGGCCATCACCTGGTTCAGGTAGACAGCGCCAACAGCGCCGGCACCGAGCAGGCAGAACACGCCGAAGCCGAACAGCCAGCCTAGAAGTCTGAGCATCGAAACCTGAACCCTGCAGAGTGGAGGAAGTGGCGACGCGCAAATAAGCCGCTGATGCGCTGAATCATAGCAGAGAGCGGCGGAAATGTGGACGCGTCCACGGAATCAACGGTTTGTGCGCACGGACCGGACTGTCGCCGAGACAAGATCATCACGGTACATCCGCCAGTCGCTGCGTCTGGGTGAAGTACTCGGCAATGCCACGGGCCAGCGCATCCACGGTGCGGTCGCGCCACTCTGACTTCTGCAGGTTGGCGATATCGGCGGCGTTGGAAAGGAAGCCGAGCTCGACCAGCACGGAGGGCACATCGGGCGCCTGCAGCACGAAGAAATCGGCCTGGCGGACGGGGAACTTGCGCAGCGTCACGCTCGGCTCGAGCTGGTGGATGATGGCCTGCGCGGCGAGGAACGAGCTTTTCCGCATCTCGCGCCGCATCAGGTCGACAAGGATATCCATCACCGCCGGGGTCGATTGCGGTACAGCGAACCCGGCGACGATGTCGTAGCGGTTCTCGCCATCGGCCAGCACCTTGTCGAGCACGTCGGTCGCGTTCTCGTCGCGCGTATAGATGGAGGCGCCGCGGATCTCTTCTTCCTGGAAACTGTCGGCGTGCAGCGACACGAACAGGTCGGCCTTGTTCTGGCGGGCCAGATCGACGCGCTGATTGAGCGTCAGATAGGTGTCGTCCTCGCGGGTGAGCGCCACGTCGAAACGGCCCGAATCAATCAGTACCCGCTGCAGTTGCAGCGCGAAGGTCAGGGTGATGTTCTTCTCGTGCACACCGTTGGGCGCACTGGCACCATTGTCGACGCCGCCATGGCCCGGGTCGATCACCACCAGCGGGCGCGTCTCGGTGATCGGCACGTGGGTGCCGGGATCGGTGGATGGGACCACGGGGACCGCGCCCTGGTTGGCGATCGACATGGCGAGGTCGGAGGCAACCTTTTCGGCGAAACGCTGTGCGGTATCCGGGATGAGATCGACGACGAGCCGGGCCGGCTGATCCGCCACCTTCTCAAGGAAGTAAGCCTGCTGCACCTGGGCCGGGCCTTCCAGCTCAAGCGTGGTGCGCGCCCTGCCCTTCTCGGCCATCTCGACCTTGAATGTCTTGACGATACCCTTGCCGGCGACGTCGGCGGGGGCAAGTATCTTCAGGTCGAACGCCTTCACGTCGATGGCGATGCGGTCGGGATTGTCGAGCGAGACGATGGCGAACTCCGTCGGCCCGTCGAGATCAATGATCAGCCGGGCGCGATCGGGCGTGGTGGTCACCCGCGCGTCGACGACGTCTGGATAGTCCTCAACTGATTCGAGCGCCTGCGCATATGCTGAGGGCGCCCCGAACAGCAGCAGTGCGGCGAGCCAGAGCAGCGCCGCAAACCCAATCAATCCGCCGGTTTTACCGTCGGAGCCGGCAGATCGTAGCAAAGTCGCGCCGCTCCCCAAATCATATACCTGATCACATCCGAGCACTCTGGCATTTGTCAGGCGATTGTGGGGCGTTACGGATGGAAGGCCAGTGGCGCAATTGCGAAACCGGCGTGAATCCTCAGGTTTCGAGTTTCCTGTTGCCAATTTGCGGCATCGGCCTTACAGCCATCTTGAGGCGGCCTGCTGCCGCCACCATATGCCGGAGCGGCGCGATCATGTGCCCCCGGCCGGACGGTCGGCAGCGGCGACCGGTTTGCGCTTCTAGCAGTGCGCCGGCCGAGATGCGGCACATTTGACGCCTCGAACAGTGAATCTCGGCCTTTCGGGGCCGAAGAACCGCGGCTTTCCCTAGCTTCGGTTCTCAAGGAAGAGGTCTGATGGCCATCGAGCAGACAAACAGTGACGCGATCCCGAATAGCGGTTGCCCGTTTGTCGTTACTCGCTCAGTAGCCCTCGCTCTCCACTCCCAGGGTGGCGTGCGCGCCACCACTCGTCCTGGCGCCTCGCGCGCCTTTTCCTCAGTCCCTTTCGCCTCGCATGGCGCCACCCCAGGAGGACCGGCTTGCCGGTCGATCGGTGTCGGCGCGCGAAGGCGCGGAGTACGTCTATATGGCTACCAAGAGAATGCTGGTGGATGGCATCCACCCGGAAGAAACGCGGATCGTCGTCACTGACGGGAACCGGCTCGAAGAGTTCGATTTCGAATCCCAGTCCCGCCGCCAGCTGCGCGGCAATATCTACCTCGCCAAGGTCACGCGGGTTGAGCCTTCGCTTCAGGCGGCGTTCGTCGAGTATGGCGGCAACCGCCACGGCTTCCTCGCCTTCTCCGAAATTCACCCGGACTACTACCAGATCCCCGTCGCTGACCGCGAAGCGCTGATCCGCGAGCAGGAAGCCGAAGACGACCATGAGGAGCACGAGCAGGCCGCCCCTGCGGACGTTGCTCCGGCCGAGGCCATCAGCGCCGACGACGAACATCACGAGGATGATGGCGACGCCGGCCATATCGAACAGGCGCCCGCCAACAACGAGCCGGTGGAAAGCGTCGGCGGTTCGGATGCGCTCGAGGACGTGCAGGAACGCCGCCGTCCGTCGATCCGCCGCAACCAGTACAAGATACAGGAAGTGATCAAGCGCCGGCAGGTGATGCTGGTGCAGGTCGTCAAGGAAGAGCGCGGCAACAAGGGCGCGGCTCTTACCACCTACCTGTCGCTCGCCGGCCGCTACTCCGTGCTGATGCCCAACACCGCCCGCGGTGGTGGCATCTCGCGCAAGATCACCAACGCTGCCGACCGCAAGCGCCTCAAGGACATCGTCGGCGATCTCGACGTGCCGCAGGGCCAGGGCATCATCCTGCGCACGGCCGGTGCGTCGCGCACCAAGGCCGAGGTGAAGCGTGACTTCGAATACCTGCAGCGCCTGTGGGAGAACGTCCGCACGCTGACGCTGAAGTCCACTGCCCCCTGCCTCGTCTACGAGGAAGGCTCGCTGATCAAGCGCACCATCCGCGATCTCTACTCCAAGGAGATCGACGAACTGCTGGTCGCTGGCGACGAGGCCTATCGCGAGGCCAAGGACTTCATGCGCATGATCATGCCGAGCCACGCCAAGAACGTGCAGCTCTACAAGGATGATGCACCGGTCTTCTCGAAGTTCGGAATCGAAGGCCAGCTCGACCAGATGTTTTCGCCGACGGTGAACCTGCCCTCGGGCGGCTACATCGTAATCAACCCGACCGAAGCGCTGGTTTCGATCGACGTGAACTCGGGCCGCGCCACCAAGGAACACAATATCGAGGACACGGCGCTCCAGACCAACCTGGAAGCCGCCGAGGAAGTGTCGCGCCAGCTGCGCCTGCGCGATCTCGCGGGCCTGATCGTCATCGACTTCATCGACATGATGGAGAACCGCTCGAACCGTGCCGTCGAGCGCAAGCTCAAGGAAGCGCTGAAGAACGACCGCGCCCGTATCCAGGTCGGTCGCATCAGCCATTTCGGCCTGCTCGAGATGAGCCGCCAGCGCATCCGCCAGGGTGTGGTCGAAAGCTCGACGCACAAGTGCCCGACCTGCCAGGGCACCGGCCTGATCCGCTCCGTCGAGAGCCTTGCGCTGATGGTGATGCGCAGCGTCGAAGAGCACGTGATGAAGAAGCCGGGGCAGTCGATCAACCTCAAGGTTCCGACCGACGTCGCGCTCTACATCCTCAACACCAAGCGCGGCACGCTGGCGACGATCGAGGCCAAGTACGACCTGTCGATCACGCTGGTCGCCGACGACCATGTGGGCCCCTCGCACTTTGCCATCGAACGCGGCGAAGCCCGCGTGATGGAGCGCAGCGAACAGGCCGGCACCCACGTCCGCGTCGACACGACGACCATCGTCGAAGCCGAAGAAGAAGCCATCGACGCGATGGTCGAGGAGGACGAGGAAGACGACGAGGTCGCGTCGTCCCCGGCTGGTGCCGAGCGTCCGGCCCGTACCGAAGAGGCTGGCGAGCGCTCCGGTCGCCGCCGGCGCCGTCGCCGTCGTGGTGGCGAACGCGATGATCGTCCGGCACAGCAGCAGCCCCAGCAGCAGCCGCGCGTTGCCGATGCCCCGGATGACGAGGAAGGTGACGAGTCGGAAAGCGAGGCCACGACCGGTGCAACCGAGCTCGACGAGAATGGCGAGCCGCGCCGTCGCCGTCGTCGCGGCCGCCGTGGTGGCCGCCGCAACCGCCGGGACGAGAACGGCGTTTTGACTGGCGGCGAGGTTGAAGCGGTCGATACCGCCGTGGCCGAAGCCGGCACCCCGCTTTCGCCCGAAGCTGCCGACGTGGTCGCTGCGGCGGTCCTGACGCAGGATGCGATTGCTGAGGATGTGGGTATCACCCCGGATGTGAGTGCCGAGGCACCGGCCGAGAAGCCGAAGGCCCGTGGCCGTCGCCGCAAGGCGGAGCCCGCTCCGGAGGCCGCTGCCGAGGCTGCTCCGGCGGAAGCCGTTGCCGAAGCGCCTGCCCCCGACGCGGAAGCCGAACCGGCCGCCCGCCCGAAGCGGACCCGCGCGCCCCGCAAGAAGGCTGCCCCGCCGGCCGAGGCCGACGTCGTGGCTGCCGCCGAGGAGATCGCCGCGGTTGCAGCAGACTCGGCACCCGAGCCGGAGGCGGCGCCCGTGGCCGTGGCAGAGCCGGAGGCAAAGGCCCCGAGCCGTCGCAAGAAGAAGGAAATCCCGGAAGGCGAGATCGTGGTGAGTTCCACCGCTTCGGCTCCCGCTGCCGTCGAGACCCCCGAGACCACGGCCGAGGAGCCCAAGGCGAAGAAGGTGGGCTGGTGGCAGCGCCGCCTCGGTCTCGGCTAGTCGACGCCGACATCTGAATGACCAAGGGCGGGAGTGATCCCGCCCTTTTCATTTGTTGCATGAAGCTCGACCGGTAACCCCCTGGCTACACAAGGGCAGCGGAACACGTCATGCGGCACGGCGGCGATTCTCGTTGGCCTCGCGCAGGCGGTGGGCAAGCGTGCGGATCACTGCCAGCGAGAAGCTCGGCGCGTACTCCACCATGGCGAGGAACTGCTTCTCGCTGATCGGCACGACGACGCAGTCGGTCTCGGCAACAACAGTGGCGCTGCGCGGCTTTGCCTCGACAAGAGCCATTTCGCCGAAGATGTCGGTCGGGCCGAGCCGCTCGACGATCACTCCATTGACCTCCACGGCCACCGTTCCGTCGCGGATGACGTAGAGTTCATTCCCGGCGTCGCCAGCGCGAAAGATCACCTCGCCGGCGGCATAGTACCGTCTCTCGCCACCCAACCGGCTAAGGACAGTGAAGTCGATGCTCTCGGGTTTCAAAAGACACCTCCACCTGAATGATGGAGCTACTTTCGCCAGTCGGCCGCGCGAGTCAAAGCAGCGACCGGATTTCAGCTAACCCATTCTAAACCGGCGCACAAAATGTCCATGAGCGCCTGCTGCGCTGCAAAAACTCAGGCTGGCCGTCGGTGTCGGAACACCAGGTCGCCCGGATCCTGGACCAATGCCGCGGCGTCACGATAAGCGCCCAGGCGTTCAGCCACGGCGATGGAGCGCTGATTGGCCGGGTCGACGTAGCTGACGAGTGTTTCCACGCCGAGGACAGCAAAGGCCCAGTCGCGCATCGCGACCGCCGCCTCGGTGACGTAGCCCCGGCCCTCGAAGCCTTCGTACAGAAGCCAGCCGAGTTCTTTCTCGGGGAACAGCGGACCAGCGTTGATCCCGACTTGGCCGACACACTCCCCGGTCGCCAAGAGGTCGACCATCAATCCGCCATGGCCGTAGAGCGACCAGCACGCGATATCGTGGCAGAACATTCCCCATGCCCCGCGCTCGTCGTACGGCCCGCCCATATGGACCGAGCGCGCCGAAGCCAGCATCGCCCGGTAAGCCGGGAAGTCCCCGGCCAGCATCGGCCGAAGCGTCAGGCGAGGTGTGCTGAGAGTCGGGATCATCGCCCGCTCAGGAACCGGCCGATGCGGTCGAGTCCCTCCTCCACTGTTGCACTGGTGCCGGCATAGGACAGCCGGATGAAGCGGTTGCCGTCGACGCGGTCGAAGTCGATCCCGGGTGTCGTGGCCACGCCAGCTTCACGCACCATGGCCTGGCAGAAGCCGAGCGAGTCGTTGGTGTAGCGGCTCATGTCGAGATAGGCGTAGAACGCGCCATCGGGCTCATGGCCGTCGCCCAGCCCGTGTTGCGCGAGCCATTCGCCGACGAGATGGCGGTTGCGGGCGTACTGCGCCTTCTGCGCCTCGGCATAGTCGCGCTCGCCGAGCGCCACGCGGGCCGCGACCTGGCTGAGGGTCGGGGCCGAGATGAAAAGGTTCTGCTGCAGCATCTGGGTGCGGCGCAGCACCGGTTCCGGCAGCACCATCCAGCCGATCCGCCAGCCGGTCATGCAGTAGTATTTGCTGAAGCTGTTGATGATGATGGCATCGTCGCCGAACTCCAGCGCCGAGACCGACGGGCCGCGATAGTCGAGCCCGTGGTAGATTTCGTCGGAGATCAGCTGAACACGGAGCCGGCGGCAGGTGTCGACGATGCCGGCCAGCGCCTTGCGTGTCACGGTCGCGCCGGTCGGGTTGGCCGGAGAGGCGAAGAGCAGTCCGTCGAACGGCTCTGCCTGATAGGCGCGCTCGATATCCTCGCCGGAGAGCCGCCACCCTGAAGCGGCGGTCAGCGGAATTTCGACGGCGATCATGCCCAGACCGTCGAGCGTGTTCAGGTAGGCAGGATAGCCCGGCCGGGTCACGGCGATCCGCGCGCCAGGGGCGAAGCCGCCAAGGAAGGCGAGGATGAAGCCGGCGGACGAGCCCATGGTGGCAACAATCGCATCCGGATCGACTTCCACGCCATGCTGCGCGCGGTAGTAGTGCGCCAGTTCCCGGCGCAACTCGACCTGCCCGGCGAAATGCGTGTAGCGCTGCGGCTGATCGAGGGCGGCTGCCACCGCGGCCCGGACTGCGGGCGCGGGCGGTGCTCCGGGCTCGCCGACTTCGAGGTGCATGACGCTGCGGCCCGCAGCTTCCTCGCGGTTGGCCAGGGCGTTGATCTCCATGGCGTAGAAGGGCCGCAGTCCGGTGAGTTTTTCTGGCGCGTCGGTCATGCCCGTCTGGCTAGACCATCGGCAGGCGCCTCTCAACCAGATTTGAACGCTGTTGCCGCCCGGCGCACCGCGAGGCCTCGCAATTTGCGGTCAACGCCTGTACGCACAGAGCGAAACGCTCCCTCGGGTTGTCCATGTCGCGCACCACCGTCCTGCTTGTCCTCATCCTTGGCCTCGTTGCCGGCGGCGTCGGCGTCGCCACGTTCCGCCCAGCCGTGAGCGAAGCGCAGGTGCGCGAGATTGCGGCAGCCGTAGTGGCGGACACGCCGCAGACGGAGGTGCTGGACCGGCCGGCAATCGAAACGATCGTCGCTGACTTCATCGCCAGCCAGCCCAAGCAGAACACGCCGGCCGATGTGGCTGTCGCAGAGCTCGACCCGGGGAAGCTGAACCCGATGATCGAGAGCTTCCTGATGGACAATCCCTCCATCCTGCAGCGCGTCTCCGAACGGCTGCAGCAGGAGGTCGTGGCCTCGCGCAAGGCGGAAACGCGCACGCAGCTGGCGGCGCTGTCGAGCGAAATCTACGAAGCGCCCGGCCAGATCGTGCTCGGCAACCCCGACGGCGACGTCACGCTGGTCGAGATGTTCGACTACAACTGCGGCTACTGCCGCCAGGCCCTGCCCAACCTCGCGACGCTGATCGACGAGGACCCGAACCTGCGGGTGATCCTCAAGGAATTCCCGATCCTGTCTCAGGGGTCGGCGGAAGCGGCGCGCGTCGCCGTGCTGGTCAGTGAAACCGATGTCGACTACTGGACCTTCCACGAGGCGCTGTTCACCTCGCCGGGGCAGGTCGACAAGGCCGTGGCGCTCAAGGCGGCATCCGACCTTGGGCTCAACCCGATCACCCTCGAGATGGGGATGAATACGCCTGCGGTCAGCGCTGTTATCGAGGCGAGCTACAAGATCGCCGAGACGCTGAACATCACCGGCACGCCGACCTACATCATCGGCGACGAGATCATCCCCGGTGCGGTCGACATCGACCAGCTCCGCAGCCGCATCGCCAACATGCGCGCCTGCGGTTCAACCGACTGCCCGGCAGTTCCGGGCTGAGGAAAGCGGGCCCAGCCCCACTTCTGCCCTTTTTCGTGCATTATTCCGCGGCGCGCTTGCTTCCCGCCGGGAGGCAGGTGCACAAGGCGGGACCATGGCCAAACGCATCCTCGTCCTCAACGGACCCAACCTCAACATGCTCGGCATCCGCGAGCCGGGCACTTATGGCTCGCAGACGCTTGCGGACATCGAGACGATGGCGGTCGATGAGGGAGCGAAGCTGGGGCTCGAGGTGACCTGCCGGCAGTCCAACATCGAGGGCGAGCTCGTCACCTGGATCCAGCAGGCGCTGGGCCAGTTCGACGCCGTCATCATCAATCCTGGCGCCTACTCGCACACATCGATCGCCATCCACGACGCCTTCCGCGCCGTGAACCTGCCGGTCGTCGAAGTCCACCTCTCCAACATCTACACCCGCGAGCCGTTCCGCCATCACTCCTATGTCTCGCCAGTGGCGCTCGGGGTGATTTGCGGGTTGGGCGCGACCGGCTATAAGCTTGCTCTCCACGCACTGGCCGAAAAACTATAAGAGGCTCCCCGCATGACCAAGGCGTCTTCCAATTCCGATCAGGACCTGATCGAGGCCATCGCCAAGCTGCTGAACGAACAGAACCTCGCCGAGATCGAAATCGAGCGTGAGGACCTGCGCGTCCGCGTCACCCGCAGCTACGCCACCCAGGCGGTGCAGCAGGTCTCGGTTCCGACCTATGCCCCGGCGCCGGCCGCTCCGACGGCGCCCAGCGTGCCCACCGGCTCGATCCCGGCCGCAGCGCCGGCAGCCGAGGACCTCGCGTCCAATCCGGGTACGTTGACCTCGCCGATGGTGGGCACGGCCTATCTGTCGCCCGAGCCCGGCAAGCCGCAGTTTGCGCCGGTCGGCACCCGCGTGTCGGAGGGCCAGACCGTACTCATCGTCGAGGCAATGAAGACGATGAACCAGATCCCCGCCCACCGTTCGGGCACCGTGACGCGCGTGCTGGTCGAGGACAATTCTCCGGTCGAGTACGGCCAGCCGCTCGTCGTCATCGAGTAAGGCGAGACCCATGTTCCAGAAGGTCCTCATCGCCAACCGCGGCGAGATCGCGCTCCGCATCCTCAGGGCCTGCAAGGAGCTCGGTATCCAGACGGTCGCCGTCCACTCGACCGCCGACTCCAACGCCATGCATGTGCGCCTCGCCGACGAGAGCGTGTGCATCGGCCCGCCGCCCGCCAAGGACAGCTATCTCAACATCCCATCGATTCTCGCTGCCTGCGAGATCACCGGCGCCGACGCGGTGCACCCGGGATATGGCTTCCTCTCCGAGAATGCGCGCTTCGCCCGCATCCTCACCGAGCACAAGATCACCTTCATCGGGCCGTCCGAGCACCACATCCAGATCATGGGTGACAAGATAACCGCCAAGCAGACGGCGGTGGAACTTGGCATCCCGGTGGTTCCCGGCTCTGCCGGTGCCGTGGAAACCGAGGCCGAGGCCAAGTCGACGGCGAAGGAAATCGGCTACCCTGTGCTGATCAAGGCCACCGCTGGTGGCGGTGGTCGCGGCATGAAAGTGGCGATGACCGAGGCGGACGTGCTCGTCGCCTGGTCGACTGCCCGTGCCGAGGCGAAGGCCGCCTTCGGCAACGAGTCGGTCTACATGGAGAAGTACCTCGGCAAGCCGCGGCACATCGAAGTGCAGGTGATGGGCGACGGCAAGGGCAAAGCGGTGCACCTCGGCACCCGCGACTGCTCGCTGCAGCGCCGCCACCAGAAGGTCTGGGAAGAGGCTTCGGCCCCGACGGTCCCGGCCGAGCAGCGCGAAGCGATCGGCGAGATCTGCGCCGCGGCCATGCGGAAGCTGAAATACTCGGGCGCCGGCACCATCGAGTTCCTCTACGAGAACGGCGAGTTCTACTTCATCGAGATGAACACCCGCCTGCAGGTGGAGCACCCGGTCACCGAACGCATCACCGGTGTCGATCTCGTCTACGAGCAGATTCGTGTCGCTTCGGGCGAGCCGCTCAGCCTCGAGCAGAAGGACATCCAGTTCACCGGCCACGCCATCGAAGTGCGTATCAACGCCGAGGATCCGCAGACTTTCACACCGTCGCCGGGCAAGATCAGCTTCTACCACCCAGCGGGCGGCGTGGGCGTACGCGTCGATTCGGCGGTTTACGCCGGCTACACCATCCCGCCCTATTATGACAGCCTGATCGGCAAGCTGATCGTCTACGGCCGCACCCGCGAGGAGTGCCTGCAGCGGCTACGCCGGGCGGTCGACGAGTTCGTGGTGGATGGCATCAAAACGACGCTGCCGCTGTTCCAGCGCCTGATCCGCGAGCCGGATATCATCGCCGGGAACTACGACATCCACTGGCTGGAAAAATACCTTGGCATGAAGCACTAAGGCTTCAGGGGGCGCCGATGGCGCCCCTCGCTTTTTCCAGCCAGTCCGATAGCGCAGCGGCATAGCCCTCGCGGTCAGCCTCAAAACTCATCGGGTGGCGATCCGCTTCGGTTTTCCAGAGCGTGATGTCCGGGCGCTTCGCCAGCAGCCGCTCGCTGATCGTAAACGGGACCAGCGGGTCGCGGGTGCCGTGCGCAACGAAGACCGGACCGGGAAACTCCGCCACCGCGTCGAGGCTTATGGCCCCCCGGAGATCCGTGCGCACGAAGCGCCATAGCTCGAGCGCGGCCGTCGAGACATAGTCGGACAGCGGTACCCAGTAGCGGCGACCACCGGCATGGATCACTGCCGGGAAGTCGAGCGCCGGGGCATCCAGCGCCAGGCCGGCCACCCGCTCGACGTTGTTGCCGCGCAGCAGGTACTGGCCGGTGATTCCGGCACCCATCGATTCCGCGGCGATGACCACCCGCCCGGCCCCGCGGCTCACCGCATAGTCGACCGGCGCTTGCAGGTCCGGCCACTCCGATAACCCGAAGCTGTAGAGCCCATCAGCCGAACGGGGGGCGTCGCGGTCGTTGCGGTAGGTGATCATCAGCACCGGCAGGCCGGCTTCGTGCAGGGTCTTGACCATGCGGTAGCCGTTCTCGCGAATGCCGCCGATGCCATGCACCCAGATGCCCCACAGTGTCTCTCCCGGAGCACCCGGAATCATCCACGCCGCGGCGTCGCCGAGTTCCGTCGGGTAGGTGACCGGCTCGAAGTCCCAGCCGAACGCGGCCTGCGGGTCGCCGCGATAGCCGATGGTCAGCGGATCCTGCGGCAGGCCGGGCCCATCGGGCGACCATGGCACCACGCCTGCGGTCAGCATCGCCCACAGCACGGCGACCGCGAGCAGCGGCGCCAGCACCAGGTAGCCGACCACCAGCCATACACCCCGCCAGACGAACCGCATCGTTTCTCCCCTGCCCGCGCCAGCCATAGCAGCCTCCACCGACAAGCGCATTGTCCGTTAAGCGGGGTGGCCCCATATTCAGGGCATGTCGCGAAAATCCGATCCCTTCGCTATCGATCTCACGCCGGAACTGATCATCCGCGCCTATCAGGCCGGGATCTTTCCGATGGCCGAGGACGCCGGATCAACAGACCTGTTCTGGGTGAGCCCGCAGCAGCGCGGCATCATCCCGCTCGATGACTTCCACATCAGCCGCACACTGCGGAAAACGCTGCGCACCCACCCCTACCAGGTGAAGGTGGATACCGACTTCGACGCGGTGATCGAGGGCTGCGCCACCGCCGGGGTGGATCGCGACACCACCTGGATCAACAAGGAGATCCGCCGGCTGTACGGGGCGCTGTTCCAGCGCGGGCTCGTGCATACGGTGGAAGTGTGGGATGGCCCTGCCCTCGTCGGCGGGCTCTACGGCGTGTCGCTGGGTGCCGCCTTCTTCGGCGAATCGATGTTCCACCGCAAGACCGATTGCTCGAAGATCGCCATGGCCAACCTGCTGTTGCGCCTCAAGGCGGGCGGCTATCGCCTCCTCGACACGCAGTTCGTCACCGATCACCTCAAGACCTTCGGCGGTATCGAGATTCCGCGGGAGGACTACGAAGTGCGGCTCGCCGAGGCGTTGCGTTACCAGGCGGACTACCGCGCCATCGACCGGACTGCTGACGGCTAGCGCAGCTTGATGGCGACCGTTGTTTCCCATTTTTCGGGATCAGGCTCATCGTCCGGCCCGTTGGGATACTCCTCGAGCCGACACGCGAAATGATCGCCGTCCGGCATCTCCGTCGCGTCCCACTGGATATGGCGCTCCTTGGCCCAACCGATAAGGATCGCATTGACGTCCATCAGGTTGTCGTAGTGACCCCAATAGGTCGTCTGGGCATACCTGCCGGCGGGTAGCGTCCCGCTGACCAGCGGCCCGCTGGGGACCGTCCCCGCAGCGACCGGCACGCCGAACTCGATGACCAGCTCCGGCATCTTGACGATGTCGTACTTGAAGAACACTGGCCCAACCGCCTGAATTCCCCCGGCATTCAGCGCGCCGAAGAGCTCACCCATGATTGCGCCGACGACGTCATCGAACGGGATGTTCACCGCCCGACGGATTGCCAGGTAGTTCTGCTCGGGTCGATCGACCAGCTTGGGCAGTGTCAGCATGTCGTTCTTGCTCCTCGGCATGGCGCTTACGCGCGGCAACGATATCCTCGGCTACGCCATCGCGTCGCGGCGGCCCCTTTGGCGACCAGTCGTCGCCGGTGAATAACGCCAGGTAGTTGGAGAGGATTTCGAAACCGCTCTGCCAACCCCAGCCATGCCCATCGCGTTCGTCGGCGCTGATGAACGGCGTCTGCCGGAACAGCATGCGCGTCCGGCCGCCCGGCGCCTCGACGAACTCCATGGCCACGATGCTCTCGAAGCCATCGTAGGCGTTGATGTAGGTGAAGCTCAGCCGACGCGGCTCCTCCAGCTCAAGGTATTGCCCCGAGATGACGTGCCGGTGCCCAGGGCCGCTGCTCATGCACCGCCGCCACTTCCCGCCGACCCTGAACTCGCTTTCGCACTCGATTAGCGCGAAACCCTCCGGGCCGTGCCAGCGCACCATATGCTCGGGGTCGCGCCACAGCCGCCAGACCAGTTCGCGCGGCGCATCGAAGGTACGGTCGATCTCGAGGACGAGCGCCTGCTGGTCGGCGGTTGCCTCATTGCTTGGCATCGGGATCGCCCTTCTGGAGTTCGGCAAGATAGGCGTCCATCCGGTCGAACTCACCCTGCCAGTGCCGCCGGTAGCGCTCGACCCAGCACGCCACCTCAGCCAGTGGCGCCGCATTGAGTTGCACCGGCCGCCACTGGGCGTTGCGCGTCCGTGCCACCAGCCCGGCCTGCTCCAACACCTTCAGGTGCCGCGAGATGGCCGGCATCGAGATATCGAACGGCTCGGTCAGTTCGCTGACTGATGCCTCTCCATGCGCCAGCCGCTGCAGGATAGCCCGGCGCGTGGGATCGGCTAGGGCAGAGAATGTCAGAGTAAGCGGGTCGGCCTGCATTTGACGCCTACGTTAAATAACAGAACCGTTAAATACACTGCACCATTTGCCGTCAAGCGGCAATCATCAGCGGTCTAGCTTGGTGGCGGGTCTTAGCCGCGGTCGTCGGCTTGCCCTTCGGCGGGCGGGGCGACCGGAGCGGGAGCAGTTGGCGCGGGCTGCCCCTCGGGCGGTGGCACGTCGGAGCTCTGCTTGCAGTCGATCAGCCAGATGTCATAAACCGCGTGGTCGATCGCGTTGAGCGCAGGCGAATCCGCGAACATCCAGCCGGTGAATACCCGCTCGACGGTGCCGCGCAGGCTCACCTGGTCGACTTCGACGAACACGCTGGTGCGCTGGGTCTCGGTGGGCG
>QLAH01000382.1_pt1 | contig 25273 bp, 26 predicted proteins | sample 4693081 | NCBI WGS metagenome assembly QLAH01 (sample SAMN09425401, study PRJNA476045) | Lake water metagenome, whole genome shotgun sequencing project. | reverse complement strand
GGAGCATCAGTTGGATTAATGGACGCAGATATTTATGGACCTAGTGTGCCAATTATGTTTGGTGTACGAGGCGCCAGACCCATGATGAAAGAAGTGAATGGGAAGGGTATGATTGTGCCTTTGGATAAGTTCGGCATTAAATTGATGAGTATTGGCTTGTTGGTAGATGAAAAGAATGCAGTAGTATGGAGAGGTCCAATGGCAAGCTCTGCTATTAGACAATTTGTAACAGAAGTAGATTGGGGTGAGCTAGATTACTTAGTGATTGACATGCCGCCTGGAACGGGAGATATACATTTAACTTTAATGCAAACGGTACCAGTAACGGGTGCGGTAATTGTAACTACTCCACAAAATGTTGCATTAGCAGATGCAAAAAAGGGAATTGCTATGTTTAGTCAAGCCCAAATAAATGTGCCCATCATTGGGCTAGTAGAAAATATGGCTTATTTTACCCCTGCAGAATTACCGAACAATAAGTATTATTTATTTGGTAAAGAGGGGGGAAGGAAACTGGCGGAGGAATATGACCTCTCTTTCTTAGGTCAGATTCCTTTAGTGCAAACTATTCGAGAAGGAGGAGATGAAGGAGTTCCAGCTATGGTAGGAAACAATGATTTGACTAAAGAAGCATTTAGAAATTTTACAGCACAAACCGTTCGGAATATAGCCATGCGCAATGCTAATTTTCCACAGACTTCATTAATAGAAGTGGTTTAAATGAAATGTATTGTCACCATAATTAGTTGGTGCATATGTTTAACTGTTGTAGCTCAATCCAATGATACAACGGAGAAACAAAATAGTGCTGCCATTCAATTAAGTGGATATGCAGAAATTTATTATCAGCATAATACCAATGGACCTGTCACCAACAATGATGCTTCTTTTGTATACAGCCATGATAATAATAAACAACTTAGTGTAAACCTTGCATTTGTAAAAGCAGCATATAAAAGGGATCGAATAAGAGCCAATCTAGCCTTGGCGCTGGGCTCTTATATGCGCGCCAATTATGCAGGAGAACAAGGAATTTATAAACAGGTATTAGAAGCGAACTTCGGTTGGAAATTAAGTAAAGACAATAACCTATGGTTAGATGCTGGCGTATTCTCTTCACATATTGGATTTGAAAGTGCTATCGGAAAAGATTGTTGGACATTGAGTAGAAGTATTGCAGCAGATAATTCTCCCTATTTTGAAACGGGCGTAAAATTATCCTATACTTCTCCCAATGAAAAATGGTTTATGAGTGCCTTGCTATTAACTGGTTGGCAGCGTATCCAAATGCTAAAAGGAAATACTAGCCCATCTTTTGGGCATCAAATTCAATACAAGCCCAATAGCAAATGGACTATCAATAGCAGTTCATTTATTGGTAACCCAACAGCAGGCATCAAAGGAGTAATGCGTTATTTTCATAATTTTTATGCTATTTATCAGTGGAGTAATCGGATTGGATTAATAGGGGGATTTGATTTGGGCCTACAAACAAACACACAGACTAAACGGGGCCAAATTTGGTATACTCCGGTTTTGATGTTACAATATGCTGCTAGTGACCATATGAAGGTTGCATTAAGAACAGAGTCTTATCAAGATGCAAATGATGGGGTAATGATTGCTACAGGAACTCCTCAAGGATTTAGGGTAAAAGGCATTTCCTTAAATGTAGACTATGCCATTAGTAAGCATATTTTATGGCGTGCGGAAATCAAGCAACTACAAAGCAGGGATTTTATTTTTACCAAACAAGGCCATTTGCCTACGCAAAATTTATTTACTGCTTTAACGGCTTTTGCAGTTAGCTTTTAAATTTTCAAATTAATGGTACATTGCAGCTACAATGTATTTAACTAATCATTTTTCTACAGCAGAACAAGCAGATATATTGGCGTTTATAGAGTCCAATTCATTTGCAACTATTTGTGGCATGGGGTCTGATGGATTTCCAGTAGCTACGCATGTGCCTGTTATGATTGATATGCGTGAAAATAGACTGTTTTTGCAGGCGCATATTATGAGGAAACAAGCACATACAATTGCTTTTGAACAAAATGAAAAAGTGTTAGCAATATTTAATGGCCCTCATGCTTATGTAAGCGCACAACATTATGAACCACAAAACACTGCTAGTACCTGGAATTATTCTGCTGTTCATGCTACTGGAGTTATTCGGTTTCTAGGGGATGCAGAATTGTATTCTATGTTAAATAACTTAACGGCTAAATATGAGCAGGATCCTGCATCTCCATCTCAAATGAAGCATATGAGTGATGACTATATTCAATCAAATATGAAAGCGATTGTTGCATTTGAAATTGAAGTGACTCAATTGCAACATGTGTTTAAATGGAGTCAAAATAAACCAACTCATATCCAAGATAAAATAGTAGAAAGTTTAGCCAATGGGAGCATAGAAAATCAAATTGCTGCAAACGAAATGAAAATAAGATTGAACAAACAATAATTATTTATGAAAAATATATTCATAATGGGGGTTATTATTGGCTTTTTTAGCTGTAATAGTACAAAAATGAATCAACAAAATAAAATGACTCAATTTGATTGGCAAGGTCATCGTGGTGCTCGAGGATTGGTTCCAGAAAATACCATTCCGGCCATGATTAAAGCAATTGATTTGGGTGCGGTTACGTTAGAAATGGATGCGGTAATTACTGCAGATAAACAAGTTATTTTAAGTCATGAGCCTTTTTTTAACCATGAAATTACTACTAAGCCAGACGGTACACCAGTTAGCAAAGCAGAAGAGAAGCAGTTGAATATTTACACTATGAGTTATGCAACTACACAGCGGTATGATGTTGGTTTAAAAGGGAACACTAGGTTTCCACAACAGCAAAAAATGGCAGTTACCAAACCCTTATTATTAGATGTGATTGAAGCGGCTGACCAATATGCTTTATCTAAAAATAAGCCATTGCCTTTTTATAATATCGAAACTAAATCCCAACCTTCTACAGATAATCAATACCATCCAAGTCCAAAAGAATTTGTTGATTTATTAGTGGCTGTAATCAAACATAAAAAAATATCAGATAGAGTTACTGTTCAGTCTTTTGACATAAGAACATTGCAATACTTACATCAACAGTATCCTTCTATTGCTTCTGTTTTATTGATAGAGGATTACAATAAAAAAACTTTGAATGAGCAATTGCAAGAATTGGGTTTTACGCCTACCGTTTATAGCCCTCATTATAGTTTGGTGAATGAGACGATGGTAAAGGATTGTAAGTTAAAGGGTATGCGATTGGTTCCTTGGACTGTGAATGATTTAGCCACCATGAAAAATCTAAGGGCTTTGGGCGTAAACGGAATCATTTCAGATTATCCCAACCTTTTTTACTTTCCTTAAAAGTAGATTAGTAGTACTTCCTTCTTGATTACCTTTGCATTAAGTAGCGTTTATGGAAAAAATTATTATTACGCTTGATGGCTATTCCTCTTGTGGAAAAAGTACCCTAGCGAAACAGATGGCCAAAGTGCTGAATTATATTTTTATTGATAGTGGAGCCATGTATAGGGCCATCACTTTATATTTTGTTGAAAATCAAATTGATTACACAAATGATATAGCTGTTCAAGCGGCGTTAAAAAATATTAGCCTAGCGTTTGATTATAATGCAATTACAGGCAGTAGCGATATTTTATTAAATGGTCGGAATGTTGAAAATGAAATACGCGAAATGCGCATCAGCAACTTAGTAAGTGATGTAGCTGCAAATCAATTTGTACGAGAATTTGGTGTGGCGCAACAACAAAAAATGGGATTGCAAAAAGGCATCGTAATGGATGGAAGAGATATTGGAACTACCGTATTCCCCAACGCCGAATTGAAAATATTTGTAACAGCAGACCCTGCCATTAGTGTTGCTAGGCGACATTTGGAATTAGCCGCTAAGAATCCTGGGATTACAAAAGAGGAAGTGCAGGCAAATTTAGCCATGCGTGATGAAATCGATAGCACTAGAGAATTTAGTCCTCTAAGAAAAGCAGATGATGCAGTGGTTTTAGATAATAGTCATTTAACCAGAGAAGAGCAGTTGAATACTGCTCTCCAATGGGCAAATGAGAAAATTAATTCAATATCTGTTCAGTAATTTTACCAGTGCTTTTGTGTTTTAAGATGAGTTTTTTAGCCCCATAATGGGTCATCTCTTCTTTTACCAAATAGTGGTCTTGATCGTAAGAAACTAAGTGCGATTCTTTGGTTAATCCTGTTTTCCCCCTCCAGATATCTAATTGTACAGGTTCCCATATTTTAGACTTGGCGCTTTTGTAAGCGGCATCTAAGATGGCATTAACTACATAGCCGTCATAAAAAGTTTCTTTGGGTGCAATTCCTTTTTCCAAGGCGTTGAACATATCCATAAACATATGGTTGTAGCCCAATTCATTTAGCTCGTCACCTACGGGGAATAACCAACCACTATTGCTTTCGGCTTTCTCTGCAATATAATCACCTCCTTTTCCTGTAGTGAACATATCAAATCCGGTTCTCAAAAAAGAGTTGATCCAAATAGTGCCTTCGGTGCCCATAACTTCATCTCTAAGATCTAATCCTCCTCGGAAAGTCCAGCTTACTTCAAATTGACCAATGGCTCCGTTTTCATATCTCACTAAACCAATGGCATGGTCTTCCGCATCAATAGGCTTTACCTGCGTATCAGCCCAACACATAACTTCTACCGGTTTAATGTCTTTGCCAATATAACTACGCGTAATCTCTACGCAATGGCAACCTAAGTCTAGTATGCAGCCTCCACCAGCTTGTTCAATATCCCAGAACCATTCGCTATGTGGGCCAGGATGCGTTTCGCGACTTTTTGCCCACAAAATTCTACCCAATGCACCTTCTTGTACACTTTGACTGGCTTTGATGAATTTGGGTGTGTACACCAAGTCTTCTAAATATCCATTGAAAATGCCAGCTGCTTCTACTGCTTCTAACATTCGCTTGGCTTCTGCTGCATTTCTGCCCAAAGGCTTGGTTGTCATTACTGCTTTCTTGTGTTTGCAACAAAGCATCACTGCGGCCTCATGTAAATTATTGGGAAGTGCAATACAAACAATATCTACATCTTCTCTCGCAATGGCTTCTTCCATTACGGTAGTGTAATGATGACATTGATAATCTTCCGCAAATTTGCGTGCGCTCTCCTCCCTTCTGGAATAAATACTCACAATAGTATCTCTGCTTCTATAACCTTGCAAAGAGTCTGCATAAAAACGGCCAATAAAGCCGGAACCTAACATGGCAATACGCTGCATGAAATTGAGTTTTTATAATTAAGTGGTTGCAATTGATTTTTTCTCTTTAAAGAAAAGGATAAAGAAAACTAAAACGGCTGCTGCAATATATGCAGGCACCATCCAGATACTCAACCAGTCATGACCAGTAGCGGTTTTAGCTCCATCTACTACATAACCAGAATAGCCAGTCCCTATCACCATACCTAATCCATAAGTAGCAAAAGTGAATAAGCCTTGGGCAGCATTCTTAATTTTTTCTCCCGCTTTTTTCTCTGTATACATATAGCCTGTAACGAAAAAGAAATCATAACAGATGCCGTGTAACACAATACCTGCGTACAACATCCAATTGGAATCACCTGTATTCCCGTAAGCAAAGAATATATAACGCAATACCCAAGCTAGCATGCCAAAAATGAGCATATTCTTAACCCCAATTCTGTTAAATAGCAATGGAATGGCTAAAATAAATACAGCTTCAGACACTTGGCCCAAAGTCATCTTAGAAGCCGCATTGGGGAAACCAATTTCGTTTAAAAAGGGATTGGCAAAACCATAATAGAATGACAAGGGTACGCAAATTAAAATGGCTGCTATGAAAAACACTAAATAGGATTTGTCTTTAAACAAAACAAAAGCTTCGGTGCCTAAAGCAGAAGACGCATCCGTTGTTTGAGCTTTAGGAGGAGTGTTGGGTAAAATAAAACTAAACAGGCCCAATCCCCCAGATACTGCTGCTGCAATATAAAATGTATCAGCAGATTTTTCAATCCCCATTTGACCAATCATCACGCCGGCAACAATCCATCCAATTGTTCCGAAAACACGAATCCAAGGAAACTGTTTGCCTGGGTCGGTCATTTGAGAGAAAGCCACGCTATTGCTTAATGCAATAGTGGGCATATATACCAACGAATAACAAAGAATTATCCAATAAAAAGTATTGTTATCAGTAATTTTTGTGGCCATAAATAAAAGGCCAGCACCCAATACATGTAATATCCCCATGATTTTTTGGGCCGCAAAAAAACGATCGGCAATTAATCCCACAAAAAAGGGCGAAATCATGGTAGCAATTGCTAGTGCCCCATAAGTGGCCCCAATTTGAATACCCGAAGCTCCTAAAGGTGCTTCGCTCATATATGTACCCATTGTTACATACCAAGCACTCCAGATAAAGTACTGAAGAAACATCATCAACGATAATTTAATACCGGTAGTTATATTCATAAAGCAAGTTTTGAATGGACAATATAAATATTTATATTGTAGAATGAAAATTCGATTTTGGCCCCCAATCAATCGAATTCGAAATTTTTATAAAGACCAAAATATAAATGAAGGATAGACTTTGTGTTGAAGAAATTAAAGAAAGCATTTCTCAATTAGCCCCTGGTTGGAATTATAATTCGGGGTGCATTGAGCGGGAGTTTATTTTTAAAGATTTTGCTCAAGCATTTGGGTTTATGACTTCTGTTGCAGTTATTGCTGAAAAATTGAATCATCATCCTAATTGGTCTAATGTTTATAATAAGGTTTATATAACACTTACAACACACGATTCAGGAGGGATAACTCAATTAGATTTTGACTTTGCAAAAGAAGTGGATCAAATTGCCTAATCTTATTTTCAGAAGGGAGTCGAAGGATTGCGATTCAGAATATATAAAATCATTATAATCAAAATAATCCAAAAAAAGAACAATTCTAAAAATGTTAACGATTTGATAATATAGTGTAGATATATACCTATAATTGCGTTCAAATTCAAGTTAATGCGCCTTTTTTTAATTGGAGTTTTGTTTTTCCCATGCTTTGCATATGCTCAGTTAGATTTACAAATTCGTAAAGAAACCTCACCCACATCAAAATGGTATGAGAGCTTCTCTATAAGGGGATATAGTCAATTTAGATATAACCGCTTATTCGAAACCAATCCAAATCTAAATTGTGAACAATGCGATCGTTCATGGGGTAATAACGGTGGTTTTTTCATGAGACGTATGCGAGTCATTTTTTCTGGGCAATTAAGTAAAAATGTTTATTTCTATATACAGCCTGATTTTGCCAGCAGTCCTGCTTCAGATAGACTTCATTTTGGTCAAATAAGAGATGCTTATGTAGATGTTGGTTTAGACAAAGACAACGAATTTAGGCTTCGAATAGGTCAAAGTAAAGTTCCATTTGGATTTGAAAATATGCAATCTAGTCAGAACCGAATTCCATTAGATAGAAATGATGCACTTAACAGTGCTGTTTCAAATGAACGTGATATTGGTACATTCTTTTACTGGGCACCCAAAGAAAAACGAAAGTTGTTTTCTAGTTTAATCAGTGAAGGGTTAAAGGGTAGCGGTGATTATGGTGTTTTTGCTTTTGGACTTTATAACGGCCAAACGGCAAATAATCCTGAGTTGAATAATAAGTTGCATATTGTTTCAAGGTTTAGTTACCCATTTGAATTAAATAATCAGATTGTTGAGGTTGGGTTACAAGCGTACAAGGGAAAATTTGTTATTCCAAGGTCTAATTTGTCAAACGGTGTTAAGTACAATTCTGATTTAAATTATGTTGATGAGCGAATTGCTACAAGTTTCGTTTTATATCCAAAACCCTTTGGTATTTTAGCAGAATATAATATTGGAAGAGGGCCAGCATTTAATAAGATTACTGATTCAATTGAGGTACAACCTTTAAATGGGGGCTATATTACCTTTAGTTACTTAAAAAAACTCAATAAGCAAACTTTGATTCCTTTTGTTCGCTATCAATATTATAATGGGGGTAAAAAACATGAGCGGGACGCAAGAAGCTATATTGTTAATGATTTAGAAATAGGTGCAGAATGGCAACCTAATAAAAACTTTGAGCTTGTGGTTAATTATACAATTTCTAACAGAAGGTATGAAGATTATATTTTGCAAAACAACTTGCAAAGAGGTAATCTTCTTAGGATTCAGGCTCAAGTAAATTTTTAGAATGTTTAAAACAGAAAAATCCCTTGTAAGTAAGTTGTATTTACTTGAAAAATTTCCTGGTAAAGGGGGATGGACTTATGCAAGAATTCCTGAGATTCTTCCAGATAAACATGCTCATTTTGGATGGGTTAGGGTAAATGGCTTTATTGATGATTACAAAATTGAACATTACCATTTAATGCCAATGGGAAATGGGAGTTTGTTTTTACCAGTTAAGGCTGAGATTCGAAAGAAAATAAAGAAACAATCAGGGGATACTGTTTATATTACGCTTTACTTAGATGATCTTCCTATAGATATTCCTGAAGAGTTAATGTTGTGCTTCATTGATATGCCAGGTAGTTTGCAAGCTTTTAAAAATCAATCTGAAGCGGAGCAAATTGCTCAACTTCAGTGGATTTATGCTGTTAAAAAAGACGAGACTAAAGTAAGTAGAATAAATGCTGTTATTCAAAAGCTTGTCGTTAATAGTTAATGCATTATGAGTAAATTGAAATCAATTCGTTAAACTTAGTTATGGATTATTGTAGTGAAAAGAAGTTTTCTAAATCTGATTTTTTAATTCAGCCTATATCTAGAGGCGAGTATGAAAATTGTCAATTTGATCATTGTGATTTCTCCAATCAAGATCTTTCTGATTGTAAATTTATAGATTGTGTTTTTTCTGACTGTAATTTATCATTAGTAAATCTTAAAAATACTGCTTTACAAAATGTGCAGTTTATAGATTCAAAATTGTCTGGAGTTCAATTTGATACCTGTAATCCATTTGCCTTAGCTGTTTCCTTTAAAAAATGTATTATTCAACATGCTACTTTTTTTCAGTTAAGATTGAACAAAACGGTATTTGAACAATCCGATTTAACAGGATCAGATTTCTCTGCTGCGGATTTAACTGCTGCTGTTTTTGACCATTGTAATCTTGCACAAGTTATTTTTGAACGAACTATTTTGGATAAAGCAAATTTGACTACTGCGTATCATTTTTTAATTGATCCAACTGTCAATAGTGTCAATAAAACAAGATTTTCATTAGATGGGTTGCCTGGTCTCCTTAGTAGATATAATATTGTTATTGATTAAAAAATAATTATAAAACAAGAAAAATTTATTGTAATTCAATAAATTTACCTATTTTTGATTTTTAATTAATTTATTCAAACTGATATTATGGAAATCAAAATTGGCTCTAAAGAGATGTTAACCATCTTGCACATTTTCGCATGGATAATTTTTATTGGAGTTTGTATTGAGGCAGGAGGAATTATTTTCAATACTTTCTTTGCAATGGTTATTAATCCAATCGGTGCAAAAAACTTTTGGATGAAAATTGATCTTTCTAATTTAATGAGCTACGATAAAGGGTATTTTTTAGTTATTACGGCAATTATGAGCATCGTTGCATTTATGAAGGCATTAATGTTTTATTTGATTGTTAAACTCTTCCATAAAAAAGCATTTGATTTTACTCATCCCTTTAACTCAACATTAAAGCAATTTATTTCCAATTTAGCTTACTTGACTTTTGGAATTGGCTTGTTTTCGATTTGGGGACTAAAATACGCTGCATGGTTGAGGTTAAGTAATGTTTATATACCATCTGTTGAAGATTTACGTTTAGGTGGAGCAGATGTTTGGCTGTTTATGAGTGTTATTCTTTTTGTGATTGCCCAGATTGTTAAACGGGGGATTGACATTCAAACTGAAAATGATTTAACTGTATAAGTATGCCAATTATAGTAAACTTAGATGTAATGATGGCAAAGCGTAAGATGTCGTTAAACGAGCTTTCAGAAAAAGTTGGCTTGACTCTATCTAATTTGTCCATTTTGAAAACGGGAAAAGCTAAAGCAATTCGATTTGGTACATTAGAGTCGATATGTAAAGTATTAGAATGTCAGCCAGGTGATATTCTTGAATTTGTAGATCACTAATACTGTTCGTACCAGCTAAATTTTTCTTTGATGATACTTGCTTTTTCTTGTTTCAAGTGATTTAGAAAAGCCAACGATACTGGAGAATGTTTTTTTCCTTTTAGCCAAATCAAACTCCATGTGGTTTTTATTGGTAGCCCTTTTGTAGGTATGATTTGTAATTCTTTGTTTTGCAATTCATTCTTAATTCCAATTAATGGCATAATAGAATACCCGAGTCCGGCCATCAATGCTTGTTTAACTGCTTCATTAGAAGTTAACTCCATTTTTTTCTGAATGCTTAATTGATTTTTTTCAAAATACTTCTCCATTGTTTGTCTAGTTCCTGAACCTTGTTCTCGAAATATGATGGGTATATCTTTAATAGAAAGTTTGGGTTTATTATTTCCTACCAGGTATAATTTGTTTTGTAATAAATCTAGTTTTTCAATGTTTAATGAATTAGGTAAAATGGATACTAAGGCAAAGTCGATTTCGTTTTTTTCTAAACTCTCTATTACTTTAGACTTATTTGTTACATCCATATTTAATTCTATGCCAGTATTGTGTTTCATGAATTCTGTTAGGAAATATGGCATTATATACTTTCCTGTTGAAACTACAGACAATTTTAGCCGACCTGCAAGTTGACCTTTGTATGCTAAAGTTTTATTGTTAATGGCATTCGCTTGATTAATTATTTCTGCTGCTGCTAAAGCAATTTCTTTCCCAAAATCTGTGATATATATCTTTCTGCCAACCACTTCTGTTAAAGGTATTTCGAATTGGTCTTGAAGATTTCTCAATTGAATGGAAACAGCTGGCTGACTCAAATGCAACTCTTCTGAAGCTTTAGTAACACTCTGTGTTTCTACCACTTTTATGAAAATTTGCAACTGATTTAATGTGTAATTCATAAAAATTGTTTATGCTTAATATATTAAATATAAATAAAAATTTATGTAAAATACTTGCAAATTTGCACCCGTTAGTTACAAGCAAACATGAAGTATGAATAAATTTCAATTTAAGTCATCAATAGGGATCATTATCGTAGCATTCCTATTAATCTTCTCTATTAAATCAGTTGACCCAATTTATAGTAATCTATTTTCTTCGGTTTCAATTATAATGGCAGTATTTACAACACATACTTTCTTAAATCGTAATCAAAGTAAATCAACTAATGAGTAATAATCTTTTTACTGATTTCATCATTGAAAAGAAAATTTTGGTTAAGACCTTTGTTCTTCACTTTTCAATACAGTTGATTAATGAGTATAGAATAGCATCTCCTATTAAAGTAGCGTATGAACTATAATTTGTTATTAGACAATCTAACCAATCCGGCTTTATTATTTTTCGTCTTAGGTATTTTAGCTGTTTATTTAAAAAGTGATTTAGAAATACCTCCCAATTCATCAAAGTTTATTTCGCTTTACTTGTTGTTTGCTATTGGCTTTAAGGGAGGACAAGAGCTTTCACATGAAACATTCACTTCGGAAATTGCTTGGTCAATGCTTTTTGGGGTGATGATTTCAATTATTATTCCTTTGTATACTTTTTTCATTCTAAAAAAAAGATTGAATATTTATAATGCTGGTGCTATTGCTGCTGCTTATGGATCTGTAAGTGCAGTTACATTTGTAACAGCAGTGACTTATCTGGAATCTCAACAATTAGGTGTTCACGGTTACATGGTTGCCATAATGGCTTTAATGGAATCTCCTGCAATTATTGTTGGTTTATTACTGATTAGTTTTTTTGATAGCGAGGAAGCAACCGATATTAAAAAAAGGGATGTCGTTAAACATTCATTTACCAACGGAAGTGTTTTGCTTATTTTGGGGAGTTTACTAATTGGTTTTGTTGCCAATGCTAAACAAGCAGAAGGGATCAAGCCATTTACTAATGATTTGTTCAAAGGATTTCTGGCCATTTTTTTATTAGATATGGGAATTTCAAGCGGAAAGAAACTAAAAGCTTTTTTCTCTTTTGGATTTTTTCCTTTCTTTTTTGCCTTCTTTATTCCTTTATTAAATGGTGCATTTTTTGCATGGGCTAGCATGTTTGTTACGGATGATGTGACCAATCGATTTATGTTTGCAATTTTAGCAGCAAGTGCCTCCTATATTGCTGTTCCTGCTGCAATGAAAATATCCGTCCCCAAAGCAAATCCAGGTCTGTTTTTACCAATGGCATTAGCTGTTACTTTTCCAGTGAATATTACTATTGGTATGCCTCTTTACTTTCTAATTGCTCAATCTACTTGATATACTGATTTATCTTTTCTATATTTAAGTATAAATCAATTTTATGAAGCGGAAAATCTTTACAGTTCTAACTGTACTATTTGCATTGATGTTTATCAATGGAGGCTTAAATAAATTCTTCAACTATATACCGGTACCTCCTGATTTGCCAGTTGAAATGGTAAAAGTGAATACTGCATTAATGGAAATTGTTTGGTTAATGCCATTGATTGCTGTAGTTGAATTGGTAGGTGGTGTTTTATTATTAATTCCAAAATTTAGAGCACTTGGTGCCATTATAATATTCCCAATCATGGTGGGTATTTTACATATTCATGCTACAGTAGCTTTGAGTGGTTTGCCCCTGGCGATTATTCTATCTCTAGTATTATTGTGGATTATGTGGGAAGATAGAGCTAAGTACCTACAATTGATAAAATAGCAAATAAATTCCTTTTTCATCAGTTGGATTTATTTCACCATTTTTTATTCCCTTTTTAGTAGCCATTACATTGGAAAATTTATTCACTATTCTACCCGATCTAGTTGGAACATTTGCTTTTGCAATTAGTGGAATAAAATTGGCATCTGGTAAGCAAGTAGATTGGTTGGGAGCCTATATTATAGGCTTAGCAACAGCCATAGGGGGAGGAACAATCAGGGATTTGTTATTGGGGGTCACGCCATTTTGGATGCTAGACAGCCGTTATTTTATTACCACAGGGGTTGCATTATTGGCTACTTTATTGTTCAAAGAAAAATTGTTCAGATGGAAAAACACGCTTTTTTTATTTGACACCATTGGTTTAGGTCTTGTCACTATTGTAGGAATTACCAAGAGCTTAGATGCCAATTTTCCATATTGGGTGTGCATTGTGATGGGGGCAATTACAGGTTCAATTGGTGGTGTGATCAGAGATATTTTATTGAACGAAGTTCCATTGTTGTTACAAAAAGACATTTATGCCTTAGCTTGTATAATTGGAGGGGTAGTTTATTTTGGTTGTCTTTATTTTAACTTAACTACAGGGTTAACAGAAATCATTGCAGCATCTGTTGTGATATTAGTTCGTGTTTTAGCGGTTCAATTTCGTATTCATTTGCCTATTTTGCGTTCAATACCCTCAAGCGATAACATAAATATTAAAAAATAAAACCATGTGCTATGGCATCAATTAAAATTGAAATCAAATGGGCGATTATTTTTTCTATAATGGGATTAGTTTGGATGTTATTAGAAAAACTAAGCGGTTTGCATAGTACTTATATTGATTATCATCTTTATTTAACCAATTTATTTGCAATTCCTGCAATTTGGGTAATGGTATTAGCATTAAAAGAAAAAAAGAAAGTCTACTATAATGGTAATATCTCCTATAAACAAGGGTTGATATCTGGAATTGTTTTGTCTTTTATTATTGCATTATTTAGTCCTTTAACTCAATGGATTACAACTTATATAATAACTCCAGATTATTTCCCTAATGTAATTAAGCGATCTGTTGAAATTGGGTATTTCAAAACAACTGCAGAAGCAGAAGCAAATTTTAATTATTCAAATTATGCAGTTCAAGGAGCAATTGCAGCATTAATAATGGGTTTGGTAACTACTGCTATTGCAATGATTTTTATTAGAACCAAAAAGTAATTTCACCCATTTCAATAAAATCAGAAATTATTTACAAATATTCCCAACAATCTGTAAATAATGTATCATTTAGTTCTAGTTCTGTAATAAACTACAGTACAATGTTTTTGACCTTTAGTCTTTCAAAATAACATTAAAAAAGACTACATGAAAAACAAAACAGAATTATTAGGAAATTGGAAAGAGCTTAAAGGGAAATTGAAACAAAAGTATGCAATGCTAACCGATGACGATATGTTGTTAGTTGAAGGAAAGCAGGAGGAACTAATGGGACGTCTTCAAGTTAAATTAGGAAAGTCTAAAGAAGAAGTGCAAAAAATTCTTACATCATTATAGTTATTACAATCTAAAAGTACAAAATGAAAAAATTAAGTTTGATTTTTTCTGCCCTAATACTATTGGCAGGAACGGAATTGATTAGCTGTAATACCTCTGCTGAAAAAGTAGAAAAAGCAGAAGACGAGGTTAAAGTAGCTAACGAAAATTTAGATGAAGCAAATGCCGAATATTTGGCAGATGTACAACAGTTTAAGTTAGAGACTAATCAAAAAATTGCTGATAATGCTAAAAGTATTGCAGACTTCAATGCAAGGATCGCAACAGACAAGAAACTTGCAAAAGCAGAATACAAAGAGAAGATTGCTGCATTAGAGTTGAAAAATACTGATATGCAGAAAAAAATGGCAGATTACAAAGCGGATGGTAAAGATGGTTGGGCAAAATTTAAGGAGGAATTTAACCATTATATGGATGAATTAGGGAAAGCTTTAAAGGATTTTACAGTAAAAAATGATTAAAAACTTTTTTAATATTGGTCTTGATGAAGTTATCAAGAAATTGAAAACTTCACTCAATGGCTTATCCCCGATCGAAGCGTCTAATCGTTTAACCCATTACGGATTAAACGTATTAATTGCCAAGGAAAATAAACCCGCATGGGTTTATTTTTTTGCCCAGTTTAAAGACTTTATGATTCTCATTTTAATAGCTGCTGCTATTGTTTCTGGGTTCATGGGTGATATTGCTGATACTATCATTATTTTAGTCATCATTCTATTGAATGCTTTATTAGGTTTTAGTCAAGAATACAAGGCTGAGAAATCGATGGAAGCTTTAAAGAAAATGAGTGTCACAACAGCTCAGGTGATTCGGGATGGGCAGCCAGAAATAATTCCTTCTGAGCAATTGGTTTCTGGAGACCTGATACATTTGGAAGCAGGTAATATGGTGCCAGCTGATATTCGATTAGTTGAAATACATTCTTTAAGTATTGATGAGTCTTCCTTAACTGGAGAGTCTAATGCTGTACATAAAAAAGTATCAACTATCGATAATGAGGATATAGCATTAGGCGATCAATTAAATATGGCATTCAAAGGCACATTAGTTACAAGTGGTAGGGCCGTGGGTTTGGTTGTTGCAACAGGAATGAAAACGGAATTAGGTAAAATTGCAGGTCTATTACAAGAGGAGAAAGTTAAAACCCCATTGCAAATTAGGATGGGGCAGTTTGGAAAAAATTTGTCGTATATTATTTTATTGATTTGTTTGGCCTTATTTGTTAGTGGACTTGTAAGAGGTGAGGAGCCATTTAAATTATTACTACTCTCAATTAGTTTAGCAGTTGCAGCAATTCCAGAAGCACTGCCTGCTTTAATAACTATTGCATTGTCTAAGGGTGCAGCAAGGTTGGCTAAGCGTAAAGCATTGGTAAGAAAATTACCCGCTGTGGAAACCTTGGGTTCAGTTAGTTTTATTTGTACAGATAAAACGGGTACGATAACGCAAAACAAAATGAAAGTTGTTGAACATTTTGAAAAGAATGATTTAGCGTTGCCATTTACTGATACCCCATTGTTGCTTGCTATGATTCTAAATCAGGATATTCAGTTTGATTTATTGGAAGAACCAATGGGGGAGTCAACTGAGTTAGCTTTAGTAAAATATGCTCTAGACCAACTCGCCATATCTGAGTTTCACCAATTGTATCAACAATTTCCTAGGATTGCAGAAATACCTTTTGATTCTGATCGAAAATGTATGACTACTGTTCATACTGTAGGGAATCAATTTTTAGTCATTGTGAAAGGAGCAGGTGAAACCATACAAAGTTTTTTATCGGATGAAGCGGATAAGAAATTGTTAGTAAAGCAGTCGGATCAATGGGCAGAAAAAGGAATGCGAATTATCGCCTATGGTTTTAAATTACTTGATCAATTGCCTCAAAATATAGCACCAGAATCCATAGCTTTTGATTTGGAATGGATTGGAAATATTGGGTTAATGGATCCTCCTAGAACGTATGTAATTAAAGTTATTCAAGAGTGTAAAAATGCTGGAATAAAGCCTGTAATGATTACAGGAGACCATCCCGCAACTGCTAAGGCAATTGCTATGCAGGTAGGCATCATGAAGGAAAATGACATGGTGATGTTGGGAACAGCACTAGATCATTTAAGTGATGAGCAGTTCAAGAAACAGGTTTTAGAAATTGCTGTTTATGCAAGGGTTTCTCCTAATCAAAAACTGCGTATTGTAAAAGCATTGCAAAGTAATAACCACTTTGTTGCAATGACGGGGGATGGGGTTAATGATGCACCTTCTTTAAAGGCAGCGAATATTGGTGTAGCAATGGGTATAACAGGAACAGATGTTAGCAAGGAAGCTGCTGATATTATTTTATTGGATGATGGATTTGCAACTATCGTAAATGCGGTGAAGGAAGGTCGAAGAATAGTTGATAATATTCGAAAATTCATTAAGTATATCATGACTTGTAACGGTGCTGAAATATGGACTATGTTTTTAGCACCCATTTTAGGTATGCCTATTCCCTTATTACCTATTCATATTTTATGGATCAATTTGGTCACGGATGGTTTGCCTGCATTGGCCCTGGCTAATGAGAAAGCGGAAGTGGATATTATGAAAAGACCGCCTCGAAATGCAACTGAAAGCTTGTTTGCAGATGGATTAGGCTATCATATTTTGTGGGTTGGCTTATTGATGGCTGGGGTTACTTTAGCAACTCAGGCCTATGCTCTGTACAATGAATCTGCGCATTGGCAAACAATGGTCTTCACTGTTTTATCGTTTGCTCAACTAGGGCATGTATTGGCAGTGAGAAGCGATAAAACATTCTTATTTAAGCAAGGGATTTTTTCTAATACCCTATTACTACTTTCTGTATTATTTACTTTTTGCTTACAGTTGGCTGTGATATATATTCCTTTCTTAAATCAATTATTGAAAACACAACCATTAAGCTTGCAGGAACTTGGCTTTTGTATTTTGATGGCAATGATTGTTTTTCATGCAGTTGAGCTAGAGAAATTAATCAAGCGCTTGTAAGATATCAGCCAATATATCTTCTTTGTTTTCAAGTCCTACACTAATTCTTATCAGTCCTGGAGTAATGTTTACAGCCTGTCTTTCCCCTTCTGTAAGTTTAGCATGGGTTGTACTTGCAGGATGTGATGCAATGCTTCTGGTATCCCCCAAATTAGCGGTGAGTGAAAGCATTTTGAGTTTATCTAGAAAAGATCGGCCAGCATCAATCCCTCCCTTTAAATCGAAACATACTATTCCGCCACCATTTTGCATTTGTTTTGTTGCAATTGAATAATGAGGATGCGATTTTAAAAAAGGGTACTTTAAAGAAGCAATTGCCTGATGATTTTCCAATGCTTGTGCTATAAATAGAGCATTGGATGCATGTCGCTCCATTCTAACATCCAAAGTTTCTAAACTCTTACTTAACACCCAAGCATTAAATGGCGAAAGTGCTGGACCTGTACTGCGGCAGAATAAATAAATTTCTTTAATCAAATCTTTGCGTCCAACTACAGCGCCCCCTAATACACGACCTTGACCATCTAACCATTTAGTTGCAGAATGGACTACCAAATCTGCTCCAAATGCAATGGGCTGTTGGTTTACAGGGGTTGCAAAACAATTGTCTACATTTAAAATAATATTATGCTTTTTTGCCAGCTTCCCAATCATTGCTAAATCTAATACTTCAAGTCCTGGATTAGTAGGCGTTTCCAGGTATATCATTTTAGTATTAGGTGTAATAGCAGCTTCCCATTCTTCTTCTGTTGCATTAGCGCCTATATAACCGTATTCAATTCCATATTTGGGCAAATATTTTGCAATAACGGTATGGGTACTACCAAATATTGAATTACAAGACAATAAGCGATCTCCTTGTTTTAGTAATGCCATGAACGAACCGAATACAGCACTCATTCCAGAAGCGGTAGCATATCCTGCTTCAGCACCTTCTAAAGCCACTAATTTATCTACAAATTCTTGTACACTTGGATTACTAAAACGCGAATAAATATTATCATCCGATTCATCTGCAAAAGCGGCACGCATGTCTTCCGCATTATCAAAACAAAAACTGCTGGTTAAGAAAAGGGGAGTTGAATGTTCCATTTCTTGGGTGCGTTCTGTTTGAATGCGAATGGCCTGGGTTTGCTTTCTCATAGTCTTAGTGCTGCTTTAAAATTTTCACAAAGGTACGCTTCACATGTCTTTATTTTGTACTAGAATTTTGAGCAATGGCCATACAGCAATATATCTGCAAAGCACCCTTTTTACTTGAATGTGGTGAAACATTAAATGGTTTAGAAATAGCCTATCATACCTATGGTAAAATGAATGCCTCAGGTACCAATGTGATTTGGGTTTGCCATGCATTAACCGCAAGTGCTGATGTGGCTGATTGGTGGAAGGGATTGATAGGAGAAAAATGTTTAATCAATCCTGATGAATATTTTATTGTTTGTGCAAATATTATTGGGTCTTGTTATGGATCAACCGGACCAATGAGTTCGAACTCAGCTAGTCACCAACCTTATTATTCGAATTTCCCTTTAGTTACCATACGCGATATGGTAGCTGCACATATACTGCTAAGACAGCATTTAGGAATTCATTCGATTGAATTAATGATGGGGGGAAGTATGGGTGGATACCAAGTGTTGGAATGGGCAGTGATGGAGCCATCGGTTATTAAGAAGTTGTTCTTAATTGCAACATCTCCTTCAGAATCCGCATGGGGTGTTGCGGTACATACCGCTCAAAGACTAGCCATTGAAGCAGATGCTACTTGGAAACAGCATACTTCAGATGCTGGCGCTGCAGGATTAAAAGCAGCTCGCGCCATAGGGATGCTCACTTATCGCAATTACGCTACTTTTCAAGAGAAACAGACGGACCCAGATCCTGAAAAAATAGATGACTTTAAAGCATCTTCCTATATTAATTATCAGGGTCAAAAATTAGTCAACCGCTTTAATGCATTCAGTTATTGGTTGCTTACTAAGGCAATGGATAGCCATCATTTAGCAAGGGGCAGGGGAGGAAACTTAATTGCTGTATTACAAAGCATACAACATCCTACATTAATCATTGGAATAAGTTCTGATATACTTTGTCCTGTGGATGAACAACAATTCATGGCTACTTATATGCCCAATGCATCACTAGAAATCATCCATTCCACTTTTGGGCACGATGGCTTCATTATTGAGACGCAACAAATCTCCAATCTTTTAAAACCCTTTATGCATCAAGGCTAAAGCGGATTGTATTTTTTTACCGCTTGTTGATATACTGTTGCTTTATCTAAAGTCATTTTTTTCGTTTGTTGCTTCACATACATTTCCATTTGGTCTGTATAGTGAGGTGAGTCTTTTCTTGCAGATGCCCCATATACATTGATGCTTTCAATGATTGGTCCGTCTTTGGTGAAGCGCACCAGTTCAATATACGCATCTCCTTGATTTCCTTTGTACATCCCATCTTTATAGGGAAGAGAATACATGGGCGCTAATACATCTGGTAAGCCTGGCAAAGGCAAAGCAACATTTCCCCTCACTAGTTTTTGAATATCGCCCAATTGCAAATTGGTTCTATTAAATCCTGCAAGCATTTTATTTTTTGCTGCTCTAAGTATTTCCACCGACTGATTTTCGGTAATTGTTTTTTGTTTTAAGTAAAGCGCTCTATTATCATAAACAGTATGCGTAATCATAAAAAAGGTACCAGCTCCAATACTTTCCGCATCAGCAATTTTATTCCAAGATTTTAAGTTTGAAATCAAGTCTGCAATATCAGTGTACTTCGTTTCATCTAGCATGAATAGCGTATCGATATTATACGGAAAATAAAAGTTGGATGGAAACTGTCTACTGAATTTGATTCGCTTAAAGTCTTCGTAATTTACTTTATTCAAGGGTTTGAGCATTTCCTCAAAACGCTTGCTGCGATTGTTTTCTAGAGTTTCATATCCCATCGTAATATCTTTCACCATAGGATTTTCAGGACCTTCCGTAGAATGAAAAGGAGAATGGTTGGTATTGTATACAAATCCAGACTTTGGTTGCAATACCTGTGGCAAAGCCTCTATTGGATGTAACTGATTCCACAACGTAGCACTGGTATTACCGGGTAAAGTGGCTTTCCAATTATAGTTTTTATCTCTGACTGGAATTCGACCATTACTGATATAATAAATGGTATCGTATTTATCTGCATACACAATATTGTAACCAGGAATAGCTTTCATATTTACAGCTGCTTTAAACTCTGTAAAGTTTTTGGCTTTATTAAAGCGATACCATTGTTCTAAACCTCTGATATCCATTTGAGCAGGCATTCTGATAGAGAAAGTGCCTCTGTCTGTAATAATGGTAGGTCCATATTTACTCCAGTATGCTTTTTTCTTAACATTGATTTTTAAACCAGCAAGTTTTACTTTTAAATGGGCCACTCTTTCTTCTAATATTTCCCATTTACCGTCAAATTTATATTGGGTCTTATTTTCTGGGTTTATTTCTAATTGATATACATCCAATTTATCAGGCTCATTCACCGTGTGTGCCCAGCCTAAATGTTCATTTACTCCATGCAATATGGAAGGAGCACCTGGGAAGTTTGCTCCCAATATATTCCATCCTTCTTCGCTACTTAAATGAGCTTCATAAAAAGCTACTGGTCCTTCCAGCGGCTGATGGGCATTGATAGCAAGATATACATTGCCGTCTGTTGTTTTGTTACTGTTAAAGGCAAACGCATTGCTTCCCTGTGTTTTATAATTTTCTAATAAGGGAACGGTACCACCAAAAATTGCAGCCAATGCTTTATCAGCCCCTGAAAGCACACAAAGTTGTAAAACAGAGTACTGCACCATGTCTTTGGGGGTAACGGGGAATGCTTTCTTAAGCAATACTTCTTTGGGATGTTTGGCTGCATAGGCATTTAGACCCGCGCAATATCCTTCCAATAGTTTTTTAAAGTCGGGTGCTAAATCCGATTCATATCTTTCTTCTACCAATTCTGGTATTCTTAATAAATGAACAATATAATCGATAGAAGCGCCTTTTTTCCCCTGGTACTGCGCCAGCATGGCTTTGCCTGCAAGAAGGGATTGTTGTATGGTAGTAAAGTCGTCTTCCGCATGCGCCCAAGCCAAGCCATACGCTACTTCAGGGTCTGTTTTTCCGAAAATATGGGGAACGCCGTATTTGTCGCGGATAATATCAATTTTGGAAGGATTAATTTGTGCTTGAGAATGGATAGTAAAGAGCAAGCAAGCAATCAAGATGATTTTTTGAAACATAAACCGGTTTTCGTTTTAACAAATCTAAGGGTATAAGGTTGATTGAACTAAAATGCTACCAGCATGTTATCTTTGTTAAAATAATCAACCATGGGAATCTGGAACCAAATTCAGCAGTATTTATTTATCAAGAAAGAAGATCCCAATGCACCCAAATCTGCTTGGATGAAGTATATGCATGGGATGAATAGAATTTCTTTGTTGATGTTTTTGATTGCAGTCTTATTCATCATTATTAAACAAGTGGTCATTCCAATGTTTAAATAATTGATGGCTTTAAAAATTGCATAATTAGATTTGAAGCGTTTTTGGATGCATGCCCACCCGCTGATAGTAATTGATACAATTTTGAATATTCTTCCTTAAGTATTTCTTGAGCTTGATTATTTTTTAAGATTGAATTCAAGGCCTGAACTAAGTTGGCTGTATTCAATTCATCCTGAATTAATTCCTTGACTATTTCCTTATCCATAATTAAGTTAACCAGGGAAATGTATTTAATCTTAACCAATCTTCTAGCAATCTGGTAACTGATATTGCTTCCTTTGTAACAAACAACTTCTGGTACACTAAATAAGGCAGTTTCTAAAGTAGCAGTTCCGCTCGTAACCAATGCTGCGCTGGATTGCATTAATAACGCATAGGTACTATCTTTCACCACTTTTACATTGTTTTGTCTAGCTAAAAATGGTTCATAAAATTGATCTTCTTGGCCTGGGGCTTTAGCTACCACAAATTCATAATCAGGAAAATAAGAAGCTACACTTAACATGATGGGCAACTTTTTCGCAATTTCTTGTTTACGACTTCCTGGTAATAAAGCCACAATTGGCTTTGGTTCTGATGGATGCGATGCTTTAAATTCTTCAATGACTTCAATTAAAGGATGACCTACGTAATTAACCTCCCAATTCCATTGTTCTTTAAAATAGTTTTTTTCAAAAGGTAGAATGCACAACATTAAATCGATGCATTGCTTCATTTTCTTTACTCGATTGGCTTTCCAAGCCCACACTTGTGGGGCAATATAGTAGACTACTTTAAATCCTTGTTGTTTAGCCCATTCAGCAATGCGTAAATTAAATCCTGGATAGTCAATTAGAATAAGTACATCAGGCTGAAAGCCTAAAATGTCTTTTTTGCAATAACTTAGGTTGCCTAAAATAGTGGGTAAGTTTTTAATCACTTCAGCAAATCCCATGAAAGCTAAATCTCTGTAATGCTTTACCAGTTGGGCTCCTGCCGCTTTCATTAAATCTCCACCCCAGCATTGAATTTGTGCCGAAGGGTCTTGTATTTTCAATTGTTTGATCAGGTTACTGCCATGTAAATCTCCGCTGGCTTCCCCCGCTATGATATAGTATTTCATGCTGAATAACTAAATAAATAGTTAAATAACTAAAAAAATAGTTGTTAAACTAAAAATTTAGTTATAAGTTTACTCTTGTAAATGTACATCATGAAACCATTAACCAAAGCAGAAGAACAAATAATGCAGAGTATCTGGAGTTTAGAACATGCATTTTTAAAAGATATCTTAGAAGCACAGCCAGAACCAAGACCACACAATAATACCGTGGCAACCATTGTAAAAATTTTAGTAGACAAAGGATTTGTAGGAGTGAACCAAATTGGACGTGTGCATCAGTATTATCCCATTGTAACCAAAGAAGAATACTCTTCAAGTACCATTCGAAATTTAGTAGATGGATATTTCGAGGGTTCTTTTGCCGATGCCGTATCCTTTATGGTCAAACAAAAAGACATCAGCGTAAAAGAATTGGAATTGTTATTACAAGAAATGAAAAAAACTAAAAAATAATTGTATGCAAACAACCATTTATTATTTTCTTCAGGTAGTTTTTTGTTCTGCTATTATGATGGGATATTACTGGCTTGTGCTACGTGATAATAAATTTCATCAGTACAATCGGTTTTATTTATTGGCAATAGCAGCACTGTCTTGGATAGTTCCGCTCATAAAGACTCATTGGAATGAGACCAGTTTTTCAGAAGATACCAATATTTATTACTTCCTTTCTGCAGTAGCAGAGAACAATACTGAAATTGAATCTAGTTTCAAGTTGAATTGGTATAATATCAGTTGGCAGAATGGATTAAAGCTGTTGTATATCGGTGGAGCGCTCTTATTATTGGGCAGTTTAATTGTATCCTTACTTCGTATTTATCAGTTATACAAATCGAATAGAACCAGTTCTCTTGGACAAATTGATTTAGTCATCACGAATGCGAAAGGGACCCCTTATTCCTTCTTTAAATATATTTTTTGGAATGAAGCGATTGACATGACCAGCACAACAGGTCAACAAATTTTGCAACATGAAATTACCCATGTTAAAGAGAAGCACTCTTACGATAAATTATTTGTTCAACTCATTTTGATTGCAGGGTGGTTCAATCCATTATTCTGGTTAATCAAAAAAGAACTCCATATGATTCATGAATTTATTGCAGATAAAAAATGTGTTGACAATGGTGATACTGCATCATTGGCGCAAATGCTGCTCACTGCTGCATATCCCCAACATAATTTCAGTTTAACCAATTCCTTCTTTTTTTCACCCATCAAAAGACGTATAGCCATGTTAAGCAAACAACCCACCACACGATTCAGTTATTTAAGAAGACTGATTGTGCTGCCATTATTAGCCATTATTGTAGTGCTGGTAGCTTTTAGAAATAAAGAGACTACACAACCTATTTCTGTTGAATCTGTCATTAACACCATTTACAAAGATATTTCTGGTAAACCTACTCCATCCGTTGCGCCCTTGATGGTTGATTTGAAAAAAGACTATACCATCGTAATCAATGCGGGGCATGGCGGTACAGATAAAGGTAGCCTTGGAGTTGATGGAAAAAGTACAGAAGCTGCATTAACACTAGAATTGGCTAATTCCATCAAATCCTTGAATCAAAATGCACGCTTAAATCTAGTGTTTACTCGAAGTGAAGACGAAACACAATCAGTTGCTGAAGTGGCAGCTATTGCCAATAAAGCCAAACCTGATTTATTTGTGTCATTGCATTTTAATGCTAGTAAGAATAACCAATTATCAGGAACTGAAATCTTTATTGCCAACCCAGCTAAAACAAATAACTACAATGCCCATTTACAATTTGCTAATCAACTAGCTAATGATTTAGATGATTTAAAAATGCCTTTTAATGGCATAAAAAGTAGAAAAGACGGTGTTTATGTTTTGCAAAATGTAAACTGTCCCAGCGTGTTAGTTGAAGCAGGATATCTATCTAATTCAGCTGATTTTGAAAAAATAAAAACTGACGAATTTAGAGCGCAATTAGCAGTTGCCGTACTTAATGGGATACAAAAGTATTTATCTGCCAAGGAAAAAGGTTTAGTTGGTGGAGCATTTAAAGCCAAAAGTGAAACAACAATTGATAAACCTATCGCCTTTGCTGCGCAAAAAGATACAAGTATAGTAAAGCTTGATTCAACCACAACCACGCCATTAGATAAAGGCTATTTTGAATTTCAAAATAGGATCAATATAAACTATGCTAAAGCACTTTTTTTGGTGGATGGTAAA
>QLAH01000381.1_pt1 | contig 25316 bp, 18 predicted proteins | sample 4693081 | NCBI WGS metagenome assembly QLAH01 (sample SAMN09425401, study PRJNA476045) | Lake water metagenome, whole genome shotgun sequencing project. | reverse complement strand
GCGCCGATCCGTCGACGACACCTGGCGACACATCGGAAAACTCGTCCAGACAATCGGGCCAGACGAATGCGCAAACTACATCGCAAACGCAGGATACGCGGCAACCTAAACGTGAAACGGTCTAGTGCGTATCCCGAACTTGATCTGCATCCGTATGGGATGGCTCCGTCGGGCGGACAGTCAGGCGTGCGGCGCCTCCTTTGGTGCGCGCGCGGCGCTGCTGCTCCTGCTTGCGTCCACAAGGAGAAGAACGGCGCTTCGGCGAGGGTGGGGAGCCTTTGGGCTCCCCACCCTCTATTCACTCGGCCACCGCGGCTTCGGCTTTCACATCGAGGAAGCCGCCGGACTGGCGTTCCCATAGCGCAGCGTAGTGGCCGCGGCGGGCCAGCAGTTCGGCGTGGGTGCCTTCCTCGACGATCTGGCCCTTTTCCAGCACCACCAGCCGGTCCATCGCCGCGATGGTGCTCAGGCGATGGGCGATGGCGATCACCGTCTTGCCCTGCATCAGCGACACCAGTTGCTCCTGGATCGCCGCCTCGACCTCGGAGTCGAGCGCGGACGTCGCCTCGTCGAGCACCAGGATCGGGGCGTTCTTCAGCAGCACGCGGGCAATCGCCACGCGCTGCCGCTGGCCACCCGAGAGCTTCACGCCACGCTCGCCGACATGGGCGTCGTAGCCGGTGAGACCCTTGGGGTCCTTCAGCCCGGCGATGACATCGGCGACCTTCGACTGCTCGGCGGCGCGGATCATCTCCTCGTCGGTCGCATTCTGGCGGCCGTACTTGATGTTCTCGCGCACCGAGCGGTGCAACAGCGAGGTGTCCTGGCTGACGAGGCCGATGGCGGCGCGGACGCTTTCCTGCGTCACGTTCCGCACATCCTGCCCGTCGATCAGGATCGCGCCCGCCTCCACGTCGAACAGTCGCAGCATCAGGTTGACCATGGTCGATTTACCGGCGCCTGACCGGCCGACCAGCCCCACCTTCTCGCCCGGCTTGATGGTGAGGTTGAACCCCTCCATCACGGTGCCTTCCTTGCCGCGCCAGTAGTTGAAGCTCACGTCCCTGAACTCGATGCCGCCTTCGCGGACGACGAGTTTGGGGGCGGTGGGCGGATCGAGCATGGCGATAGGCTCGGCGATGGTTTCCATCGAGTCCCGCGTGGTGCCGATCTGGCGGAAGATGTTGGAGCCCACATCGAGGATCCAGCCACTCATGTTCATGATCTGCAGCGCGAACGGGATCGCCGTCGCCACGGCGGCGGCGTTGAGCGTGCCGTTGTTCCAGCTCGCAAGCGCGATCCAGGCGATCGAGATCACGAGGCCGGCGTTCAGCATGAACAGCGTCGACCACATGTAGGTGAAGATCCGCATCAGCTTGCGGAACTCTACAGCATGCTCGGTCACAGACTCGGCGACGTAGTTGTCCTCGTGGCCGTCGGTCGAGAACGTCTTCAGCGTGTGGATGTTGGTGTAGCTGTCGACGATGCGGCCGGTCATCACCGACTTGGCCTCCGAGAGCTCCTCGGAGTGCCGCGCGATCAGCGGCATGACGATGGTGAACAGGATGCCGTAGAGGATGAGCCAGATGGCGATCGGCACCAGCAGCACCCAGTCCAGCCCCGCCATCACCACCACAGCGACGATGACGAAGATGCCGGCGTACCAGACCGCGTCGATGGTCATGTTGACCGACATCTCGACGCTCTCGCCCGCCTGCATGATCTTGTTGGCGATGCGGCCGGCGAAGTCGTTCTGGAAATAGGTCCAGCTCTGCCGGATCACGTGCCAGTGGCTCTGCCAGCGGACGATATCGACGAGGTTGGGCACGATGGAGTGGTTGCGCACCAGCGTGTCGAGCAGGAAGGCCGCTGGGCGGATCACCGCAATGGTGGCGATCATCCAGGCGAAGGTCTGCCAGTGCAGCTCGAACATCTGGCCCGGCGGCGTGGTGGCCAGCATGCCGACCACGAGGCCGACGAAGACCGGCATCATCGCATCGGCAACCGAGCCGATGGCGACCAGCCCGATGCGCAGCATGAAGGCGAGGCGGAATTGCTTGATGAAATAGAAGGTGAACGCAGTGACGCCCTTGGGGGGCTGCGTGTCGCTGGCCAGCGCTACCGGTGCGTAGCGGCTGTCGAACCAGGCAATGACTCGGTTGAGCATTTTGAACTCATGTTCCGAGCCCGTCTGACGGATTGAGTCAGGTGAGGGCTACAGGGGATTGTTTTCGTTTCTCTTTGGCCAGGCCGAGAGCAGCGGGTGCGATGAGGCGCGGGAAGTTACGAGTTTCCATTTGTCCCTCCTTGGGATGGTTGGTGGTGTGGGCACGGCTTAGGCGGCGGGCACGGCGTAGTCACATCGTCTCCCTCCCCCTCGTGGGGAGGGATCAAGGGTGGGGGGCAACGCGCGCCGCCCTACCCCACCCCAGCTACGCCCAGCCGCTACGCGACTGGCTGCGCTACCCTCCCCACAAGGGGGAGGGAGGAGAGGCGTCGGCGGTTGTCACTCCGCCGCTTCCTCCTGAATGTCCGGCAGGAAGCCGCCCGACTGGCGGCTCCACAGGCTGGCATAGGTGCCACCCTGCTGAATCAGTTCGGCGTGCGAGCCCTGCTCGATGATCTTGCCCTTGTCGAGCACCACAAGCCGGTCCATGGCCGCGATGGTGGAGAGGCGGTGGGCGATGGCGATCACCGTCTTGCCCTCCATCAGTCGCGTCAGCTGGCCCTGGATCGCCGCCTCGACCTCGCTGTCAAGAGCCGAGGTGGCTTCGTCGAGCACGAGGATCGGGGCGTTCTTGAGCAGCACGCGGGCGATGGCGATGCGCTGGCGCTGCCCGCCCGAGAGCTTCACGCCGCGTTCGCCGACATGGGCGTCAAAGCCTTTGCGCCCCTTGAAGTCGACCAGCCCATCGATGAACAGATCGGCCTCCGCCAGCCTGGCGGCGGCCAGCATCTCCTCCTCGGTCGCATCCGGGCGGCCGTACATGATGTTCTCGCGCACCGAGCGATGCAGCAGCGAGGTGTCCTGCGTGACCACGCCGATCTGCTCGCGCAGCGACTCCTGCTGCACCTTGGCGATGTCGTTGCCATCGATCGAGATCACACCGCCCTCGCGGTCATAGAACCGCAGCAGCAGGTTGACGATCGTCGATTTTCCGGCCCCCGAACGGCCGACGAGGCCGATCTTTTCGCCCGGCTTGATCCGCAGGTTGAGCTTGTCGATGACGCCCGACTGCTTGCCGTAGTGGAAGTTCACGTTGTCGAAGGCGATGTCGCCCTTCACCGGGCCGAGGGGCCTGGCGCCCGGAGGGTCGGCGACGACACGCGGCAGCGAGATCGAGTTGATGCCGTCGCGGACGATGCCGATATTCTCGAACAGCTGCGACATCTCCCACATCACCCACTGGCTCATGCCCTGGAATCGCAGCACGAGCGCAGTCGCAACGGCGATCGCTCCGGGCGTCATGGCACCATTCAGCCATTGCGTGATGCCGACGGCCATCACGGCGAACAGCAGCAGGTTGTTCATCAGCGGGATGACGATCTGCAGCAGCGAAAACATCCGCATCTGCTTGTGCACGGTGCCCATGAACTGATCCATGGCCTCGTGGGCGTACGCCTCCTCGCGGTTGGAATGCGAGAAAAGCTTCACCGTTGCGATGTTGGTGTAGCTGTCGACGATGCGGCCGGTCATCAGCGAGCGCGCGTCGGCCTGGGCCTCGGCCACCTTGCCGAGCCGCGGCACGTAGTAGCAGAGCAGCGCGACATAGCCGGCGAGCCAGACGAGGAACGGCACCGCCAGCCACAGGTCGCTCATCGCCGCAAGCACCACCGCGCCGGCAAAATAGACGACCACAAACACCGTGACGTCCAGCAGCTTCATCACCACTTCGCGCACTGCCAGCGACGTCTGCATCAGCTTGGCGCCGATGCGGCCGGCGAACTCGTCCTGGAAGTAGCTCATCGACTGGCGCAGCAGGTAGCGATGCGCCATCCAGCGGATGCGCTGCGGCAGGTTGCCGATCAGCGTCTGGTGGATGATCAAGGTGTCGGCAATCTGCAACGCCGGCAGGACCAGCAGCAGCAGGCCCGCCATCAGCGCCAGCTTCCAGCCCTCATCGGCGAGGAACGTCGCCCGGTCAGCGGTGCCGAGCCAGTCGATGATCGAGCCCATGAAGCTGAACAGCATGATTTCGCCCAGCGCCACCCCCGCGCCGAGCACCGCCATGGCGATCAGCCACCGCTTGGCGCCCTGGCAGAAATGCAGGCAGAAGGCCACAAGCCCCTTGGGTGGCTGTGCCGGCTCATCGAGCGGATAAGGCTCCAGCCGCGTTTCGAACCACTTGAATACCGGGCCGATCATTGAAGACGCTCCTTGGCTCCCGCCTGATTGTCCGACGCCTACGACCTCAAGCACGGTTGAGGTCAAGCGCTTCGTCCCCAGGCAGGGCTTACTCTCTTTGTCGTTTTGGATTACGCACACGACACGCTTATGGCGCGGCGGAGGTGCGTGCTGCGACACTGGATTTTGACCGGTCGGCAGCCGCACAGAATACAGCAACGGCTGGATTCGGCTGTAGCCGCTGTGCCACAGTCAATTAACGAGTTGAAGTTGCGGAGATATTGATGCGCGACGGGCAAGACGACACCATCTACCTGAAGGACTACGCCCCGACCCCGTATGTGATCGAAAAGGTCGAGCTGGACGTGGCAATTGCGCCCGACACCAGCCGCGTGCGAACGCTGCTGACCATTTCGCCACGCGAAGGCACCCCTCCCGGGACGCCGTTGATGCTGGATGGCGAAGAGTTGAAGCTGCTGTCGATCGCCATCGACGGGCTGCCGCTGGCGCTGACCGCCTACGAGGAAACGCCGACGACGCTCTGCGTGCTCGAGCCGCCAATCAAGCGCTTCGTGCTCGAGACCGAAGTGCAGGTCGAGCCGGAAAAGAACCTCAAGCTGATGGGTTTCTACCGCTCGTCCGGCACCTGGTGCACCCAGTGCGAGCCGGAGGGGTTCCGCCGCATCACCTGGTACTACGACCGCCCGGACGTGCTGGTGCCGTTCCGGGTGAAGATGACGGCCGACAAGAAGCTGGCACCGGTGCTGCTGTCGAACGGCAATCGCGTCGAAACGGGCGAGCACAGCGACGGCCGTCACTTCGCCATCTGGGAAGACCCGTTCCCGAAGCCCGCTTACCTGTTCGCCATGGTGGCGGGCGATCTTGGCGCCATCCACGACAGTTTCACCACCGCTTCGGGCCGCAAGGTAGCGCTTGGCATCTACTGCGAGCACAGCAAGGAGGGCGAGTGCGGCTACGCCATGGATTCGCTGAAGCGCTCCATGGCCTGGGACGAGCGCCGCTTCGGCCGCGAGTACGATCTTGACATCTTCAACATCGTCGCGGTGAGTGACTTCAACTTCGGCGCGATGGAGAACAAGGGCCTCAACATCTTCAACGACAAGCTGGTGTTCGCCAAGCCCGAGTCGGCCACCGATGCCGACTACGCCTCGATCGAGAGCGTCATCGCGCACGAGTATTTCCACAACTGGACCGGCGACCGCATCACCTGCCGCGACTGGTTCCAGCTCTGCCTCAAGGAAGGGCTCACGGTCTATCGCGACCAGGAATTCTCGATGGACGAGCGGTCGCGCCCGGTGAACCGCATCGAGGATGTGCGGCTGTTGCGCCAGGCGCAGTTCCCCGAGGATGGTGGCCCGCTGGCGCACCCGCCGCGGCCGGATCACTACAAGGAAATCAACAACTTCTACACGACGACGATCTACGAGAAGGGCGCCGAGATCGTCCGCATGCTGGCGACGCTGCTCGGCGAAGCCGGCTTCCGCAAGGGCATGGACCTCTATTTCGAGCGCCACGACGGCGACGCCACGACCATCGAGGCCTTCATCAAGGTGTTCGAGGATAGCTCGGGGCAGGACCTGCAGCACTTCCAGCAATGGTACCTGCAGGCCGGCACGCCGGAGGTCACGGTCTCCGACAACTACGACGCTGCGAGCCAGACCTACACCCTGACCCTCAGCCAGGAAACCAGGCCGACACAGGGGCAGCCGGACAAGCAGCCCATGGTGCTGCCGGTGAAATTCGGGCTGATCGGCCCGAACGGCTCGCCGATGGGCTGGAGCGATGTTTCGGGTGCCGAGCTGCGCGGCGACGACCTGCTCGTCGTCGACACGGCTTCGGCGACCATCACCTTCACCGGCGTGCCGAACCGGCCGGTGCCATCGCTGTTCCGCGGCTTCTCCGCCCCGGTAAAGCTCAACTCGTCGATCAGCGAAGCCGACCAGTTGTTCCTTGGGCGGCACGATGCCGATCCGTTCAACCGCTGGCAGGCGCTGCAGGATGTGGCCGGCCGGCTGATGATCGATGCGGTGCGCGGCACGCCCTGGACCGCGCCGCAGGCCAGCGCGCTGGCCGAGGCGCTGGAGGAGACGCTCGGCTCCAAGGAGCTCGACCCGGCGTTCAAGGCGCATGCGCTGAGCCTGCCCAACGAGCTGACCATTGCCCGCACCATCGGCGAGGACATCGACCCGGACCGCATCCACGCGGTGCGTGGCACGCTGATCCGCGACATCGTCGGGCGCATCGGACCGTCGCTCGAGCGGGTCTATCTCACCAATGACAGCCGCCTCGCCTATTCGCCCGACTTCCAGCAGGCCGGCCGCCGATCGATGAAGAACACCGCGCTCGGGCTGCTGGTTCATGCCGGTGCCGAAGGCGGCGCGAAGCTGGCGCGCGAGCAATACGAGCGGGCGACCAACATGACCGACCGCCTCGCCGCTCTCGGCGCCATCGTCGGCGCCTGGACGGCGGATGCCGAGCCGTTGCTGGCCGATTTCCGCGCCCGCTTCACCGCCGATCCGCTGGTGCTCGACAAGTGGTTGTCGCTCAACGCCCAGTCGCCCGACGCCGGCACCGTCGATCGGCTCAAGGCGATCCTCGCGGCGCCGGATTTCCCGCGCAACAACCCGAACCGCCTGCGCTCGCTGGCGGCGGTGTTCGGCATGAACAATCCGACGCAGTTCGCACGCGCCGATGGTGAGGGCTTCCGCTTCCTCACCCAGTTCGTTGCTGACGTGGATGGCCGTAACCCGCAGGTTGCGGCTCGGGTGCTCACAGCCTTCCGCATCTGGCAGAGCTTCGAGCCGACGCGGCGCGAGGCCGCCCGCCTGGCTATGCAGGCGCTGAAGGACGCCGGAAACCTCAGCCGCAACACGGCGGAGATCCTCGACCGGACGCTCGCGGGGTAGTTCGGCCGGTTAACAGGTCGTTACGGTTGGAAGAATTTTTCTTCGCCCGTAAGTGACTCTGCCGACTCGGCTTTTCGGCCCGCGCGCCCAAGGTGCGCGGGCAGCCCTATTGCTTCAAATCACGAAGCAGATTCAAAGTCCTGTGCAGGGGCAGTGGGTCCGGGTCGCCCCCAATATATGAGACGGAGAACTTGATGCGGTCGACGGAGCAATCCGGCGCCGGCGGCGGACGATTCCGCATGCCCGTGCCGGCACAAACGGTGCAGAGCCCGGTGGGTCTGATGCACCGGCTCAGCGCCGCCGTCGCTGCTTTTCGCGCCCCCGTCGCCGCCGCTCCCCAGATTGCCGACACCGACGCCCTGATCGCCACCCTGCCCTTCGGCGTCGCCTGCTGGAATGCCGACGCGCAGCTCGTCGCCAGCAACGAACGCTTCGCCGAACGCCTGCGCGTGGCGGCCGATATGTTGTCGCCCGGCGCCGCCTACCATGAGGTGATCCAGCAGCTCACAGTCGGTGGCTCGATGCAGCCAGTGTGCGAGGACTGGCAGAACCGCCTGCTCGAGCTGCATCGCGAAGACGGCTCCACCCTGCTGATCGAGGAACGTCCGCTCGCCACCGGCGGCTTCATCACCCTCGTCATGGACGTCACCGAGAGCCGGCGCACCAACCAGTTGCTCACATCGATCCGCGAAGACCAGCGCCAGTTGGCCCGTCGCTTCCACGAAGAAAAGATCCGCGCCGAGGCGGCCAGCCGGGCCAAGACCAGCTTCCTCGCGCACCTGAGCCACGATATCCGTACCCCGCTCAACCACATCATCGGCTTCGCCGACATGCTGCGCCAGCAGCCCTTCGGACCGCTGGGCGATGGGCGCTACCTCAACTATGTCGAAGCGGTGAAGGCTTCGGGCGAACGCCTGCTCGGGTTCTTCGCCAACATCCTCGAGCTGGCCGAGCTCGAAGGCGGCCGCCGCGAGCTGAAGCGCGACCGCTTCACCGCAGACGAACTGCTGATCACCATCCTCCGTCGCTTCTCGACCCAGGGCCAGCGCGCCGGCATCACCATGGGGCTGGGCGGCGCCTGCGAAGCCATCCTCACCGCCGACCGCTTCGCCCTCGAACGCATGGTGGCCAACCTCGTCGAGAACGCCATCCGCTTCACCCCGCGTGGCGGCAAGGTGACGCTCGCCGCCTATGCTGCCCATGACGGCGTGGTGCTGGAGATCACCGACACCGGCATCGGCATGAGCCCGGAGCGGCTGGAGTCCCTCTCCCAGCCGTTCGTCTTCGGCGACGCTGCCCTGACGCGCGACCGCGAAGGCGCGGGCCTCGGCGTCGCCATCAGTCGCGCCATCGCGGAGCTGAGCGGCGGCCGGATGGCGATCGACAGCCGGCAGGGGCTGGGCACGACGGTAGCTGTGTCGCTGCCGCTGCTCGCCGAAGAAGAGGCGCGGGCGGCTTAGGCCTTCTTGCTAGCCACTTCCGGCGGATGTTCCGCGTTTGCGTCTACTGGCACCAGCCGAACCAGAGGTTTGCCCCACTTGGAGATGATGATGGTCTCTCCTGCTGCGGCTCTTTCCACCAGCTGTTCCATTTGCCGACGTGCGTCGGTCATGCTGACAATCGTCATGATCACTCCCGTTCAAAAGCTAGGTGAACGCTAGTCATTGTCGGGTAGCAGAACAGCGTCAAACTCTCGGGCCGCGTGCAGGATATGTAGCACCTCGACCACCTCGTTGGACGCGCGATAGAAGATCAGGTAGTTGCCGAAGCTACGCTTGCGAATGCCAAGGTGAGCATAACGCGGCACCAGCGCAAACGCAGACGGATTCTGTCCGATCATCAAGCACCGGCCGATGATCTCTTCGACAAAACTCACGGCCCTGTCCGGGTTGTCGTAAGCGATATAGTCACCAATTTCTCGGAGGTCGGCCTCAGCTTCCTCCGTGAAGGCAACGATCACCGTTCGGCATCTCTCGCCATCGCCCGGTATTTCGCGATCAGGCGTTCACCTACTTTCAGTGCGGGCTTCAGGCGGCCAGCTTCGGCATCGGCGACGCCGCGAGCGATGGACGCGTCAAGCGCTGCCAACCGCTTCTCACGCTCCTCGATCAGCCTGACACCTTCACGCAGCACTTCACTGCGTGAGCCATACCGGCCGGTCTTCACGAGTTCGGAGACGTAGTCCTCAAGGTGCTGGCCGAGATTTGCGCTGCTTGCCATCTTGGTTCTCCTGCGATCAGGATAGCACGTCGCTAACAGATATCAACGATCCCGCGCTCTAGCATACCACGCCTCTCCCGCCGCGCTCACCTCCGCCTCCATCTCCCTGATGTCGCTCGCCAATCGTTCGAAGTTGGGGGTGTTGGTGCGTTGGGCCAGGAGTTCGCGGAAGGCTTCGGTCCAGCCTTCTTCCTTGAAGGGGTCGGCGAGGGCGGCGCTCATCACCTGCAGGACGGTGGAGTAAAGCGTGTGGATCTCGGCCAGCCGCTCCCCGGCAGGGACGAGGCCCGTCTCGCCGAGGCGGCGGAGCACTTCGTCGACCGGCGCCTGTGGGGCGGCGACCGCATCACGGGCGACGAGCTGGGCCGATTGGGCGATGAACTCGAGGTCGATCAACCCACCCGGCGCGAGCTTCAGGTCGAAGGCGTGGCGTCGTGGCCGCTCCTTCGCCATGAGGGCGCGCATCGTCAGCACGTCGTCGACGGTCTTTGCCGCCTCGCGGGGCCGCGACAGGATTTCGGCGATGGCCGTGTCGATCACCTCACCCAGCCCGTCATCGGCCTGCACGACGCGAGCCCGGCTCAAGGCCATGTGTTCCCAGGTCCAGGCGCTCTCGTGATGATACTGGATGAACCCGGCAAGCCGCGTCGCCAGCGGGCCGGCATTGCCCGAGGGGCGGAGCCGCATGTCGACCTCGTACAGCACGCCCTCGGAGGTCGGGGCGCTTACCGCGGCGATCAGGCGCTGAGTCAGCCGGGCGAAGTACTGGCTTGCCGCCAAAGGCTTTTCGCCGTCCGACTCCTCGCTCCCGTCGAGATCGTAGAGCATGATGAAGTCGAGGTCGGAGCGCGCCGTCATCTCGCGGCTCGCCATCTTGCCGAAAGCCAGCAGCGCCACCCGAGCACCGGGTACCACGCCGTGGCGCTTCTCGAACTCGCGCCGCACCGCGTCGAACAGCTTCAGCAGCAGCGCCTCGGCGAGCGTCGTGAACTGCTCCCCGGCCCGGCGCGCGTCGAGTGTGCCGGCCAGCAGCCCCGCGGCGATCAGGAACAGCTGCTCCTGCCCCAGGATGCGGGCCCGATCGATCACGTCCTGGTAGTCGCGAGCATCGGCGAAGAAAGCCTCGATCTTCTCCAGCAGCGCTTCCTTGCGCCGCACGATATCGGCGAAGGCCGGGTCGATCAGCGAGTCCATGACGTGGGCACGGTGAATCACCGCGTCGGCCATGCGGGGGGCCGACGCCATCAGCGCCACCAGCAGGCTGCGCAGGTTCTCGTGATTGCGCAGCAGCGAGAACAGTTGCACCCCCGCCGGCAGGCGCGACAGGAAATCGTCGAAGCGCCGGAGCGCATCGTCAGGGTTGCCGGCTTCTGAGATGGTCCCGAGCAGCGCGGGCAGCAGTTCGGTGAGGTGGGCGCGGGCGGCGGACGCGCGGGTGGCGGCATAGCTGCCATAGTGCCACTTCTTCACCGTATCGATGGCCTTCGATGGCTGCTTGAACCCCATGCCGCTCAGCGTCTCGAGCGTCTCGGGGTCGTCGTCGGTGCCGGTAAAGACCAGGCTGCCGGTGCCGCTGCCGAGTGTCTCGCCCTCGGCGAACAGGTCGGCGTAGTAGCCGACAACCAGATTCAACGCCGCCCGGTAAGTGCTTTCAAACGCTGGCGAACTGTCGTGCCCCATCAGCGTCGCGATGACCGCGATGCCCGCTTCGGTCTCGGGCATCGTCTGCGTCTGCTCGTCGCGCAGCATTTGCAGGCGGTTCTCGACGGCGCGTAGGAACCAGTATGTGCGCGTCAGGTCGTCGGCGGCCTGCGGCGAGATCCAGTTGGCGCGGGCCAGTGCCGCCAGCGCCTCGGCGGTGGGGCGCACGCGCAAACTGAGGTCGCGACCGCCGGCGATCAACTGCTGGGTCTGGGTGAAGAACTCGATCTCGCGGATACCGCCGAGGCCCAGCTTGACGTTGTGGCCCTCCACCCGCACGTCGCCGACATTCTTGGCGATGTTGATCTGGCGCTTCATCGCCTGAATGTCGGCGATCGTCGCGAAGTCGAGGTGCTTGCGCCAGATATAGGGCGCCAGTTCCTTGATGAATGCCTCGCCCAACGCCCGATCCCCGGCGCAGGGCCGGGCCTTGATCCAGGCGGCGCGCTCCCAGTTCTGGCCGCGGCTTTCGTAATAGTTCAGCGCCGCCTCGATCGGCAGCGCGACGGGCGTCGCACCGGGGTCGGGGCGCAGCCGCAGGTCGGTGCGGAACACGTAGCCGTGCTCGGTCCGGTCCTGCATCAGGTTGGCGAGCCGCTGCACGATGCGGCTCATCAGCCTCGTCTCCTCGCCCGGCTCGCTGGCATCGACCTTGTCGGAATCGAAGAAGGCGACGATGTCGATGTCGCTCGAGTAGTTCAGCTCACGTCCGCCGTGCTTGCCCAGCGCGAAGATGGCGAGGCCTGAACTGGCAGCAGTGCTGTTCCGCACCTGCCCGCGCGCGGCGGCAAGGCGCATCAGCGTATCGAGCCCGGCCTCGAGCGCGAAATCGGCGAGGTCGGAGAGCGCCGCGGTCGACTGTGCCGTGGTCCAGTTGCCTTCGACCTCAGATACTGCCGCAAGCAGCGCTACACGCCCCTTGGCTATGCGCAACTCGCGGCTAATCTCGGCCTCGTCGGCGGCAGTCTCGCCGGCCCGTTTCACCCCCAGCAGCACAGTCTGCAATGCCGTATCGGGCGAAATGGCGCGGCTGGCGGCAAACCATTCGGCGTGTCGTTCGGCCAGACCGTTCAGGTACGGCGCGGATTCGAGCAGGGCTTCGAGCGAGACTGTCATGGCAAACCGATAGCGGCGGGCTTGCAACTGAGCAAGGAAACTACGGGACGACTCACATTTCCCGGCTTCTCAGCAACAGCGCTTTCGCTACATTCCGGCCGCCCCGCATTCCCATGAGCGTCCCATGAACCTGCGCACTGCCGCCCTCTGCCTCGCCCTGGCGACCGCCGTCACGCCCGTTTCCGCCGCCCAGCTGGGCGGCATGGGCGCCGCCATCCACGGCAACAGCTTCAACTTCGCCAAAGCCAATCTCGAGAAGACGCCGGTGAAGCAGATCACCGTCGGAAAGCTGGCCGTGACCCTGCAGCGCACCAAGCTCAAGGATGTGCAGAAGGCCTTCGGTGGCACGCTGCAGACCTCGGGCACAGGCGGCGCGCGCGCCGACTGGCTCTGCTACGGCGCCGACGGCAGCAATGTGTGGTTCATCTCGAATGCGCTGGGCGGCTACGAGTTCGTGATGATGGTGGCGGCCGAGACCGGCCCCGCCGCCAAGGGCTGCGACGCCGCGCCGGCCGGGCTGACGTCACCGGATTTTGGCATTCCCGGCCTCGGCGCTGCCACTGCCGACCTCAAGGCAACCTTCGGCGCTGCCTCGGGCAACAAGCTCGCATATCGGAACGACCGCCCGGGCGGCTACACCAACGTGGCGCAGTATATCGGCTATGTGCTGAAGGGCGGAAAGGTGTCCGGCATCGGCGTCGGCGAGACGTCCGTCCAGACGGATCACTGAGAGGGGCCACGACGCCCCCTCCACCAGCCTACGGCTGGTGGAGGGGGCGTGCAAGTCACCTACCCCGCCATCCCCGGCAACTCGATCACCGCCCTAACTCCTGGCGCGTTGTCCTCGACCCTGAATTCACCGCCGTGCAGCCGCGCCACCGCCGAGACCAGCGACAGCCCCAGCCCGGACCCCGGCATGGTCCGGCTCTTCTCCAGCCGCACGAAGCGCTCGACCACCCGCGCCCGGTCCTCGGGCGGGATGCCGGGGCCGTTGTCGGCCACCTCGATCAGCACCCGCGGCCCCGCCCGGCGCAGCGATACGGTGATCTTCCCTGCCTTGCCTTCGACAGGCTCGTAGTATTTCAGCGCGTTTTCCACAAGGTTGACCAAAGCCTGCCCGAGCAGTTCGCGGTTGCCATTGAGCCGCACGCCCTCGGCGACATCGGCCACCAGGTACAGCCCCTCGTCCTCGGCGAGCGGGCTGTAGAGCTCGGCGACATCGGCCACCACGGCGCTCAGGTCGAGTTCCGAGAACGCGCCAGACGGCGTCCCCGCTTCGGCGCGGGCGATCATCAGCAGGGCGTTGAACGTCTTGATAAGCTTGTCGCTCTCCTCGATCGTCGTCTCCAGCGCCTCGCGCTGCGCGCCGTGGCCGTGCCCGTCACGCAAGGCGGATTCGGCCCGGTTGCGCAGGCGGGTCAGCGGGGTCTTTAGATCGTGGGCGACGTTGTCGGTCACCTCCTTCATCCCCTGCATCAGTTGCTCGATACGGTCGAGCATCTGGTTGAGGCTGGTGGCGAGCCCATCGAACTCGTCGTTCCGCCGGGTCACCGGTACGCGCTCCGACAGCGAGCCCGACATGATCTTGCGCGAGGTGGCGTTGATGGTCTCCACCCGGCGGATCACCCGCACGGCCGTTACCACGCCCGCGATCAGCGAGAACACCATGATGCCGGCGACGCCGATGCCGAACCAGTAGAGGGTGATAGCGGAGTAGCCGCGCCGCTCCACCACGTCGCGCCCGACCACCAGGATCAGCCCGGATTCGAGTTGCACCGAGCGCACCATCGCCGTCCCGGTGGGCGCCGGGGCGTTCTCGTCGGCGCCAGGCGGGGCCGAGCGTTCGTAGTTGAAGGTGTAGGTTCCGGGCTCCGCCAGCACGTCGGCCGGCAGGTCGGTGATGTTGCCGAGCAGCATCTGGCCCGAGGGATCGGCGACGTAGTAAAGCCCCGGCCCCGGCTGCTGGGCCAGCCGCAGCACCGCGGTCAGCGTCTCGCGAAAGCCGCCATCGGCGTCGATCTGCGTCAGCGCCGCCGCCTCGCGGTCGATGGCATCGGTCTGGGCCTTCTGCAGCTGCATGGTGCTCTGCCACCAGATGAGGCCGAGCAGCAGCACCGAGAAGACGACGAAGATCAGCAGGAAAGTCGCCGTGAGGCGGACGGTCGTCGTTCGCCACAGCTGGCTCAGCTTCAGCACAGTGAACTCACTCGCGGATCATGTAGCCGGCGCCGCGGATGGTGTGCAGCAGCGGATTGTCGTGGCCCTTGTCGATCTTGCCGCGCAGGCGCGACATGTGGACGTCGATGACGTTGGTCTGCGGGTCGAAATGGTAGTCCCAGACGTTCTCGAGCAGCATGGTGCGGGTCACCACCTTGCCGGCATTCTTCATCAGGTACTCCAGCAGCCGGAACTCGCGCGGCTGCAGCAGGATCGTTTCGCCATCGCGTTCCACCTTGCGGCTGAGCCGGTCTAGGTTGAGCCCGCCCACGGCATAGCTGGTCGCCGCCTCGGACGGAGATGAGCGCCGCGCCAGCACCTCGATGCGCGCCAGCAGTTCGGTGAAGGCGTAGGGTTTCACCAGGTAGTCGTCGCCACCGGCGCGCAGTCCGGTGACCCGGTCATCGACTTCGCCCAGGGCCGACAGGATCAGCACCGGGGTGTTGTTGTCCTCGGCCCGCAGGCTCTCGATGATCGACAGGCCATCGCGGCGTGGCAGCATGCGGTCGACGATCAGCACCTCGTAGTCCATCGAGGAACCCATGGCATAGCCGGTCTCGCCGTCGGCGGCGTGGTGGGTCACATGGCCCGCCTCGTCCAATGCCTGGATCAGGTAGCTCGCGGCTTCGCGGTCGTCCTCGATCAGGAGAATCTTCATGTCATCGCCCCCGCCATGCCCATCAATGTGCGTCATTTGTGAAAAGACCGGAACCCTTGCGAGCTCCGGTCCCGGTTGTGAGTGAAGAGACCCCGGCGCAATGCACCGGGGTCCATCGGGGTTACGACTTGTCGACGCTCAGCGGCAGCCCGACGAAGCGGGTGTTGCCGTCGCGCTGGGCCTTCACCAGAGCGGTGCCCCGGCCGGCATCCTTGACGCCCTGGATGGCGTTCTCGAATTCCTCGACAGTGGAGACCGCCTGGTTGTTGACCTCCAGGATGGCGTCGCCGACGGCGAAGCCCTTCTGGGCGGCGGGCGAGCTCTGGTCGATTTCCTGGATCAGCAGGCCCTCGCCATCCGAGTTCGGCACGAGGGTCAGGCCGACGCTGGTCGAAGCGGGGGCGGCCGGCTCGTCGGGCTGCTCCTGCTGCTGGACCTCGTTGTCGGCGATCTTGGCCTCGTCGAGCTTGCCCAGTTCGACCGTTACCGTCGTCTCGGCCCCATCGCGCCAGATCGTCAGCTCGACGCTGGTGCCCGGGTTCTTGCCGGCGATGGTGCGGCTCAGATCCAGGGCGTCGTCGATGCCCTGGCCGTCGACGGCGGTGATCACGTCGCCAGACTCCACACCGGCCAGGTCAGCCGGGCTGCCCTCTGTCGGCTCGGTGACGAGCGCGCCGCGGGCATTGTCGAGGCCGACGCCGTCGGCGATGTCGCGCGACACGTCCTGAATGCCGACGCCGAGGAAACCACGCGTCACTGTGCCCGAGGAGATCAGCTGGTCCGTCACCTGCTTGACCACCGAAGCCGGGATGGCGAAGGCGATGCCGACATTGCCACCGTTGGGGGAGAAGATGGCGGTGTTCACGCCCACCACTTCACCCTGCATGTTGAAGTCGGGGCCACCGGAATTGCCGGTGTTCACCGCCGCATCAATCTGCAGGAAGTCGCCATAGGCCGAGCCCTGGATATCGCGGCCGCGGGCCGAGATGATACCGGCTGTCACGGTGCCGCCGAGGCCGAAGGGGTTGCCTACGGCAACGACCCACTCGCCGACGCGCGGCTCGACCTCGGAGAGCTTGACGAAGGGCAGGTCAGTCTCGCCGTCGATCTTCACGACCGCGAGGTCGGTCTTCACGTCGGTGCCGATCACCTTGGCTTCGCGCTCGGTGCCGTCTTCGAATACCACGGTCACCTTCTCGGCGTTGTCGACCACGTGGTTATTGGTGACGATGTAACCATCACCCGAAATCACGAAGCCCGATCCGGCTGCCGTGAAGCGGCGCGGCTGCGCGGGACGGCCATCGCTCTGGCCGCCTGGGCTACCCTGGCCGAACTGGTCGAAGAAGTCCTTGAACGGATGGTCGTCCGGCAGGTCGGGGATGTTGAAGTTGAACTGGCGGCCGCCGCGCTGCAGCTGGCGACTCTCCCGCTCGTTACCCTCGACGATGATCGAGACGACGGCAGGCTTAACGGCCTCCACGAGGTCGGCGAAGTTGGGCGCTGTGGTCACGGCAGGCGCCATGATCTGTGCGGCGGGTACCAGCTTGGCGTCCTGCTGGGCACTGGAGGGAGCGGTCGCGGCGACGAAAGCGGTACCACCGCCAAGGCCGGCGAGAATCGCCAGGGCCGAGGCGCCGATCCAGCGACGGGCACGGGATGAGAAAGTCGAGCGCATGAAGATCTCCTTGGTCAGGCATGCAGCGAATGACCGGAGATATGGGGCGCCACGCCTTTCTGCAGGGTGTCACCAGCGTTAAACGTTGGTAATGTTTCCCGACATTGCTGGGAAACCCGTCACCCGCCGAACACGAACTCGTCAAGGAAGGCGTTGCGGAACTTGCCGGTCGGGTCGTGCCGCGTCGCGAGCGCCCGAAAGTCGGCGAGGCGCGGGTGCCCTGCCCTCACCTCCGCTGCCGGCATCACGAACAGCTTGCCCCAGTGCGGGCGCGGGCGGAACGGCGCCAGCGCCGCCTCGATCACCTTCAGCGCCTTGCTGACCTCGAGCCAGTCGCGGGCCATCGAGAAGTGGAAGCCGACGCTGTCGCCACCATTGTTGGTGCTGAGCCAGAAATCATCGCCCGCGATCGTCCGCACCTCCGACACCACCAGTGCCGGGTGCAGCGCCGACTGCACCGCCTTCAACGCCCGCATGGCGGCCGGTGCATCGTTGCGGGCGACGAAATACTCCGACTGGTACTCGTAGCCCTCGGTCGGCAGCGCACCGATCCGCGCATGCGGCAGCCGGTCGTACCAGGGGCCGACGCTACCCAGTTGCCCGGTGGTGCCATACGGCTCCTTGCCGAGCACCGGGCTCATTTCAGTCGCAGCCGGCGTGCCGCCGAAGAAATTCGCAGCCGGAGGCGGTGCGGTCGCCAGGACCTTGAACCAGGCCTGGTCGACGAACTCGCTGTTCCAGTGGGTGAAGAGGCTGACGGAGTAGGCGCTGCCCATGAGCGCGTCGAGATTTTCGACCACCGTCTCGAAGGGCAGGTTGCGGTAGACGGTCTGGCGGATGTCGAAGCGCGGCACGAGGTCGAGCGTCATCGCCACCACCACGCCGAGCGCCCCGAGCCCGACGACCGCGCCGTCGAAGTCGGCATCGCCCCGCTTCAGGGTTAGCAGATCGCCCGAGGCGGTGACGATATCGAGGCCCGCTACCGAAGCCGCGAGATTGCGGTTGTGGTTGCCCGACCCATGCGTCGCCGTCGAGACCGCACCGACGATGGTGAAATCCGGTACCGATGGCAGGTTGAACAGTGCGAAGCCCGCCGCATCGATCACCGGCGCCAGCTCCGCGTAGGTGGTGCCACCGTCTATGATGACGGTCTTCGCCGCCCGGTCGATCTCAACCCGCCGCGGCAGCGTCCGCAGCGACACCAGCGCACCGGCCGTATCGGCGATGTGGTTGAACGAGTGCCGCGCCCCGACCACCCGCACCTTGTCCGCTGCGCGCACGATCTCCTGCGCCTCGGCGACGCTGGCCGGATGGTGCGTCGAAGCCGCCCCGAACGCGACGTGCTCGGACCAATTGTGGCTGATCTTGTTCATGGAATCCCGTCCCCCGATGGCGGGGGATATTCATGAGGCGCGGGTAGGCTGGCAAGGGATGTATCGACCGGGCCGCCCGCTACTTCCCCTCGAGCTCTCGCAGCGCCTCGGCCTCCTCGGCCGTCAGTTCGCTGACCCCGGTGACCACTCGACGCTTCCGCCGCGCCGCGAGGAACACCACCGCGACGCCGCCAAGCAGCATTACCGGTCCGGCGATCCACAGCAGCAGGGTATGCGGCGCGAGCACCGGGTTGAGCAGCACATACTCGCCGTAGCGCGCCACGACGAACGACCGCACCTGGTCGTCGCTATCACCCGCCACCAGCCGCTCGCGCACGATCAGCCGCAGGTCGCGCGCCAGGTCGGCTTCGGAATCGTCGATCGACTGGTTCTGGCAGACGAGGCAGCGCAGCCCCGTCGAGATGTCGCGCGCGCGGGACTCAAGCGCGGGGTCGGCGAGGATCTCGTCCGGCCGCACCGCCAGTGCCGGGGCACTCAGCGTCAGCAGCAGGACGAGTGCGACGAGCCACCTCATTCCGCTGCCACCCGCGCCTGAGACGGCTTCGGTGCGCCGATGCGCAGGCGGCGATAGCTCAGCGACAGGAAGCCGGCGCCAGCCATCAGCACGCAGCCGAGCCAGATCAGCGTCACGTAGGGCTTGTACCACAGGCGCACGACAGACTGTCCGTCGGCCTGCGGCTCACCCAGCTGCAGATAAAGCTGGCTCAGGCCGTAGGTCAGGATCGCCGCCTCGGTCGTCGGCATGCCGCTCGCCACGTAGGTCCGCCGCTCGGCCGCTGTGGTCCGCAACTCGCCCCCTGGCGAGGCGACCGAGAAGGTACCGGTGTCGGAGGTGAAGTTCGGTCCCTCCTCGTGCCGGATCCCCTGGAAGCTGACCTCATACCCGGCAATGTTGGAGACTTGCCCATCGGTCATGGTCGTCACCACTTCAACCTGCCAGGCGCTGGCCGCGACGATGCCGATGACCGTGAGCCCCATCCCCAGATGCGCCAGCGCCGTCGCCCAAGCGGTGCGCGGCAGGCCAAACAGGCGGCGGAACGAGGTGACGACGTCGGTGCGGAAGAACTTTGCCCGATCGACCAGCTCCGCCAGCGCCCCGAAGCTCACCCAGAAGCCAAGCAGCAGGCCGAGCGGCGCCAGCGAGATCGAGGCTCCGGTCAGTGCAAAGCAGAGGATGGTGACGAACAGCGCCAGTCCAGCCGCCCCGGCCAGCCGCTGCGTCACGGCTATCAGGTCACCGCGCTTCCAGCCGAGGAACGGCCCGAACGGCAGCACGATCAGCAGCGGCACCATGATGATGCCGAAGGTCAGGTTGAAGAACGGCTCGCCCACCGAGATCGTCTCGCCGGTCAGTGCATCGAGCAGCAGCGGATAGAGGGTCCCCACCAGCACCGCCGCCGTCGCCGAGGCGAGGAACAGGTTGTTCAGGATAAGCGCGCCTTCGCGCGAGATCGGGGCAAACAGCCCGCCATGCTTCAGGGAGCCGGCCCGGAAGGCAAACAGCGCGAACGCTCCGCCGATGAACAGCGCGAGCAGCGCCAGGATCACCATGCCGCGCGTCGGGTCAGCGGCAAAGGTGTGCACCGAGGTGAGGATGCCCGAGCGCACCATGAACGTGCCGAGCAGGCTGAGCGAAAAGGTGATGATGGAGAGGAAGATCGTCCAGATCTTCAGCGCATTGCGCTTTTCCATCACCAGGGCCGAGTGCAGCAGCGCGGTGCCGGCAAGCCAGGGCATGAAGCTGGCATTTTCCACCGGGTCCCAGAACCACCAGCCACCCCAGCCGAGCTCGTAATAGGCCCAGTACGACCCCATGGCGATGCCGAGGGTGAGGAAGGCCCAGCTGAACAGCGTCCACGGCCGCACCCAGCGCGCCCACGCCGCATCGATCTTGCCCGAGATCAGCGCCGCGATGGCGAAGCTGAAGCAGATCGAGAACCCGACATAGCCGGCGTAGAGCAGCGGCGGATGGATGGCGAGGCCGATATCCTGCAGCACCGGGTTCAGGTCCTGCCCCTCGAACGGAGCGGGTACGAGGCGCGCAAACGGGTTGGAGGTGAAGATGGTGAAGCCGAGAAAGGCCGCCGTCAGCAGGCTCTGCATCGCCAGCACCAGCGTCAGCAGGTCCTTGGGCAGGCTGCGGCCCGATGCGGCAACGGCGGCGCCCATGATCACGAGGATCAGCACCCACAGCACCATCGAGCCTTCGTGGTTCCCCCACACGGCGGTGATCTTGTAGATCAGCGGCTGCAGCGAGAACGAATGGTCGGCGGCAAGCTTGAGCGAGAAGTCCGAAACCACGAAGGCCTGGATCAGCGCGCCGAACGCCGCCGCCACCAGCAGGAACTGTAGCAGCGCCCCCTGCTGCAGATAGCCGGCAAAGGCGTCACGCTTCCAGAACACCAGCCCCATCACCGCCGACACCGAGGCGATGCCAAAGGCCAGGATCAGCGCGAAATGTCCGAGCTCGATGCTCATGATCAGGTCCCCGTCGCTGCGACGGTCTGCGCGAGCGTGCGGGCCGAGCAGTTGTCGTTGGCCAGCACCTCGGGAATGACGGCGCCGTCGGCGTTCGCCTGGCGCTGCCACTCACCGGTGGCCTTCAGCTTGTCCACAACTTCCTTGGGCATGTAGTTCTCATCGTGCTTGGCGAGCACGTTGGACGCCGTGAACTTGCCATTGATCGCCATCGCCCCCTCGACCACCACGCCCTGGTTGGAGCGGAACAGGTCGGGCAACAACCCGGTATAGGCTACGGTCATCTCGGTCGCGCCATCGGTGACGATGAAGTCCGTCGTTTCTCCGGCGCGCGAGCAGGAATTCGCCTTCACCAGTCCGCCCAGACGTATCGGCGTGCCCGTGGCGATCTGCTTTTCGAGGATTTCGCTCGGCGAATAGAAGAACACGATCTGGTCGCGCAGGGCAAAAAAGATCAGCCCGGCGGCTACCGCCAGCACACTGCCGAGACCGGCGATGATCGAGAGGCGTTTCTGCTTACGGGTCAATTGCTTGCCACCAATCCATTGTCTGCCGCCAGCACGTCCAGCTCGGTCCGCACACTGGCGTCCGGATAAGCCTTCCGGGCCGTGTCATACGCCTCTTGCGCCAGTTCGTCTTGACCCTGGACAAGCCGCGAGCGCACCAGCCGCGTCCACTCCTCGATCGTGCCGCCGTCCTGCGTGAGCCGCGCAGCGAGTCCGTCCACCATGGCCGCCACCGCGGTATCGTCGGGCAACTGGATATCACCGTTCAGCGACGCAACGGCAGCTTCCAGCCCCGCCCGGGCGTCGGCCAGCCAGGACTCATCGCCCTGGCCCAGCGCGATCAGCGCCTCCCAGGCGACCTTGGCTGTCTCGAAATCGCCGCGCTGCATCGCCTCGCCGGCAATATAGTAGCGCGAGCGGACGTGTGCGGGGTCGCGCGCCGCGGCGCTCTCGAACAAGGTCAGCGGCTCGCCCGATGCACTGCCGCCCGCTCCGAGCATCAGCGCCTCGCCCAGATCGGTCTCGCGGTCGGCGGTGGCGCCATCGAGCGCGATCACCTTGCGCAGCGCGTTGGCCGCGTCTCCATACCGGCCCAGTTGCATGTAGGCGGGCGCGATCACCGTCCAGCCCTGCAATTCGTCCGGCGTCTGCTGCAGCCGCTTCTCGATCTGCGCCACTGCCGTATCGAGCGTCATTTCCGTCGGCGGCATGTCGGCGCGCGTCTCGAGCGGCGATGCCGGCAGTTCTGGTCGGCCGATCGCGGCGTACACACCGACGCTGAGCACCGCCGTCGCCGCCACTGCCACGCCGACCAGCAGCTGACGCGGCGCCTTGCCGATGGCCTTCGCCGTCGCTTCCGCCTTCACCCGCATCACCTCGCGCGCCACCTCTGCCCGGGCCGCCACCGCCTCGGCGGGCTCCAGCCGGCCCAGCGCCGCATCGCTCTCGATTTCGCGCAGTTGCAGCCTCAGATGCGCGAGCTCTGGCGACTCATCTGTCTCGCCGGGCGCCATGGTCCGCCGGCCGGCGCCCGCGTAGTACAGCGCGGCGCACGCGATGGCGGTAACGAGTAGAGCAAGCAACCAAAAAAGCATGTGCAGGAATCTGCCTTGGACGACGCGAGCTGAGGTGGCGCCGATATAATGGCATTCGGGCAGAATATGCACCGGTGCACATCAAAGTGTGGGAGGCGCATTGCCGCAGTCCGCCAAACCGGATGCGAATCGCCTTGGGGACGGCATGCAGGACAACGCCTACGACCACCTGATCATCGGCTCGACGCCGCTTGCCGGTCTCGTCGCGGGCCTGCTCAGGCGCGAGCATGGACGGCGCGTCTGCCTCGTCGCCGAGCCATGGTCGTCATTCGGGCTGGAACGGCGGTTCGATTGCAGCATCGAGCCCGTCACCCGCCCGCAGACCCTGATCCTTCTGAAGCGCCTTGCCGCCGAGACGCTGAAGCTCATCAACGGCGTCGGCAAGGGCCTGACCGACAAGGTCGATCCGCTGCTGGTGGCCGAGGACCAGGCCAGCAAGGCGGCACTCGGGCATTTCCTGCACCTCGCGCAACTGCTCGGTATCGAGGTCGAGCGGGTGGCGGATCGCACGGTCAGCGAGGGCAGCCTGCTGCGGGTGCGCGGCCAGCACCTCATCGTCCATCACCGCTTCGCCCCGGCGCTCGAAGCCTGGCTCGATGCTGCCGAAGTGCGCCGCCTCGACCCCGACGACACCGCGATCACCATCCGCAAGGACGGCACGGCCCGAATCGCGGCCGGAGGCCTCGAAGCCGAGGCAGCGGCAGTGCTGCTGGCTGACGACGCGGCGATCCTCGCCCACCTGCCGCCCGATGCGTGGGACCGCTCCATCGTCCGCACTGTCGCAACAGCGCTGCTGCTGCAACCGGCCAAGCCCGCACCCGTGCCGCTGAGTCTCTGGCTCGACCGCAACCTCGTGCTGCACCAGGAGCCCAAAGGTCCGCTCGCCGCTACCCTGACCGGCGATCGCAGCACCGCCGAAGCGCGGGTGGCTGGTGCGACGCCCCGCTCCCTGCCGCTCCGCCGGGCCGGCGAATCGCGCACCGATGGGCTGGCAACCAGCGATGGCGCGCCCCTCCTCGCCCCGGCTCGCGGAATCAAGCTCACCCATCTGGCCGGCTTCGGGCTGACGGGCGCCTTCTTTGCCCCCGCCATCGCCCGGCAGCTCACCGGGGTGGCGACCGAGGACGAGGTGGCGTGGTTCGCGGCGCATGGCGCGACGCGCGGCAATCTTCGGCTCAATGCCGCCGAGTACGGGGCGGTGACGATCGCATGACCAGCCAACCCCACCGCCTCCCCGCGGACGCCCGGCACGGCCTCGGTGGCTCGGAGCTCGATCGCACGAAACCGCTGCGCTTCCGCCTCAACGGCCGCGAGATCGAAGGCTTTGCCGGCGACACCGTCCTGTCCGCGGCCCTCGCCAACGGCATCCAGTCGGCCGGCCGGCACGGCGATATCCCGCTGGCGCTCGATGAGACCTTCGCGCCACTGGTCGCCACCCGGGTGAGTGGAGCGCTGCCGATGGACCGCACGCCGGCCATCGACGGGGCAGAGTTCACGACAATCGGCGTCCGGCGCGACCCGATCGCCTCGAGCGGCCTGCTGGGCGCCATCCGGAACCTGATGGTCGGGCCCAACCGCACCCTCAACCACCGCTACGGCGATGTGCCGCCATCGCCCGAGCCCTGGCGCAGCGCGGCACCCGAAGAACAGCTGACCGCCGATTTTGCCATCATCGGCGGCGGCGTTGCCGGACTCGCCGCGGCGGGCGCCGCCGCTGCCGCCGGCAAAAGCGCGGTCCTCATCGAACGCACCCGCAGCCTCGGCGGCGCCATCCGCTTCTTCGGCGCGGTAGAAGCCGAAGATTCGCCCGACGATACGCTCAACACCCTGACGCGGGCGCTCGACGGCAAGACGCCCGTCACCCGCCTGACCGGCGCCGAAGCCTTCAACATCGATGGCAGCACGGTGAAGGTGCACCAGGTGGTCGCCGAGGGGACGCGCCTTCGCTCGCGGGTCGTCACCGTCACCGCCGACACCATCATCCTCGCCGCCGGTGCGCTCGAACGGCTGCCGGTGTTTGCCGGCAACCGGGCGCCGGGCGTCGTCAGCGCGCTCGCAGCCCATGCGCGAGCCCGCCGCTACGGCATCTGGGTGGGCAAGCGGGTCATCGTCAACACGCCACACAGCTTCGCCTATCGGCTGGCGCTGCAGGCCGCCGACGTCGGTATCGCGGTGCAGCGGATCGTCGATACACGCATCAACCCGCACTCGCGCTTCGTGGATTTCGCCAAGGCGAGCGGCATCACGCTGGGTTCGGGCCTCGTCGCCAGCCGCGCCGATGCGATCAAGCGCAACGAGCCCGGGTTGCGGGTCGGCTTCGCCGTCGCCATCGACGAAATCGCGCAGGACAGCCAGACCATCGAGACCGAAACGCTGATCGCGGCCGGCAGCTGGCAGCCCGACCTCACCCTGTGGCTCTCGGCCGGCGGCAGCGTCGGCTGGGACGCGCCGAACCACTGGCTCGGCCCGCGCGGCACGCGCGAAAACCTCGTGCTGGTCGGTGCGGCGGCGGGCTGGCGCTCCACCACCGCGGCCATCGGCAGCGCCCGCGCCGCCGTCGCCACAGCCCTCGACAAACCGCCTGCGCCGTTCGAGGATATCCGCATCGATACGGCCTTCGAGACCCCCGACGCGCCGACGCCCGTCGCGCCGCGTCGCGTCACCGGGCCGGCCTATCTCGATCGCGGCATCAGCCTCGTCACTCGCCGCTCCGCCGCGCCGGAACTGGCCCAGCACCCCGTCGCCCTCAGCCTCGGCGACATTGCCGCCGCCGTGCAGATCGGCGCCATGCAGCCGCGTGACGCCGGTCATGTCGCGGCCGAACGCGCTGGCATCTCGGGCGACATCACCGGCGGCAGCTGGACCCTGCCCGCCGAGCCCGCCAGCGACGGCCCGCCGCCCATCCCGGCCTACCTGGCCGGCCGCTTCGGTCCCAAGCCGCAGATCTGCGTGGTCACCGCCTTCGACCCGCGGCATTTCGAGCCG
>QLAH01000380.1_pt1 | contig 25581 bp, 17 predicted proteins | sample 4693081 | NCBI WGS metagenome assembly QLAH01 (sample SAMN09425401, study PRJNA476045) | Lake water metagenome, whole genome shotgun sequencing project. | reverse complement strand
GTTGACCATAGTAGGGCAACAAATGCAGGTCAATGGCTAAGCGATGACGGTGATTCACGATGCCCGATGGCAGGTGGCTTTGCAGCGCCGCATTCACTTGCCCCTCGACGGTCGTCATCTCCTCAAAGTTATTCAGGTGGTACCGGAGATCGTTGCCGCTGGGCACTCCAGTCAGGTGCCGGGCGGCATGTTCAATGCTGTCACGATGACTCGCCGCCCACAGCAACACGGCGTAGAGGGTCTCCGACGGGCACTCCCCTTGCATGGGCACCGGCAGATGAGCTTTCATGCACGCTAGGGCCGCACTCAAGGTCGCCTCGTCCGTCAACGCTGGCGTAGGAGATACTGAAGAAGGGCAGGTTGTCATGGCTTTTCATCCAATTCGTCTAGCCTGACCCTACCCCTTTTCTACAGATTCAGCCCCTGGCTCGATGCTTTGTGATCTACTGAGCCTCAGTAGATCACAAAGATGTCTCTTAGTATGGGCTTAGCCCTCACCCCCAGCCCCTCTCCCTCCTGGGAGAGGGGAGCCGAAAGTCCTTCAAAGTCCCTCTCCCAGCTTGGGAGAGGGATTTAGGGTGAGGGCCAAGCTTAGGGCAGTAAAGAGAGTTTGCGATCTACTGAGACTAGGGTGTATCAAACCCCAAATAGCCCCGAGGGGTAATCAGCCAGTCTTGATGTTGGCGAGTGCTTTGGTTGCCAATCAGCACCACCGTCAGCATGTCGATGGGGGCGCAAAGCAGGTCTCCGAGGGTGGTGAGGTGAATCTCCTGGTCGGGCCGATAGACCGACTTCACCACGGCCACCGGGGTTTCGGCAGAACGGTGGGCCATGAGAATCTGGTGGGCAGTGTCGATCTGGTGGGTGCGGGTCTTAGATTTTGGGTTGTAGAGCGCGATGACAAAATCCGCCTGGGCAGCGGCCTCCAGCCGTTTCATAATCATCTCCCAGGGGGTGAGTAGGTCGCTGAGGCTGATGGCGCAAAAGTCGTGCATCAGCGGTGCCCCCACCTGGGCGGCGGCAGCCTGAAGGGCCGAAATACCGGGAAAAACTTCTACAGCGGGGGTTTTGCCATTCCAGCCCGTGGCCTGCAACTGCTCGAACACCAGCCCCGCCATACCGTAGATGCCGCAATCGCCAGAAGAGACCACCGCCACCGATAGCCCCCACCGCGCGAGGTCAATGGCCCGCTCCGCCCGCTGCCGTTCCTGGGTGATGGGCCAGGGTTCCACCACTTGGCCAGGGCGACAGAGAGGCCTAATTTGGTCGATATACAGCCCATAGCCAATCACCGCATCTGCCCGCACCATAGCCTGCTTGGCTGCTGGGGTAATTTGGTCGAGCCGACCGGGGCCAATCCCCACCAGAAAAAGCTGCCCCCCCCGTCCAGTGTATTCCCGCGCCCCCTGGGCCACGGCAACAGTGACGGCCCCCGGTTCTCCCTCCAGGCGAATAACCTGTTTAGCAACTCGCAAACTACCCCGATCCGCCGCCATAATTGCCGCCGCCTCCGCCACGCTGGGGGTTTGTACCGCCGCATCCACCACCGCCGAGGGATTGGGCACAGGAATGTCCTTCAGTTCCGCCGCCGAAAAACACCGTAACGGCCAGTGCCGCGATTCACACAAATCTACCAGCCCCACTTCATTGGCCTTGAGATCCAACGACGCTACTCCAGCGATGGATTCTAAGGCCAACCCATGGGCCTGAAACACCTGCTCAATGGCAGTTGCAATGACCCGACGAGGGGTGCCTCGTTCGCAGCCTACCCCCACCCACAGCACCCTGGGATGCCATTGGGCCGTAGGTAGGTCGTGCTTGAGGTCAGCGGCAGGCTGGTTGGAGCTGATCCAGAGTCGGGCAGAGAGGGGGGCGGCGGGGAGGGGAGATAGGGGCAGATCAAACACAAAGGGATGATCGGCGGGTAGGTGATCTCGCCAGAGGGTGGTGCCGCTGTCTTGGTAAACCGCGATGGACTGAGCCTGGGCAAAGGCCGCACTGACGCCCGTCCAATCGCCGCTACCCTTGCCCCAGCCGAAGGGGGTGCCCAGTTGGTCAATCCCCTGAAAAGCCATGGACTGGGAGGCTCCGGTAATGACGGCATCGGCTTCTATTAGTTGACTAATTTGCCGCGTCAGCCCGTCGGCCCCACCCTGGTGCCCACCGCAAAGGCTAATCACCTGTCGGCCCGTTTCCTCAACGACCACCACCGCCGGATCTGTGGCTTTGGCCTGCAAGAGGGGGGCAATCAGCCGCACTACGGCCCCCGTGGCGAGGGCAAAAACCAAGCCAGATTGGGTCGGCCAAAGTTGCTCTACCACGTTCCGCAGCGGCTCATCGTAGGTTTGTACTTGGTGCTGCACAGGGGCTAAGTCTGCCACCAGGGTTGCCGCCAGGGATTTCGATAGCCACAGCGTTGCCGGGAGAGCCGCGCAGATCGGTACTAGGGTTTTGACGCCCGCAGGGGTGGTTGCAATAGCCGCAAAGCTAGACACAGTAAGCCCTCTCCAAAGCTACTGATCGTAGCATTCCTGCAACCCACCCCTAGCGATCCCAATTGCGGGTGACATTGGTGCCAAGATGTAATTTCATGGAGTAAGCGAGTTAATAGGGCCATTTTATGGATCATGGCCCTCAGGAAAGCGGTACATCGCTGCCCATGGGCGGTGCCGCTGATCCGGTCTGACTTCGCGGCCAAAGTCGCCCAGTGTAGGAAAAACGGTATCCCAATGACGATGCATAAGGATGGTATTGCCCCCCACGGTGGCACGCTGATCAATCGCCTGGTTTCCCCCGAAAAGGAAGCCCATTTTCTGGAGCAGGCCAACACCCTGCCCCGTGTCACCCTGGATGAGCGGGCCTTTTCCGACCTGGTGATGATTGCCATTGGCGGCTTTAGCCCCCTAGACGGCTTTATGAAAAAGGCCGATTACGATCCCGTCGTTACCGATATGCGGTTGGCCAATGGGTTGCCCTGGGCGGTGCCCGTCACCCTGTCCGTCAGCGAAGCGGTGGCCGCTCCCCTGGAGGAAGGTTCCCTGGTGCGCCTAGATGACCCCACCGGGCGCTTAGTCGGGGTGCTGGAGCTAGAAGAAAAATACACCTACGACAAAACGCGCGAGGCCATCAACGTCTACCGCACCGACGAAGACAAGCACCCCGGTGTGAAGGTGGTCTACGAGCAGGGCGCGATCAACCTGGCTGGCCCGATCTGGCTGATGCAGCGGGATCCTCACCCCCTGTTTCCCAAGTACCAAATCGACCCCGCCGCCTCCCGTGCTATGTTCCGGGAAAAGGGATGGAACACCGTGGTGGGCTTCCAAACCCGTAACCCCATCCACCGCGCCCACGAGTACATTCAAAAGTGCGCCCTCGAAACTGTAGACGGCCTGTTTTTGCATCCCCTAGTCGGGGCCACCAAGTCCGACGACATCCCCGCCGATGTGCGGATGCGCTGCTACGAAATTATGGTGGAGCACTACTTCCCGCAGGATCGGGTGATTCTGGCCATTAACCCCTCCGCCATGCGCTACGCTGGCCCCAGGGAAGCCATCTTCCACGCCCTAATTCGCAAAAACTACGGCTGCACCCACTTCATCGTCGGGCGCGACCATGCCGGGGTAGGCGACTACTACGGCACCTACGATGCCCAGTACATCTTCGACGAATTTGAGCCTGGGGAACTGGGGATTGTGCCGATGAAGTTTGAGCACGCCTTCTACTGCACCCGCACCGGCGGCATGGCCACCTCCAAAACCAGCCCCAGCACCAAGGAAGAACGCATTCACCTGTCGGGCACCAAGGTGCGGGAAATGCTGCGCCGGGGAGAACTGCCCCCGCCAGAATTCTCCCGTCCCGAAGTGGCGGCGGAACTAGCACGAGCCATGCGGGTACCCGAAGCGGTCGGCTAGGGTATCCTCTAGCTAGGGCAATCCATCGGTGGGGCAAGCCATCCCGTGACACTGAATCGACGGACGTTTTTGCAAGGGGCAAGCTTGGCTCTGGGGGGGCTTGGCCTGGGAGGAAGTAGCCTACTTTGGCCCACCTCCTATGCCCAAGCCCTCGGCAAACCCGCCCGCCGCAAGCTCGCCCTGCTGATTGGCATTAACCAATATCCAGACCGAGCCATCGGCCCAACCCCCGGTCAGGAGGTGGCCCTGAAGGGATGCCTCACCGATGTGGAGATGCAGCGGCAGTTGCTCATCCATCGGTTTGGCTTTTTGTCCCAGGATATCCTCACCCTCACCAACCAAGCCGCCACCCGCCAGGGCACTTTGGACGCCCTAGAACAGCACCTCGTCCAACAGGCCCAGGCCGACGACGTGGTGCTGCTGCATTTCAGCGGTTACGGTAGCCAGGTGCGTTGGGAGGGCAATCCTGATCGCACCTATCGCGCCTGGGTGCCCGTGGATGGTCGGCTGCCCAGCAGCGATCAGCCCGCCTTAAACGACCTGTTGGAGGTGGAAATTGCGGCGATTCTGCGACGGATCGCCACGCCCAATTTAACCACGGTGATCGACGCCGGAAGCCAAGACACAGGCTATCTGCGCTGGGGCAATATGAAGGTGCGATCTCGTCCTACCGTGCCCATGGGCAACCTGCCAGAGCCTTTTTTAGGGACGGTAGAAGGAGCCAGGGAAGGAGAAACCCCATGGCCAGGGCTGTTGCTGAGAGCAAACACTCCTGGGAACCTGGTGCTAGAAGGCCCGTGGGATGGCTTTAGTGCCGGACTGTTCACCTATGCCCTCACCCAAGGCCTGTGGGCAGCCGTGGCGGATCCCAATCCTAAGCTGCTCATCCAAAGAACGGGGGATCGGCTACAGCGCTGGACTGGGCCGGATCAGGTGCCCACCATGGGGAACGTGCTGGCCCCCAAGGCCGTTACCATGCCCTACAGCCTGCCCCCAGAACAGCCCAACGCCGTCGGCATCGCGCTCCCCACCGACCAACGCACCCTAGACCTCTGGCTGGGAGGGCTATCTCCGGATCTGCTGCACTACCTCCAGCCCGGATCTCGGTTTGCCATACCCAACCCTTCAGCTACCGATTCCTCCACTTCTATGAAGTCCTCCGCCCCAGCCCCCGTTTTAGAACTGCGGCTAGAATCGCGCATGGGTCTGCATGGCGTAGCCAAGCCTGTGGTGGCCGATGCCCAACTACCTACCACGCCCCAGCCCCTCTACGAAACGGTGCGCCTGCTGCCCACCAACATTCCCCTCGGCGTGGCCCTAGATGCCCAACTGAAGCGGGTAGAACGGGTAGACGCCACCAGCGCCCTAGCGGGATTGCCCTTCGTGAGCGCCCAAACCGCCGGAGACCACAGTGCCGATGCGCTGTTTGGTCGCCTGCCCCTCGGCCCCGTGGGTCGTACCACTGAAAGCGACCGTCCAGCCACAGCGGATCGACAGACGGAAAGCAGCTATGGCCTGTTTGCCCCCCATCGCACCCTCCTGCCGGGCACCATGCTGACTAGGGAGGAGGCCGTCAAAACCGCCATCACCCGCCTGACGCCTACCCTGCGATCCCTGCTGGCTCTAAAGCTAGTGCGCCTCACCCAAAACCGCTTTGCCTCCGGCCTTGCCGCCCTGGTGGCCGTAGAAGCTGTGCGACCTAAGCCCACCGTGCTGTTGCGTCAACAAACCGAAGTCAGCCGCCTCACCTACCCTGGTCTCACTGATCCCGGCAACGGCCCCACCACCCTCACCCTCTCACGGGATACCCGTTTTCAGTACCGCATCACCAACCACGGCGATGTGCCCCTGTATATGATGGTGATACGCTTCAACGGCCAGGGGGATTGCTCGGCCCTGGTAGTGGCCCCAGAGAACAGCGGTAGCGCCGAAGAGACTCCGCCCACCAATCCGCCGCTAGCTCCCCGGCAAACGCTGCTGGTGCCCCAAAACCCCAATGGCTGGGGCATTCTGGGGAATGTTGTCCATGTGGAAACTCACATTATCCTGAGCCAACGCCCCTTTCACCGTTGCCTGGAGGAGATTGCCATCGATGACCCTATGGCCCCCGTGCAAACTGACCTGCAACAGGTTAGCCAGCCCCTCACACTGGCCCAAGCCCTACTGCAAGACCTCCACAGCAACGAGGCCTTGACCGAGGGGCGCAGTGCTAGCGATGTCTACGCCCTAAATCAGAGCCAGTGGGCCACCTTCCAGATCAGCTATATTTTCAGTTCGCCTTAGCGTCTGTTGATTTTGCCGTAGGCTAGCACTCGTGAAAACTTAACGCAGGGTAAGCCCTAGGTTAACCTCAGTTCGGGTTAGCCATAGTGACCAGAAGTGACCAGATCCCCTGGTAGACCTCACCCCCAGCCCCTCTCCCACGAGGAGAGGGGAGCTAGAAAGGCTCAAAGTCCCTCTCCCTTGGGGAGAGGGATCTAGGGTGAGGTCTAAAGCGCAAGCTGGAAGCAGGTTTCTCAAGATGGCAGTCCTTGGCTTATCCCGAACTCAGGTTAGGTTAATCAACCGCTCAGCAGGGCTTCAACGAACTCATAGCTGGAGAAGGGACGCAGATCTTCGATGCCCTCCCCGGCACCGATGAAGCGAATGGGGAGGCCCAGTTGTTCCACCACCGCTAGGGCCACGCCGCCTTTGGCGGTGCCGTCGAGTTTGGTGAGCACCACGCCGCTGAGGTTGGCGGCTTCGGCAAACACTTCCGCCTGACGTAGGCCGTTTTGGCCCAGGGTGGCATCGAGGACGAGCAGGGCTTCAATTTTGGCATTGGGGGCATTTTTATCGACGATACGGCGAATTTTGGCCAGTTCGTCCATCAGGTTTTTCTTGTTTTGCAGGCGTCCCGCCGTATCCACCAGCAGCAGGTCAATTTGGCGAGAATTGGCGGCGGCGATGGCGTCGTAGACCACGGCGGCGGGGTCGGTGTTCTTGCCCGGATTGGCGATCACCTCCACCTCGCTGCGGGCACCCCAGGCTTTTACCTGCTCTACGGCGGCGGCCCGGAAGGTGTCGGCGGCGGCAATCAGGGTGTTGTAGCCCGACTTTTTGGCCACATGGGCCAGCTTGCCGATAGTGGTGGTTTTTCCGGCCCCGTTGACCCCGGTCATCAGCCAAATGTTGAGGGTCTCTTTTTCTGGCACAAACAGCAGGTTGTGGGAGTCGCCCAGGGGAGCATCCAGCATATCGCGCAGGATAGATTTCAGGTAGGCAATAGCCTGATCCGGCGGCAGCACTTCGTTCCGCATCCGGTTTTGCAGGGCTTCAATCACCTTATCCGTCGCGGCTACGCCCACATCCGCCTGGAGCAGCAGCGCCTCAATTTCCATCACCGCATCTTCGTTCAGCGGCCCCTGGCCCACAATGGCCTTCAGTTGGTTCACCAAACTCAGACGGGTTTTGCTGAGTCCTTGGCGCAGCCGCTTCAGCCAGGTAATTTCCTCGGCAGAAATTTCGTCCGGTCGCCGCCCCTGGGCCGCCAGCACCTCCGCCGACCACAGGAAGGCTTCATCCAAATCAATATCCGGCAGGAGCAGTTCTGGAGTCGCTACAGCCGCGACAGGTTCCGGTTCCGGCTCTGGCTCTACAATAGCGGTTTCCTGCAAGCGTTCTAGGCGCTGCAAGCGTTCTTCCTCGGCTCTCGCCCAGAAGGGAACACTGGCCTGGGGTTCTGGTTCGGCCACGGGTTCGGGGACAGATTCAGCGACCGTTTCCACCACGGGTTCGGTTACAGGTTCGATCACAGACTTAGCGACAGGTTCGGTGATGGACTCAGCGACCGATTCAGCCACGGGTTCGGCGATGGACTTCGTGACAGAGGTTTCTGCTTCGGAGGAAATTTCCGCAACTACGGCAGCAGGTTCTTCAGTCGTTGCTTCCTCCGAGGCCGAAACGTCCTCGGTTGCTTCTGCGGTGGTTTCCTCAAGGACAGGTTCCTCTAGAATCACTTCTTCTGAGGTAGTCTCCTCTAGAATCACTTCTTCTGAGGTAGTCTCCTCTAGGACAAACTCCTCAAGGACGGTTTCCTCGACCACCACTGCTGATTCAGAGACGACTTCTGGCTCAACCTCAGCGGTAACGGTAGGTTCCGGTTCTACGACGGGTTCTGCTACGGCAGTCTCGGCAACAGGCTCCTCAGCCAGATCCTCAGTGGGTTCTGAGATAGTGGATTCAGCAGGTTCAGCAGACGTTTCAACCTCAGGTTCGACCGCTGTGGGTTCTGGTGCAGGCTCTGGTTCTGGCTCAGCGGGGGATTCAGCCGCTTTGGCTTCGGCCTGTTGTTTTTGAATATTTTGCGCCGCCGCCTTGGCCCATGCCAGCTTTTCCTCTGGGGTCATCTCAGCGAAGGACTTGGGCGCAGCTTGGGCCTTGTCTTCGGGTTGCTCTGGGGCTTTTCCCGGGGCTTTTTCTGGCGTCACCGATTCAGTGGGTTGCGGCTCGGCCTGTTTGGAAGCCTCGGACTTTTCAAAACCACGCCGAAACCAGTTGAACACCATACCAGCACTACCTTAAGGGACGTTACGCTTCTTTAATATTGATACTCTATCGCGGCACCGTCGGTAGGTATGATGACCGTACCTTGGCCATGGCCTAGGCCAGCCCTGCGGGATGTAGGCCATAGGCGTAGGCCACCCCCAGCAGAGTTAGGAGCGTGAGACTCAGAATCCACAGGGGCCAGCGGGAGGGAGCATTGGGGCGGATCGGCATGGTGAGAGCGCAACAGCGATGGGTGCAATGGAGATTGCTTAGGTTGTTACAATTCCTTAAGTCTGGTTTTGACGTCTAAATCACATCATCCCCATTGCCTGGAGCAGGAGACAGAACGACTATGGCCATTAACTGCGCGGTAGATTGCAAAGACGGCTGCATTTTGGGCGACGACTGCCCCAATCTGAAATACACCGAGGAGGCCAGCAAATTTATTGCCGATACGTCCCTCGACAAAATGCTGGCAATGGCCGATGAGGCGGTGCGCCGCAAGATGATGGAACGGGCTTCTCAGCCGCCTAAATGGGTGCTGCCTGAGGATTAGTCTTGTTCAACACTGCACCGGGGCAAGGGGCTTAAGCCCCTTGTTCACTAAGCCCCTCATACGATAGCAAGCCTGAATTTCACGGCCTCAGATGATCCCCCCTGCCCCCCTTATTAAGGGGGGTACAGAGGGCAACTTGGGTGGCTAGGTACTGGGGGGATCTAGAACTCAGTAACGGTGGATCTCATGCCATCGAGAACCGCTATAAACAAACTCTAGGTGACCCCTAAAGTTCGCCCCGAATCGCTTCAATAACGCCGTCTTTGATGAGGATTTCCACCTGAAGTTTTTTCACCAGATTATCGCCCACAGAGACATTGAAAAAGCTCTCGACTTTCCCCTGCTCCACTTCTACATCCATCTCCAGGGTTTGCACCTGCTGAAGTTGCTGAAGGTTTTGGTTTTTTTGCTGAAGTAGCTTGCTTTTATCTTGGTTTAGGCGGTTTTGCACATCGGCAATTTGCTGTTGAACGCCCGTATTGCCGGGTTGGGTTTCGGCCTGCTTTTGCAGTTCGCTAAGTACCCGCTGCCCTTGCATTTCCAACTGTTGTAGTTGGCCATCAACCTGGTTGATTTGACTTTGAAGCTGCTTTTGGGCTTCTTCTTTCCACAGCGGCGTGACCACTGCTTTGATGTTGACCACCCGCTTCAGCAGCAATGATTTATTGTCATCCATAGCCATTAGACGTACTCAACAAGAATTTTTACCAACTCCGACGGGGGGAACCGCCGCAGGATAGAGCCTGGGAACACCCGAAGCCACCTATCCTCAACCCCATTTACACAAACATCGCGTCAATCATATCGCGATACCGTTCGGTCACCACGGGGCGGCGAACTTTTAAGGTTTGTGTCAGCAGGCCATTTTCGATGGAGAAGGGTTCGATCACCAGACGGAAGGGGCCAATACGGTCATCGGGGCGATAGCCGGGGCGATCCTTCACCTGGCGGGTCATTTCGTCGCGCAGGAGTTTTTGTAGACGCTCATCCTCTAGGGTGATGGTGCTGAAGCCTGCGGGTACGGCGGTGTCGTCCCCTGGAATGGCGATGAAGAGGGACTGGCTGGCGGCCCAGGTTTGCAGAGCGTCCAGATTGGGCACCACCAGGGCACCGAGGGATCGCTGATCTTGCCCCACCACCATGATTTGGTCGATGTAGGGGCTGCGGATACAGGCGTCTTCGATGGGCTGGGGTTCGATGTTTTCGCCGTTGGTGAGGACGATGGTGTCCTTGGCTCGCCCGGTGAGCACCACGTTGCCGTCTTTGCTAATCCAGCCCAGGTCGCCGGTGTCAAACCAGCCTTCGGGGTCGATGGCCTTTTGGGTGGCTTCGGGGTTGCGGTAGTAGCCTTCCATAATCTGTGGCCCCCGCGCCAGAACGAGGCCCTGGCTACCGTGGGGCACTTCCTGGCGGGTTTCCAAATCCACCACCTTAATTTCGGTGAAGGGAATGGGTTGTCCGGCGGCACCGCGCAGGTTGCTCCAGGGGCGGCGGGCGGAGAGCACCGGGGAGGTTTCCGTTAGGCCGTAGCCCACTAGCAGGGGCACGCCGATGATTTCAAAGAAGCTATCAATGTGCCGCGCCAGGGAACCGCCGCCGCTGATCAGTTGCTTCACCTCGCCTCCGGTGGCTTGGCGCACCTTGCCGTAGACCAGGGCTTTGCCGACCTGGTGCAGGGGCCACAGGGCCAAGGCGGCGAGACCAGAGGTGAGTCGCTCCACCGTCGAGAGGTGGGGGGCGTCGATTTTCATGTCTTGGTAGCGCCAGAGGTGGGTAACGTAGCGCTCGCTGAGGCCAAAGCAGGTGAAAATCAGCTTTTGCTTGCCGGCACTCTGCTCCCGAAACTGCCGCTGTGCTCCTTCGTAGATCGATTCCCACAGGCGGGGCACCCCCACCATGTATTGGGGTTTGGTGCTCTTGAGGTCGGTTTTGAGGTGGCGAATGTTGCTGTAGATTTGGCTGCACCCATTGGCCAACAAGAAATATTCCGCCGTGCGTTCAAAGCTGTGCCAGGAGGGCAGAATCCCCACCACCCGATCCCCCGGTTCGGGCTGCACCACCGACCGCAGGGTGTTGATCTGGTGCATCAGGTTGCGGTGGCTGAGCATCACCCCCTTGGGCTGGCCCGTGGTGCCGGAGGTGTAGATCAGGGTGGCCAAGTCCTCAGGTTTAACGGTGACAGGGGTGTAGGGATGCTCTTTCCCTAGGGCCATCAGTTGACTGAAATTCAGGATTTTTAGCCGTTCATCGGCGGGCGGTTCCTCATCGGAAAGCAAAATCACCAGGGGAATCGGCAGGGCATCTAGGCGGGAACGCAGCCGCTTCAGCAGGGCGGCATTGTCTACCACCAGCACCGTGCTTTCGCTGTGTTCGGCAATGTAGAGCAGTTCTTCGGTTTCGGCGGTGCCACTGCGTACGGCGTCCATACCCCCGGCGGTCATAATCCCCTGGTCGGCAATGAACCAGCGGTGGCTGTTATCAGCAAACAGAGCCACATGGGTGCGGTTTTCTATCCCCAACGCCTGCAAGCCACTGGCAAAGGTGCGAATCGCCTCCCCCAGTTGCCGATAGGTAAAGGTGGCAGCGGGCTTGTAGTGGGGGTCGTTGAGAGCCACAATATCGCTGTATTTTTCCGCCACGATGGGCCAAATTTCGTGGATGGCCTGGAGGTGTTCGTAGGGATTGTGGGTGGCCAAAAAGGCCCGGTCACGCTGGCGAACTTCTTGCAGAGCATCACTAACAGTCATGGGGGGCACCAGTATCAACGATGGGGTCATGAAAGCGGGCTGGGCTAATCCTACCGCAGCCTCGGTTCAGGCTAGATATTCGTAGCCTATCGATCTACGGCACAGGCAAAAGGGTTAAAGAACCAGATGTTGAACTGGCTAGACTCTGCCAATCGTGGTGCGTTCCGCCTAAGGGATGAAATTCATGGGTAGGGGCATTTCTGGGTGCAAGACACCTACGCAAAACACCCTACAGGAATCCTTACGAAATGCCTATTCCGGCCCTATTGCCGCTAGGATGATGGCCGTAATTAACGTCTTTTCTGCGTTCAAGGTCGCTGATGATGCTTGACCCCAACCTGGCTATTTTGTCCCCGCCGCCACCGTCGCCCTGGCCCCGATTTTCAAAGTCACTGAAGCTGGCGGTACTGGCATCGGGTAATGGTAGCAATCTGGAGGCCATCGCCACCGCCATTGCCCAGGGAGATTTACACGCCCAAATTCAGGTGGCGATCTACAACAATCCCAAGGCCAAGGTGGCAGAACGGGCGGATCGGCTAGGACTGCCCAAGGTGCTACTCAACCATCGTCACTACCCCAGCCGCGAAGCCCTCGACCAAGACATCATTCAAACCGTGCAAGCCCACGGAGCCGATTGGGTCATTATGGCGGGCTGGATGCGCTGCGCCACCCAGGTGCTCATCAATGCGTTCCCGGGCCAGGTGCTCAACATTCACCCCAGCCTGCTACCGAGCTTTCCGGGCCTTCACGCCGTCGAACAAGCCCTGGCAGCGGGGGTTAAGGTTTCTGGCTGCACCGTCCACCATGTGGAACTGAGGGTAGACAGCGGCCCCATCATTATCCAGGCTGTGGTGCCTGTGCTACCGGAGGACAACGCCGACACTCTACAAGCTCGCATTCAGGCCCAGGAACACCAAATTTATCCCGCCGCCATCGCCCTCGCGGCCAGCCAGCAGGCTAATTCCCCCTTGGCATAGGCCTAGATCCCTACTCCCACAGGCCCTGGAGGGTAAAGGCGGCCCAACTGTAGGGGGTTTGCCAACGGGGATCATTCCACATAGATCGCTGGGCCTCGGTGAGGGCTTGGGCCGACGGCAGCGGATTTTCAGGATCCAACATCAGCCGATAGAACCGATTCATCAGCTCACGGGTGGCATCGTCTCGCACGCTCCACAGGCTGGCCACTACACGCTCAGCCCCGGCATCAAACAGGCCATTGGTGAGCCCGGTCATGCCCTCCCGGCCAATTTGGCCCTGGCTCAACCCGGTACGGCAACCGCTGAGGACAACTAACTCGGTAGCGGATAGGTTCATATCGTTAAAGGCGTAGGTGGGCGACAAGAGCCCCGCCTGTACCACCCCAGCCTCGCTGAGGCCCGACAGCACCACGCCGGAACGCTCCGGGGCATTACTGTTAAAAATGCCGTGGGAGGCAACGTGAACAATGCGATACTGACCCAGCCGGGAATCTAGGGCGGCATCGAGGTTGGCCTCGTAGCCAAAGAAGGTTTTCACCTTGTCCTTGGGGAGCAGGTTGGTGGCTAGGATGCTGTCTAGCTCTCGCTCGGTGGCGGGAATGGCGCTGTAGAGGGCTTCGATGTTGGCTAGCTCGGCCTGACTAAAGGGCCGCGACCACGGGAACAGCTTCACCTGTCGCACCCGTTCGTCCTTGTGATTAAAGACGGGATTGGCAAAGAAGGCGAGTTCTTGGGTGGGTTGGGGCCGAGAGGGAGCCTTGCGCCGCAGGGCCACCAAGGTAGACGCTGAGGGCAAGTGAACAATCTCGTGATCCAGCAGCAGAGGATTCAGCACAGGGCCGTATTCCCCTTGTAGGGCCGAGGCCGTGGGCAGGTTATCGGGGTTGGGGTTGGGCAAAGCGGCAAAGGGAAGGTATTGCAACAACCCATCGGCCACAATCACCAAGCGCTGGGTGCCCAGTTGGTCGGCCACGGGGCCAAGAATCATCTGGCTGAGGGCCGCCCCCGCCTGGGCCGTGGTTTGGGGCCGCACCCGTCCCGTCGGCGAAGTCAACAGGTCGTAGAACGCCTGGGCTTGGGCTTCAATTTCGGCGCGAGGGGGCAGGGTATGCACTTGCAGTGCCCCATCCTGGCCCAGTGCCCACAAGTAGCTGGCGTCTTGACCCAGGAAATATTCCAGCACCAGCGTGTCGTCATCTCCAACTGCCGCCTGAATTTCCCGCAAAGACTGCGCCGGAGCAAACCGATCCTGGGCCGAAACCTCGCTATCCGGTCGCCGAAAACTAAAGGACTTAGCTTGCTCACTGGCCTCAAAGGCCATCCCATCAAACCCCGCCCTGGGGTTGGCCTGGTGCTGTTGCAGTAGCCAGCCAATGTAAAAATCAAAATACTTTTGCCGACATTCAAAATATTGCGTTACCGTTCCGCAGCGTTGCTCGGCAAACAAACCTTGAGACGCATTAACGGTTAACCACGGATTTTTTGATTCAAATTTGAAGCTACCGGATAGCGATCCTCGGTAGGGAACACCGTAGCCATAGTTAAATCTTATATCCAGTATCCCAGGCCCACCGGAAATAGATTCATTGGGAAAAGATTCCTCGTGGATGGCGATAGCCTGATCAATGGCCTGTTGTGCCTCCTTAGAATTGCCTAGCATTACCTCAGACCGCGCTAGGCCATAGTAAATTTCTGCTCGTTCAGTTTGCTGATAGACAAAGCCTCTCTCCGAGACCGTATTACTGAGTGCTAGGGCATCAAGATATCGAGCTTTAGCTAGACTTGGTTGTTGCAATTCTAAATAGGCATCAGCAATGGCCAAAGAGGCATATAAACGCTGATTAAAAATTAGGTCTTCAACCCAAGAGAAATTAGGATCCTCCTTGACGGCTGCTACTACGCCCTTAATAGAGGAACTTGAATCTTGAAATCCCCTTGTATAAAATTCTTCAGCCTTACGCAAAAGTGGCATAGCACTTTCGTAAGTTTTGACTGCTCTCTCGTACTCTCCGAGTTGATAGTAGGCATCACCCTGAAGTTTAAGGATAAATCCTTGAGTCCAATCGAAGTCTTGAATAGCACCATTCTGTCTAGGCCAATTTTGCAGTACAGCTTGAGCTAACTCAGAACGATACCTATAATATTCAGGACTATCTTTTTCAAGGCTAGTTTTTGATGTGATATCCCTCAGAAAGAATTCAACTAGACTGCTAAATTGATTAATTAGATCGGCAAGATTACGATCCTCTAGACCAGAAAGATATTCAGTCAATGCCTCTTTGGAGATAGCAATGATGGCCTGCAATTTCTCTGGATCCCAAGTTTTGTCTTCTACATCAAAAGCGGAGGGCAGAAGCGAACGAATTTGCAGCAGAATAGGCTTTGCAAAATCCGATATATTGTCATTGAAGAATTCATTGTTGTCCAGGATTTCGTCGCTTGAAAAAAGGACTAGCAGTTGATAGAAGAGCAAGCTTATTTGCTGCCTAGAAGAAAGACCCATCGCCTCGATCTTCTCTTGCTGAAAAGCTTTTGATTCAGGCTCATTAAAATCCGAGAAAAGCAGCTTTAGTGTTTGATGCTTATAAATTTCTGAAATGTTGCCCAGCAAGGCTTGAGAGAATTGCCGGACGTTAGGCAAGACAGTACTTAGAGCTTCAAATGTTGAGGTGTTAAAGCCTGTTGGATCCGCAGCATCTATAATGCTTTGTATTTTTCTATCATCGTTGAGCAAATTATTAAGATAGTTTGCCAAGGAATCTGTTGTGTTTTCTGACTCGCGAGAGCCAGCCATGTAAAGGCCTGCTTGATAATCGCCAAGGATACTATAGGTAAAGGTTGTGTCTAGGAAAAGACCTAGCTTGATTACATTAAGAGCTTGGGCAAAATCTTCATCTGAAATTAAATTTCCCTGATTTTCAAGCTGCCACTCATCGGATAATAGCTCAAACATATCTTCGCCTAGCCAGCTTGATAAGCTACTATTTTTTTGAAGCTTAACCAATTGACCTAATGCTTGAGTATAGTTTTTCAAGGCTTGTTGAGGTTCACTCAGATCTCGATAGGTTTTAGCTTGACGAAGTAAAAAATACAGCTCTAGGGCAGGACTGGTACCATGGCGAACTAGCTCTAGGGCCTGATCGTAAGCTTTTAGATCATCGACGGGATCGCTGTAGAGACTGGCTAGATTATTGAGAACTAGCGCTTCTAAGGACTTATGGTTGAAAACCTGAGATAGACGATGTAGTTTTTCTGTCTTATCAATAATCTCTGAACGACTCGTTCTTGGCTGATTCAGAGCTGTTATCACAGCACTCACTGCACCTTGGAGTTCTGGTGGGGATGCCGGCAGGCCGTCTAACCTACCGGGACTAGTTAGAAAGGCATCTATCCTTGTTTCTGAAAGCCCTATCTCAGTCTCAAAGCCTAGTTTTTGGCCACGCCCCAATAAATTATCTTCTCGATAACTTCCCGTAAGAAAGACATTATTATTTAAATTGGCTCCTAATCCTGCTGCAATTGTTGTTGTATTTTTTTCGGTTACACCAACGATAACTTTAACTTTTTGAGGATCGAGATCACCAGGCTCTATGTTGAGATTGATCGCTTCAAAAAACCTAATGTAAACGCTCTTTGCAAATCACGCTGAAGACGAATATGATTAAAAATGTGGCCTGGGCGACTTTGGAATTCTCGGAGAATCACATACTCCTGAGTTTCTCCCTGAATAGGTTCACCTTGCTCATTGATGGTGTTGCCATTTTCATCTACAAACTCTACTTCAATGGCTTCAATCACGCCTTCTGCTACTTCTAAGACGGCTATCCCCAGAGAAGATATGGACGGGCTTTCAATAACGCTTGCTAAAATATAATCGTTATCAACATACCATTGATTGATAGCTGCGATGCCGTCACGGAGGTCATGAAGATTAATAATCCTTCCCCTTTGCTCTGCAAAGATACGATCTACAACGGCCTTTGGCAATACTTGATTACCTACAATTTGAATGTCCGTTAGGACGGGATTAGGTTGAACAGAAAAGGTAACTTGCACACCCAAATTTGTATCCTCAGGTCGGGCATCAACATCGGCAAAAAAAACCGTGGTAAAGATAGCATTGATGTCTTGCTGAAGCTGGCTTCGGGTCGTTGTACCTCCTGCCCTGGTCTGTACGGTTGCATAAACTAAATCCCTTAGTTCAGGGGGAAGTTCACCGCCTTGGGGCTCGACAACAACCTCTGCAACTAGCACTTGAGGTTCTGGGGTTGGTTCCGTGGCGTCAGGGGCTTTAATTGCCGGGGAACCTGACGGGTTTTGGCTTAACAAAGACATATCTTGTGTCAAACTTCGCCCTTTTAGACCTTCAGAAAGTGCTGGGTTGAGGTGTTTTTCTGAGATCAGTGCCAGGGGTTGAACGCGAGTTTGGCGGAGTTGGGCCAATCCCGTTTGCAGGTGGGATTGTATCAACCGTTGTGGGAATGGTTCAAAGGCTTGGGCGGCCTGGGTGAGTAGATAACTGCTGGCTAGGAGTGAGACCACACCAAAGGGCTTGATCCAGCGTTGGTAGTGGTGTGGAGGTTTTGGGGATTGGTGGGGCATGGCTGAAAGCAAGGAAGGGGAGCAAGGTTAGCGAAGGACGGGAAATTAGTTTGGTTCTGGCAGGCTAGATAAGTCGGGGCAGGTTTCGGTGGGGATAACGAGGCGATCTGCCTGGGCATAAACCTGGCATAGCAGCCCCTCCCACAGGGGCGAGAACTGTTTGGGATCAGTGTTTTTTAGGGTATTGAGGGCGGCTAATAGATCGAACCAGTAGAGGGAATCGGCGAGAACTTGGTAGGGGTGGGGGGCGGCGGCAAGCTGGGCGGCGAGGGCCGCTTCTGCTTCGGCGGTGGCGCGTTGTATCCAGCCGTTGACGGTGGCATCGCCGGATCGGTTGGCGGGGTTGCAGCGAATGGAGAAGACCCAGCGGTAGATCGCTCCTGGGGCGAGGGGTGGCTCGGTTTCTGGCCAGGAAACGGTCATCAATCCGGGTGTTGAGGGCACCGTTAGGGTCTGTTCGTACAGAATGGTTTCGGCGGTGTCGATCAGCACAAACTCGGCCTGGAGGCGACCGTTGCCGGCGTAGGGCACGTAGAACCACCAGGTGGGGTAGCCCGTGAGGATGGGTTCTAGGTAGGGCAGGCCCGTTTCGGCGGAGGTGGGCACTAGGGCCACCAGTTCTTCGGTGGTGTAGAGGCAGCGGTCGTGGTTAGCCCCACCTCGGTTGGCGGAACCACTGCGTTGGCTGGGTGCAGATCGCCCCGTTAGCCGCTGCCAGGTTCTTGTCCAAAAGCCCTCAGGCTGGTTGCGTTGGGCATAGAGAACCGGATTGGGGACGGGATCTGGGGATGGGGACTGCGCCCAGCCGGGGGTAGCCCCAAGGCCCAATACTACCGCCATGGTTAGGAGTCCTAGCCGTTTTTTTGCCATCGCTAATGCACACCTCGGTCTGTATCGAACGGGGCTTGACCTAGCTTGACCCGCTTAGGTTTCGGGCGATTCGGATCGAGTTAACCGCAATGTGGCCCCAGTATAAACCACAGCCCCCTGGGCTAAAACAAAGGCCACCATGGGCGGCACCATGGGTAGCCACAGGGCCACGATTCCCATCGCCAAGCGGCTGGAGAGGTAAATTCCCAAAAGGCCAGCCATAAGTGTGCCAGCCAGCCACCAAGGCCGATTTTTCCAAAAAACGCCTAGAAATGCGCCCAAAAGTCCCCAAAACAAAATCCAGGCAAACTCGCCACCCCTTGTCCACACGTGAATTTGTCGCCGTTCACCAAGGGCCAAGCTAATCAGATGGTCAACCATATGGGCTTGGATAGTTACGCCGGATTGATAGCCGTAGGGGGTCAAAAATCTATCGCTAATGCGGGTGTCATCCGTCAGCCCCAGCAGCACCACTTTTCCCTCAAAGGCGGCAGGGGCTAGCCGATTTTCTAGCAAATCGTAGATGGATTTGTGGATAAAGGCTGCGCGCAGATCGTTGCCTGGGGGTTCTCGATAGTTGAGCAGAAGCTCAAAGGCACCAGGGGCTAGATTTTGGTAGCCGCCATAGATAAAGGTGTAGGGGCTGATGCCGTGGAGGGTGGTGCGTCCTAGGGAGAGTTGATGGCGGCGAGCCTCGGCGGCAGACAGGTCGGGCGGTGCAAAGGGGCCGAGGTCGGGATGGTGAATGGCCAAGTAACGTAGGGCGATTAGGGTGCTAAAGGCTTGGGTCGATGGGCAAGACGAAGCGGTGACGGTATCGCCTAGGCCATTGCTGACGAGGTGGCGGCGCACCGTATCGCTATCGGCGGCAACGTTACCATCGGCGGTAACGTTACCATCAATGGCAAAGTTGCTAAAGCCAATGCGCTCGGCGGGGATAGCCTGGGGATTGGGGGCTGGCACAACGATCTGCTCTCCGGTGCGTCCCTCATAGGGCTGAAAACATACCCCGTAGATGGCGCTTTGCCCCTCGGCCCTAGAACCCTGGAATACGGCTAGAACCTCCTCAGACCACCGATTTAGATCGGTGGGTAAATACCAATCAACGCCGATAACGCCTGCACCGTATTCCTGAAGTTTTTGGATTGCAGCGGTTAGGGTGGCATCGGATAGGTTTTCAGTCAGATTTTTAGGCTCCTTGGGCTGCTCAGCATTCACCACCGACTGATTCGCCTCTAGCACGATGATGCGATCATCCATCGATTCCGGTGCCCTGACGCTGAGTATGTGGTCGTAGGCCATCAGTTCCAGCCGCTCAAAGGCCCCCATAAAGCGCACCACAGAGACCAAAGATGTCGCCACAAAACCGCTAATTAAGGCCAGAATTGGCAGCGTTCGACCCAGGCGTAAAGGAAACCGATGGTTTGGCATCGGGATAGATCTACCCTCGGGTGCTTGCCCTGTAGCCACCTTTTCCAGGGGCGATCTCAACGCCTCTAGCCCTGGGCCAATGGGGCTTTCCAGCCAGACCAGCAACTCCGGCACCCGCTGACCCTGGGGAGCAGTGGGGGGCGAAATGTTGCCCTTGGGTGGGTTGAGGTCAAACAGCACCGCCTCGAACTGAGGAGTCGGCAGGGCCAGAAGCAATTGATATAACGCCGTTCGGTCGGTGGGAATGGTCATACCTTTGGATCGAGAATCGTCAGCCGTTACCAAGGCCCAGTCGCCATGGCCCCTAGGATAACCCCAGCCGCCCTACCCTTAAACCTTTTGAAAGCCTGACCCACTTTTGAGGCATTGGGATTATCTTTAGGAACAGGAAAATCCACGACTACGGTGGGAGGAGCCTATGTCTGTCCCCGAACCCAACGCCGTCCAGTTAAAAACCCAGGCCATTGCCCCAGAATATCTGGAAGCCTACGCCGATCAAGACGCTCAGGCCGGACGCCCCAATCCTCGCTTTAAGCAATCGTCGATCTACTGTAGCCGTTACCTCGCCATCCGGGCCGAACTGGTGGGGCCAGATCGGTTCAGCGATGCGGAGTGGGATTTAACCCTGTTTTAGCGCCCCTCACCTCTATCCCTAGGGCAGCCATGATTCCCAATCCAAACCCCATACCCCCGATTCCCAAGCTATCCAACCGCACGTAGGGGCGAGGTCTCCTAACCAAACGAAGCCCCCAGTCCCTATAGTGGCTGGGGGCTTTTTTGAGCATGATGGCTGAGGGTGGCGATGGGTGAGGGCTTCACCGTCGCCCAATCGGGTGAGTTCAAATGGGTTAACCTCAGTTCGGGTTAGACATCGTGACCAGATCCCCTGGTAGACCTCACCCCCAGCCCCTCTCCTCGTGGGAGAGGGGAGCTAGAAAGGCTCAAAGTCCCTCTCCCCAAGGGAGAGGGATTTAGGGTGAGGTCTAAAGCGCAAGCTGGAAGCAGGTTTCTCAAGCTTGCAGCGACTGGCTTATCCCGAATTTAGGTTGGGTTAGGGAAGCAACCAAGGTTGAACCTAGGGGGCATCCGCGACACCACAAACCAAAACCCTACCCAATGCGGAGCAGTTCCACATCAAAGATCAGCGCGGCATTGGGGGGAATAACGCCGCCCCCCGCGCCACGGGAGCCATAGCCCAGTTCTGGGGGAATGACCAGCTTACGCTGACCGCCCACGCGCATGGTAGCAACTCCTTCATCCCAACCCTTGATCACCTGGCCAACGCCAATTTGAAAGGTGAAGGGACGACCTCGGTCGCGGGAGCTATCAAACTTAGTGCCATCCTCCAGGGTGCCCGTGTAGTGGACGGTGACCCGCTGGCCCGCTTGGGGCATGGCTCCGGTGCCCTCCACAATATCGATGTACTGAAGGCCAGATTCGGTGGTAATGAGGGTTTCGTCGGGCATCGTTGAGGGTGTTTCTGAAGGCTCAGAGACGAGGTCAGCGGCGGCCTGGGCAATTTGCACAGGGGTTTCCGTAGAGGCCGGGGAGGTTTCCACCACCGGGGCCGTAGTGAGGTTGGCCGCAACGGCATCCTTAGTGCCAGGGGCAATCTGCGCCACCAGCAGAACCACACAGCAGGCCGCTAAAATTCCAAGACTAATCAAAATCTCTCGCACAAGCTTACTCCCATGGCTAGCTCACTGCCACGATCATATAGCAAAGGCTTCCACTGGCTGCGTCTTGGGTCGCCAGGGGTATCCGTTCTGTTAAGGAGTTCATGGGCATCTAACCCCTTCGCAAGGCTAGGCTAGGCGATGAGGTATCTGTGTGCCCCCACAAAGCATGGGGCGATGGACGATGAACCCAGCCGAATCCTAAATTTGCTCCGCAGGTTTCCGTATAATTGGCCAGCCAAGACCCCTTATGCGAAAACTGTCGGCATAACTCCCCTTCCAGGATGAATTATACGGAAAGCGTCGGTGTAACTCCCCTGTAGGAGGCAGTTATACGGAAAGCATCAGCATAATAAGTTGTTAGCTGACTCCGCGCATAAACCTTGCACTTATACTTCTGAGTGGTCGGCGAAACCAAAAGGTGATCGTTGGGACTGTAGCGAAGGGAAAACGGTAACCGCCGACTTTTTTCGTTAGCCCAAACTGATAAATTTGTTTAAGTTGTCTCTCTTCATTTGAGATTAAGCAGGCAAAAATGGTAAGCTTCGTCATCGAGTCATCCAGGTTTAAAAACTCTAAAGACTTGGAAAAATCTGCAACATTAGTTTAGCTCGGTTCTTCGTTAGTCTTGAGGATGCAGCCATGAGAAAAATGCTTAATTTCGGTTGTGAGATGGAATTTTATTTCAAGGTTGCTGTTACCTGTATGCTGGTTCAGCAATTGCTTTATGAGCTATTGCATTATCTTAAATTAAGTCTTATTGGCCAGGTTTTACTTTATTGGTCAATTGGTTCTATTTCTTTTTACACGTTCGGTTTGATCATCGAAAAGGGAATTAAACCGAATACGAATTTAGCAACTAAGCTCAATGCGCGAGTTAAGCAGGTTAAGAAGCAGCCATTTCCTTCCTTTACCGCTCGCGGGATAATTCTAGGTGAATTTAAAAGCTTAATTGCGGCGGTAGTTATTTTGTATTTAGCACCAGAAGCTCATCGTGGGAATAATTTGTATGTCAATTTCAGCTGGTTTTTTATGCGAATAGTAGTGGCTGATTTTTGTTTTTATGTTGCCCATTGGCTACTCCATAAAAAGTTCTTGCTAAAGTTCCATCTCAAGCACCATGAATTTAGTGATTCATCAAGTTTTGTCGCTGGTTACAAAAGCCTGATTGAATATGTTATCGTCTCAATTACAGACCTATTGCCAATTTTCATTTTTGGCTATGACATCACTCAGCTATGTGCATGGTCTATCATTGGGAATGCTTATAATTTGGAAGGTCATAGTTCTTTATCGCTCTTTTTTATTCCATTTGATTTTCACGATCTGCACCATAGCTGTTTTAAGGGCAATTATGGAATCCAGGGATTTTGGGATCGAGTGTTTAATACACTTAATACGCCCACAAAAAAGCAAGGCTTCATGTTTCCTATGAGTCTTTTTGAAAAGTTTGTGCTCAAGACAGCGCCTGAAAATCGCTCAGCTAACAACCCTACTGCACCGGAACGAAGTTAATCTGTTGATGAGTTGCAAAGATTATTTGTGTCCAGTGAGTTTAGCCGTTATGACGTTCAGTCGCTAGTGTCAATTTAGGGGGCGCTCCACTGAGCGCCCCTGAGTGTCAGAGCTTACACCAATGTCTTGCACTTGACGGTGTCTAGACCAGCATACTTGGCCCTGGCCCCAAGCTCTTCTTCAATGCGGAGGAGTTGCTTGTACTTCGACAGACGCTCGCCCCGGCAGGGCCACCCGACTTGATCTGCCGGTCATAGCGCCTACCACCAGGTCGGCGATGCAGTCGTCGGGGGTTTCGCCTGAGCGGTGGCTGACCATGCATGTGTAGCCCGCACGATGCGACATTTTGCTCACCTCCTCCTTTACCCGACATGGGCTGACCCTGGCTAGCATGGTTGACGGGCGTCGATTATTTGACAACACCCAAGACATCCGCAGATTGGGTCGCTGAGATCGCCGAACTCCATCGCTCCTTAGCCAAGCGCTGCAACGCATCTGGATGGGTCTCATGATACGCCGTCAGCACCTGGTCATTGACCGCCATCGCTTTGACGTCATACATCTGAGTCGCCATCTTGGGATAACACCCGATCGCAATAATCAGCCCCAGAAAACAAGCCGCAATAAAAATCTCCCGGGCATTGGCATCTCTAAACTCTGCCTCCGCTGGCAAGACACAGTCCGTGCCAAAACAGTTTGCCTCTTGGTTACCCTGGGCCTTCAAATCTAGATCATCCAGATCACAGGCAGGCAACAGGTCACACATTTGATCAGCACTAGCCCCATGAAACACCTGCCGCACCATCGATAGCAGGTAGATCGGTGTCAGAATCAACCCTACTGCTGCGAGAAAAACGGCTACCGAGCGAAAGGCCGAACCATAGATGTCCGTTGTGGCCAAGCCGACAAAGACCTCCAGTTCTCCAGCGAACCCACTCATTCCGGGCAAAGCCAAGGATGCCATTGTTCCCATGGTGAACAAAGCAAACACCGTGGGCATTGCCTCCCCCAACCCACCTAACTGATTCATCATCATCGTGCGGGAGCGATCGTAGGTAACGCCTGCCAAGAAAAATAACACCGACGCAATCAGCCCGTGGGACAGCATTTGCAGCATCGCCCCACTCACACCCAAATCAGTATAGGAAGCAATCCCCAGCAGGACAAACCCCATGTGAGAAACTGAGGAATAGGCCAACCGCCGCTTCATATTGGTCTGTGCAAAGGAGTTTAGCGCTCCATAGACGATGTTGATCCCCCCTAAAATCACCAACAGCGGCGCAAAATATGCATGGGCATGGGGCAATAGTTCCAAGTTCAACCGGATCAGTCCGTAGCCTCCCATTTTCAGTAATACTCCTGCCAAAACCATTGATACAGGAGAAGAAGCTTCGCCGTGGGTGTCCGGCAGCCAAGTATGAAAGGGGAAAATTGCCAGTTTGACCCCAAAGGACACCAGCAGTCCAGCATACAAAAACAACTCCAGTCCTAAGGGAAACTGCTTTCTCCCTAGTTCAGCTATATCAAAGGTGAGCGTATCACCGTAAAGTCCCATCCCTAGGGCTGCCACCAAAATGAAAATCGAAGACAGGGCGGTGTACATCAAGAACTTCGTCGCTGCATAGTCTCGATTTTGCCCGCCCCAGATGGACACCAGCAGATAAACTGGCACCAGTTCCACTTCCCACATGATGAAGAACAGAACCAGATCCTGGGCTAGAAATACCCCCAACTGGGCCGCATATAGAATCAACATCAGTGCATAGAACAGGCGCGATCGCCGATTTACCTGCCAGGCGGCAAACATCGACAGCGTCGTCACCAAGCCGGCTAACAGCACTAGCGGAGCCGAAATACCATCTACCGACAGCGCCCAACTTAAGCCCAACTTCGGTAACCAAACTACCTTTTCCGCCAGTTGGAATGTCGCCTGGCTCGCGTCGTAATGCCTCCAAAAGGCATAGGACATTAGTACTAAATCAGCTGTGCCAACCCCCAGGGCATACCAGCGAACGGTCTTGCCGCTTTGATCAGGTATCAAAGGAATGAATAACGCGGCTACCAACGGTAATAGCACGATCACGGTCAGCCAGGGGAAATACTCTATCATAATGAGAATAAATATCTATCCATTGGGTTAGAACTATCTTACGCAACTGTGAGACTTATTTTCTATGATTCCTTGGCTGATTTGCCATAGATTTAGCACTATAGCCATCCTAGTTGAGTTGTAAGCAGACAAAGGGCTGAAGGCTCTTGTTCTACAGGGTTCGCTGCTCACGAATGGCAATTTTGAGCCGTTAGTCAATTCCTATGGGCTAGAGTTTTATCCCCTTCAGGGAAACGTTCAAGTTTTCTTTGAAGACCCTGAAAACCGTAAATTGCTGGAAAGCAGAAATTTTTTCGCAATTAATGCCCGTGCAGCAAAAGTTTTTCAACGTGTCGCGATCAATTGGGCAGAGGGCGGATTGGTTACCGCTCAGGGTATGGATCTGCTGATTTCAGATGTGGGCGGACTTCTCCTGAGTATTTCCCTAGCTGAGAAGCTGAAGATTCCTTTGATTCAGGCCTACATCTTCCCATTTACACCGACCAAAGCTTTTCCTGCCGTGGTGTTTCCTCAATCCATGACTAGGCCAATTCTAGTTCCAACTTATTTTGTGTCGGCCTCCTTGGGCAAGGGCCTTCTGCCATTCAACGATGAAGCAATCAGCAGATTGCGCACCCAGTTATCGTGATAGCGGAAACCGTTGAGTTGTTCAAAGGGGC
>QLAH01000379.1_pt1 | contig 25648 bp, 29 predicted proteins | sample 4693081 | NCBI WGS metagenome assembly QLAH01 (sample SAMN09425401, study PRJNA476045) | Lake water metagenome, whole genome shotgun sequencing project. | reverse complement strand
GCTGCTGGCGTCAGCCGGAGGTGGTCTGGATCAATCCACCGCCTCCAGAAAACGCCAACAGTCCGGCTACGTTGGTCATGGCCGCTTGATCAGCGGCAGGGGCGTCATCTTTCCTGACAGCCACCGGCGGTGGACAGCGACCACCAGGTGATCGTGGCGGTAGGGGTGAGCAACCAACCGCCGGATGTCGAGCACCTGGAACCCATGTTGCAGCGCATCGCGGCCACGGCCGGTGCACGGCCGGAGGTGATGACGATGGATGCGGGCTACTGGAGCGAGGACAACGCCAAGGCCTGCGCCGATCAGGGCATCGACGCGTATATCGCCACCGGCCGCCTTCCGCATGGTCAGCCACTGCCGCCGAAACGGGGCCCATTGCCCAGAGATGCCGATGCCAGAACCCGCATGGCCCGCAAGCTCAGGAGCAAACAGGGATCAGCGATCTACGCCCAGCGCAAGGCGATCGTGGAGCCGGTGAACGGGCAGATCAAGGAGTGCAGGGGCCTGCGGCGCTTCCTGTTGCGGGGGTTGGAGAAGGTCGATGGCGAATGGCACCTGATCGCGGCCACGCACAACCTGCTCAAGTTGTTTCGATACCGGCGGTTACAACAACAGGAGTTGGCGGGGGCGACTGGATGAAGGGCCATGGCCCTTGTGGGAGCCGCCATGGCTGAATCGCCCACCATTCAGCGTCACGGACTGCAGGAGAGGAAGGCCGCGCCTGCTCCGGCTGAGCGGTGACGTTCGCCGGCTCCGGAGGTCCGCTGCGGCTCTATTGGCAACAAACTCCTAGTCTGGGCAGCTGAGGTCTTTCATTCGTCATTGACCGGTTGCCGGGGTTCAAGTAATGGTGAACCTTCAGAATGCATCTTGGACACGTTTTGCTGGTTGAGTTGGTTCTCAATCCAGGCACACGGGCCTGCTAACCTCTTATAACTCTAGGAACCCAGGAGACGCGTGCAAAGCCCCGGCTAGGCCAGGGCTGAGCCTCAGGGAATATCCACCAATGCAAGAAAGACGAACTCCACACTTTTGTTTGAACCGTCAAATGCCACCAACCGACGAAGACCGCCAGCGCACTTATTACCAGGCCACAGCTGCCAGTTACCACCAGAGCCATGTCAGCGACAATGACGAGCACGGCTTAGCACTAGAGTTGCTGGTGATGTTGGCCCGTAATCAAGGCGTGACCGGCTCGTTTCTGGATGTGGGTGCAGGCACCGGGCGGGCAATGAAGGTACTCTCTACGGCTTTTCCGCAAGCGCGGGTGGAGGGTATCGAGCCAGTTGCCGAACTTCGCCAGCAAGCTGAGTTACTGAGCGGGATCAGCAGCGACGTTCTGCGATACGGCAATGCGCTAGAACTTCCATTTGCCGACGATAGCTTCGATTGGGTGGTCGAGACTGGAGTTCTCCATCACATCCGTCACTGGTCACAAGCCGTGAGGGAGATGGCACGGGTAGCCCGCTTTGGCGTGTTGATATCCGACACCAACAACATTGGACAGGGTACCCCAAGGACCAGACAGCTGAAGAAACTAATCAAAAGGGCTGGGCTCTGGAATGCATTAGTTTGGCTGCAGACAAAGGGAAAAATGAGCAAGTGGAGCAAAGGGGATGGTGTGTATTACAGCTTCTGCGCCTTCGATGCTCTACCGCTGCTGCGCAGCAAGTTTCCTCAAGTCCAGGTTATGAATACCCAGGGTAGTGGCGAGGCGGATCTACTTACCTCTGTAAGCCACGTGGCAATAATTGGATACCGACGCTGATGAATAATAAGCTGGTAATTAATATATTAGTTGGTGTCTCTCGCTTTCCAAAACCCCCAACCATCACTTGTGCGACGCAAGGGGATTGAGGAAGCCAACCCATTTCTCGCTCATCATCTGAGTCAAGGACAGCCAGCGCTATGAGACTTACCAGCAAACGACATACACCAGCAAAGCTTATCGCCCTTGATGCTCTGAGAGGAACTGCTGCATTAGCGATCACATGGTACCATTCACGCAGCGATCTATGGATTGGATTTAAGGCAATTCATGAGGATCCGTCTTCCTACTCAGCATTTAACCGGGCAATCAGCTATTTGTCTCTTCCCGTCTCCCAGGCTGGAAGCATGGTTATTGTATTCTTTATCTTGAGTGGATTCTGCATTCATCTACCGCAGACAAACAAGCACCGAGATTTTAATCTAAAGAGCTATGCCATAAGAAGACTAGTACGAATATATCCATCATACGCAATTATAGTGCTGGTGTGCTTGTTTATGGCTCTGAGTTTGTTCAGGCCTGTCGCCGGCTCCTCAGAAGAGCTTAGTATTTATGGAGCAAGCTTCGCGATGATGCAGAATTGGCTGTATCAAGGGAAGCAAATTGCTCTTAATGGATCGCTTTGGACAATCCCCATTGAAGTAGAAGCATACATTATTTATCCGATTCTCCTTCTGATGTGGCGCAGATTCGGGTCAAGCAGTGCGCTTTTGCTTTCACTGGTGGCAATGCTAATAAGCACGATATTGTTCGTTAATGGATTCAGCAATATAAAGTTTTCCTTCTTGCCATACATGACTGTTTGGCTTGCAGGCGCGTGGATTGCTGAAGGATATGCGCACAATCGGCTACCCAAGTGGAAAGGAGTTTACTTATTGTTCATGCTACCAGCCACGCTTCTATTGGTGTCTGCAGGGTTAATTGGCTTGGATAGCTTTTGGCTCATTTACGGGTGGGGATTTGTTGCATTCTTTACTTTGCTTTGGGTAGTTGGCACGTCTCAAGAAAGATTTAATGCCAAAAATACATTTATCAAGCAGCTAGCGTCACTTGGCTCCATTTCATATTCAATATATTTGATACATGTTCCCGTTTTCAAAGTACTGGCCCTTATTTGGGTCAAAAATATTGGGCATAAGCCAATAAGCTTTATTATTCCTACGGTCGCTACGTTGCTAACAATCCCAATCGCGCATGCCTTTTACCATTTTGTAGAGAAGCCTAGCCATGAGTTAGCCAAGCAACTAGGGAAAGTCTAACTAGGCTAGCCTGGATTAAGATTTTTGTATATTCCTGAAGCTGAGATCATTTCCGATAACCCAACCAAAGCAGGAATTCCTTTTCAGCATGCTTGATTTCTGTGAAACTTCCCAATACCATTCGCTATTTAGGAGTGCGTTCACACCACTCAATTGTAAAAATCATTGCTTCTGTTGCTTTCCATTCGCCTTCCCCCTCTGTCAGGAAAGAGGGAGCTCCTCCATCCCGTCAACTTCAACCACATAGATGCATGATGGAATCGATCAATCCGTCCTTACAGCGAGGCCGTCAAGACTGAATTTCTGCCAACGGATAGGCCCAACTCATCCCCAGAGCATGGCGGAGATCTCTCAGGAGCTGGGGATTCATTTGATCATCCTCTACAAGTGGGGCAAGGCATGGCGGCTGCAGGGGAAGGTTGTGCCCGCCTCCCAGAACGATCCCGAGGGATGGGGGCCGGCTGAAAAAGTTCATCTTGGTACTGGAGACCGACGGCCTGAACGCAACGGACTGGGTGCCTACTGACGCGAGCGGGGCCTATTCCCCGAGCAGATGAACCGCTGGCGTCAGCTCGCCCAGGATGCCAGGGCTGATTCAAAGTCCGTCATAAGCGTCCTTGCCGGGGCTGTCAGCATGGGTTGAGGTCGGCGGAATCGCACCCTCCTTGTGCTTTAAAGCGCCTCCGCCGCAGCCGATCTCGACCTGATCACCTATCTGAGGTCGATCCCGGATGCGCGGATGCGGCGCGGGGTTCGGTTTCCGGCCTGGTATCTGCTGCTGGTGGCCGTGCTCGGGATCCTGAGTGGCTGCCAGAGATTGCAGGATCTGGAGCGTTTCGCCATCCGCCACCACAGCGTGCTCACCGAGGTGCTGGGTGTGGAGCTGCGGCTGCCGCCATCGGATTCATCGTTCCGCTACTTCTTCCATCAGGTGGATGTGTCAGCCCTGTGCGCGGCGATCCGTGACTGGACGATCGCCCAGATCCCTGGTGGCGCAGCGGATCTCGATCAGCTGGTGTGTGATGGCAAAACCTTGAGGGGTTCGATCGAGCCCACGGCCGGCGGGGGCTCCGCATTCATTGCCCAGGTCACGCTGTATTCGGCCGCTCTGGGTCTGGCGTACTGCTTCGCAGAAGCCTGACGGCTACAGCCAGGCTTGCTACGCCACCGGCGAAAACCATGAGCGGGCGGTTCTCAAACAGCTGCTCGGCGAGCTCGATCTTGACGGTGTGCTGTTCCAGGCGGATGCGCTCCACACCCAGAAACCGTTTTTCAACTCCTCCAGGAGCAGGGGGCCGACTTCCTGCTGACAGTGAAAGCCAACCAGAAGACGCTGCATCGTCAGATCCGATCTCAGTTCCACGGAAAGCGGCACATCCCTTTCGTGGCGGACGTTCACGAGGTTGGCCACGGCCGCGACAGCACCTGGACGCTTCGTGCCAAACAGGCTCCAAAGCACATCAGCGAGGCCTGGATCGGCACCAGCTGGATCGTGGAAGTCACGGTCAGCGGCACCCGTGACGGCAGGGCGTTTCAAGCCACCCACCTGTTTCTGACGAGCCTCCGCACCACCCCAGAAGCCCTGCTGCAACTGGTGCGAGACCGCTGGAGTATCGAGGGCTGGCACTGGATCCGTGACACCCAGCTCCACGAGGACGCCCACCGCTACCGGGGCAATGGCGCTGGAGTGATGGCCACGCTGCGCACCGCCGCCTTGAACCTGCTGCGCCTGGCGGGGTTTCGGTCAATCCGGGCTGGATTGCAAGCGGTGATGCACGACATCACGGCACTTCTGGCGATGGCGCGGCGCCGGCCGGCACCCGGTCCGGACTAAGACTTTGAATCAGCCCTGGATCATCCGGGCTCAGGTCGACAAACCAGCGGAACAGCATGTTGTCGTCCAGCTGCTCCAGCAGCAGGCGCTCCGATCGGATCCTATAGAAGGCCTGCAGCAGTGAGGCGAGCAACAACTGCTCCGGCGGAACCGATGGCCTGCCTTCTGATGCGTAAAGCTGGCAGAAGGTGGGATTGAGACGATCGAGAGCCTGATCGGCCAGCTTGCGGATCCGCTGCAGCGGATGGCTGGCCGGGATCCGATCCTCAATCGAGACGTAGGAGAACAAGGAGCCGGTGCGCTCCTGCTGACCACGCATCAAGCCTGGGGCGGTTGCCCCATTTTCGCGCGGGTGACTGGGTTTTCAGCAGACTCAAAACGGCCGCAGGTGCCACATGGCCCTAGGCGGCCTCACCCCGCAACAGCGACTCGCTCAGCTGCTGACATGAACAAACTGATGGGAATGCATACCTAAGTGGCGGCATTTATGGGCCGCGTCCCTTTGCGTGGTGTAAATACCGAGGCCCGATTGCCCTGATCAGAGAGTGAACAGGGTGGAATGACGGGCGGTCATTCCGGAGGTGATGAATCACCTTGAATCTCCACGTTGAATCGCCGCCAATGACTTGTCAAGTCATCGACTCAGGTGGTGATCCACGGGTGGCGAATGGTGATGCGTCGGCCCCCGGGCGTCAGCCGCTGCTGGCCCGCCCTGCGGGGGCGAGCCAGGCGGCGGTCTGGGGCCTGGAGTGGCGGCTGCGTTACGGGGTGGCAGCGGCGGATGGCTCTGCGGCCGGCAGCTCCTCCGCGGCCGGTGGGATCGCCGCCATCGAATCGAGCGAGAACATCCGCCGGCCCTCCAGCTGCCAGTGCTCGTCCTGCTCCAGCAGCACAGCGCCCACCAGGCGGGTGATCGCCGCGTCGTTGGGGAAGATGCCCACCACCCGGGTGCGGCGTTTGATCTCCTCGTTGACCCGCTCGAGCAGGTTGGTGCTCCACAGCTTGCGCCAGTGCTGCTGCGGGAAGTGGCGGAATGCCAGCACCTCCTCCCGGGCTGAGGCCATCAGCTCGGCGGCCTTGGGGAATTTGGCCGTGAGCATGGCTGCCACCTGATCCCACTGCTCCTCCACGGCGCTCCGGCCCTGCTGGGCGAACACCGAGCGCAGCGCTGCCGCCACCATCTCCTGCTGCGCTTTGGGCACGGTCTGCAGGAGGTTGCGCGCAAAGTGCACGCGGCAGCGCTGCCAGGAACTCCCCTGAAACATCCGGCTCACGGCTTTGGTCAGGCCCACATGGGCAACCCCTCCGGGGAAGGCTTCGCCTACGGAGACCACCAGCCGGATCCCAGTGAGGCCGCGTTGTTTGAGGCCACTGAGGAACTCTCGCCAGAAGGGCTCGCTTTCGCTGTCACCCACCTGCAGGCCCAGCAGCTCCCGGCGGCCATCGGCGTTGACGCCCATGGCCACGAGAACCGCGCGGGAGCAGACCTGGAGCGTCTTGCCGAGCCGCCCGTGGAGGTACGTCGCATCGAGGTAGAGGTACGGGTAGCGGCTGCCGTCCAGCGGCCGCTCCAGGAAGGCCTGGATCTGGCTGTCGAGCCCCTGGCAGATGCGACTCACCTCCGAGCGGGAGATGCCGCTCTGCGAGCCGATCGCGGCCACCAGGGCGTCCACCTTGCGGGTGGAGATGCCTTTGACCCAGGCTTCCATGATCACCGCGTAGAGCGCCTGATCGATCCGTCGCCTGGGCTCGAGGATCGCCGGGAAGAAGCTCCCTGAGCGGAGTTTGGGGATCGACAGCGGGATGTCGCCCACCTGGGTGGTGAGCAGGCGCGGACGGCTGCCGTTGCGGTAGCCCAGCCGCTCGTCGGTGCGCTCGTGGCGCTCGGCGCCGAGCACGGCAGCAACCTCCAGCTCGATCAGCTGCTGGAGGCCGTGGCGCACCAGCTCCGGGATCAGCTCGCCGGCACTGCTGCCATCCAGTAGCAGCGCCAAAGCTGAGGCGCCAGAATCCGTCTTGGGCATGGTTCGCTGGTTGAGGTGGTTCTCAAACCAGGGTCACGGGCCTGCCCACCCGGGGTCCCCACGAATGCAGCGCCATGGGCGCTGAATTCGCGGGGTGCCCCACCCCTTGCAACGCCAACTGCTGAGCTGGGTGCCTGAGCTGCGGGCTCAACCCCGGCTACGCCGGGGTTGAGGTCCCCAGGGATTTACACCAATCTCCGGGACGCGAGCCATTTATGGGCGGGTACAATGAAAAGGACCGCCACAGCGGAATCCGGTTTGTGAAGCAATCCAAGCGCCACGGCGGAGAAGTTGTTGGGATCAGCCACCACCGTGCGGACGTCTACGAGCAGGCCCGTCATAGGCACCAGTGTCGTTCGAGTCTCAGCAACCGGTGTTTGAATCAACCGGAGGTGGTCTAGATCAATCCGCCAGCATCGTGAAAAGCAAAGAAGACGGCTGCGTTTGTGATGGCCACCTGATTGGCAGCAAGGCCGTCATCCTTCCAGACAGTCACCGAGTGAGGTCAGTGTACATTCACTGCTTGCCAATCCATTCATGGACCGTAATCAGTTACTCGTCGCAATCCGAGCAAAAGGGTGGCGTGAATAAACGGTCTGATCCAACCGTAACCAGCATAAAGAGAGACCGGAGGCAGTTTTATTAATTAATCCAAGGTTCGGTAGAGCACAGATTATTGCATAAACGCCAACCCTGGGCTGCCAGATCAGACAACAAAGGCTCTAACAGCCAGAAGATCAGCATTGATAACCGCTAGAACTTACCCAGAATTAACAGGAGAGATGCAACCATGCACGACCATCAAAGCCTCGGCAATTCATGCGTAGCTAGCCAGAAGACATGCACATTGTTTCAACATTAACAAGACAACAAACGTTAGTGTTTGTCAGACGCCGAATGCGGAGGACAGCGTGACTTCCAAGACAAAGCCAATCCCTAATGATGGAAGGAGTACGGTTGAGGCCAACTGTCTCGCAAGGCGTAGCCCAAATAAGTCTATTGTTCCCAAATCTGGCTTTAGACCAGCAACTTGACCAATGACAAAGCCACGACACTTGGATTTATTGAAAAGCGTTAGAATCCAGATTTCATCAATTATAGCATTTGCATGCCATCACTACCCGATTGACAAAGGGCGCAGAAGAATAATTTGGTTTTTAGACTGGATCCTTCCAAAAGGAGACTACCTACTGAAAGCACACCTTTCTAATGGCGGAATGCCAATATGCTGCATCCGCTCAGACCTACTGTCTCTCCGTATCTATTGCTTCGGCGAGGACGAACCCAGCTTATACAGGCTTCTCTATGTCGCTTTAAGCTTCCCGGCTCAAAAGGGTAACTTCATTGACATTGGCGCAAACCTGGGAACTCTTTCCCTCAGACTTTCAGCTTATACAGGCTGCAAGTCTATTTGTGTCGAGCCTCAGCCTGTCCTTGTTCGCCTGCTGGAGAAGAATGCACTTTCGAATAATATCAATAGACTTATCAGCATTAAACCAGTAGCGTTATCAGATCACGAAGGTGAACTTACTTTGTCGGTGGATCCTAGCCACCTCGGAGGCGCAAGTTTGAGACAGATCAGCAACGCTGACCCCATTCGAGTGCGTGTCATGAGACTTGACAAAATTATTTCTCAGGAGGAGTGGGTGAATACTTCGATTGTAAAGGTTGACGTAGAAGGATACGAGAAGGAGGTTTTTGAAGGGGCGCATTCCTTGTTTTCCATTCGGCTTGTGCCGATTGTATTTGAGGTAAATCGACAAGCATTAGCTGAAAGAGGCGAAACCCCGAAGGAATTAGCCAATGTTTTACGTAAGGCCGGATACACACAATTCTATGCACTAGAAGAAAAATTGTATCCACCCATCAATGGAGTCTACAATATCTGTAACATTCTTGCATCGACAAGTGCTGATTATTGGCTAATCGATGCATTTGGTTATGACGAAGGTTGGGTTCCGCAGCCTCGGCCCTTCTATCCTGTGCATCCGTTGATTATTTAGTAATGTCTTTAGTCCAATCAACTGGCCGCATTGCTCTAGTGACGCCACGGCTGCCACCATCAATCTGCGGAATAGGAGACTATTCTTCTCAACTACTACAAAACCTCCCATGCCCCAAGGACATAATTCTGATTGTACGAGAAGGTTTTGTAGATACGAAAGCCGATAATCCTGAATTACACATCGAGTTGCTTCCTTCCTCAAAGAGAGATATAGTTAACCTTTTAGAAGTAAATAATGTCTCTGCCCTTGTGGTTCAGTATTCAGGTTATGGATACGACTCCCATGGCGCCCCCATAAGGTTCTTGCAAGCTCTCCGCAAATGGAAAACCCACAATGGAAACAAAAAGCTTATTCTAATGGCTCATGAGTTATGGAGTAGCACACCAAAAATACGACTCAGTTTCTTCATTCAACTTATGCACAAACGTGAACTTTGTCGCCTCGCAGCATGCGCCGACCAGGTGTTTACAAGCACCTCAGGTTATGCACAGTGGTTGTCTGATTATGTTGTCGATACAAAGTTAAAGACTTTACCTATTGGTTCAAATATAATACCTGTTAAAAATCCACGATTGTCTGAGCGTAAGTCAGGCTGTTGGGTTCTATTTGGCAAGCAGGGAAGTCGGATTGGCTCATTGAATGCTCTTGGGCCTAGGCTTGCTGATCTCAACAGACAGGGTTATCTCAGGAAACTTATGATTGTAGGACCGACCGATGGACAGAGACTTGACCAAAGAGAGTGTAGATTACTACAGCGTTTCCTACCTAGCAACTCCTATGTGCGTACTGGGCCGCTTGCTAATACACAGATTTCAGAGATCTTGCTTCAGGCGGAATATGGCATACTATCTCAAAATCCCGAAAGCTACACTAAATCTACGATTCTTATGGCCTACGCTGCTCATGGTGTATTGCCCGTAATTGAACAGAGTTCGCCGCAATCATTTAGCTGGATGAGATCGGTGGATGATCTTGTTGCCCAAAACGCACTCACTATGCAAAACGACTCATTTCGCGATAAAATGCTTTCATGGTACCAGCTGACGAGTTCGTGGCAACAAATCGCTTTACAGTATACTAGAGCAATTGGATTGGAGTATTGATAATCTAATTATGATTATTTCTATTGCTCCACGATTGCCTCCTGCTGCATGTGGGGTTGGAGCCTATAGCCTTCAGCTTGCTGAAGCTTGGCCATCCTCAGAGAATTTTGTTCATCTAGTTGTTGACGGTGAATTGGCTTCCTGTGCATCACTCCCCAATACAACAATTGTGGGAGTAGGTCACAGTAGTTCAAGGCTTACACGTGAACTCATCTCTCGTGAGCCAGTATTTGTCATTCTTCATTATTCTGGCCGTGGTTATCACCGTTACGGTATACCGATATGGCTTGCTAAAGCAATTAAAGAATGGAAGAAAAAGAGAGCCACAGTTAGTTTGATCGTTTTCTTTCACGAAGTTCCAGCTCACTTACCTCTCCGCAGTATCCGAAACCACCACGGTGTGATTCAGAAAGCCAACCAATATATAATGGGGATATTATGTAGATATGCTTCATGCGTTGTTACGAATTCTCCTGAGCATGCAATGCGCCTGGAGTCGATGTTTGGCCTTAACAATGTCGCCTGCATCTCTGTTTCTTCCACGATTCCATCACCAATTGATAGTGTAATCCTCTTCGAAAATCGTATACCAACTGACTTCTTGATCTTTGGCCTTCCATTTACACAGCTTATCACGTTAAAGACCTTCTCAGAGGAACTAGCACATTGGGCCTCTGCGGGAATACTTCGGCGTCTTCACTTGGTCGGCCCCAATGATAGCTCCAGTTTCAGCAATGAAATCAACGTTCTTCTATCATCTATCGTGAGTTCACAAGAAGTTGTACGCCATGGTCTTATCAAGGCGTCAGATCTTTCTAAACTACTCCAGACTATAGGATTCTGCCTCACTCCAGTTACTGAGAAAAACTACTTTAAGTCTACTACATTTATGGCTTATGCTGCGCATGGTTGTCCGATAATATCAGGAATTTCCGGGACATCGTTGCCTTTCAAGTTTCTCGTGCAGCCAAACGAAGTTGAGGGAAGGCCTTACGTTGATTTTGAACCGCGTGTCTCCGAACTCCGAGACTGGTATTACCGTGAGGCAGACTGGCCATTGGCAGTAACTAAGATTGCCACTAGCCTTAGATCTAATCAACACTAGTTCTGATTTCGTGCCATCTATTCTAATTATAGGAAACTACACCTTAGATCGCCAGCAAAGCATGCTTCGTTTTGCTAATGTGCTTAAGTCTGTCTACCATGGTCAAAGTGCTGTATCTTTTATATCACCTCCAGTGTTCATAGCTGGGTTGCCTGGACTCTCAGGCATAGCGAAGAAATACTTAGCCTATATCGACAAATTGATTATTTTTCCTCTTTACTTAATGTTTGCATCTGGTTCCTATGATTCCATACACATCGCAGATCACAGCAACGCTTTTTACACATTCTTTTGTCCGCGAGGGCGCTGCCTGGTCACTTGCCATGACCTTTTGGCTGTACGTGGTGCACATGGTGATCCATCAGCATTTTGCCGTGCTTCACCCATTGGTGTATGGCTACAGAGGTTGATTGTTTCCGGATTACGCCGAGCAGATGCAGTTACTTTTGTTTCATACGCTACATATGCTGATTTCAAGGCACTCGTTGGATCCTCTCCCAATCAGCGCGTTGCTGTGATTCCCAGCCCACTTAACGCTCCGTTTTCTCCTGACCCAAATGCGTTTATCCTCTCATCAGAGGAAGAGGGCAAAGTTCCTAATCCGCCCTACTTGCTAATGGTAGGCTCAGCCCTTCCTCGTAAGAATCGCGGTTTGGCATTGCAGCTTCTCAAGTACCTTGGCCCCAACAGCCCCTACAGAATTGTATTTTCTGGTGCCCCGCTCAACCAAGCAGAGCGACACTTCCAGAGAACTCATCCACTGGGTGGAAAGTTAATCTCAGTACCGAACCCCAGCCACGGCTTGCTCAATCAACTATACTGCCATGCTCATGCTTTATTATTTCCCTCTTTTGCGGAAGGATTTGGTTGGCCCTTAGTTGAAGCACAGGTTTGCAGGTGTCCTGTAATTGCCAGCACTACCACCTCTATTCCCGAGGTAGCTGGAGAGGGGGCACTATATGCTGACCCGCAGGACGTAGCTGGCTTTGCTGCTCATGTACTCTCCTTGGAGGACTCCTCAAAGCGGGAACGGCTAATATCAATTGGCGAAGCTAATACCCTCCGCTACGCCCTCGGTGCAGTAAGGGAGGCATACCAAACTTTTGCGTTTCCTAACCAAGAATGAAGATAGTTGTTATCGGCCCGAAAGGTGGATATGGAGGCCTCGAGATCCACACAGAAGAGCTAAATAGCTTTCTCCTTGCCAATAGTCATTCAATATTACGTATCAACGTTTATCCCCAGCCATCTGATTCACTGGGAAAGGCTAAGAAGCTTGCTTTCTGGGCTGCCTCTTGTGCACGGGTACGAGCATTTCGCCCAGATATGGTGATCTGCGTAGGCATTGGCCATGGATATAGCTGGGTTGCAAGTCTCTCTGGAGATACTGCTTATCGTGTGCAGCAAGTCGTTACCGACGAAGTTTGTTCCAACCACGAACGTAACCAAGTCATTCTGTCCCCGTTTACCGCTATTGCTACCCAAACACCAACACTGAAAAAAGCTGTTGCCGCTGCTTTTGGTTCCGAACCCCCAGTAGGAGTGGTTCCCTGCTTTCATCAGATTCAGGAAAGACCATCAGGAGACACACAGATCATCCCCGCAGGGGAACAGATCTGCCTTGCCTATTTTGGGCGACTGGCTAAAAACAAAGGCCTGCCACTACTCCTTGAGGCTATTGGGAACATAGCATCCCCGTTTCTCAAAGGCCTAGACATCTGGGGGTCCGGGCCAATGCAGCAAGAACTGGAGATGTTAATCCGAGACAATCCAGTGATAAGAGCTAGGGCATCCCTCAAGGGTCCATACCCGCAAGGAGAGGAGTACATTAGGCTTTTATCCTCTTATCATGGCATAGTATTACCAAGCCAATCTTGCGAGGGCTTACCTTTGGTATTGATTGAAGCCGCCTCTGCAGGGCTGCCTATATTGACTACTCGCATTGGAGGAATTCCTGATTTTGCGGGTGGCAATCCTGACGTTATGACCATGGATTTGGGACTCCCTCCTCTCTGTGTCGCCCTTAAAGATTTCCTTGCTCAGATCCATAATGGGTGCTTTCAGCGATCACGACAACAAGCATATTTTGCTCGGTACTATTCTCGTACTGCAATTGAAGATAGCTGGAGGCAGATGCTGGCTGATCCCCATAGTTACTTTACCTCTTCCTGCGGCATCTCTTCTCCCTCACTCGACATGTAATGGCATATGCAGTTCTGGTTACAGGGGGCACAGGTTTCCTAGGCAGCGTCTTAGTTGCAAGCCTGCTAGAGAATGGTGAAAATGTTGTGGTGATTAGCCGCAGTGGCAAAGCGATCGATCCCCGCTGTCTGATCGTAAAGTCTGAATTGACTAACATCCACGATTTCACCGGTTTCTCTAAACTTAAGTTTAGTACATGCTTTCATTTTGCCGGTTCGAGTAGCGTACCACTGTCCTGGGTCAATCCTGTTGACGATTTTAACAACAGTGTTCCGGGGACCGTGAGCCTCGTTCATTATCTTGCCCGATATCATCCCGGTTGCCATCTCATTGTCAGTTCAAGTGCTGCCGTTTACGGTAATCCAGCGGTTTTCCCTGTAAACGAAGACGCGGTAGCTGCACCGATTTCCCCCTATGGGATTCATAAGCTAGCAATGGAGCAAGTGTGCAAGCATTATTCAGGTTTGCTCGGGCTGCGTACAACTATTATGCGCATCTTCTCTGCATATGGCCCTACACTGCGCAAGCAGTTGTTATGGGACATGGTGCAAAAACTGGCCGCGGCAGATGCAATTGGCTATCGGCAGATTTCGCTATTCGGTACGGGCTTCGAGTCACGTGACTTTATTCACAGCTATGACGTCGCACAAGCCGCGATTTTTTTGGCTAACGATTCACTCCCCGGTAACTTTAACATTATCAATGTTGCTTCTGGTCAGGAAACGCAAGTTCGCCAGATTGCCCAGCTTGTCTGTGGAAAGTGGGGCGATGGTTATTCCGCAATGTTCACAGGCAAAATCCGACCTGGGGATCCTCAGCGCTGGGTTGCTGATACGTCTCTACTCACACACCGTGGCTTCTCTCCGAAATTGCGACTAGATGAAGGAATTTATAGCTATGTAGCCTGGGCAAAGAACGTTTTCGCGAGGTAGACATTTGAGGACATTCAGCATCCTGTCTGCATTGCTAAAGGCAGGCCTTCTGCCCCTTCCCTGGCCCATCAAGCGGTTTTGTTTATGTCATTTCTATGGTTATCGCTTGGATTCCTCTGCCCGTATTGGCCTCGCGTGGATCTATCCAAGGCGTCTTAGCATGGCAGCTGGCTCGCGCATCGATCACTTCACGGTTGCCGTAAACCTTGATTCACTGCAGATGGGCGAAAACTCCTCAATCGGTCGCAGCAACTGGATCACAGGTTTCCCCACCGGCACCGACTCTCGTCACTTCGCCCACCAACCCGAACGCCGGGCCGAACTCCTGTTGGGTGACCACGCAGCCATCACCAAAAACCACCATATCGACTGCACCAATCACATCAGTATCGGCCCCTACTCAACTATCGCTGGCTATAGATCCCAACTGCTCAGCCATTCGATAGATCTGCAGCGTAGCCGGCAGCACAGCGAGCCAATCATCATTGGTGCATATTGCTTTATAGGAACCAACAGTGTAATCCTTGGCGGGAGCATGCTTCCAGACTACAGCGTGCTCGGTGCCCTTTCGATGCTCAACATGCCGCACAGCGAGCCCTGTAGCCTCTACGTGGGCCAGCCCGCCAGAAGGGTAAAGCAGATTGACCCCAGCGCTGCATACTTCACCCGCAGCCGGGGCTTTGTGGATTAACAGCATGATTCTGCTTTCCCACCCCACTGGCAATAGAAACTCTCGGGCAGTTGCTCGGGCCCTTGTTGATGCAGGGTTCCTCAAGGAGTTTCATAGCTGTATCTGCTGGGACCCTGCGGCGCCATTGGCTCGGCGGCTTCCCGCATCTTTGGCTGCTCAGCTGAACCGACGATCCTTCACCGATGTCCCCCGCAAGATGCAGCACAGCCATCCGTGGCGCGAGATGCTGCGTCTTGCCGGAATGGGCCGCCGCATTCCCTGGCTCGGGCGCCATGAGCGAGGCCCCCTCTCGATCGACGCGATTTACAATAGCTTTGATCTCCATGTAGCTGCACGCCTTCCGCAGGTTAAGGGGCTTCAAGCTGTATATGCCTATGAAGACGGCGCTTTACGTACATTTGAGGCCGCGGAACGCCTTAGTTTAACTCGCCTTTACGACCTTCCGATTGGCTATTGGCGCGCTGCTCAACGAATTTTCCTGGAAGAGCGTGAGCTACAACCTGAATGGGCTTGCACTCTGACCGGCCTGGCAGACAGCAGCGCAAAGCTGGCTCGCAAGGAGAAGGAACTGCAACTAGCCGACCTAGTAGTAGTCCCGAGTGACTTCGTTAGATCTACATTGCTTGAGTATGGCGCCACTAGTGCTCCGATTGCTGTAGTACCGTTTGGCTCGCCTCAGCCGCTTGCTGCTCCTCCCAGGGTACGTGAAATAGGCCCCTTGAGAGTGCTCTATGTGGGCTCTCTGGGCCAGCGGAAAGGCCTCTCCTATGCGATCGATGCCTTGGCTGCCCTAGGCAAACAGGTGAGCCTTACCCTAATCGGAAAGGTCAAGGCGCCGCACTGCCGCCCACTTATTGCAGCTCTTGAGCGCCATCACTGGATCGAATCCCTGCCCCATCCCCAGATTCTCGAGCAAATGCGCCAGCACGATGTGCTGCTACTTCCTTCGCTGTTTGAAGGGTATGCGCTGGTAATCAGTGAAGCCCTTTCGCAAGGCCTCCCAGTCATCACCACAGCTCATTCCGGCGGTGCTTACACCATTCGCAACGGCCTGGAAGGCTTCATCGTGCCGATCAGAGATAGCCAATCCATCGCCGAGCGCCTACAGCACCTGGCCGATAATCCTAATCAGCTGGCCACGATGCGCCAGGCCTGCCTGAGCCGCGCTGCTGAACTCAGCTGGACCAGCTACGAACATGGTGTGCGTCTTGTGGTGGCCCAGGCTCTAGCCATTGAGGAGGTTCCAGAATGAAACAAAACCGTCTGCGGTGGATACGTCAGTTGTTATGGCTCTACTTCTGGCTCCTGATCATTGAAGGCGCCCTTCGTAGGTGGGTGCTTCCCGGTCTCTCCAACCCGTTGCTCCTGGTGCGCGAGCCCGTTGCGCTGTTGGCCCTTTGGTGGGGCTGGCCACTGCTACGTCAGAAGCGGTGGCAGATCTGGCTGCTCCCGCTGCTAGCGATCGGACCACTGGCCCTGGTCCTAGCGGTGTCTGTGGGCCATGGAGATCTGTTCACTGCCCTCTACGGCAGCCGAATCCTGCTGATTCAGCTGCCTTTGACCTTCTTGTTCGCGGCGGTCTTCAACCGAGATGACGTGATCCGCTTCGCCTGGGTGCTGCTCTGGCTCAGCGTCCCCATGGCTGTGCTAATAGCCAGCCAGTCCAACCTGCCTGCAACTCATTGGCTCAATGTGGGACCCGGTGGAGTCGGCACAGCTGTTTTCGACGGGGCTGGTGGCAAGTTCCGCCCTCCAGGCACATTCACATTCGTCAGCGGGGTGAGCTCATTCTTCACCCTTGGCACAGCTTCATTGTTTGTGGTGCTATATGGAGCTCCGATCCGCAAGCGGGGCAGGATCTTTTGCGCTGTAGCCGGTATCGCCCTGGTGGTGGCCATTCCTGTGTCGATCAGCCGCGCACTCCTGGCAGGAAATCTGATGGTGCTCACTACCCTCCTTGCTGCACTAGCGCTTTCGCGCACTAGGTTGGTCCCGCTGATATCGGGATTGGCTGCAGTTGCAGTAGCAATTAGCCTTGCCACTATGGTACCGGCGTTTCAGGACACTGCGGACGCTTTTGGTGCCCGCTGGGACGCGGCCGCCGGAACGGATCGGGCGGCTGTGGGCGATGTGGGCGTTGCTGCATTTCAGCTCCAGAACAGAGTGTTGCCTGGCTTCAGCGATCCTCTTTCAAGTCTCGATGATGTACCGCTGGCAGGTTATGGCATCGGGATCGCCACCAACGTGGGTGCCCAACGGCTCTCCGATGAACTGACCTTCTTGGTCGGGGAAGGGGCATGGGAGTCCAATCTCTCCGAGCTCGGCTTGCCACTTGGGATGGCCTTCCTGCTCTGGCGCGTTGCTCTAGCTTTCTGGATCTTACGGCTTGCATTGCGCGCCGCTATGAAGGGCAACCGCTTGCCGTTGATTCTGACTGGGGCCTCGTTCTTGAATGTGCTCAGCGGCCAGCTGGGCCAGCCCACCGGCCTTGGTTTTCTGGTCCTTTCCTCAGGCCTAACTCTGGGGGCCTGTAACTTCGAAGTGCCCCAACCTGTCAGAAGGATCCACCAGCCACCCCCCGCAGTGCCGACCCAGGTGGCCCAATCATGAAGCTGCTGAGGGTCATCCGCTCCTTGAACCCCAACGACGGTGGGCCGATGGAAGGTGTCCGGCAGATCACTCCGCACCTGCAAGGCATGGGAGTCTTTACTACTGTGGCAAGCCTCGATCTGCCGGATGCTCCCTGGCTACAGGAGCAACCCTTCCATGCCATCGGCCTCGGCCCAGTGCTTGGAAACTACGGCTACCGCCCCGGCCTTCCTAGTCCCATCCGCGCCCTAGCGGAGCAACACGATGCCGTGATCATCCACGGCACCTGGCAATACCACGCCTTCGCCACCTGGCGGGCCCTGCACGACAGTGAAATTCCCTATTTTGTCTATCCCCACGGGATGCTCGATCCCTGGTTCAAGCGCACCTACCCGCTCAAGCACCTCAAGAAGTGGACTTACTGGCCCTGGGCCGACTACCGGGTACTGCGCGATGCCAGGGCCGTGCTATTCACCACCGAGCAGGAGCGGCAGCTGGCGGGGCAGTCGTTCTGGTTGTATCAGGCCAATGAAGTGGTAGTGGGCTATGGCACCTCGGCGCCCCCGCCGGATGCCGAGCGTCAACGCGAAGTGTTTCTGGAAGCCTTCCCGCATCTGCGTGGCCAGCGCGTGCTGTTGTTTCTCAGCCGCATCCACCCCAAGAAGGGTGTGGATCTGCTGATAGAGGCTTTTGCTGCTGTGGCCCCTGTCGATCCGCTCCTGCAACTGGTGATCGCCGGACCAGACCAGGTAGCCTGGCAGGCTGCCTTGCAGCAGCGGGCCGCTGAGCTGGGGCTCGCTAAGCGAATCACTTGGCCCGGCATGCTCAGCGGCGATCTGAAATGGGGTGCCTTCCGCAGCGCTGAACTCTTCTGTCTGCCCTCGCACCAGGAGAACTTCGGCATCGTGGTGGCCGAAGCCTTGGCCTGCGGCCTGCCGGTGGCAATTACGGAGCCTGTGAATATTTCGGCGGAAGTGGCGGCTGCAGGAGCTGGTCTAGTGCATGCCGATACGGTGGCAGGCACCACAAGTGGGTTGCGGCAGTGGCTGGCTATGCCGAGTGCGCAGCGGTTAGTGATGGTGCAGCGCGGGCAGCGGTTGTTTGCTGAGCACTTTGATTTTGCTTCGGTAGCGAGGAATCTCGTGCCGGTGTTGGAGGAGGCGCTGGCGTGATTCTCAACAAGAGCCATCCCTTTGAAGGCCCCAGTTTCAGCCACCGCAATCGCCTTGCTCGCCTAGCCTGGCAGCTGGTTTGGTTGCTTCTTTTCCGGCCCACCCCACCATCCCTGCATGCCTGGCGTTGCTGGCTACTGCGCCGATTTGGTGCTAAGATTGATGCCCACTGTCATGTATACAGTGATGTCCAGATTTGGGCGCCCTGGAATATTTTCATGGGCGAGCATGCATGTCTAGGACGCCGAGTCATCTGTTATTCAATGGCTTCCGTCTGCTTAGGCAAGGGTGCGGTGGTTTCTCAGGGTGTGCACCTCTGCACCGGCAGCCACGACCACGAATCCCAGAATTTCCAGCTGTATGCCAAACCGATCAGGATTGGTTCCTATGCTTGGATCTGTGCAGAAGCCTTTCTCGCGCCTGGTGTGGAGATCGGCGAGGGAGCCGTGATTGGTGCACGATCCGTAGTCACCCGCGATCAGCCGGCCTGGATGGTTTGTGCCGGTAATCCGTGTAAGCCGCTCAAAGCTCGCACCCCGCCGGCTTACGCCCGCATCTGACTGCGGTCTCGTTCTCACCCTGGCCGGTCGACACCACACAACCGCCCTGAGCTTCGGCTAAGCCCGCTCCGCCTGCTCGATCCAGACGTGCGAAAACGGTTGCTCAATCTGGCTTTTGAACCATGCATCAGCCACTTCATGTGTCCCACTTTTACGGCCTCGGCCAGGCGGGGCCGTAAAGGTGGGTTTGCTGCAGCGCTGCCTTGATGAGCGCACGATAGCCACCAATTATGGGCTCGATGATGCCCGGCCACCGACTACTGGTCCTCAACGACATGGATCCCTGCGGAGGCTGTTACAGCTGGCCACCGCCCTCAATCCACTTGCCAGTTGTGTCCATGGCATCAGCTTGGTTGCGCGCGATTTCAGCGTGGCCTCCTGCCGGGGCTCAGACACCACACCAGCCTGAATCAGCTCGGTTTGGAGGCCGTGGTACGGCTGCTGCTGGATGAGCCCCCGCCCAGCAATGGGATCGTCCCAGAATTGGAACCGAATTTGCAAGAGCTCCACAGTCAGGGGGTGATCGGTGGCTATGGCATCTCCGGTGCGCCGGAAGCCACCCTTTCGCTTTGGCGCCAGCGCCATTCCTTGGCTTGGCTTTGCTCCCTTTCTGAAATCAGTGGGAAGACAACCTTCTCAAGCTTGAGCACTATACTCTCTCATAAGTGAATGATCCCCCAGTCCTGCAGGGCTGTTTTGGGAGCACTCGCCTCAGCCTGAAGAGCATCCACCAAGTCTTCGCGTCGGTCACGCAAATACAGAGGCCCTGGAATCACTTCCTGGGCCTAGATCTGAAAGAACCCGAGGCTTTTGCTTTGGGCCTGCTCCCTGCTACTCGTATCAAATCTCGACAACCTCCAATTCTGCGCGTCGGCCACCAGCCCCGCTCGGCTGAACCTGCTGTCTGGAGTTTCTCCACAGCCCTCCTTTTTCTCAGCGGGTTTGCATACCTTTGTCCGTTTCTGGTAATCTCCCTGAACCTATCCCGCTGCCGTAAATAATCGATCGATTTGCATAACCTGACCTGCGAGCGGGAGCTTAAGTCTGATCTGTAGATAGTGGGTGCCGGCATTACCTGCCTAGCTGTTCTGTCTCAGCAGGTTGTTCAGGCACAGGCGATCCCAGCAGCAGGCCCAGTGGGCAGCCACCGGATGAAGGCACCTGGCCCTGACGGAGGCAGCCAGGGCTCAATCGGCCACCATCAAATTCCACAACCAGCAGAAGTGTGAAGCGGCAGAAGACAAGCTGAGCAGCTGCATGCGCCGCGTCAGAAGGGCTGATGCTCTTTCGGCAATACACTCCAAGTGCCCAGCCCAGGAGCGATCACTCTCCAGATCGATACCAAGTACCATTTTAACCCCGAAAGCCGACCCCCGCTCAGCGCCAACCGTGACGTCCTGGGCATGCCCAAAACGGTGGTGCAGTGGCAGAGGGGCGAGCGCGAGCACCTAGCCTTCAGCGCCCATCGACAGCTGTTCCAGCGCCAGTGCCAGGCCAGGAACTTCGCCAGGATTCGTTGGCAGGAGAGCTGACCTGCGAGTGCAGGGCATCAACACCCTCTTCGCCGCCATCTTCTCGTTTTTTTTCCAACGGCAACAGCTTCAATCCCACCCTCACCTTGATGACGCCCATGCGGCTGGCTGAGTTTCTTCAATCATCAAGACAAATGGATCTTCAGATGAAATCACATCAGAGTAATAGTTCTGGGAACACCGGCACCCTAGAACGTGTTCGATATCTTTTCGATCTCTTCCTCATGCGGTGGCGTGGAAGGGGCCGATTCGACAACAGCCGCAATTTATACCGCATTCGCGAATACGAAGCGCTTGCCGCTAAAGAAGGCATTGATTTGAAGGCAAGTCAGATCCTGGAAATCGGGGTTGGCCAACGCCCCTATCTTGGAATCACCTTCTACGGATTAGGATATAACTACAAAGGGATTGATCTTGACCAACCGATTTATCCGCCTACCATAGCTAAAGCTTGGCGACTTTATCGTGCAAACGGCTTCCTGAGGCTTACCAAAACCCTGACTCGCTACTTCCTGTTCGATCGTCCTGAATACTCCAGCTTGCTGAAGGAGCTTAACCTTGCACCGGAGAGGGTGCGCGAAGCCAGATTATTCATACAATGCAATGCTGCTTTGGTCGATCTGTCGTCGCATGACATCTTCCCGGCTCTTTACATGTCTCAGAAAATGCCGCTTGTGGTTATATCAGAATCAGTGTTTGAGCATATTCCCAGGGATGATCTTTCTCGCATCTTGCTCAATTTAAGAAATCATGCAGATGCAAGCAAGCGCCACTTATTGATTATGACAAGGCCCACCATCTTCACGGGCATCTGCGGCTCTCATCTTACTGAGTGGTATCGCCATAATGTTTACTCATCTAAACCAAAGAGGTCGGATCCCTGGGAGCATCTTCGCAAAAAGCGATTTACCGCAGATACTTATCTCAATCGCTTGTCACGGGCAGATTACCGTGAGCTATTTGAGGCCTGTGGCTATAGAATTGTAGCAGAAACGGCTGAGAACCCCGGCTTAGGTAGTGAGTTTCTTGATGATCCCGTCTTAAGAAATGAGCTTGGTGATTGGAGCGACGATGAGCTACTTTCAAACGAAGTGATGTTCGAACTTGTACCCTCTTCTATATCAACAAGTGATCCCAGATGAGCGCCTCAATTCCTTCCTGTTCCTCACCAAACAATGGTCAATAAGATTTTCCTGGCTGCCTTCAATGAATGGCCTAGGTCTTTTACATCTTCGTTGATGACTGACAGCACCAATCGGATTCACAAGACAATGGTTTTCTATCATTAGAGCATGCTTGTGCGCCAGTTGCAAGCTGGGCATTTCACCACAACAGGGCGTTGTCCTACATCGTCTTCCGCAATCCCCGGTTCTTCTACATCGACCCTTATGACCGCGACACCGACGAAGCCACAGCCAAACTCCAATCCAAGCCATCGCCAGTAAATTCATCCCAATTCGAAGCCCATCTCATCGGCCGCCGCGCTTTCTGCCAAGGCCACCAGCTCAATATTGCAGGCGCCGAAAAAATTGGGTTCAACCATTTGGCGCTTGTTAAAGTTTCTCCTCAATTGCGCCAACCCTGACTTGTATTGCGGGCGACCCTCTGATTCACTAGTGGATGTTTAGAATTATTTGCAATCTTATGCCTTCGGTTTCAGTCTTAATTCTCACCAAGGACGAGCAGGCTGATTTACCTGGATGCCTTAATTCGGTTTCTTGGTGCGACGATATCCATGTTATTGATTCAGGCAGCATCGATCAAACAGTCGAGATTGCGCGCAAATTAGGGGCAAGGGTTCGCGAAAATCCCTTCAAGAGCTTCGCTCAGCAACGCAACTGGGCTCTTGATAACTGTGATATCAGGAATGATTGGGTACTTTTCCTCGATGCAGACGAGCGTTCAACCCCTGCCTTTTTTGAAGCCGTAACCCACGCTGCTGCTTCTGCTTCGCCATCAGTCTCTGGTTTTTACTGTTGCTGGAAAACAATGCTGGATGGTCGCTGGCTTAAACGATCGGACAATTTTCCTAAATGGCAGTTTCGTGTGTTGCGGCTTGATTGTGCACGATTTGCTGATTCAGGGCACGGGCAGAAGGAGGGGGTCGTGCAAGGTTCAATTGCTTACATTTCAGAGCCGTATCTGCACTACGCCTTTTCTAGGGGCTGGAAGCATTGGGTTGACAAACATAAGATCTATGCCAAACAAGATGCGATGGCAATCCAGGGCCAGCCGTTTTCGCTGCGAGCACTCCTGTCTCGCCACGGCTCCAAAAGAAATACAGCGATTAAGCAACTAGTTAGAATAGCCCCTGGTTGGCCCATTGTTAGGTTTGCTTATTCTTATGCTCTCAAGGGAGGCTTCCTTGAGGGTGCTCAAGGGCTTGAGTACTGTCGCCGAATGATGTGGTATGAGCGCCAAATCCAACATGAATTAGCTGCCTTTAATCAAATGAGTTAGTGCTTCCTCTCCTGCTTGATTTTCTCTTGGCTGCTCGATTGAGATCTCAGGGGTCCTCTGTGACCTGTCCGGCATTGACAGCACCATTTGTGAGCACATTGAGTGCGTCGACGGTGAATCCCAGCGCATCTTTAAGCACCTCACCGCCACCGGATAGGCCATAGTGGGCAGCCGGTGGTGGCCCCACTTGCACATCAAAGTCCGCCTAGTCCCTCCGGTGTGTCAGCCCGTCCTTCTTCTTCGGCAGCTTGATTCTGATGAACGGCTGGCGCGATGGCAGCATCGACTTTTTCTTCTGGCTGCTCGAGGCTGGCTACCTCACCAAGATTGCCTGCCGCCTCCGCGAGCTGGGGAAGCAACACAGTCCCTTGCTCCCAGTCGGTTGATGGATTGGATTGGAGCTAAGAGCCTGCTACTGGTCACGGATGTACTTGCCGCGCGTGTCGTTTTCAGGAAGGGTTTGCACACCATATGTGATGTGTCTCGCTCTTGGTGCAGAGTGAACTATCTAATGATTTTGCGCCAGACATGGAAGGAAGCATTGCTTCCTTCCGCAGCTGCTGGATTGCTCTCCAAGGCTTGATCCAGGTGCTCGTCAGCTTCGAGATTACCTGATCGCCCTGCTCTCCCCCAGCCCCACAACGCCCTCTCCGTTGGCGCCGATCTCCAGCTCTCGAAACCTCCTTCCATGCTCCCGCCAGCCATCGACTGGACAACCTGCCCGGCTGCTCCGATGGCCTGGATTTCATTCAGGGAACTACTTCTGGTCGTAGCCACCACCGCCCCTGCCCTTCTTCTTCCCCTTGTGGCGGTGCTGGGGCTGCTGCTCGTGGGCCTGGTGCGCATTGCCTGGCCCTGGCGCGCCATGCTCAGCGGTCTGCTGGTCGTGCTCGTTTCGCTCCACTACACCCCCTTCGCCACCACCGCTCTCACCGCCTGGCTAACGACCCAGTTGCCGCCCCCACCCTCCGGCGTCTACGCACCGGCTCTGGCCGTGCTGGTGGTGGCGGCGCTGAAATCAGCACCACCACCACCGCCGAGGCGGCCCGCCTGCTGGGCCAGGCGCGCGTGAACCGCATCTACGTGGCGGGCGACGCGCCCACCACGGCTCAGCAGTTACTAGAGCTCGGCGTACCAGCCGACCGCATCGCCGGCCACAGCTGCGCCCGCACCACCTGGGAGAACGCCACCCTCACCACCGCCTGGATCCGCCAGCACCTCCAGGGCTCATTCAAAATATTAGCAGGTATTCACTGCCGGCTGCCGCCTTGCCATCGCCAGCAGCGCCGTGATGTCGTGACACACCGCCTGTAAGCCGGAGCGGATCGACTGAAAACCATCCAGCCGCAGAAGGTTGAGGGCGGCCGTCCGGAGGCTGGCCAGCGCACCGGCACCGTTACCCCGGTAGCGATGGGTATCCTCATGGAGCTGGGTATCGCGGATCCAGTGCCAGCCCTCCAGGCTCCAGCGGTCCCGCACCAGACGCAGCAGGCCTTCTGGGGTGGTTCGCAGGCTGGTGAGAAACAGGTGGGTGGCCCGGAAGGGCTTGCCCTCCCTGGTGCCCTCGGTGGCCACCTCCACGATCCAGCTGGTGCCGATCCAGGCCGAGCGGATGTGCTCTGGGGCCTCTTTCGCCCGCAGCGTCCAGGTGATGTTGCGCCCGTGGCCGAGCTCGTGATCCGTTGCCACAAAAGGGATCTTGCGCGCTCCCTGGAACTGGCTGCGGATCTGGCGGTGCAAGGTCTTCTGGTTGGCCTTGACGGTCAGGAGGAAGTCGGCGCCCTGCTCGGTGAGCTGTTGAAAAACGGTTTCTGGGTATGGAGGGCATCCGCCTGGATCAGCAAACCCTCCAGCTCCAACTCCCCAAGCAGCTGGCGGAGCACCGCCCGCTCGTGGTTCTCGCCGGTGGCGTAGCAGGCCTGGCTGTAGCCGTCAGGCTTCTGCGAAGCAGTACGCCAGACCCAGGGCAACCGAGTACAGCGTCACCTGGGCAATGAACGCTGAACCACCAGCGGCGGTGGGCTCGATCGAGCCCCGCAGCGTCTTGCCATCGCAGACCAGCTGGTCGAGATCGGCTGCCCCACCTGGGATCTGGGCGATCGTCCAGTCGCGGATGGCGGCGCAGAGGGCGGCGACATCCACTGGATGGAAGTAGTAGCGGAATGCCGAATCCGAGGGGTACCGCCGCAGCTCAATCCCGAGGGACTCGGTGAGCACAGCGTGGTGACGCTCGGCAAAGCGCTCCAGATCGCGCAGGCTCTGGCAGTGGCTCAGGATTCCCAGCACCGCCACCAGCAGCAGGTACCAGGAGGGAATGCGCACTCCACGCCGCATGCGGGGATCCGGGATCGCCCGCAGAAAGCTGATCAGGTCGAGATCGGTTGCGGCAACAGCGGCTTCGGGCACGGAGA
>QLAH01000378.1_pt1 | contig 25876 bp, 4 predicted proteins | sample 4693081 | NCBI WGS metagenome assembly QLAH01 (sample SAMN09425401, study PRJNA476045) | Lake water metagenome, whole genome shotgun sequencing project. | reverse complement strand
TTCAAACCTCAAGTGTAGAACCAATCAGTGTGGTAGTCTACGACATGGCGGGACGTTTATTAGAAACAAGAGACATCCAAGCAGATGATTTATCAACACAAAAAATCGGAGAGCGTTATCCTGCAGGCGTATACAATGCCATTGTTACCCAAGGAAACGAAACCCGCGTAATTCGTGTGGTAAAACAATAAGAATCATTCTTAAAAATAAACAGAAACTCCTCAAGAAATTGGGGAGTTTTTTATTATCGATAAAAAGTGTGTTTTAAGAGTTAAAATGCTGTATATGAGTAGTGTGTCGAATATAAACGTAGCTCGACGATTTAATATATATTCTCATTTGTTTCAAACTAATTTTGATGTAATCATTTCCAAATACCACACAACCCTGAAATGAACGTTTCCAAAAAAAATTAGTAACAAAAATGCACTATATATGGAAACAAGAAAATTACAATTACATTGGCTTATTATTTTAAAAGCTTTTTTGCTTGTATCTGTCCTTTCGTTCGGACAGGTAAACATGACCTCTACTGGTAGTTATAGCCAAAATTTCAATACATTAGCTACTTCAGGTTCAAATAATAATTTTTCGAATAATGTTACCATAGCATCATGGTACATTCAAAGAGAAGATGGAAATGCAACACCAAATGTTTATGCCGCAAGTACAGGTTCATCTTCATCGGGAAGCTTTTATAGTTTTGGATCAACCGGAAACAATGAAAGGGCTTTAGGTACCGTAAATAGCGGGGGTACTGAAGATACGGCAATAGGACTATTGTTGAGAAACACATCCGGAGTAACCATTACCTCAATTAGAGTTTCTTATACCTTAGAACAATGGAGAAAGGCAGGGGATGCTTCACAAGGGTTAACTTTTAGTTATCAAACTTCCTCATCTGTTATCGCAAATCTTACTCCTGATACGGATATGGGATGGACAAGTGTGTCCGGTTTAAATCTTAACAGTCTGGTAAATTCTGGACCGGATGATATCAGTGTTGACGGGAATACAAACAGCGTAAATGCTACAAATGTAACATTAACCGGATTGAGTTTGGCAAACGGACAATATATCATGTTAAGATGGCGTGATATCAATCATAGTGGAAGTGATCATGGTCTGGCAATTGATAATGTATCCGTCAATTATACAGTGCCAAGTTTTATTCTTTCAAACGATATCACAACCAATAACAATTCTGCCAATCCCTTTACTACAAATCAAACAGTAGTTGCTAACGCCTCTTTTTCTGGTATCGGAAGAGGAAGCGGAATTAACTACGAAGCATCAAATGGAGCATACGCGGCAAACAGTTTCACAACAAGTGGTTCCATTGGGGCAGATGATTATTTTTATTTTACAGTAACACCAAACGTAGGGTACCAATTAAATTTTACAAGTTTTGATTATCAAGAGCAAAGAACAGACGGAGACAGTCCGGAAGATTTCTCATTCAGATCAAGTCTGGATAACTACAGTTCGTCTATATTAACCTATGGGTTAACAAATCAATCACCAACAAATCGATCGATTAGTTTAAATGGAGCTCCTTTTCAAAATGTTCAAAGTGCTGTATCATTTAGGTTATATGGGTACGATGCCTCCGGTCAAAATGCAAACGATAGAGAATACCAAATAAATAATTTTGCATTTTTAGGCACAGTAACAATGATACCTCCCAGTGTTTCCTCCACCAGTCCAGAAGCTATCTGTAATAATGCTGCAGGAGTTGTTGTAATTAACGGAAACAATTTGATTCATGTTAATTCTGTTACAGTTGGGGGTACAGCGGTGACAATTACTGCTCAATCCAATACTCAATTAACAGTAAATGTTCCTCAAGGTGTTTCAGGACAATTAGTTGTAACAAATGAGGCAGGGAGTGCAAACGGTGCAATAATTACTTTACTTAACGCCGTAACGTATTATGCAGATGTTGATGGGGATGGTTTTGGGAATCCTTTGGTATCAGTATCAAATTGTTCAGGTCAACCGGTAGGTTATGTTATAAATAACGTTGATTGTGACGATAGCATAACTTTCTATACAGATAGCGATGGAGATGGTTTTGGAGTGTTACCAAAAGTGGCTTGTGGAACAGTTACCAACACCTCAGATTGTGATGATTCAATTACGTATTATACAGATAGCGATGGAGATGGTTTTGGAGTGTTGCCAAAATTGGCTTGCGGAACTGTTACAAATAATACAGATTGTGACGATAGCTTAACTTTCTATACAGACAGCGATGGAGATGGTTTTGGAGTATTACCAAAATTGGCTTGTGGAACAGTTACCAACACCTCAGATTGTGATGATTCAATTACGTATTATACAGATAGCGATGGAGATGGTTTTGGAGTGTTGCCAAAATTGGCTTGTGGAACAGTTACAAATAATACAGATTGTAATGATAATTTAATCTCTTATCAAGACTCGGATAATGATGGATTTGGTTCATTACCGTTTGTTGCTTGTGGAGGTGTAAACAATTCGTCTGATACAAATGACGCATTGTTAACATACATAGACAACGATAATGATGGGTATGGAAGTCAACTATTAGCACCATCTGGAGTGATAGATAATACAGATTGTAATGATAACAATAATGCTATCAATCCCGGAGCAGCTGAAATTTGTTTTGATGGAATTGATCAAAACTGTGATGGTAATTTTAACAATGGTTGTTCAGTAATTTTTGCACAACTTCGAAACGATAATTGTGGCATTACATTAACAACTATTACACAAGCTCTTCGAGGAGACATGTTATCCGGTTCTATTCCTCAAGGTGTTTCGTTGAATGGATATCGTTTTAGAGTGACAAATTTATCAACAAACGCAACGCGTATAATTGAAAGGTCAAATTATGTGTTTCAAATTTCTTCTACTGACATTGCTCAATATGGCACAGCATACACAGTTGAAGTAGCAATTCGATTAAATGATGAATGGATGCCTTATGGAGGAGTGTGTTCAGTTGTAACGCCTGATGTACCTAATACCGTTATTGCAAATTCTTCTTGTGGCTCAACTTTAGTTCAAATGAACAACATAATTAGAGCAGTAGTTGTACCTTCAGCTGTGAATTATGAATATGAAGTTTCTTTAATGGAAGGAGGTATACCGGTCGAAACGACTACTTTAACCAGACCGGGAGCGTCATTGAATTTATTACAATTATCAGGAATTTCTTTGAAATTTGGTGCGGAATACCAAATTAGAGTTAAAGTAGAGGTGCCAACAGCTATTGGTCTTCAATGGTCAACAAATTATGGCATACCGTGTTCTGTTTACAGTCCGGTAGCTCCGGAAGCTATAATTGAAGGCTGTGCTTCAGAAGCCGGAGTTAACCCTTCCTCTATGACTTCTGTAATCTATTCAAGTCCGGTAGGCGGAGCAACTCAATATCGCTTTACATTAAGTGATGATAACGGTTATGTTCAACAAATCACTAGTTCTTCAAGAACGTTCCGATTAAGTAATTTTCATGCTCTTTCTCCTTTAACTTTAGGGGGTAGTTATTCAATAGAAGTTGAAGCTCAGGTATTTGGATTCTATTATCCCGGAAAAGACTGTAATATTACTGTTCCGGGTACCTTAACTAGAAACGGTTCATCAAAAGAAAAAGAATCGGATGTAGATAATCAATCTGTAATATCAGAAAACATGGCGTCCTTTGAGATTATTGCATATCCTAACCCAACTGCGGATTATTTTCAATTAGATATACATTCTCAACAGCAAATAATAAGTATTGCTTTATACGATATCTCAGGAAGATTAATAGAATCGTTCAACGCTAATGTTAATGAAATTAATCAAAAGAAAATTGGACAACAATGGCCAACTGGTATTTATACAGCAGTTGTTTCTGATAGTAAGGAGGTTAAAACAATTAGACTTATAAAAAAATAAATAACATAATTTACTTTAAACCTCCGAACTTTCGGAGGTTTTTGGTTGTTAATCTTTTTAATGATAACTTAATCGATTTTAATTCAATAAATTATATTCATTCAATACATTTGCGAAGTAAAAAAAGAATATGAAATTAAAAGTCCCCTTTAATTTTATTTGGTTTTGGGTTGTTTTGTTCTCCTTACAAACCGGTTATGCAAATTCGGTATTAACGTGCTATCGCGATTTTGATGGTGATGGTTTCGGAAATGCAGCACAATCATTATCTTATACCGGAGCCGTTCCGGTTGGCTATGTGCTTAATGCTGAAGATTGTGACGATTCCAACCCAACCGTTTATCCCGGAGCTCCTGAAATTTGTTATGACTTAGTGGATAATAATTGCGATGGTCAAAACAGTGAAGGTTGTGTGCAAATTACAACACAAATTCGACCATTGCACTGCAATACGGTATTGCCTGCTTTAAATTTTCAGTTCAGAGCTTCTTCTGTCTCAACTTTCCAAATACCTGCAGGTGTAGTAATCAATGCTTATCGTTTTAAAATTAAAAATTTAGCCACCAATCAAACCGATATTGTTCAAAAGAGCTTGCCGATTATTCAATTGGTAGAATCTTCAGTAGCAATGTATAATTGTGCTTTTCAGGTAGAAGTAGCAATACAATTAAACAATGAGTGGATGCCTTACGGAGCACCATGTACTGTTTTTTCACCACCGGTGCCGGGAACAGTTATGGATGAAAACTCTTGTAATCTTCAAGTTCAACACATGAATACCATTATCAGAGCAATTCCGGTTCCTCATGCAACCCGTTATGAATTTGAAGTTTCACTTATTGAAGGGGGAGTTCCTGTAGAAACAGTTACGTTGATAAGAACAGGTGCTTCATTAAACCTATTGTTACTTGATGGCATTTCTAAAAAGTTTAGTGCAGAATATAGAATTAGAGTAAAAGTCGAAGGATTAACAGCCTCCGGTTTGGTGTGGTCAACCGCTTACGGCCCACCATGTTCTGTTTTTTCTCCTCATCCCCCGGAGGTTTGGATCGAAGGTTGTGGTGATGAAGCCGGATTGCAACCTGCGGCTTTAACAACTGTTATTTATGCAAAGTTCGTTGGTGGCGTAACAAATTATAGGTATACACTTTCCCATGAAAATAGTTATTTGCGAACCTTTACTTCACCTGCTAGAACTTTTAGACTCTCTAATTTTAATCAATTATCGCCTTTAACACCCGGAGCAACCTATTCACTTGCTGTTGAAACCATGATTTATGGCTATTACTATTATGGAAAAGATTGTAATATAAAAGTCCCCGGCGGAAATGTTTTAAAACCTAGTGAAATATATATTGAAGAAAATGTTGTTCTGCCCAAATGGATAGTTTTTCCAAACCCAAGCAACAACAATTTTTCTATAAAAACAACTGAAAATAACCCTAAATTCATTCACTATCAAATCATAGACGGATGGGGGAGAACTATCGAAAATAATAGAGTGAACTATCAAGAAGAGGGTGTTTTGGTTGGCGAATCTCTTCACCCCGGTGTGTATGTTTTAGTCTTGAACGATGGTCAAAATTGGTGGAAAGAAAAACTGATTAAACAGTAAAATAAAATGTAAGTAAATTATTTATTATTGACGTAAATTAGGTATTTTGTCGATATATTTAACATTTTATCGAATATTATAAATTTTACACCTTAAAAAATTTCTATTAACTTGATTTGCATTAATTTTAGCATGGAAAATTTTGATTTGTAAAGAGTTAAGTCCCATACTTGCCTACTAAAATAAAAGAATAATGAAAAGAATTTTACATATTTGCAATCCGCTCAAAACAATAAAAACGGCACTCTTGTTATTTCTTTTATTGTTTGGTTTCAACAATACTAACGCACAAGTTTCTGCCTATTTTTTTAGTGAATCATTAGAAGGTTATACAGAAGTTACAGGTGGAACTATTGCTTATCCGGCTCCATGGGATAACCATGCAACCGGTGCTGCCACTGCTGCTAATTTTGGCTTTAATTTTGAATTTAACGGAACTGCTTTTACTTCTTGTTTTATCAGCCCAAATGGTTTTATTACATTTGGAGCTACCCAGCCGGCTCCTACAAATTTTGTCCCTATCAGCAATACGTCTGCCTACAATGGTGCTGTATCTGCTTTGGCAACAGATTTAATCTCAAATACTGATCCAATTACTTTTACCACTTTAGGTGCTGCCCCAAATAGGGTTTTTGTTGTTCAATGGAAAAATGCCCTTCGCAGAACAGAAACAGGGGTTTTCAATTTCCAAATCAGATTATATGAGACATCCAATGATATTGAATTGCGATATGGTTTTTGTTTCCCCGATAACACTACGGTTATTACTGCTCAAGTTGGATTAAGAGGACCAAATAATTCCTTTTTATCTAACGTAAACAATCGTTTACAAGCCGGAGTGAATATTAATAACGTTTGGTTTTTAAGAAGTACTCCCGGAACAGCAAATTCAAGCTCAATGAGAACCAGTATGGCAGAATACCCTGATAATGGATTAGTATACCGTTACAGTGTTCCTCCGGCTTGTTCAACGCCAACCGGTAGCCCCTCAAATTTGGTAATTGGTGGAACTTCAATCACTACTTCAGCTTTTACCGGAAATAGTTTTACCCCCGCAACTCCCTCTTCCATTCGTTATTTAGTATTAAGAAGTACAGTTAATACCCCACCCGATGCCACTCTTGTTCCGGATGGAACTTATTGGGGGCCTGGTAATGTTATTGGTGGAACTTATACAGTTATCAGTGCAACAAATGCCAGTAGTTTTGTTCAAACCGGTTTAGCTAACAATACTACTTATCATTATTGGGTAATACCTTATGATGGGGATTGTTTTGGTGGACCGCTTTACAATCTATCCAATATGATTTCCGGGAGTCAAACAACTTGTATACCCGCTACTACTTTATTAGCCAATACAGGAGTCAACGGAAATGGATTTACAATTAACTTTAATGCTGTTCCCGGTGCAACAAATTATCAAATTGATGTTTCTACCAATAATACCTTTACAGCTATCTTACCTGCTTATAATAATGTATTAACCGGTGGAGCAACTTCTTTTACGGTAACAGATTTACCCCCACTAACAACTTATTTTTTTAGAGTGAGAGCCGTGGGATTGGGTTGTAATTTAAACAGCACCACCGGAATTGCGGTGCTGCCTTGTGGTTATTATTTTATACCGTATAACCAGAATTTTGACACCACAGCAGTGAATGCCATTCCTAGTTGTACTGCAACGGTAGATGATAATACAGACGCTACCTCATGGAGGGTTCAAGCCATTAATCCGGCATCTGCTCCAAGAGCATTATACCTCAATAGAAATACTACCGTAGCAATGGATGACTGGTTTTTCTTACCGGGTTTGAAATTAGATGGAGGAACCGCCTATCGACTTTTTTTTAGATACAATACTACCGCTACAACCGCACAAACTGAACGTTTACGTGTAAGGCTAGGAAGCGGGCAGTCCATTGCACAAATGAACATTACTATTTTAGACCTTCCTAATATAACCAATACCATTTATCAATCTGCTTTTGTAGATTTTACTCCGGTAACGAATGGAATTTATTTTTTAGGGTTCCAAGGATACAGTGCAGCAAACCAAAGTTATATTGTGTTAGACGATATCAGCGTTACAGTTGCTCCAACCTGTGTTGAACCTGAAAATTTAACCGTAAATAGTGTTGGAATCAATACCGCAACAATCGGTTTTGATGCTCCAACCACTGTGCCTTCTCAAGGATACCAGTATTTTCTGTCAACCTCAGATGTGCCTCCAACTACTGCTACAACGCCTACTGGTTCCGTACCTTTTGGTTCTACTTCAATTTCGTTGTCCGGACTTACTTCTTCCACTTCATACTATTTATGGATAAGAGGAAATTGTGGCGGGGCAGATGTAAGTATTTGGACATCTGTTTTTGCTTTCAGTACCGATTGTAATCCACCCGTATTTACAACATTAACTCCCGCTAATCGTTGTGGAAACGGTACGGTGAACTTGGTGGCTGTTCCAAATGGCGGCTCTATAACGCAATGGTATGATGCACCTGTAGGTGGAAATTTATTGTTTACAGGCTCTACTTTTACAACTCCTGCCCTTACTTCCACTACAACGTATTATGCTCAGGCAAGAGCGGCAGGTGGAAACGTGTCTGCTGGCCCCAGAACACCAAACTCCATCCCCGGAAACAAAGCTTTAATTAATACTCCTTCCGGAGTTTTTATTTCGATAACAGAAAATACACAATTATTGGGGGTTGATATCTTTCCATTGTCTTCCGGTCAGTCGGGATTAATGGTTATCCGAAATTCACTTAATGTTGCAGTAGCTTCTATCCCTTTTACCACCACTGTTGTTGGGGGGAATACTCCGCAAACCATTCCAATTAATTTCAATTTTACCCCCGGAAATTATTCGGTAAACTTAACTACAGTTCCTACTTCAGGATTAATCGGAAATACTGATAATGTGGTTTATCCTTATACATCCTCCGTTGCTTCAATCAACGGAAATAGTTTTGATAATTCCTTTTACATCTTTTTCTATAATTGGCGTTTTACAACAACTTGTCTTTCTGCAATGACGGCCGTTACAGCAACGGTTACACCACCACCAACCTTAAATTTAAGTACTAACGCATCTGTTATTTGTAGCGGATTGAGTACGCCAACGGTAAATGTAATTGGAGCAGGCTCGTTCAATACCTTTACCTGGTCTCCGGCAACCGGTGTTTCCGGTTCAGTTGGAACAGGATTTACTTTCAATCCAACAGAAACAACTGTCTATACTTTAACCGCTAATCAAACTTCAGGAGCATTTTGTTCTGCAACAACAACAATTACGGTAACGGTGAATCCATCTCCTCCTTCAATTACCATTTTACCCGGTAATACAACCATTTGTGAAGGAACAATTCAACCTTTAACCGCTACTTTTGGAGCATCAGCAGCAGTAAATATTGTGAACGAAAACTTCGAAGGAGCTAGTGGTTGGACCGTTACAAATACTTCTGTAGGAGGTAATGTGGCTAATGCTGCTTGGACTTTACGAAATAGTACTTACAGTTATACCAGCGGTACCTGGACATTTAATGCCAGCAGTAACGACGCCTCTCAATTTTATATGGCCAATTCCGATGCTCAAGGCTCGCCAAGTAGTAATTTAACCAGAACTACTTTAGAATCACCAACCTTTAGTCTCGACGGCTACTCAACAGCAGGAATCAATTTTTGGCATTATTTACGTTGGATTACCGGAAATAGAGCTCATGTAGAAATTTCTATAGATAATGGAGCTTCTTGGACATTAGTTGGAACGTATACCGGAATTCAAGGCGGTGCCTCAAGTTTTGTAAACAGAACAATCGATATTACCCCTTTTGTAGGGAATAGTTTTGTAAAAATACGCTTCTTATTCGAGGCCACATGGGATTATGGTTGGGCCATCGATAATGTACGTGTCTTTGGTATTGTAGCAACAGCTGTAAACTGGACGCCAACAACCGATTTGTTTACCGATGCGGCTGCAACCATTCCTTATACAGGAACCCCAACATCGTCCGTTTTTGCCAGACCCACAGTAACCAGAACGTATAACGCAATTGTTACAACTGTTGATGGGTGTGTTTCTCAATCATCTGTAACGCTAACGGTAGATGCTTTACCCATTGCAGGAACGCTTAACGGTAACCAAACCTTGTGTGCCGGTTCAGCAGTTGCTAATTTAGATTTAACAGGTAGCTCAGGCCCAATTATTCGTTGGGAATACGCAGATGATGCTGCTTTTACTGTCAATGTTACTCCTATTGCCTTTACCGGAACTTCCTTAAGTTCAGTTCAGATGGGTGTGTTCTCCAATACGCGTTATTTCAGAGCAGTTTTAGGAAACGGTGTTTGTCCTTTGGTTTTTTCAAATGTGGCAGCCGTTGAATATCCAACCACTATCTGGAATGGTTCTGCATGGTCGAATGGCCTTCCGGACGCAACTAAGCGAGCCATTTTTATGGGTAATTTCACTTCTATCGGAAACATCACCGCGTGTTCACTCGAGGTGCAATCCGGTAACGTAATTATACAATCCGGTCACACATTAATCATTACCAATAATGTAAATGTAACCGGCCCTATTGCTACTACAAGTTTAGTATTCCAAAACGATGCTTCTTTGATTCAAATCAATAATGTAGCAAATACCGGAAACATTCGTTATTTCCGTGACGCTAATCCAATGGTGCGTAATGACTATACCTATTGGTCTTCTCCGGTAGCAAACCAAGTGCTTAACGTGTTTTCGCCTTTAACCAACCCAAACCGCTATTATATTTTTGATAATACCGTTTATAATTGGGTGTCTGTGCCGGGTGCCTCAACTATGGTGCCGGGTAGAGGATATATCATGAGAGCTCCAAGTAATTACAGCACTACTGTTCCTACCATATTCAACGGATTGTTTAATGGTGTACCTAATAATGGTGACATTAATTCTGCCGTAGTAGTAAATGGTTTAGGTAATCGAAATTTACTGGGTAATCCTTATCCTAGTGCTATTCATGCCGATTTATTGGCAGATGCTTATCCAACTATTTTACAAGGTAGTTTCTATTTTTGGACGCATAATACACCGATCACCAATAATGTATATACCGAAAATGATTATGCAGTTTATAACCAAACCGGTGGAACAGCTGCTGCCATCAATACCGGAATCAATAATGGTATTCCTACCGGATACATTGCAGCCGGTCAAGGATTCTTTGTGCAAGGATTAAGTTCCGGTACGGTTACATTCAACAATGCCATGCGTGTGATAGGAAATAACAGTGATTTCTTCCGTCCGGGCGGAAACAAAATCCAATCCACTCCTTCGGCAAAACACCGTATTTGGTTGAACCTCACCAATGCTTCCGGTGCCTTTAAACAACAATTAATCGGATACATTCAAGGAGCTACCAATCAAGTAGATAACCGCTTTGATGCCGATGCGGTAGAAGCCGGAAATTCAATCAATTTCTATTCACTTGTCAATACAACTCCATTGAGTATTCAGGGGCGTAGCGTACCTTTCCAAATGACAGATACCATTCCGTTAGGATATCGTCTAACCCAACCGGGTGTTTACCAAATAACGATAGCTCAAATGGACGGATTATTTTCAACAGGTCAACAAGTATACCTGGAGGATACGCTATTGCAATTGACCCATAACCTTTCTGAAGGGCCGTATGAATTTACCTCAGAAAGCGGAACAATAGACAATCGCTTCATTCTAAAATTCCAGGAAGGAACCTTGAGTCTCGGAAATATAGAAGCATTTAATTTTCAAGTCATTAAATTTGATCGAACCATTCAAGTGCAAAGTGCTTCAACTCAACCGCTAATTGAAGTTAAGTTGTTCGATTTAAATGGTCGTTTACTAGCGGTAAAATCGAATATTAATGAACCAACGGTTTCGTTTGATAATTTGCCGTTTGCCAATCAAGTAATCTTAGTACAAAGTAAAGTTGAAAACGGCACTGTCATTACGCGAAAAGTAGTCTTTTAATCTGAAAACAAACAAATTTCCTAAATACCCAACAAAAAGGGATTATTGTGAAAGCAATAATCCTTTTTTTATGCAGCTCAATGGTATGAATTGTAAATATTTTTATGAAAAGGACTGTATCGTTCCATTTGTAAATTTTTGTAGTAAAAGTACATTAATGATATAGTAAACCTTTTTTCCCATTAATTTCCCTACACATTTGGTTGGTTTCATCGTTTTTTTTAGCAGTCTATCGAATCATTTCTGATTGTTTTAAAAGAAACTGTAGATTTGAATTTCGGTTACAATTGGATAACAATAGAAACCGATAAAAACAGCATAATTGTTATAAATTTAACAAAACATTTTTTCATTGTTAAAAAATAGTAAATAGTTACGTGATTTATTGATGCAAAAAATGTACATTTGTTGTTACAACCATAAAAAAAAGGCGTCTTGAAAGCTGAAAAATAAGCGTTTAAACCGTTAATTATCAGAAAATTCAAACGTTAGTTTAATTTAATTGTCAATAGTCGATAAAATACGTTTTTTGTCGATGTTTTCATTTTAAGTAAAAGAGGGTAAACCTTTTTATAAGGGGTAAAAAAAAATGATTTTTAAAACTGAATTTCCAAAAATAAAAACTATGAATTCAACTTTACTAACCTACAAAAACAGAAAAGCTTCTATCACTTCCTTAAAGTGGTGCTTTTTGCTGTTATTCATTTTTGGTCTATCCAAATCATTTGCTCAGGTGTCGAGTAATTATAATGCGTCCCACATTGCGATTACTCCTGCATATACCAATCTTACCGGTGCAAAAACGGTAGTGATAGGTGGTCCTTGGAATGATAATCCTGCTGTGAATGTCAACTTTGCCTCTTTAGGAGCCGGTTTTGACTTTCGATTCAATGGAATTGTTCAATCCTCTGTATGGGTTTCGCCTAATGGTTACCTTACGTTTGGTAGTGCTCCAAGCAATACAAACTATGCTCCAATTGCGAGTGCAGAAGGGTATACAGGAACGATTGCCGGTTTTGCCGCCAATTTAAGTGTTGCTACAACCGTTGCCGGAACTCCGCAACCGAACTCCGTAGCCTATGAATTAACCGGTACAGATGGCAGTTATATCTTAAAATTTGAATGGAGAGCATTTAGAAGGGTAACAGCACCAACAGCTGAAACTGTATTAATGAACATGCAAATATGGTTGTATGAAGGGACGGATAGGATTGAAGTGCATATTGGTAATGTTGGTTCAAATTTCACTCAGCAGGTATTTCCACAAATTGGTTTACGAGGTTCAAGTAATAGTGATTATAACCTATTTCAACATACAACGACCAATAGTTGGCCGGCGGCATCTTTTCCAAATTTCACCTCTCCGGCTGGTGCTAATACTCATACTGTATTTAGTAGAAATGGTACAACTATTGGGAGCGGTGCTTTCCGTTTGTTCCGTTTTGATCCGGTAACGTGTCCGGCTCCATCAGCGTTAAGCATATCTGATATATTAATCAATACGGCTACCATTAATTTAACTGAGCCAACTCCAATACCATCCAATCCTTATCAATTTGAAGTGCGAACAGCCGGCTTACCGGGCACACCCATATCTGGCTTTGGTGTTGCAGGAACAGGAACTGGTACAACATTAAATGTAACAGGGCTTAACGCCAGCACAACCTATACTGCCTATGTTCGTTCAGATTGTGGACTGGGAGGTTTTAGTAATTGGGTAACAGTGGGGACTTTTACAACCCTATGTTCAGCACTTACGGTCCCGTATTTACAGGATTTTGAAGGAACCATCGCACCAACTATACCTCCGTGTACCAGTGTACAAAATATTGGTACCGGTAATTTGTGGAGTGTGGCCAATGCTGATTTAGAATCAAATTTTTTTGATAACCACTTGATCTATAATCAAAGTGGAACACAAGCAGCCAACGTATGGTTTTATACCGAAGGTATTCAGTTAACCGCCGGAACAACCTATAGAATGGATTATCTGTATGGTGGGTCAAGTGTACCTTCTACCATTACCAATAGAATGGAAGTAAAATATGGGTTACAACCACGTAATGAGTTCATGACCATTCCGTTAGACAACCATCCCAATATCAAAGGTTCGCCCACCGGAAACGTAGTGTATTTTACAGCACCAACCAGTGATGTATATTACTTTGGTTTCAGAGCCTACTCATTTGCGGCACAAGGAAAATTATTCGTAGAAGAAATACAAATTAATGTGGCCGACTGTTTGCCTCCAACCGGTTTAACCGCCTCTACTGTTGCTTCAACTTCAGCTACGGTAAGTTGGACACCGCCATCAACCGCACCGGCTAATGGGTATCCTTATTTTATCACTACTACCAATCCGGTAGTAAATGCCAATTCAGGATTAATGGTGGTAGGTCAAACCTATAGAATTACTTCTGTAGGTACAACAAATTTTACAACTATTGGAGCCACTTCAAATACAGTAGGAACAACCTTTGTGGCAACAGCACCACCGGTAACGGCAGGAGCTTTTGTAGTGGGACAAACCTATACTATTAATGCTTTAGGTACAACTAACTTTGTGGCCATTGGAGCAACAACCAATACTATTGGAATTCAATTTATTGCTACAGGAGTAGGAGCAGGAACAGGAAACGCAATTCCGGCCCAAACTACTGCTGCAGGTGACGGAGTAGTAGAAATTGTTCTAGGAAACAATGTTGCTCCTTCCGGAACGGTAGGACCGGGAATTCCGTTTGTGAATTTAACCGGCTTAGCAAACAATACAACCTATTATATATGGGTAAGAAGCAGATGTAGTATATCAGATATCAGTGCTTGGTCTAATTATACGTCGTTTACCACATTAAATGTACCGGCGTATTGTATTCCATCAAGTGCCGCTGCTACTACATTCATTAACAACTTTTCCACAACAAATGGTGTTACCAATATTACCAATTTATCCGGCTTTGCATTGCCAACGGGTTATGCTGATTTTACAAGTCAAATTGTAACACAAGCACCCGGATTTAGTATTGGTTTTACGGTTGGAGTAACTACTCCTATCAATACCGGTATTGCCATTTGGGTAGATTGGAATAACGACGGAACATTTGATGTGAGTGAGAGAATGTTTAATTCTGCCGCCTATGTAACTGGAGCTAGTGGTACTTTTGTTGTACCAGCTGTAGCAGCCGGATTTTACAGAATGAGAGTGTTAACCGATTATTGGGCAACAAGTCCAACACCATGTGTGATCAACACCCTTTTTGGAAACCAACAAGGTGAAACAGAAGATTATACCTTTAGAGTAGTGCCACCACCGCCGGCATTAACGCTTTCTTCTATAGCTAGTTCACAATGTGCCAATACTGCATCACCGTTAGTAACCTTGACAGCAGGTAATTCACCCACATACAACTCTTTTACATGGTCACCCGCAATAGGTGTTTCAGGAAGTGCAGCAGCAGGTTGGACGTTTTCAAATACAACAACAACAGTTTATACCTTAACTGCCGTACAAACGTCAGCTCCATTTAGTATCAATACCGCTAGATTTACCTATACCGCTACACCGGCTCCAACAGCAGTAACAGTTACTCCGGCAACTCCAACGGTTTGTCAAACTGGCCCTGCTCAATTGTTAACCGCAACAGGGGGTATTGTAAATAACAGTTTGGCGTTAAGTGAAGATTTTGAGGCAGGTGCACCGGCATGGACAAGAATTAACTTATCTACAGGCGGAGCAGTAGCCAATGCCGCTTGGACGGATAGACCGAATGGATATAATTATGGAGGAACGTATAACAGTAATGATAGTTCAACCTTTATCATGGCCAATTCTGATGCCCAAGGGTCTGGAACGAATACCAGTGTGTCTTTGGTTTCACCGGTTTTCAGCTTGGCCAATTATTTAGATGCAACATTAAACTTTTTTCACTTTTATCAAGGATTTCCTAATGGAGCAGCAATTGTTCAAATTTCAACTGATGGAGGTACAACCTGGGTTCCTGGCCCATTAGCTTCTTTTACAACTCTTTCGCAAGGAACTCGCACAAATTTTGCTTTAGTTAGTATCAACATGGCGACTTATCTTGGTCAAACAAACTTAAGATTGCGTTTCAAATACGATGCACAATGGGCATGGCATTGGGCAGTTGACAATGTAACGGTTCGTGGTACCAGAAATGCTCAAATCGTTTGGAATACAACTCCACCAACGGTTGGAACGGATTTTGTAACACCAATTCCCGGATTGTTTACCAATGCTGCAGCTACAATTCCTTATACGTTAAATTCAATATCTTCCACAGTTTTTGCAATGCCTTCGGCAAATACAGTGTATACAGGTAGTACAAATGCAGCCGGTTGTGCAGCTTCTGCAACAGCAACTATAACGGTAACACCGGTAGTAGCAGGAACAGTATCCGGTACACAATCAAATTGTGATGTAACCGCATTTACCAATTTAACTTTAACCGGATTTAGTGGTTCTGTAGTACGTTGGGAACATGCAGATAACCCTGCTTTTACAGTAGGAGTAACACCAATTGCCAATACAACTAATACGTTAACACCGGCTCAATTTGGTACGTTTTCTACTATTCGCTATTTCCGTGCAGTTGTAGGAAATGGAATTTGTAATACGGTAAATTCAAATATTGTATCGGTAACAATACCAAGCACAACTTTAACAGGAACAAATACTTGGAGCAATGGTTTACCGGATATCACAAAAAGAGTGATTATTGCAGGTAACTTTACAGCCAACGCTAACTTTTCAGCATGTTCTGTTCGTGTATTAACCGGAGCTACCTTAACCGTAAATGCCGGTGTAACCGTTACAGTTCAAAATGAATTTGTAGTAGATGGTCCATCTTTACCAAATACGGTGGTATTCAATAATGGTTCAACCTTGTTACAGAATTCAAACGCTACCAATACGGGAACAATTCGTTATATACGTAATTCAGCACCAATTATTCAATTTGATTACACCTATTGGTCTAGTCCGGTAGCCAATCAAGTATTAAGTGCTTTTTCACCCAATACTAATGTTAACCGTTTTTATGTGTTCAATCATACGCCATCCGTTTATCAATGGGCTAATGTAAGCAACACTTCCGTAATGGATGCGGCAAGGGGGTATATTATCCGTGCTCCTAACACTATCAGTACTACCGTACCGGCTCCATGGGCTGGACAGTTTTTCGGTACACCGCACAATGGAACCTATTCAATCAATGTAGTATTGAGTGGCAACGGCGATAGAAACTTAATCGGTAACCCTTATCCAAGTGCCATTAGTGCAGATGATTTATATGCAGAGAATTCAAGTGTGCTGGTAGGAAATTTCTATTTCTGGACGCACAATACACCGATTACGGCAAATAATTACAATGCAGACGATTATGCTACCTATAATGGAGTAGGAGGAGTAGGAACTGCGGCTCCAACAACAGGAGTAAACAATTCAGTACCATCCGGAAACATTGGAGCCGGACAAGGTTTCTTTATTGATGCAGCGGCAACAGGTACTGTGAATTTTAATAATACAATTCGTTTAGCAGGAAATAATGGGCAGTTTTATCGTCCGGCTGGAAGAAATGATAATGCAACACAATCAACAGAAAAACACCGTTTATGGGTGAATATCATCAATAACCAAGGAGCCTATAAGCAAGCCTTAATTGGTTACTTAACCGGAGCAACCAATGATAGAGATATGCGTTACGATGCTGAGTTAACCGAGGCGGGAAATAGCGTTAGTATTTATTCGTTGTTAAACCAAGACAAATTAACCATTCAAGGGCGTGCTTTACCGTTTGAAAATACGGATGTGATTCCTCTTGGTGTGAGAACAACTTTACCGGGAGAATATGCCATTCAATTAGAGAATTTCGACGGCTTATTTGCACAAGGTCAAAATATTTATGTAGAAGATAAATTATTAGGCGTAATACATGATTTAAAGACAGGAGATTATACATTCAGCACAACTGGTGGAACAATTGATGACCGTTTCGAAATTCAATTTGAAGACGGAACGCTTTCTTTAGACAATCCAATTGATGTAGCTAACGCGGTTGTAGTGTATAAAAACAACCAAATCATTCACATTAATGCAGGTAATATTATGATGGCTGATGTTAAAATATTTGATACCAGAGGAAGATTAATTACAAGCAAATCTGATGTTCAAGCTACTGAGGTTCAATTTGACGAATTATTTGTAGCGAATCAGGTACTTCTAATTCAAATTACCACAGAAAATGGTGAACGATTAACGAAAAAGATAGCCTATTAAATTCCTATAAAAAACACCCAAAAACCCTTGATTTTTCAAGGGTTTTTTTGTTTTAATACATATTTTATAAAAGAAGTGTGAAATCACTAACAATGCATTTTATCGAGTTTATTGACATTTCAACGATTTGCTAATTTTCGCTTAACATCGTATTAACATATTTAGTATATTCACTAACTTAATTTTAAACCAATTTTTTAATTTATGATGAATAATTACATTCCGTTGAGTACGCGTTTGGGGACGTGGCTCAAATTCCGAGAACCGGAAACGCAAAAGAGTAGTATTCTGACTAAAAACATGTTCGTCTTAATGATGATGGTGTTTTCTTTAGTTAGTTATTCCTCTTTTGCAAATGACGGTGCTGGAAAGAAAAATGTTGTTTCTTCGAAAAAAGCTGTCACTACGTGTGCAGGGGCTACTGTTTTATCAGCAGCTTCTTTGCCTATTGTAGGTCAAGCTTTGGTCTGTGGAACAACTAATGATTTAAGTGCCACATCGGTTCCGGCTGTTTGTGGTGGAGCAAGTAACTCCTACAAAGGTGGAAATGAGTCGTTATATAGACTCACTCCGACCACAACTGGAAACTATGTTATTTCCATTGCCGGTCAAACATGGACTTCTATTTATGTTTACGCCGGCTGTCCAACTGCTGGTGGAACTTGTGTAGGAAGTGTAGGAACAAGTGCATCAAGTAAAAGTTTGAACGCTGCTTTAACAGCGGGTATCGAATATTTTATTTGGTTTGATACTTTTCCATCTCCTGCAAGTCCTTGTCCTGGTACTTTTTCAATTACACCACCGCCACCTGCTTGTACAGGTGCTCCGTTAGCTGGAACAGTTGCTCCGGCTATCCAAAATGTGTGTGTTGGAAGTACAGTGAATACATTAACTGCTTCAGGATTATCTACCGGAGTTTCTGGTTTAACATTCAGATGGCAATTAGCTACAGCAGACCCAAATTTACCGGGTAGCTGGTCGGATATTTCACCGGCTCAAACTAACACTACTTACACTCCGCCGGTTTATGGTGGAACTACTGTACATTACAGAATTGTAACTACATGTACCGCAAGTGGATTATCTACACCTTCTGCTTTTGCTACAGTAACGAATCCGGGTAACCCTGTAACTCAAGTGAGTAATGCAGTGTCTTCTTCTATTTCAAATTCCGGGTTCAGTTTAGCATGGACAAACGGTAACGGAGCTAGACGTGTAGTAATTTTAAGTCCTTCAACAATTGTTGATCCAACCAATGCAACAGGTGCACCGGCTCTAGTAGCCAATGCAGTATATGCCGGTTCAGGTCAACAAATCATGTTTGACGGAACGGGCACATCGGTTGCTATTTCTGGTTTAACTTGCGGAACAACATATAACGTAAAAGTATACGAATATATCCGTTGTGGTGCCGGTCCTTTTGATTACTTCTATAATGTATCTACCGGAACGAATGCAATTTCAGTTACAACCACAGCACCGGCTCTGGCAACTTTACCTTCTAATAATAATTTTGCCGGTTTTACAGGAGCTAACTTAGCAACAGTATTCCCGGGTTGGTCTGAAGCAACAGGTACCGCACAAAATTTAAATCCTTCGGGAACAACTTCCTCTTGGACAAATTCATCAGTATTTAGTGGTCAAACTACAGCTAGAGTAAACTTATTTTTTAATACTGCTAATGCTTGGATAATTAGTCCAAGAGTAAATTTAACAGGAAACAGTAGAATTGCCTTTAGAGCAGCAGTAACCGCATGGAATGGTTCCGCAGCTTCTACAATGGGTGCTGATGATGCTGTTAGAGTATTAGTATCAACAGATGGTTGTGGTTCTTCGTGGACGGTATTATCTACTATTAATGCATCCAATGCATTGCCAAATTCACTTCAAGACTTTGTTGTTGATTTATCAGCATATACCGGTCAAACAGTGCAATTAGCTTTCCAAGCTACTGATGGACCTATTGACAATACTGAAGATTATGATTTTCATCTTGGAAATGTAAGAATTGAGCTTATTCCTAATTGTAACCAGCCAAGTGGTTTGGTTACAACTTTAACCTCTACAACAAGTGCAAACTTCAGCTGGGGTGTGCCATCACCAACTCCTTCTCAATATGAGTGGGCGGTAACAACTTCTGCTACGCCTCCTGCCAGTGGAACAGTTGCTACTAGTAATGCAGCGAGTTCATCAAGTTTACTTGCAAATACTACTTACTATTTACATGTAAGATCAGAATGTGCAGTGGGTGAATTCAGTACTTGGGCTACTTCAGCACCATTTTTTACTGGGTATTGTAACCCGGCACCTTCTTCTGTAGATGGTTCTGGTATAACCAATGTTAGTTTTGGTATTTCTCCTAATATAGTAAACAATACTACTGCTACTGAAGCCAACAATTATGGTGATTATTCAGCTCAAATTGGTAGTTTACGTAGAGGAATTCAATCTTCTGTAAATGTTACCTTTTCAACAGGTTTTACCTATAATACAACAATTTGGATTGACTTTAATAATGACTTAGATTTTAATGATGCAGGTGAGCAAATTGTGCAAGGTGAGTCGTTAGTAACAAATCCAACCACTTTAACGCTTAATTTTACTATTCCAATTGGTACGCCTCTAGGAAATTATAGAATGAGAATTGGTGGCGTGGACGTTGGGCCTCTAACAAATCCTTGTTACAATGGAACCTGGGGTTCATTTGAAGATTATACCTTAAATGTGTTAGCTGAGCCAACTTGTTTTGTACCAACTGCAATTGTAGCTTCAGGAATAACAGTTAATGGAGCTACTTTAAACTGGACACCACCAGTTCCTGCTCCTTCTGTAGGGTATAACTATGAAGTTAGAACTTCTGGAGCTCCTGGAAGTGGTTCAACAGGATTAACTTTAGCAGGAACTACAGCTACAACAGGCTTCGTAATTCCTTCCGGTTTAACTGCAAACACTACTTATTCTGTTTATGTACAGTCTGATTGTGGTGCAGGTGACCTAAGTGATTGGACTGCTGCTTCAAACTTTAATACAGCGTGTGACGTAGTTTCTACTTTCCCTTGGACAGAAGGTTTTGAAACCAACACCGTAAATTGTTTTAGAGTAATAGATGGTAATATCAATGGTAGAACATGGTCTATATTCAATACGGGTGCCAGAACTGGAACGTTTGCAGGTGGAATTAACACTGATGGGGATGTAGATTTAAGTAATGACTATTTAATTACACCTCAATTAGCTTTAGGAACAGCACCGAAACGATTGACTTTCTGGGTTAGAGCAAATTCAACATTTGAACCGGATGAAATTTCTGTTCGTGTTTCAACAACAGGTACTAACCAAGGTGATTTTTCAACTGAGGTATTAGCATCTACACCGGTTACTGCTACAACGTATTCACAATTAAGTGTAGATTTATCTGCATTTGTTGGACAAACGGTATACATTGCATTTGTAAGAAATGCAGCTCCGGCAGACGGTTGGATTTTACGTATTGATGATATAGTGGTTGAAAACATACCACCGGTTATTACTAGTTTTACACCAAGTTCTGTTTGTGAAAGTGGAGACACAATTACTGTTACTGGTACAGGATTTATTAATGTATCAAGCGTTCTAGTAGGTGGCACTCCTGCTGCTTCTTTCACAAATCCAAATTCAACTACTGTTACTTTTGTTGTTCCTGCAGGAGCTACTTCAGATTTAGTATATGTAGTTACACCTGGAGGAACTGCAACTAGTGCAACCAATTTAACGATTAACCCTTTCCCAACCAACAATCCAATTACCGGACCAGACGATAAAGTTTGTACCGGTGGTACACTTCAATTAGTACCGGGTGGAGCTGGAAATGATTGGAGTTCTTCAAATAATTTAATTGCTACTGTGGATGGAAATGGTTTAGTAACTGGTGTTGCATCAGGTACAGTTACGATTTCATTTACGATTACTGACTTTGGTTGTGCTACTACGCAAACCTATGATGTAGAAGTATTTGAAGGGGTAACAATTACTACTCAACCTCCTTCATCTAAATCTATCCAAACCGGCACAAATGATTCAATTTCTGTTGTTGCAACCGGTGACGGATTAACCTATCAATGGTTTATTTATGATGCCGTTAACGATGAATATGATGCATTAGTAAATGATGCAACGTTTAACGGTGTAACTTCAGCTACTTTACAAATCATTAATACTCCTGAAACCCTTGACGGGGCAGAGTTTTATTGTGAAGTTTTCGGAACTGCTCCTTGTAGTTCAGTAATTTCCGGAACTACTATAATTTCTGTAGGAAGTACTGCAATTGTTAACCAACCAACAAACCAAACCGTTTGTGATAGTGGTTCTGCAACATTTACAGTAACTACTTCAGGAGATGTGGAACCTAATGGATTTACTTGGTATGAAGATTCAGGATTAGGTTTTGAACCGGTTTCCACTTCAACAAGTGGGTTAACGTATACAGGAGATGGTACAAATACATTAACTGTAAATGGAATTACAAGTGCAAATAATGGATATTCTTATTTTGTAATTGTAGATGGACCTGCTAATGATCCGGTTTCTTCTGCAGCTAGTTTAATTGTAAATACTTCACCTTCTGTAACTGTTCAAGCATCAAATGCTCAAAATTGTGCTTCAGGTGGTAGTTCTACTTTTACTATCGAATCTAGTGGTTCAGTTGCTAGTTCTCAATGGCAATATTCAACTTCACCAACAGGTCCTTGGAGTCCGGTAGTAAATGCAACTCCTGCGGGAGCAACTTATTCAGCTACTGCTACTTCTTTACAAGTTACTACAACTGCTGCAACTCCTGTAGCAACATATTACTACCAAGTTGTATTAAATGGTTTTGGAACTTGTTCATCTGCTACATCTGATGTTGTTTCGTTATCTATCAATAATCCAACAGCTAGTAATCCTGCTGCTGCAACTGTTGTTAGAGGAAATACTGCAACATATACTTCTACTGTGGTTGCTAATGCACCGGTATTCCAATGGGAGTTTTCAACTACTGTTGGAGGTTCTTATTTACCGGTAGTAGATAATACGCCTGCTGGAATTACTTACTCAGGAGCAAATACATCAACATTAAGTGTAATCACTTCTGCTGGTGCTGCTACGGGTGGTGGTCGTTTTTATCGTTTAAGAGTTACTTCAGGTTCTTGTTTTGTAACTACAACAGGGGCTTTATTAACCGTAAATGATTATTGTTTACCGGCTCCAACATCTGTAGACGGATTAGGTATTACCAATGTTACAATTGGTTCAATTAACAATACAACCGGAGCAGAAGTTGGTAATTATGGTAACTATTCAAATTTATCAACCAATTTAAACGAAGGTGGATCAACTTCATTTAGTATTACTTATCAAACAGGTTTTACTTATGGAACAAGAATTTGGATTGATTTTAATAGAGATGGTGATTTTGTAGATGCTGGAGAGCAAGTGTTTTCAGGTTTATCTACAGCTAATAATCCTACAACTCTTTCAGGTTCATTCAATATTCCATTAGGAATTCCTTCTGGTGTAACAAGAATGAGAATTGGAGGAACGGATACAGATACAGGACCATCTACACCATGTTATGCGAGTACTTGGGGTACATTTGAAGATTATTCAGTTAATATAATAGCTGCTCCAGCTTGTGCCGGTACACCAGCGGTTACAACTGCAACTACAACTGCATCAAATGTATGTAATGGTGTAACGGTTAACTTAGGTTTAACAGGTGTTCCTGCTCAACTTGGTCTAACTTTCCAATGGTTTAGTAGAACTTTACCATCCGGTTCTTTTGCTGCAATTAGTGGTGCAACGTTAGCAACCTATACTACACCTGCTATGACTGCTAGTACTGAATTTTATTGTTTAGTTACTTGTACAAATTCAGGATCGTCAACACCTTCTTCTAACATATCAGTAACAGTTAATAACTGTGAATATTCTGTAACAAGAAATACGGGTATTACATATAATTCTATCATGAGTACAGGTACTATCTTTACTTCATTAACATCTGCTGATGATGGTAGAACAAATATTGTAAGTTTAGCAGGTACATCATTTAGATATAACGGAGCTCCTGTAACAGGTTTTTATGCTACAAGTAATGGTTGGATGACATTTAATACAGCTCAAACTTCTGCATCATTTACAAATGATTTAGCTTCAACAGGTCAAAATAATGTATTAGCTCCATTCTGGGATGACTTAGTAATTCAAGGAAACAATTTAGCTAATAAAGATGTATCTATGAGATACAGCATTAGTGGAACGCTTGGAAGTGGATCTGCTGTGATTACTGTAGAATGGTCTGAAATGGAACGTTTCCAATATGGAGATCCTAACTTGAATTTCCAAGTAGTTCTTCGTGAAAGCGATAATTCTATTGAATATAACTATGGAACAATGCAATTGTTTAACGGAAACAGCAATGGTGGACCAAACGTTTCTCAACCTACTTATAGCGTAGGTTTAAATGGTACATCTCCTTCAACCGCTACAACTGCTAACAGATTAATTCAACAGTTTACGGATACAGCTAATTTTGCAACCACTAACCAAACTACTTTACGTTTGTCTCCGGCTTGTAATTCACAAATTCGTTTTGTGCCAGCTGCTACATTTAGTGGTGGAGCTGCACCAGCATCTACAATCCCTGCTAATAATGATCCGGCTGGAGCATTTGTGATAGGAGTAAGTGCTGATCCATGTACAACAGTTTGTGGTAACGTTTATAACAGTAAAAATGCTACTGCTACAGCAAGTATCACCGCTTGTTCTGCTACAACACCGGGTAATGCTGATGATGATGTGTGGTTTAGTTTTACAGCTGATGCTACATTATCGGCTCACCGTGTGGCTGTTCAAGCTTCACCTGGGTACAATGCTGTTGTTCAAATTTTAGATAGTACGTTTACTCCTGTTGCATGTCAAAATGGAGTAGGTAATGGTTTGAGTGAAGTTATTACTTCTGTTAATTTAATAACTGGTGCTCAATATTTTGTAAGAGTTTATGATGCTAATACAGGAGTTGCTGGAGGAACAACTGGTAGTGGTGAATTTACCATTTGTGTAAACACTATTTTACCTCCACCGGCTTATGATGAACCGGCTGGAGCCATTTCATTAACTGTTGGTTCTTCTTGTGCACCAACAGCGAGTATTCCATCAGAAATTTTAAGAACTACCGCTACAACAGGTGTTGCAACTTGTACAGGTACTCCTGATGATGACGTTTGGTATAAATTTACTACCGGACCGGTAACAGCTGGAATTACACATACAATTCGAGTTCAAGGTGTTTCTACCTATAATGCAGCATTGGAAGTGTATACCGGTGTTCCCGGAACAGCTAATTCTTTAGCATGTCTAAATAATACTGGAAATGGTGGTTTAGAAACCTTTAGTTCTACCACTTTATTACCAAATACAGAATACTTTATTAGAGTTTTCCATACCGGAGCAGGTGCTGCTAATGGAAATTTCTCAGTATGTGTATTCGCTTCTGCTCCTGGTTGTATAACAGCTCCATCAGCTCCAGCAAATGCAAGTACAGCATGTGCATCAACAACCGGAACTACATTGTCTTGGGCTGCTGCTCCTAGTGCGACAGCTTATGACGTGTTCTTTGGAGGTAATTTAGTTTCTGCAGATCAAACAGAGTTAACCTATGTTACTCCTGTTTTAGCTCCTGGTGCGTATACTTGGAGTGTTGTTCCTAAAAATCCATTTGGATCAGCTACAGGATGTAATACCTTTACTTTCACTGTAAATGCTAATGTTACTTACTTCTTAGACTCTGATGGGGATGGATTTGGTAATAATTTAGTAACTCAAGTTTCTTGTACTGGCGTGCCGGCAGGATATGCTGCTGTAGGAGGTGATTGTAATGATTTAATTGCAAGCATCAACCCCGGAGCGACAGAAATTTGCTACGATGGTATTGATCAAAACTGTAACGGAAGTTCAACAGACGGATGTCCAGTAATCTTAGCTCGTTTACGTAATGACAATTGTGGAGCGACGCTTACAACTATAGATC
>QLAH01000377.1_pt1 | contig 25919 bp, 29 predicted proteins | sample 4693081 | NCBI WGS metagenome assembly QLAH01 (sample SAMN09425401, study PRJNA476045) | Lake water metagenome, whole genome shotgun sequencing project. | reverse complement strand
ATCCCCAGCGGCCACATGGCAGCCGTAGAGCAGCAATTCGGCCCGATCCGTTTGGAACCAAGTGGCGAGGGCGTCGGCATAGGTATCGAGGTTATCGAGATTCAGTTCGCCTTGGCCCAACATCAACCGCCCCGGCGCACCGTGGGCAATGAGATGTAGGGTGCGGGCCGGATGGCGCTGCAAATAGGCCGTTATTTGCTGAAGGCCATCTGCCTCAGGAGACAACACCTGCACCGCCACACCGGGCAACACCCCACTCAGCAGACGATCCACCTCGCTGACCTGGGCATCGATGAATAGCACCGCTGGGTTTTTAGCGGCACAGGACACTTCAACCGGGGTGGCAATAGACCAACGAGTCATAGGAAAACCTCAAGCAAGTTCAAAAAACGGCACAGGATGGGCTGATCCGGCATCCTGGGGTTGCAATGAGGCATCCTGGGGCGTCGGCAGAGGTCAAAAAGGGTTGGCCTAACCTAGGTGTTGGCCACAGCCAAAACCTAGGTCAGGTCATCCAGATATGGTTAATGAGTAGATCCCGTTATAGCGACAACCCGCCTTCACCCTGGAGAGTTCGGAAAACGGCCTGGGACTACTCTTTGGCGCATTGATTACAGAGCAACCGGGTCATTAATGACAGAACGACCTAGTAATTAATGACAGAGCAATCTAGTAATAATCACGATTATCTCAGAACCTATGGAGGAAACAACTCAATACTTCTACGTAAAGCTTTCCCCTAGGGCACTAGAGATCTAACGGTCTCATAGAGAACCTTACAAAACGCAACAAACGCTTTCATCCCTGTTGCAGCCAGGCAAGGACTAGAAGTCCTTGCTTCAAAGCCAAAATTCTCTAAAGAGGATTAGATGAAGGAGCGCAGGCCTCGATCAATTTCCCGATTTCCCCTGATCCTTGGCCTAACCCAAACTGAGGTTAGGTGGCTGGAATGGTGGCCATGCCCGAAAGGGGGTTAGGGTAGGGAATAGCGGGCCTGCCGTTGCAAACAAAATGGCCCCATGGCTGGCCCCCAGGTGGTTTTTCCGGTGCTGGGGTCTACCCCGTGGTCATAGACCTTGAGATTCACGGTATCCCCCGCTACGCCCAGGTCAAACCCTAGGGCAATGTAGCTGGTTTGGCCTTGGTAGGAAATCGCACAGAGGCTATCGGCGGGCATCCGGGCGGTATATTGATGGCCATCCCAGGAAATGTCTAGGCCGCAGGTGGGTAACTCCACTAAATTGGCACGGGTGAGATGGGTGAGGCGTTCGGGTTCGGTGCTGCACCCCCGCCAAGCGAGGGGGTCGGCCAAACCATAGTATTGGCCCCAGAAACCATCCCCCCGCTGGGTGAGGTGCAAAACGCGCTGACGGTAGGGCGGTGCCCCAGAGGCCACGCTGATTTGCTCGATAAAAAAGCCGTAGCCTTCTCCCAATAAATCGGGGGCCAGGGGCCGATTCCACACTCGCAAATGCAGATACCAAATCGGTTCTGCCAGAGATTGGGCCTTGTTGTCAAATTCTCCGGCCAGGGCGGCGGCAAGGTGGTTGAGGGTAGGCATGGGAAGAGGGGAGAGGGGCAGGGGTGAGGTCAGAGAGGGCCGCTGTAGAGGTAGGTAGTCATGGGACCACGCCCTTTGATGTGTAGTGTACCCCTCGACTCGAAGGCGTAGTGATCCTTGAGGTGCTGATAAGTGGCTTCGCTCACCTGAATGCGATCTACCACGCCCTGGGATTCTAGGCGGCTGGCGACGTTTACCGCATCGCCCCAAAGGTCGTAGCTGAACTTTTTGATGCCAATCACCCCTGCCACCACAGGGCCAGTGTTAATGCCAATGCGTAGGCAAAAGGGCTGGCCATCTTTGCGTTGAAAGGTTTTGATCGCCTGCTGCATTTCTAGGGCCATGGCCATGACGCGACGGGCGTGGTCGGGCTGGGGCATGGGCAGGCCACCCACCACCATGTAGGCGTCGCCGATGGTTTTAATTTTTTCGAGTTCTAACCGGTCGGCAATGGTGTCAAAGGCGGAGAAGATATCGTTGAGTAAGCAGACCAATTCCGTGGGGGAAAACTGCGCTGCCAGCCCGGTAAAGTCCACCAGATCGGCAAAGAGAATGGTGGCTGCTTCAAACCGTGAGGCAATGGCTTTTCCGGTTTCCTGCTTAAGCTGGTCGGCAATGCTGACGGGGAGAATATTGCGCAGCAGCCGTTCCGATTTTCCCTGGGCCGCAATCAGGGCGGCCTCGGCCTGTTTGCGTTCCTGAATTTCGTGGCGCACCCGGTCGAACATCTGGCCAAAGGCGTGGGTTACGTCTCCCAGTTCGTCCTTGCGAGCCATCGAAAGACTGTAAAAAGAAGGAAGCTGTTCGCGACTGACGGCTTCCCCCGCCGCAAGCAGGTCATCGCGCAGATACAGCAGCGGGTTAATCAGCAGCCGTTCTAGTACCAAAATGGTGGCCAGGGTGACAAAGAGGGAAATAATCACCACCAGCCCCGCAATGGAGAGGGCATAGCGCAGCAGTTCGCGCCCTACCCCGCTGGCATCGTGGCGGACGGCTAGGATGTACTGATCTTTGAAGCTTTGGCTGGGCCACACCACATCGTAGCGAGCGGGGTTGCGGTGAACTTGGCGGCGCACCTCCGTGGGGGCGAGGTTGGTCAGATCGACCTGGGGCGGATCGCCAAAGGCCCGGACTAGGGTGCCATCGGGCCGGTAAAGGGCGGCCCCTCGCACCACCGAATCGGGCCGCAGGTTGCTTTGCAAAGCCTCCAACACCTCAATTGGCGATTGGTCGGCCATCATGCCCGCCTTCACCGCAAACAGCACCTCCTGGGATACCTGTTCTAGGGCTTGGAGTTGTTCCTGCCGCCGCCGATGGAAGGAGGGAATAAAAATCACCGCCTCGATGATCAGCAGACTGAGAAACACCCATCCCACAATTTGGCGCGATAGTCGAGATCGCAGCAGCCCCACCGATGATTGCAGCAAACTAGCCATAGATCGACTGTGATAAACCGCTGGTTACTATCCATTTTCGCTACACCCTGGAGCATTTAGCACGACCATGGCAGCGTAGCCTTCCAGGCTGAGGATTCGCTGAGTTGACTACACTTCAGATTCAGTTCCCAGGTCAATCGCCATGGCCCTACCCCCCTTGCCCATTCCCAAGGCCGGTATCAAGATTCGTCGTTTCTGGGGCGTTATCGGGATAGAACGGGGCGAAGAATCCTGACGCTCCCCCACTGCTTAACGAAAGTTTGCAACAACCGCCTGTAACGGATCAAAGGGGAACGGAAACCGATAAAGTAAGCCCTATGTATGATGACGATCTCACTACTCTAAACCCAGATTCGGAGTTTGCCGACCCCCTGGATGCCCTGGGGCCAGTGGAGGATTCCGAGGCACCGCAGTATGACCCAGAGGTGATGCTGCCCCTGCTGACGGCCCCCGACCCTCAGCAGCGGATGTTGGCCGCCCGTGCCTTCTGCGAACTGGAAGAGCCTAGGGCCGTCGCTGATTTGATTGTGCTGTTGGCGGATCGCTGCCCCTTGGTGCGGGTGAGTGCCGCCTATGCCCTGGGCCGCAACCCCGCCGCCGAAGCCGTCGATCCGTTGATTGCCCAGCTTCGCCAAGACTGGAATGGCTACGTGCGTAAGGGGCTGGTGTGGGCCTTGGGAAATGTACATGATGCCCGCACCCTAGAACCGCTGATCGCTGCTCTCAAAACCGACATCTCGGCGGTGCGGCTGTGGGCGGCCAGTGCCCTCGCCCAAATGGCCCAGGTGGGCTATGAAGCCGTGATTGCCGCCATCCCGCCCCTGATTGAGGCCATGCGCCAAGATGCGGTGCCCGCTGTGCGAAGTAACTGTGCCTGGGCCATCGGCCAGTTGTGCCGCGAGTTGCCCTCCAATGTGGTCTATCACACCGCCGTAGATGCCCTGATTGAAACCTTCGCCGAAGATCAAGACCTCGGTGTGCGCGAAGATACCCGCACCGCCATTCTCAAAATTGGCGATACCCGTGGGCTTCAAGTAATTGAGGAAATCGAGCGGGATGGCTTCTTCCTGTAGGGTGCCTTCGCAAAACCCTGCCCCCCAAGCTAGGGGGCAGGGCGGTGGATCGGAGGGGGGCGGGATAGTCAGGGGATACCGTCGCCGCGAAGGCATCGCGAAGGCATCGCGAAGGCATCCTAGGGCGGGCCTAAAAAGGCGTCTGGGCCGAGATGGTCAGCAGGGTTTGGGTCTGGGGATGGGGCAGGGTGAGGAATTTGGCATGGAGGTAGAGCCGCTGATGGCGATCCCCATCACTATGGGCGTGGCCGTAGAGGGTGTCTCCGAGAATGGGGGCATTTAGCCCTTGGGGATGGGCGGCATGAACCCGCAGTTGGTGGGTGCGCCCGGTGTGGGGAATCATCTCGACACGGGTAACGCCTTCGATGGGGGGGGCATCTTCCCCCGTTATCACCTCAAAGTAGGTTTGGCTGGCCTTGCCCTGCTGCCAATCTACCTGCTGTCGAGGGGGCTGGTGGGGGTCGGGGCTGAGGGGTAGGTTAATCCAGCCGTTGGCTTGCGAGAGAGTGCCCTCCAGGAGCGCCTCATAGATTTTGGCGACTCGCCGCTGGGCAAATTGTCGGCTGAAATAGCGGTGGCTGTCGGCATGGCGGGCCAGCAGCAACACCCCAGAGGTGGCCTGATCCAACCGATGCACTGGGCGCAGATGGTCTCCCTCCGGTAGGGTCAACCATAGGCGAGATAAGACGCTGTCCTGACGATCTCCATAGCGACCGGGCACCGACAACAGGCCAGCGGGTTTATCCACCGCCACCAGCCAGTCATCCAGGTAGAGAATCGGTAACGCTAAATTCTCAGACAAATGCGCAGAGAACGAGACGGCCCTAGGGGATAGCCCCGCCAGCAGAAACCCTAAAATGGGCTGACAGCGTTCCTCGCAGGCTCTATAAAATTGGCCAGACTGTCGATCTCCCAGCGGTGGCCCCCACCAAAATTCGGCTAGGGCTAGGGGTTGTAAGCCGTGCTGGGCGGCATAGTGCAGCAGCTTGGGGGCGCAGCAGTCTCCCGAGCCCGTGGGTAATCCGCTGGGTTGTTCTAGGGCTTGAATTTCCGCCAGGGTGAGGGAATCCCCGGCAAAGTTGGTGAGCCGATAGACCATGTGCATAGCGGTCTGAAGGCGTTGGGACATGGCCCGCCGCTGCCGTTTGAGTTCCTGCATTTCTATATCTGCCGCCCGCAGGATTTCCCCTAGGGGATTGAGGATTTCGGCTTGCCGTTGCTTCAAGGCCCGCCGTTCGGCCTTATCGCGGCGACTGGCTTGATCGATCTGCGCTAGGGCATTAACCAAGGCTTCCCCGCTGAGGGTGGTTGTGAGGTGGTGCCGTTGTTGTGCCCGGTGTTCCCGCCGCTGCCGATGGCGCTGGTTCAAGGCTTGGCGCTGTTGGTCAAAGTCGGCGGCAAAATGGGTGTAGGCGTCTCGCTCCGGCAGGGCCTTCAGATGTTGCAACCGGGTTTTAATGCGGTGCAACTGATCCAGCGTTTGGGCCTCTAGCAGGGCAATCTGCTCTCGGCCAGGAATGGGCGGCACCCACCCCGCCCGCTGGGACTGCCCTCGCCATAGGCCAGAAAATGCCTTGAGGACGGCGATGCCCTCACCCCCCAATTGGCCCTCACCCCCAGCCCAGGATTCAACAACGGTTTGCCCCGGAATCTGCACCAACAAAACCCCATACATTTTGCCTTCACCCAGGGCTTGGGGGTCGGTGGCGAGGACATCCATCAACCCTTGGGCCACGGCCTTAGCTAGGGCGGTACGGGGCAGGCTGTAGATCTGGCCCGTCCGAGGGCAGCGACCTTCATAGCAATAATCCCAGGTGTCGGGCTGGGGCGGAAACGCCGCTACAAAGTCAGATAAGGGATGCAAACAAGAATCCATCCACCAGAAGGGGTAGCGTCATACCCGTAGGGATGCAGGCTTGGCCAACCGGCCATCAACGCTATTCTAAGCGTTCTCGTCCCAGGCGGGGTGGGAGAGTAGGGAGGCCATCATTCGCACGCCGCGCAGTTGGTTGGAAAGGGGCAGGTGGCCATCGGGGGCGCTCAGATCCCAAATAAAGCCGCCCGGATAGCGCGTCCAGATATTCTCGTCTTTCCAGGCGAGGCGAGGCCAGAGTTTATCCCAGTTTTGGCCGAGGCCCAGCCAAAGGCGTCGCTGCACCGAAAAGCCAAATTTGCCTTCGGAGTAGATTTGCCACAGCCGATCAAGGGTCTGCAAATCCAAGCTGGGGAACATGTCTACTTCCGTGAAGTAGACCCATTTGCGCTTTGCCGCCGTGGGGCCAGCCAGCTCACACATTTTGACCAGGGTGAGGCGATCCGCTTCCTGAAAGTCTTGAGCCACCAGGCAATCTTGAATGGGGGCATAGTCAATCTCGGCGGCGGAGGGCATGGGAACGCGGCCTTCAGGCCAGGTTGCTGCCAAAAAGTCTTGAATATTGTCTTGCTGGGTAGCGTAGAGCACCTGCACCATGCGGCCATCCAAAATGGTGGGGGGTGCATCCTTGCGCTCTAGCAGCACGGCTTTGAGGGTGTCTAACCCCTCTGCCCCTAGGGCCACCAGTTCGTGAACCGCCGAGAGTTGCCGCTTGAGGGAATCACCCTGAAGCTGTTGTCGCAAGTCCTCCAATGTGCTGCCTTCCGAAACCATAACCATCTTGCTGCGCGCTGCGAAACTGCCCTCTCCCATGATATGGCAATTTCGGCGGTTTCTGGGGCTAGGGCTGTGGCAGGGCGTGGGTGAGAAAGGCGTATTCCTCGACCACCTGGCCGCCGATCAAGTGCTCTTGAATGATGCGCTCGATGACCGCTGGGGTAGCGCTGTGGTACCAAACGCCGTCGGGATAGACCAGCAAAATCGGCCCCTTTTGACACACCCGCAAACAGTGAACCTTGGTACGAAAGATGGAGGTGGGCCGCTCGGTGGTGGGAATGTCGAGCTTGAGTTCTTTAAGGCGATGTTTGAGGTAGTCCCAGGCTTCCAGGCTGGCGGCTTTGTCGCAGCACTTGGGGATAGATTGGTCGGCGCAGATAAACACATGGCGCTGAATGCTGGTCAGGGCCAGGGCATCAACACTCTGCTGGAGCACACTTTGCTGTAAGGCCGTTTCGGGGGTTGGGGAATTAGTCATTGCGGTCGGGATCTTCGGTCGGGGTCGGCGGTGAATCGGGGGCGATTGCCGTGGAGGCCGTCGAGGCCTCCACGGTATCGGGGGAGTCGTTATCGGGTGCGGAGTCCTCTACCGGGGCAGCTTTGGCAGCAGGCTGGGTGGGCTCAGCGGGCTGGGTGGACTCGGTAGGAGTGCTGGCCTCCTCGGTAGGGGCATCAACCTTGGCCGCATCGGTCTTGGGAGCGGTATCCAGATTTTCGGGCACAACGGGGGAAGTGGGGCGCACCCGACGGATGGGCAGGTTAGCAATCAGGGCGGTCATGCGCTGGTCGCTTTCGAGGTTAAATTCCAGGTGCTCTTGGTCAAGCTCCACGTAGCGCGAGACCACTTCTAGAATTTCCTGGCGCATTTTCTCCACCAGGTCGGGGCTGAGGTCGGTGCGGTCGTGGGCGAGGACAAACTGAAGCCGTTGCTTTGCCGACTCCCGGCTGGTGGGGGTGCGGTTGCGGTTAAAGAGTTTATCGAGCAGTTCGCTGAGCATGGGGACGGGTGGCTGTGGATGACATCGGACACCGGGGACGGATGAATGGGGGAAATCCAGAGGGAAGCCCTAGGTTTGAGTACTTAAGGATAAGACCTATGTCCGCAACTTACCCCCGTAGAAAGCGACGAATCCGGCTAAAGATGTCGTCGTGGGTGGCGGTGAGGTCGAGCAAGGGCACCTCTTCGCCCAGCAGCCGCCGAGCAATGTTCTGAAAGGCCATCCCCGCCATGGAGAGCTTGGCATCCAGCACCAGGGGTTCGCCCCGGTTGGAGGAGACGATCACCCGTTCGTCGTCGGGAATGACGCCCAGCAGCGGCACCGCTAGAATATCTAAAACATCGCGAACGGACATCATTTGGTCTTCCTGCACCATGGCGGGCTTGAGGCGGTTCACCAGCAGTTTGGTATATTTCACGTCGCTGGCCTCCAGTAGGCCCACCACCCGGTCGGCGTCGCGCACGGCGGAGACCTCCGGCGTGGTTACCACAATGGCCTCGTTGGCGGGGGCAATGGCATTTTGAAAGCCCAGCTCAATCCCCGCCGGACAGTCGATAATCACAAAGTCGTACTGGCCCTTCAGCCCTGCCACCAGTTCCTTCATTTGGTCGGGGGTGATGGCTTCTTTGTTGCGGTTTTGGGCCGCCGCCAGCAGGGAGAGATTGGGCTGGCGCTTATCTTTAACGAGGGCTTTTTCAATGGTGCAATCCCCCGCCAGCACATCCAGGGCGGTGTAGACAATGCGGTTCTCCAGCCCCAGCAGCAGGTCGAGGTTGCGCAGACCAAAGTCGGCATCAATCACCACGACCTTTTGATCCCGCTGCGCCAGGGCCATGCCCAGGTTGGTGGTGCAGGTGGTTTTGCCTACCCCGCCCTTGCCAGAGGTCATTACAATGATGCGCGTCATAGGCTAACCCAGCGTTCTACCGTCTAAACTTTACAACTCCAACGAATTTTACGAGGAATTTACACAACCGAGACACCCGGTTTTAGAATCACCCCCTCTGTGAAGTTTTGCCCTACACCTGGGGGAATGTGCGTGAAGGTACCGCAAGAATTGTGTCTAAACGGTTAGATAACCTAGGGATTTGGGTAAACCAAAGATAGTCCCGCTATGCTTGAATCGTGATGGCCATGGCGGTTAGGGGTATCTCAAAAGCCACAGCCGCAGGAGAGCCCGTCCATACCCAGGGTTAGGAGTGACGCATGGTAGGCAGCACCGATAGAGAGGTTACCCCTGCCGATGCCCAAGGGGTAGTCGATCTGGCCCAGTTTTCCGCCTACGAACAAATTCTATTGCGGCGAGGGGATGTCTTAATCGTGCCCCAATCACGACCTCAGTCTCCGGCGGCGGTGATGGCCCATATCTATGTGCCCCTAGATCGTTCCCACATTTGGCCCCAGGTGATCAGCTATCGCCGTTGGACGCAGTTTTTCCCGAATATCACCCACAGCGAGGTGCTGGAATCGGTGAAAACGACCACCTATCGCTATCGCCGCCTGTATCAGGTGGGGCGCAAGGGATTCATGATGATCAGTGCCCAGGTTGAAATCTACCTCCAGGTGTTTGAAACCGCCTGCGAGCACATTCAATTTCGTCTAGAACGGGGCACCTTCTCCTACTTTGATGCCGATCTGCACTTGCAAGACATGGGCGAAGGTACGCTGCTCACCTACCGTGTGCAGGCGGCTCCCACCATTCCCGTTCCCGCTTTTCTGATCGAGCAGGGCATGAGGATTGACCTACCCGGTAACATGAAGCAGATGCGACAGGTATTGTGTCAGGGCTATGGTGTGGGTTAAGCGGTTGTGGGTCTGGTGTCTTTCCACGTCCTTACCCTGTTGGACTGTTTGGCGGTGAGTTAAGGATTGTGGGTTAATGGTAGCGTTCGACAAAGGCCCGTCCGGCGGACATGGCGGCGCTGCTGGTGGTATAGAAGGTGCCATCGCTGAGGACATCCAAGGTAGGATTCACCAGCCAGCATTGGTAGCCCTGATCCTTGGAGTGGCTGACGCCGATGATCCAGCCTGCCATGGCCGATAACTGCACCACTGCCTCGTTGTCCATGGTTGTCTCCTGGGAGGGCCTACACGCGGAAAGGCTCAGATTCGGGGGTAAATTCGATGGGCAGCACCGCTTCCACATTCTCTTGGGGGTTGGGGATGATCACATGGGTGGTCACCTCAGCGTAGCCCGGACAGGCATTGGCCGCTTCTAGACCTGCTGCAACGGCCCGGTTCACTTCGCCAATGGGGCCACGCACCGCCACAAATTGCCGCCCACTTTCGGAACGGTCATATTTGGTTAACGTGACTCGGCCAGCCTTGACCATGGCATCGGCGGCGGCCAAAACCGCCGGAAAGGTTTGGGTTTCAATCACGCCAACCGCAATGGTCATCAGGGGTATCCTCGGTGGGTCAAAAGAACGCTACACCTACTATACCCTGAGGCCTAGACCTTAATACCGCTGGGTTCTCCGGGGGCGGCGATGATGCGATCACAGCCCGATTCGGGTTTGGCCCAATCGTAGTGGCAGTCCTTGGGATCGCCCCAGCAGAGGGTGAGGTATAGCTCCGTGCGGGCGGCAGAGAGTTCGGCCCATTCAGAGGCGACGATTAGGTCGTTGACGTGATCGAGGCTGGTGGGCTGCGGGGGACGGCTGGCCCGCCACAGGTGCAGATCGGGAATAGCTGCTCGCCAAAAGTGAACAATGGCGGACTTAGCGGCGGTGAGGGTGATTTTATCGTCGGGAATGGCGATCAGTTGAGGATGCAGCTCTGGCACCCGCAGACGTTGGCCCTGGAAATGGCAGGTGTGCCACACCAAACCAGACACCCCATGCTGCCGCTGGTAGTCGTGGATCTGCGCCCGAAAATCTTGAATGGCAAAGACTTTACTGAGCTGATTGGCCCCCAACGCCTTGGCAATCACTGGGTTATCCAGCCGCTCATCGGAGGACAGTACCACCCGTTCGCCCCGCCAGGTGGCCCGCAATTCTTGATCCAAAAACGCCAGCAGTTGTTCGGTGGTGTAGGTCATGGTTGGCCTTTGCCGTAGTGGTGCCAGCTCAGCGATAGACCCATCCTAGCAAGGGGGCTAGGGCCATTTTGTGATCCACTATAGTTTTATGGCCCACGGTTTTATGGCCCACGTGGGCGACTTTCCGAATCAATCCCGGCTATCAATCAACTTCGCATTCAGCCTAAACCACTACAGTCGAGCTAACCGCTCGGTTAAAAGCTGGTAGAAAGCGGGGGCGTTGGGCTTTTCAATGACCGTGGCATTGGCGGGTTTATCCTCAGCAAGGTGGGGATCGGCGACGGTACGGCCCAGACAGAGGGAGCTATCGGTTTCGATGGCCAGGTGCATCGGGTGGCCTGTGAAGAGATCGGGCTGAAGCAGGTAGGCAATCACGCAGGGATCATGGAGGGGCGCACCCGCTAGGCCGTAGCATTCGCCCTCCCGCTGGCCGTAGTGGCGCAATAGTCCAGAGGCGGCTTGGCCCACGGGGGTGCCCAAGGCTTCCAGGGCAGCAAGGCGTTCGGGGGTGGTGATCACCTGGTGGGTCACGTCGAGGGGAATCAGCGTTAGATTTAGCCCCGCTTCCACCACTACTCTAGCCGCGTGGGGATCGGCATAGATATTGAACTCGGCGTTGGGGGTGACGTTGCCTCGGCCCAGGGCACCGCCCATAGCAACGACCTGATCAATGGTTTGGGCGATCTCAGGGGCCTGAATCAGCGCTACCGCCAGGTTGGTGAGGGGGCCAAGGGTAGCCAGGGTGATCGGCGCTTGGGCGGCCTTGCACTGGTCGATTAAGAAACTAACGGCGTGCTGGGGCGGCAAGGGCTGGGTCGGTTCGGGCAAGGTCGCACCATCCAAACCCGTTTGGCCGTGGACATACTCGGCGGTGACGGGAGCGCGTAGGATGGGTCGAGGACATCCGGCATAGATAGGCACCTCCAACCGCTGGGCCAGTTGGCAAATGCGACGGGCGTTGTATTGGGTCAAGCGCAGGGGCACATTTCCCGCCACCGTGGTAATGCCCAGCAGGTTGAAGTCCTCAGGGCTGGCTAGGGCAAGGAGGAGGGCGATGGCATCGTCAACGCCAGGGTCGCAGTCAATAATCAGGGGTCGCCGTGCCATGGGGTCACTCCAAGGTTGGGTACTGGCTCAGGCTGAAATAGTCGGTCTTCCGCCCTCTGCAACGGTGCTGAGCGGCTGCTACCGTAAGATTATCCTACGTTGCGTTGGGGTATCGCCTTGGCTCGGTTTGCGTCGTCTCGTTCCGTCTGTCTTGCGTTGGCCAGTGCGCTTTTGGCCACAGGTTGCGCTGGCGGATCCTTTGGGGATGCGGTGCAACAATCCCTAGAGGCCGATCCCCAACTGCAAACCCAATTTCCCGCCGGAGACGAGGCCACCCAGGAAGAAGCCCCCCCAGTAGCCACCGATGCAGAGGGTTCTGCGGACGAAGCTAGGGAGGATTCGTCTGCTTCCACAGAGTCCACCGGATCCGCGTCTAGTCAGAATGCAGTGAATACTAGGCCAAGACCGGGCGATTTAACCTTCATTGGCCCTTTACCCCCAGCCAGTTGGGGGGAATCCGAAACCGATGGTGCAGCGGATAGTGGAGGGGAGCCGCCAACCCAGATCGCCGATGCCAGCACCCTCCTCGATGAAGTGCCCGCCGATCTCAAACCCTATGTGCAGGACTGGCTCACCCTGGGGATCGCGGCTGGGGAGGGCTTTGCGGACATTCCCTTTCAGCCCAGCCGCACCATTACCCGTGGGGAATATGCCCACTGGTTGTTTGCCGCCAACAATCAGTTTTATCGCGATCAGCCCACCAAACGGATTCGCTCCGGTTCGCCCAATAGCACCCCCGCCTTCCAGGATGTGCCCCCTAACCATCCCTATTTCGACGCGATTCAGGGGTTAGCCGAAGCGGGGATCATTCCCAGTGCCCTCAGTGGCAATGCCGTCGCCGTCACCTTTCGCCCCGACGATCCCCTCACCCGCGAAAGCTTGCTGCTGTGGAAGGTGCCCCTCGATACCCGTGCCGTGCTGCCCATGGCCACGGTGGAGGCGGTGCAAGCGGCCTGGGGGTTTCAGGATGCCGCCGAAATTGAACCCCTGGCTCTACGGGCCGTACTGGCGGATCGCCAAACCGGAGATTTTGCCAACATTCTGCGAGCCTTTGGCTTCACGACCCTCTTTCAACCGAAACGGGCCGTCTCCCAGGCCGAAGCCGCCGCCGTGCTCTGGCGCTTTGGCCACCAAACCGAGGGGGTCTCGGTGCAGGATGTGATCCGACGGGGAGATGCAGCCGAATCCTCCGGCCAAGACCAGCGCTAGGACATCCCTAGGTTGTGGGGTGCAACGGATTTAAGGATAGATCACCTACTTTCTCCCCTCAACCTGACCCCCCAAAAAAAGAACTTCTCTGACGTTGGGATGGCCCCTCAAATACGTCAGAAAAGTTCGTTTCGGGAGTATTTTTTGTCAAAGTATCTGAGTGACGGAATTTGACAAATTAAGTTCCCGGATTATTACAAAGCACCCAGGTTGGCAAGGCCCAAAATGACCCCAGCCCCCAACAAATGGCCAAAGCTGGTGGTGCCCAGCACTGCACCCACGCCAAAGCCGCCAAACAGGTTGGAGGAGGGCATGGCTGGCCCCACGCTGGGGTATTTAATAGTGAACTTGCCGATGGCGATGGCCAGAATATTACAGACAATCATCACCGCTGCCACCTTGGGGCTCCAGGTGAGGGTGGTAGGAACAGCCGCGAGAACAGGTAGGAATGCCACAGGAATAACCTCCAAAACACAACCGAGATGAAAGGGCGGCGATCACCCCAAAGGGTTGAAGGCCAATGCGTCGAACGGCTACCCTAAGTCTCCCTAGCCGGGTGGGGTGCGTCCGTTAGGCTTACTTTTCCACGGGGTTGTAGATTTCGGCGAAGGACTGTTGCAAGAATTTACAATCTTGGAAAGTAACGACGGTAGATCTATGGAACATGCCTTAACCTGGTTTCCCTTGCTAGGGACGTTTATCTGGCTGGCCTGGGCGGGCTGGAATGAGTATCAAAAGGTGCAAACCTACGAAGCCTGGGCCACCGGGGCCGACCGCTGCAAGTACGACATTCGCGCGGTTCTGGCTCAGCGGGGCACCACCCTCACCTGGGGTAAGCCCACCCGCCAAGGCCCCATCGATCTCGCTAGCGTTGACCTGACGGACATTGAGGTCATTGCCCTGTATGTGAACGGTGCTCCCGTGCAGGCGGGCACCTACGTCAAACGGGGGCAGCGCGTTGAGATCGTCCTCACTACCCCTAAACCCGTGACCTACCGCATTCCATTTATTGAGTTTCCCATGGCCCAACAGTGGAAAAAAGCCTTGCAGGAATCGCTACAGGCGCTAAAATCGGCATCATCTTAAAGGCTCTGAGGCGCTGCCGACGCTGCTATGTCCGACGTTTCTTCTGTTTCCCGCGACCAACTTCAGGCCCGTCGTAAAACCCTACGCCGCCGCCGCCGCCTGTCCCTCGGCCAATCGCTCTGGCGCTGGCTGGCCATGGCAGGGCTGACGGGGGCGGTGTTTTGGGGCGCAACTCGGCCTATTTGGCTGATCTACGGCCCCCAGCAAATCCAGGTGAGCGGCAACGAACGCCTCAGCGACGAGGCCCTGCAAGCCCTGGTGCCCCTAGATTATCCCCAGTCGCTCCTAAAGGTGGAGCCCGAGGACATTGCCCAGCAATTGCGGCAGCGCGCCCCCCTAGTGGAGGCCAAGGTCAGTCGCCAAATTTTGCCCCCTCGGCTCAAGGTGCAGGTGCAGGAACGGGTGCCCGTGGCGGTAATCTTGCCCGCCAGGGGAGAAGGAGAGGGGGGGGATGGGCAGTACCTCCAAGCTGGGCTGATTGATGCCCAGGGAGCCTGGATGCCGAAGTCGAGCTTTGGCCTGCCATCCGCCAACGATTCCCAACTGCCAACCCTGCGCCTGCGCGGACTCCAAGCCCAGTACCAGCGCTACTGGCCCCAGATCTACGCCACCATTCGCACCAGCCCCGTAGCCATTCAAGAACTCGACTGGCACGATCCCAGCAATCTCGTCCTCCATACCGATCTGGGCGTCGTCTACCTAGGAGCCTATAGCCCCGACCTAGAACGCCAGTTAGCCACCCTCGACCAAATGCGCAATCTGTCGGAGCAGGTGGGCAAAGCCCAGGTGTCCCATATCGATCTGACCAACCCAGAACGCCCTTCCCTCGCCCTTACCAATCCCTTAGAGGCTGAGGCTAACACCTCCTCGGAGAGCGCTAACCCTTAGAACTTAGTCTCTAAGGCGCAGATCTCTGTGTCCAACCAACCCTAAACCCCCATCCTCTCGGCCCTCGCCTTGGCCCACCCAGCCCTAGGTGAGGGCGAACGGATTTGAGCGTCTTCTGATAGGCCAAACCTGGATCCAAAATGCTACCACCCTTCTCAGTACCTTGCATTCAATCCACGATTTCCCTTTGCCCCAATCGTTATCCCCCATTTCAACCTCCAACGGCACAAATCCATGGAACTAGGTTTGGTCGAGATGAGGCGATTTTGCCCATGGCACCGCTATCAACCTAGACAGTTATCAGGTCTCTTTTTTAGATTTCCTTTAGAAAATGGTGATCGGGTTCTGTTTTCAAACTTCGTTTGGTTTTTTTTACTGAAGTAATCTATAGTTGTCTAGAATCAGCCAGGGTTAGTCAGAGTAGTTGTCAGTGCTATTGTTCATAACCTGTATTTAGCGTTGCCTATGCTTTTTAAGCCCCTAAGTTCTGGCGATTTCCCTGGAAGCGACCAGCCTAATCACCATATCAGCCCTAGCCCCGATGATAATGGTATTTTGGTTGATGCTCATCCCAGGGCTACCCAACCTATTGGACGTCAGCCCAGTCAACCCAACGATGCTACCGCTATGCCCGGAGATACGTTAAACCACAACACCGCATTGCCCAGTAGCGTTGCCCGTATCAAGGTGATTGGAGTGGGTGGCGGTGGCTGCAATGCCGTCAACCGCATGATCCACAGCGGCCTAGCTGGCATTGAGTTCTGGTCAGTCAACACCGACGCCCAAGCCCTAGAGAACTCTGCCATTTCCAATACGCTACACATTGGTCAAAAATTGACCCGTGGCTTGGGGGCAGGCGGGAACCCAGCCATTGGCCAAAAAGCTGCCGAGGAATCCCGTGAGGATATTGCAGCGGCCCTAGAAGATTCTGATCTCGTCTTTATTACGGCAGGGATGGGGGGCGGTACGGGGACTGGGGCCGCACCCATCGTGGCTGAAATCGCTAAGGAGGCCGGAGCGCTGACCATTGGCGTCGTTACCCGTCCTTTCACCTTTGAGGGCCGACGCCGCATGTCCCAGGCCGATGAGGGAATCGCAGCCCTTCAGGGCCGGGTTGATACGCTGATTGTGATTCCCAACGATAAGCTGCTCTCAGTCATCTCCGAGCAAACTCCCGTCCAAGAAGCCTTCCGTACCGCCGACGACATATTGCGTCAGGGGGTACAGGGTATCTCGGATATCATCACGATTCCTGGCCTAGTAAACGTAGACTTTGCCGATGTGCGTGCCGTCATGGCCGACGCGGGCACGGCGCTGATGGGGATTGGCGTTGGGTCTGGCAAGTCGCGTGCCAGGGAAGCGGCGATTGCGGCGATCTCCTCGCCCCTGCTGGAGGCGTCCATTGATGGGGCTTCCGGAGCAGTCTTCAACGTTACGGGTGGCACCGACCTCACCCTCCATGAGGTCAACGCCGCAGCGGAAATCATCTACGAAGGGGTGGATCCCAACGCCAATATCATCTTTGGGGCTGTCATCGACGAGCGTCTGCAAGGGGAAGTGAGAATCACCGTTATCGCCACCGGGTTTAATACCCGACCGGGGGTGCAGCCCGTCGTAGAAGCCGAGCGAGTTACCCCCTTCAAGCGCAACCTAACCCCCAGCCCACCGACTCCCCCCAGTGGCGGCGGCGGGCTGGGGTCGGGTCTGGATATTCCAGAGTTCCTGCAACGGCGACGACCCAATAATCGCTAGCCTACCCGGCTAGTGCAGCCCCCTAACCTAGCGAATCCTAGACCGTAAAATCATGAGTGTGCCTCCTGCTTGGCCAGTAGCCCTCACCATTGCTGGTTCCGATAGCGGCGGTGGGGCTGGTATTCAGGCCGATTTGCGTACCTTTGCCTTTCACCGGGTGCATGGCACCAGTGTGCTAACCTGCGTCACCGCCCAAAACACCGTGGGGGTAACGCGAGTAGATGCTTTGTCCCCGGAAGCCGTGGTGGCCCAGATGCAGGCGGTGACCAGTGACATTACGGTGAAGGCCGTCAAAACAGGAATGCTGTTGAATCAGGGCATCATTGAGGCGGTGAGTACCTTGGTCTCCCAGCTTCCTCAAACGATTCCTGTCGTGGTGGATCCCGTGATGGTATCCCGCGCTGGGGCGCAACTGATTGATGATGCCGCTGTAGCCACCCTCACCGAGAGCCTGATTCCCCAGGCCGCCATCGTTACCCCCAACCGCTACGAGGCCGAACTGCTGACGGGGCTCACCCTCACCACCCTGGCCGATATGGAAGCCGCTGCCCGCCAAATCTACGATCTTGGCCCCAAGGCCGTTCTGGTGAAAGGGGGCGGCATGGCCGACGACCTCAAGGGCACCGATGTGTGGTTTGATGGCCAAACCCTAGAAGTCCTCATTACCGAAGTGGTCTACACCCCCAATACCCACGGCACCGGATGTACCCTTTCCGCCGCCATCGCCGCCAACCTTGCCCTAGGTCAAACTCCCCTAGCTGCTGTAGAATCTGCCAAACAGTACGTCACCAACGCCCTCCACCATTCCCTCACCATTGGGCAGGGGCAGGGGCCAGTGGGCCATTTCTATCCCTTGCTGACCTAAAGCGCCTGACCGAAGACTCAACACCCAATAGCCGCGCCACCACGATTTCGATGCAGGGGCTAAGGCTTGTACAACCTGTTTTTGGCCACAAGGGCTTCAATGCGGTCTAGGCGGTCGTTGCTTTGGGGCATGGGTCAACATTGGCTAAACCCCGTGCCTACGGTATGCCAAAGGAATCGCTCACGCCACCAAAGACCCCGAAGTGCTGGACTACCGGGGTCTTCGTCATTTGAGGAATAAATCAGGAGTTAGGACGAGTCCGGCCCTAGGCTTTTTCGATCAGCGCAATGTTAGAGAACGCAAAGTCCTGCACCTGGGGGCCATTGGGGGTCGCCGTTTCGATGTGGCGCTGGGAGAGGAGATAGTAGCCGCCGACGGATTCGTAGTTGTCCTCAAAGGTGCTGAGGCCGCCCTTCTGTTCCCCTGTTTGAGGATCGTGGTAGACCGAGTTGTAGCGGTGGGAGAGGTAGCCTGCCCCGGTATCGTGGCTGCTGAAGGTGTGAATCGTCACCACTACGCCATGGATGTGACGATGCACCATGGACACCTCATTGTCGCGAATATGGTACTTGTCGCCCTCGGCTTTGCCTCCCATGAGAATTTCTACCCCACCATCGGCGAGGGTTTCGCCATAGCGGAAGGTGTTGGCCCCGTGGCTATCTTCAAAGCTGCGGCGAATGCGGTGAATGGCCACCTCAAACAACTGGCCGTGGATGGCTTTTTGGGCGGTGTCATCGTCTACCCCGGTTACCTCTGGCTTGAGGTCAGCGCTGACCTTAGCTTTGCCCGTATAGATTTTGCCGTTGTCGGTGTAGGTCACATCGGCGGTGTAGCCTGGAAAATCGCGATCCCAGGTGTAGCGGTTTTCGTAGGCGGCGCGAAACAAATCCTGGGCCGCAATCTGGGTTCCAACCATGAATTCTCTCCGGTTAAACTGTTGAGCTACCTAGCTAGGCATCTGTCCTACTGAAGTAGCTCTTTTTCCCTAGCATAGCGAGATTTTGCCCACCCCGTTATCCGTGGAGAATGCTTGGCTTGTTCTGCTCTGTCAAGGGGACGGGTTAAGGTGTCAGGGAAGGTCGCCTATGACCGCTGACCACGCTCAGCGCGAGGCATAGGTGAGGGATCGCCAGGCAAACTTCGGTAAGGCCAGCATTCGCCGCCAGCGCCAGGGTTCTTGGTAGAGCCGATAAAGCCATTCCAGATTGTGGCGACACATCCATTCGGGGGCGCGAGTTTTGACCCCGGCCCAAATATCGAAACTGCCCCCCACGCCAATCCAAATGCTATTGGGGCAAAGGTGACGATGATCGCGGATCCACATTTCCTGCCGGGGCACCCCCAGACCCACAAAAATGACGCTGGGTTGCAGAGTCTCTAGCCGCTGAAGAAAAGCCGCTTGGTCTTCAGGACTGAGAAATCCGTGCTGGGTGCCCACGATTTGAAGGGCAGGGGCATGGCGCTGCCAATAAAGGGCCGCATGATCGGTGATGCCCGGGGCACCGCCGTAAAAAAAGGCCGTTTCCTGAGGATCTAGGCGTTGTAAAACCTGGGCGGCTAGCTCAATGCCGGGGGTGCGCTCAATCCGCTTGCCCTTGACCCGAAAATACAGCACGACGCCCGCACCGTCGGGAATGATTAAGTCGGCCCCGGTAATAATCTGGCGCAGCGTCGGGTTGCGATCCGCCTGCATCGCCATTTCGGCATTGAGTGTGACGACATGGGATCCTCTCCCTGCTCGATACTGGGCCAATAGCCAATCCGCGTAGTTGGTGCCCACATGGACAGGCAGTCCCATAACCTTCAGGGTTTTGATTGCATCCGACCGATTTGCCAACACCATAGCCCTTTTCCTCACGCTGCCACTACCATCCGCCGCTGACCCTCCCTAGAGGCATTGGGTTTCCCTTCGGCATGATGTCGATTAACCATAGAGACCATACCCCGGAACCGACCGCACTTGTTGTATTTCTCAACGTTTTCCTGCGAATTTCATCATAGCGCTACGGCGAGGCAGGGTAGTATGAACTGAACTGGAGTCAATGCTTGATTGGGAGAGGTTTGTAGACCTATGACAGAACCCCTTGCCCCCATTACCCTGCCCCTACCCGATGATGCCATGCAGGAGGGTGAATGGCTGCGATCAGTGCTACTGCGGTGGCTAAACGCAGAATATCTACCAGAACCTGCCAACGAAGCCATTGCCGAACGGGTGGCCCAGGTCTTTACCCGACAGCGTATGGAGGGCGAAGATGATTTGGGTTCTTTGGTGATGGCTATTTTGACGGAGCTTCAGGCCTTCGATTTCTCCGAGAGCTTCTATGGCGAATTTACGGTCGCCAACGCCGTTGGAGATCTCATTTGTGATCGTCTTGGTATTGATCGCTGCTGTGGGCGTTCTAGCACCCTAGACGCCAAGGAGGTGTGAGCAACCCCACACCTCCTTAAGCTGCAAACTGCACAGGTTTGACTACGATGGGCTAGAGATTACCAGCTAGATTTCACAACGCCAGGGAGCAAGCCTTGGTGAGCCATTTCCCGCAGTTTATTGCGGCAAAGACCGAAATCACGATAGTAGCCACGGGGACGCCCGGTCATCCAGCAGCGGTTGTGCAGGCGGGTGGGGGCACTGTTGCGGGGCAGTTGTTGAATTTTGCGGTGGATGTCCAGTCGTTCTTGCTGAGACTGGGCGGTATTGAATTCCTCCAGGAGGGCTTCCCGCTTTTTGGCGTACTGGGCCACCAACTCTTCCCGCTTGCGCTCACGGGCAATCATACTTTTTTTCGCCATGGCGTTTCCTAGCCGTAGAACCTTAGTGTTATAGACACAGTCTTCTATCTTACGGGATGAAAGCTCGACCTGTAAACCCTAGCTTTCAAAGGCAGCAATTCTCAAGATGGCTAGGACATGTCATCGGTGCTCGTGATCCGCTGGCTTGGGATGTCCCAGGGAGGCTCCCTCGATGGTGGGGGGGTGGGTTCCCTCAGCAGGGGTCTCGGCGGTAGCCCCCAACGCCATGGCTTCGGGGCTGATCGGCGACAGGCTGGTGTGCAGGGCTGGCAAGGTAATCACCAGCCGATATCCGGCGTCATCGCTCCCATGGAGACGAATGTTGCCCCCGTGGTGTTGGGCTAGGCTGTGGCATAGCAGCAGCCCCAGCCAGTGCTTGGAGAGTGCGGAGGGGGTAAGGCTATGGCCGAGGAGCCCCTGGGCATGGAGGTCGGCCTCTAGGTGATGGCCGCCTCCATCTTGTTCTAGGGTTTGGCAGAGGCTAATCATACTGCTGGCAGGCCTTCTCCTAGCCAAGGGTTGGACACCCATAGGGCGAGGGCGAGGGACTGGCCTTTGCGGGAGGCATGGATACGCAGCACGCTGTTGTTACTGGCCATGGACATGAGGCTAAACACGGCATAGTACAGGATTTGCTTGATGGTGTGCTGGTCTAAAATCCAAAGTCCCTGGTTGGGTTCGATGGTGAGATCAAGGGTTTGGGAGAAGGTCTCGGCTAGGGGCGCTAGGGTGTCGAGCACCTGATGACCTAGACGATGGATGTCTACGGGGTTCGCCACCAACGCTCTGCCCTCTGGGTTAATCAGGCCTAGGTCGAGGATTTCATCGACCTGGTTCATGAGGGTTTGGCTGCTGTGGCGCACAATTTCCACATACTCCCGCTGTTTTTCGGTGAGAGGGCCATAGATCTCGCGGCTCAGCATACTGGTCATCCCCAGAACGGCGGTCAGGGGATTGCGTAAGTCCTGAACTAGTTGACCGACGAGATGGAGACGCACCGCATCTACTGCCTCTTGCTCAGATCTGGCGGTCTGGGGCTGGGTCGCTGGGCTGGTGGTGGCATGTTGACGTTCATACTCACCCATGCCCCAGCGGGCCGCCATGGCCAAAAAACTGATATCTTGGGCGCTAAAGTGTCGGGGCTGATGATCCATGACCGCAAGCACTCCGATACATTGGCGCTGACTGGTCATGAGAGGCACCGCGCAGTAGGCGACAAGGCCATAGGTTGCCATGGTGGCTCCCGCGTCGAGATCGGGCTGCTGGATGATATCGGGTAACACCCAGGGCCGCTGATGGTCTAGAACATAGCGGCTCAGGCTATGGGTTAGGGGCAACTGTCGATCTTGTGCGAGGGCATTACCCAGGCCTAGGCTGGAGAGACCATAGGTCGCCTTGAGATACTCGGTTGTCCCTGAAGCTACACTCACCCAGCCCACGGGGATGTCTAAATGCTCCCGCACAAATTGGATAGCCTCTTCAAAGGCCGGAATACTGCGGTGGTCATCTAGGTTGAGGGCCACGAGGGTATCGAGTCGGGAGGGCAACGGATCGGAAGGCGCTGCCACCAACGGGTCATCGGCGGGCCAGTTTGTTACGGCGGTGTCCGATTGCAAGGGGCCGTGGGCTTGGGAAATCAAAGAACTCATAACCATAGATGGAGACGATAAGGGAAGACTCCCTTAGGGTGCCCACCTTAGCCGCCTTACGAACAGATTTTTGGACTTCAATGTAAACTTTTATACTCAATTTCAAGATTAACTCCTGACCTAACTAGTTTTCTATCCCCTAGGACGGCACCAAATCGCCCTGGAGGCTGGTTGGAATGCCCACCTTTTCCTAAGCCTCGTAGGCGATCCTCCCTTGCCCTTGGGCATCCCTGAATAGTTTTCTTGTACTATTTAGGGATTGAAGGTATAGTTGATTTGTACTAATTTTTTCCTTGAGCATTCCAGCTAACCCCTAGGATTTTCTTGAGTATGGTGCCTCCCAGACCTATGGCCTCTAGGTGGACGACATCGAATCGCCAAAGTGTCGTTTCACCCACGTCAGCAGAGAAGCCGAACCCCGTGTCCCCAGCCTATAGGCTGCTGGATTGGCGCTGGATTGCGATCTTGAGTGTGGGACTGGGCGGCATGGTTTACCTTACCCCCTTGCCCTGGTCGTCGCTATGGCCAGAACCCTGGCTAGCTGCCGACGATCCAGCTCCACCCCATAATCCTTGGCAGCAGGGCGCGTCCTTCCCGGTAGAGCAATTTACCGCCTACACGTCGCCCTTTGGTTATCGGCAGCACCCTATGGGAGGATACCGCTTCCACTACGGGCTAGATTTGGCCGCTCCCCTTGGCAGCTATATTCGCAACTGGTGGGATGGGGAGGTCATCTGGGTGGGCAGCGACAATGCCTGTGGCACCTACGTCACGGTGAAATCCGGGGATTGGACCCACGTCTACTGCCACATGCAGGGCCACCTTGTGGTGGAGCAAGAGGGCGGACGGGTGATGGTGGATCGTCCCGGATCTCTAGAAATTCGCCAGGGGCAAACCGTCAAAGCTGGGCAGCGCATTGGCCGTGTGGGGATGACGGGGCGCACCACTGGGCCACACCTGCACTGGGGTCTGAAGTACCAGGGGCTTTGGGTAGACCCAGCTATTGTCTTGAAGGCCATGCAGGCTCCCTAGCTCCCAAGGCTTCCAGTGGCATCGTCCTCTAGTTGCGTGACACAGCCCCTAGTTACCCAGATTTACCGCTGCTTTGTGGATCGCCATAAGGTTAAGATACGTGACAGCCCCAGCCTTCCACCTGTGATCGGGGCTGTTAGTTCCTACGGTTAAATTCGGTACCTTCGTGCAATTAGAGTCTCTTCATCTTCGACCGGAAGGGTCGCCTCAGGGAAATAGTGCCACCGATGCTGGTCTACCCTTCACCCTCCAAGACTTAAAGAACGCCATCCCAGAGCAGTGTTTCCAGCCCTCCGCCTGGCGATCTATCGCCTATTTCCTCAAAGACATCGGATTGGTTGTGGCTCTGTATGTCGTAGCCTATCAACTAGATGCCTGGTGGTTTTATCCAATTTTTTGGTTCATGCAGGGCACCCTCTTTTGGGCCTTGTTTGTGGTCGGCCACGACTGCGGTCACGGATCGTTTTCCAAGCTGGGCTGGCTGAATAACCTGGTGGGCCACCTCTCCCACACACTCATTCTGGTGCCCTACCACGGTTGGCGCATTAGCCACCGCACCCACCACGCCAACACCGGAAACATCGATACCGATGAAAGCTGGTACCCACTGTCGGAAACCCAGTATCGACACCTGCCCACTGCCCAAAAATGGGTGCGCTACTACCTTGCTCTGCTAGCCTACCCGTTTTATCTGTTCCTGCGTTCGCCCGGACGCCAGGGATCGCACTTTTTGCCCAGCAGTCCTCTATTTCGGCCCTCCGAACGGCGTGGCGTGCTGATTAGCACCCTCTGCTGTGCGGCCATGGTGGCGTTGCTTGTGGGGCTAACGGTGATGTTTGGGGTGGGCTTCATTGTCAAGTTCTACCTGATGCCCTACCTGGTGTTTGTAGCGTGGCTGGATTTGGTCACGCTGTTGCACCATACGACCCCTGAGATTCCCTGGTATCGCGGCGAAGACTGGAACTTTTTGAAGGGGGCCATCTCCACCATCGACCACGACTATGGAGTGTTCAACGGCATCCACCACAACATCGGCACCCATGTGGCCCACCATATTTTCTTGAGCATCCCCCACTACCACCTCAAGACCGCCACCGAAGCCATCAAGCCTGTTTTGGGCGACTACTACCGCAAGTCCACCGAATCGATTTGGACGAGCTTCTGGCGGGCCTTTTGGGAATGCCGCTATGTGCCCGATCAGGGTTCCAAGGTTTATTACCAACCCGACCCCCAATACCGAGCCTAACCCGATGGATCTAGGCCGCAGCGGAGGTTTTCACCGCCGTCTTGTCTAAGGTTTAGGAGCATCCCCGCCTAGCCCGTCTAACTTTAGGCGGGCTTTCGCTTTTATATAGTCATTCCAATTTATAGCGGATTTCACTCGGGTGAAGTACATTGCGATGATCCCCCTGCCCCCCTTATCAAGGGGGGGACAGAGTGAGACTTAGACCGCTAGGATCTGGGGGGATCTAGAACTTAGTGAGGGTGTAGCTCACTCTATTGAGAACCGCTATATATAGTCATTCCAATTAAGCTAGACGCTGAAAACCTACTGGAGTGAGGTTTTCAGCGTCTAGCTTGTCTCATTCTTATGAGGAACAACGATGACTTTGCTTTTATAACAATTTCTCCTGACAAAAACCCGGTTTTTCAGCCAGAAAGCCGATGATATCGTCAAGACAACCAAGTAGAAACCGGATTTCTAAGCCCTATCGCGCCGATGCTCTAACCCCGCGAAAGCTAACTCCACTAGAGTGTTGTTTGAGCCTGATACAGGGCTTCAGCCTTGGGCCAGGACAGCACATCTAGGCTGGCAAAACTGGGGGAGGGCGTTAGGCGGGCCGTAGGTTCGAGGGCAAGGATTAAATCCAGCGCCGAGAAGGAAAGCCATTGGTCAGACGGATTGACCTGTACCCGTCCGTGGGTAGCCCCCTGGCACACCTGGGGAATGCTCAGGGTGGCGGTGAGGCCATAGTCGCCGGGAGGAAGGTCAAAGAAGCAATAGTGGCCATCGCCCCCCGTCAGGGTTTGGTCGGGGCGAGGATCCGCTAGCCATTGATTGCGCTCGAAGGTGTTGAACAGCAATTGGGCAAGTTTCAGGGTATCTGGGGTGATGGGGCGATCACACATCAGCCGTTGATAGCTGGCGATGAGGTGAGGATGATCGGCTAAGGACTCCTCTAGAATTTTCAGAAAGCCATGAATGCAGGCGATGGGGGCGTGGGTAATGCGTACTACCACCTGGGGTAAGCCCTCTTGGGTGGCGGCATTGATCACCGTCCCGGCAATGGCCACGCGCTGCGGCTGGGCGGGCTGGGTGGCAGACTGATAAGCGGGCTGATGGACTGAAGTGAGCATGTCCGAGTCTCCCTTGTGATGTTGAGTGATGAAGCGGGTGCAATGACGGGCACCTGAGTGTTCTAGGACTCGATAGCTGTTGCTTTGCGCAGAATGCCTAAACTCGATATCCCCTACCCCAGGCTTATCCTACTGTGAACGCCTTAGGGACGGTGGGATCGTTACGCAAAGTTCGCATTGATGAAAGTCGTCCTCTAGCGGCAGATGGACTAGGGAACCTCAGTTTGGGTTAGATACCGTGACCAGACCTTCTAGTAGCCCTCTCCCCAAGGGCTACTGCTTATACACAAGTTTCTATTTTCAGTAGATCACAAAGATGTCTCTTCGTATGGGCTTGGCCCTCACCCCCAGCCCCTCTCCCCCCTGGGAGAGGGGAGCCGGAAGTCCTTCAAAGTCCCTCTCCCAGCTTGGGAGAGGGATTTAGG
>QLAH01000376.1_pt1 | contig 25947 bp, 30 predicted proteins | sample 4693081 | NCBI WGS metagenome assembly QLAH01 (sample SAMN09425401, study PRJNA476045) | Lake water metagenome, whole genome shotgun sequencing project. | reverse complement strand
ATGGTTCATAGTGAATCAATGGAGCTGAGCGATCAGCTTTCAGGCAGTCATTCCCTGACTGCCCCTGTTCACCCTCCGGAGAGGGACACAGGACCTCCTGAGTTACACCACTTGAAGGGGCGCTACCGGCGCAACGGTTTCACAAGTTTCCAGATCGTTTCCACCCGCCGCCGTGCGTGAGAACGCCTGCACTGGAGAGGGTTTCAAAGTTTCCGAAGTTTCCAGCCCTCTTATGCGCCTGCGGAATAGGGCGCCAGCGCAGCTGAGGGGCAGGCAGGACCCCAAAGAATCCCAAGTTTCCAGGTTGTTTCCAGCGGCTATGAAGCGCCAGAACGCCTGCCCTGGAAGGGCTCCACAAGAATCTGAAGTTTCCATCCCTAAAGTTCGAACTCACGTGCCAGCCATTCCGCACCGGCTGCGCTGAGGCCATAGCGCAGGTAGTAGCTCTGAGAGCCGGTTGAGACTCGGGTGGTTGTCACCAGGCCGTCGAGCTTCCCGAGAAACCGTCCGAGGGTCTTGTAGGCGCTCAGGGCCTCGGCCTCGAGATCTCTCATCAGCCGTGCTTCCGCCGGCGCCAGGTCAATGGCCTGCAGCAGCTCCAGCAGGCCCACCCCGGCCAGACCGTTGGTGTGCAGCGCCTGGAGATACCGCAGAGCCTCCTTCTGCTTCTCGCTGGCCTTGCGCACCCGCTGGGCGGCGCGATCGAGATCGCTCTCCTGCTCCTGCTGCTCCTGCAGGTCGTCGTAGGTGCCCAGCCGGGCAAAGGCGCCGCTGTTGCCGTCGATCGCCACCACCAGATCGGCGGGTGGGCCGGAGCGGGCCTCGCGCACCAGTCGGCGCTGGGGTGAATCCTTGATCAGCCGGTTGCCCTTGGCCAGGTAGTGGAGGGTGAGGATCGTGTTGGCCGCCCCGGCAATGGCGTTGTGGCCCGAGAGGGCCTCAGTGCCGGTGGTGTCGTTGGCCTTGTTGCAGTGGTGGATCAGCAGCAACGTGCCGCCGGCATCGGTGATCTGGTGCTTGAGGTCGTAGATCAGCGACCCCATCTCCGGGTCGTTCTCGCCAAAGCAGCAGCTGCGGGTGATCGAGCGCAGCGAATCGAGGATCACCACCGCGCCGGGGTGTGCGGCCAGGCAGGCCAGCAGGGCATCGAGGTTGGCCTCGGTGGCCCGGAAGCGGCGCGACCAGAGCAGCAACGGGTGATCCCAGATCCCCAGTTGCTGCAGCATCTGGGCGGTGTCGCCGTCGCCCTGGTCATCCGTCACCAGGATCACCGGCCGCGGTTCCTCCGGCGCACCGAATCCCAGGAAGTCCTCGGCGCAGAGCAGGCAGCGGGCGAGCGCATGCACCAGCCGCGTCTTGCCCACCTTGGCCCGGCCGCCCACGATCGAGAGGTCGCGGCGTGGGATGCAGCCAGGGATCTCCCAGGCCACCACCGGTTGCGGCATTGCCAGGCGCTCGGCCTGATCGAGGCCGCGGAAGCGATTGCCGTTGCGTAGGTCGTGGGCCTCGAGGATCAGCTGGCCGATCTCCTGCAGCCGCAGGGCGGTCTTGAGTTGCAGGGCAGCATGGGCCTCGCGCACGCGGGCCGAGCGGCGCAGGCTGTTGCGCTCGCGGCCCACCAGGGAACGGATGCAGTGCTCCAAGGCGTTCAGGCGGCGGTTGATCGGCAGGTGCACCTTTCCCCAGCGCACCCGAGTGTCGGGCCGTGGCAAGAAGCGCTGCGGGCCAGGCCCGGAACCCTTGGTGCCCCTGGCATTGCTGGTGCGGTCGCTGCTCTTGCCACCCGGATGGCGCCCGTCGGTCTCGCCCTGGCTTCGGCGGCTGCCTGTGGTCTGCGCCCCAGGTGGCCTGGGGGTGTGAGGCGGCTCCGGTGGCAACCAGCCGTGCTGACGCGCATGGAACCAGAAGGTGGCGGCACTGATCTGCTCACCGCCGGAGCTGGCCACCTGGCGGATGTCCCAGCCGCAGCTGGCCGAGGGGCTGTGGGCCTCCATCAAGGCGATCGCCAGCTCGCGGTCGTGGCCGGCCTGCTCGCAGGCCTGAATCAACCCCCAGAGGAGGTTGCGGTAATCGGCGTAGGTGTTGCTGCCGGCCACGCGGCGGGGGATGGCGTCCAGGGCGCTGCGGATCTGCTCCAGCGGCCGGGGCGGCCCGAAGTCCTCGTCATCGAGGTTCGGCAGAGGGATGCCGCTGGATGAACCCTCGCTGGGCTGGCCAAGGGGAATCTCTGGTTGCGGTGCGGTGCCTGCGACGGGTTCGGCGAACTCATCGGGCAGCAGCGCCAGGGCGATGTCCTCCGGCGTGTAGCGCTGGCTGCTCACATGCACCAGCTCCACCAGAGCGGTGGGCTGCCCGCCGGCATCCACATACCAGCAGCCGGGCAGTCGCATCACCCGCGAGGCGTCCTTGCAGTGGGGGTCACCGCCGGCGTAGGCGATCAGCTCCGCCTGCAGCGGCGCCCACTCCTGCGGCGGGATGGGCTGCTCCAGCAGCCAGTAGCAGTGGGCCGACTTGCCGCCGCTGAGCACGATCAGCGAGGGCTCCGGCAGCCCCAGCTCGCGCCAGGCGTTCAGCTGCCAGGCGATCGACCGGTCGTCCCATTCCACAAAGAACGCCCGGCAGGCCGTGATTTCGCTTTTGCGGTCGCCGCCGTCGTTGATCACCAGGTAGATGCCCCGGCCTTCCCGCTGCCACTGCTCCGCCACTGCCAGATCGAAAGGACCCTTGCGGGCGCCGATTGCTCCCTTGGCGGGGTTGGCGCGGTGGGGGAAGGCACGCAGCCGGGCGCTGGCAGGCTCCTTGCCCAGCAGGGAGAGGAACTGCTCGGCTGCGCCGCGGTCGATGCAGGGCTGAGCCGGGGCAGCGGCCGCTTCAGCGCTGGCCATCGAGCCCCTGGCGCTGGCGGGGCTTGCTGGCGAGCTGCTCGCGTTCCATCGCCTCGGCCACGATCAGCCGGATCACCGAGGAACGCGAGAGCACACCGCCGCGGGTGCGCGCATCCAGCCAGTCCCGCTGCTCAAGCGTGAACTGCACGGAGAGCGGGGTCATCATCGAGGGCATGGAAACCTCGGCATATCGAATCAGCTTATTCATGCTGGCACAGGCTCGCTAAGCTGATCCGATTGGCGAATGGGGCATGGCCGACAGCGCAGCGGCGGATCGGGCTGCGGAGAAGGTCCGCAAGCTGGTGGCGATGACCGCCTCACCCCACCTGGAGGAGGCGCGCACCAGCGCCTATCTGGCCTGCCGGCTGATCCGTGAACACGGCCTGCAGGTCAGCGGGCACCCTCCCTCCGCAGCATCCGCGCCCGGGTTTCCCACGGCAGGAGTGCCCCACAGGCAGCCCACAGCCGACCCCCATGGCTTTCGCCGCATCCGCGTCCGCCATCCCGGCCATTGCCGCTGTTGCGGCAAGCCGATCGCCCTCGGGGAGTGGGCGTTGTGGTGCCGTGGCAATGGCTTGCGTCACCCGCTCTGCACCCCCTGAGCCGTTGCTGCGCCGCCGAGATCCTGCAGGCTTTACGAGCGCTGCTGGCCGGAGAGGCCTTCCTGGCGGACAGGCCCTGGAGTGAGATCTGGTGGGGCCGGATGCGGCTCGATCTGGCCAGCGGCTGGCAGCTGGAGATCGCGATCGAGCGCGACCAGCTTGGGGCGCTGCTCTTGGCGCAGGCGCCAGGCGGCCGTGATTGGGTCTACGGCTGCCAACGCGACGACTGGACCCTTGGCCCGGACAGCCGCATCGTCGAGCCCGTGGCGTTGCTGGAGCCGGGGCAACGCCAGCAGCTGGAGCGACTGCTGCGCAAGGCCATCTGCTGGCCTGCGCCGGTGGTCACCTGCGGTTGGGTGGTGCCGATGGGCAAGGTGAAACCGTCGCCATACGCCCGGCGAAGAGGACGGTGCTCCGTCCATCGCCCCGTCACCAGTGCTAGTCGGGGCAGGCCAGGGCAACCGTCCAAGACAGGGTCGCCAGCGCCCACACCGCTCTGAAACAGGCACGTCACCGGTTCATGGTCATGATTGGGATGCCTTAGCCTTTCGCTAATGGCCAGATGGCAGTCCTGATGAGCTCTGAGTACCGGTACATCGAGGCCAAGCAGCTCGAAGCCGGTCAGGAGTTCGGGCGCATGCTCAGGCGCTGGCGGGAGCTCAACAACTGGACCCAGTACACGGCCTACAAGTGGGCCAAGGAGGCCGGCTTTGAGGTGATGGCGCCGAGCACCTTGAGCGTGTTCGAGAACGGCAAGGCGCCCAAGCCGCGGCCGGAAAGCTTCTTTGCCCTGGCGGAGGTGAACCGCCGGCTAGCCGCCAAAGACTTCAGTGGCGTGCGCACCCGCGCCCTCAAGGATCTGATCAGCCAGGCCAAGCCCCTGGTGGATGACGAGGAGCGGGTGTGGGGGCCAGCGGAGTTCTGGAGCTGTCACCTGGGGCTGTTGCCGGTGCCGAGCGCCTACCAGGCGCCTGCCGTGCCGGCCCAGCCCGAGGTCGATGCCGCAGAAGCGGCGAAGCTGAGCGAGCAGTGGCGCGGCCAGCTGGCGCAGACCGCCAAGCAGCACGGCATCGGCGTGATGGAGGCCCTGAGTTCCGCCTCCAAGGCAGCGCCAGTCAAGCAGCGGCAGGCTTTTCAGGCGATGCTGGCCGGCTTTGAGCCGTACTCCGCCGAGCAGCTGCAGGGCATGTGGGACGGAGAGGCGTGGCTGCCGCAGCGCTGGCTGGAGGAATGGTCCACCAAGTCGGGCGCCAGCTGAGGCAGACACGAACACCTCCCGGGCAGGTTCGGAGTACGCCATGTCATGCGTTGCACAGGATACAGATTCGGGTTAGCGAGCCGCTAATATCTTGGGCAAGCGGGCGCCGGTCCCGCAGTGCCTTCGATGACCACCACCCCTTGCGGGCGGATGGAGCCGACGCCAGGTCCCACCGCCGCCTTTGATCTCAACCAAGCCCTGTTGCAGAGCCGCGAGCAGGCCCGCGCCCAGTGGGCCGAGGGCCTGGCCCAGTTCCAGTCCCAGATGGCTGCCATCGCCGACACCTCCATGCAGGAGGTGGTTCAGGCGGCGTCGCCGGCCTTTGCCCTGGGCTTCTCGTTCAGCGCCCAGAAGCTGATCAACGAGGAGCATGAAGTGCTGCGGGTGACCCTGCGGCACCGCGGCGGCGCCGAGGAGTTCAGCGAGGCCCAGGCTCCCCAGGAGGGCAGTGCGGCCTGGCATGCGCTCACCGCTTCCCTGTTGGCGGGCCTGCTGGGTATTCCTGTGGGCATCTCTCCTCGGACTATCGAGCCGAATCAGGTGCGACCACGGCCCTCCGTTTCCGCTTCCGGTACTGAGGCCGCGGCAACTTCAGCAGCCCCTGCCCCCGCTGCGGACGACCTTGAGGCCGCAGACGACCAGTGGGACACCGGCGCTCCGGATGGGCCGGAAGCCGGCGACTCCGGCCTGGAGCCCCTGTCGGACGAGGAGATCACCACCCTGCACAAGTTCCTCGGGGCGATGCCTCAGGAGGCGCGCAAGCGGTTCACGATCGAGTTCCGCCACCACTTCCAGGTGCCACGGGAGGTGCGGACGATCAAGGACCGCATCACCCAGCGACGCCACAAGGACTTCATCGACGTGTTCGAGCGCGAGCTGGCGGGAGGAACGCCATGAGCGTCTGCCGTCGCGCCTACGCCAGGCCCCAGCCGCGCTCGCAGCACGGCCGTCACTACCTGTGCGTCTGCGTGCACAGCGATGTCTACCGGCAGGTGAAGCAGCTGTCGGCTGAGCACCAGCTGTCTCTCTCCGGTGCCGCCCATCACCTGTTGCGGCTGGGTGCCGGCCTGGAGCCCCTGCTTCCCCTGTCCTCTTCCCCGTCAACTCTTTCGAGCAAGTCCCATGGCGATTGAACTCAACGACGGCAGCCGCATCGCGGCGCCGGTGATCCGTCAGCAGCGCCTCGGTGAGGTGGCCTACCTGGCGATCGTGCGCCCGGAGCAACGCGACCGGTTGCGCAAGAACCTCAGCAGCGGCGCGATGGAGCCGATCCCCAACGGCACCGACCGCCAGGGCCGGCCCAAGGTGAAGCAGGAGATGGTCATCCATGCCATCGCCATGCCCGGCACGACGATGGAGGCCCGCATCGGTGATGAGGGCGGGGTGCCGGCCCCGGGGGATCGGGTGCGGCTGATCCTCAAGGCCAAGGGTTTCGGCGAGTGGATCGAGGCGCGCCGTCAGCACCGCCGCGGCCGGCTGACGGTCGGTGATGTGCTGGTGCTGGAGACCCGCTGGGCCCAGCAGTACGACCAAGACGGCAACCCCAAGGGCCCCAAGATCGAAGACCAGGCGGCTGCCGATGCGGTGCCGCGCAACGTCACGATCGGCTTCTACGGCCCGCTGAGCATCCGCGAAGGCACGGACCCGGCCTGGATCGAGGCGGCGGAGCAGGCCTACCGCTCCGATGAAGCCGCTGCCCTCCAGCAGCGGGCGATTCCGCTGGCGGATGGGGAGGACTACGGCGATGAGTTCGCTGATGAGGAGGTGCCGTTCTGATGGCCCACCCCCAACACCCCGGCCGCACGCCGCGGCCCATGGCGCAACCACAGTTGCCGGCCTTCTGCCGCACGCGCCGGCCTATCACCACCACTGTCCGGCTTGGCAGCCTGCGGCAACTGAAGTGGCTGCTGTGGCTGGTGCTGGCCATGCAGCTGAGCACGGTTCTGCTGGTCCTGGCCGGCCCAGTGCCGGCTCCACTGGCCGCGAACCCGGACGATCCCGTCCATATGCGGCGGCAGCGGATCCTGTGGCATCCAGCCGTGGTCACCTTGCTGCGGCAGGAGGCCTGAATGCTCTCCGTCACCCCCATCCCTGGATCAGGGCGAACCCGGGTCTGGCTGAGCACAGCCGAGGCCTGCGCGTTGCTGGGCATCAGCCGTGAAACCCTTCGCCGACTTCGTCTACGGGGAGTCTTCCAACCTGGGAAACACTTCCGGCGCTGGGGTTGCACCCAGAGCCGGGGGCCCCTGCAGTGGCATATCGAGAATGTCGAAGCTGCCATTACGGGATGGAGCAAGAGGAATCTGCGGGGCTGAGTCCTGCCCAGCCCGCTGTTGCACTCAGGCTTCGCTCAGACGTGGAGCTTCGGGTAGCTGCTGGAGCGCTGAGCCCGCGCAGAGGCAACCAGGCCACTTGCTTTCCAACTGAATTGCGGTTACGCGGTTTCCGAGTAACCTGCCTTTATCCGGAATCCAAGTGCCCCATGCCCTCCAGGGAGCCTGCCGCTGAAGACGCAGCATCCGAGGGGAGGACGGCTGAGGGCATGGCGGGCCAGGAGCAGATCATCCGAGTGCCAGCCCAGCTGGCCCAGCTGCTGATCGGACTACGCCGACAGCAAGGTCTCAGTCAGGCGGCGCTGGCCCAGAGGGCCGGCGGCATCAGTCAGGCACGCCTTTCGGCCCTGGAGCTCAATCCTGGGCGGTTCACCCTGGAGCGGTTATTGCTGATCCTCGCCGCCCTCGATCTGGAACTGGTGGTGCGGCCCCGCCGGCGCCGGCCGGAACCGGCCGAGTGGTGATGGGCAGACCCAGCCAAACGCGACAGCTGGCCGTCTGGATGAACGGCGAACGGGTGGGCGACTGGGGCGTGCCGGGACGGGGCCCGCAGGAGTTCGTCTACGACCCTGCCTGGCTGAGCTCGCCTCAGTTCCGGCCCCTGTCGCTCTCGCTGCCGGTTGGGCTCGGTGCGCCTGCCCTGCGAGGGGAGGTGGTGGAGCAATGGTTCGCCAACCTTCTCCCCGACAACGACTCCATCCTGAGGCGGCTGCAGCGGCGCTTCTCCCTGAGAGGGACCAGTGCCTTTGATCTGCTGGAGGCGGTGGGGCGCGACTGCGCCGGAGCGGTGCAGCTGCTGCCGCCAGAGGAAGAACCCACCGGCCTGGATCGCATCGAGGCCACGCCCCTCAGCGACGAAGCAATAGGCCGCCTGCTGCAGGGTGTGGTGGCAGAACCCCTACCGGGCAGCGCGGCCCTCGCTGAAGGGGAACTGCGCCTCTCGATCGCCGGCGCCCAGGAGAAAACTGCCCTGCTCTGGCATCAGAACCAGTGGTGCCGGCCGCGGGGCAGCACGCCCACCACCCATCTGTTCAAGCTGCCGATGGGCCGGGTGGGCAGCGGCCAGATCGATTTCTCCAGCTCGGTGGAGAACGAGTGGCTCTGCGGCCGGATCCTGGCGGCCTACGGCCTGCAGGTAGCCCCCAGCCGTCTGGCCAGCTTCGCGGGGCAGCGCTGCCTGATCGTGGAGCGCTTCGATCGGCGGCTACACGCAAGCGGCAGCCACTGGCTGCGCCTACCGGTGGAGGATTTGTGCCAGGCCACCGGCACACCGCCGGAGCAAAAATACGAAAACCAGGGCGGCCCGGGCATGGTGGCCATCTCCTCGCTGCTGGCCCAGTCCGCCCAGGCCTCAGAGGATCTGCGCTGCTTCTTCCAGGCCCAGGTGCTGTTCTGGATGCTGCGGGCGATCGACGGCCACGCCAAGAACTTCAGTCTGTTCCTGCTGCCAGGCGGCAGCTACCGGCTCACCCCGCTCTACGACGTGCTCTCGGCCTGGCCGGTGATCGGCAAGGCCGCAGGCCAGTGGCCGGAACAGGAGCTGCGCCTGGCGATGGCCTGGCACGGCAGCAAGAGTCGCACCAGCAAGCCCATGCAGGTGCAACTCCGCCATCTGATCAGAACCGCCAGTCGCATGGGCATAGGCGCCGAGGCCGAGGCCCTGGTGGCCAATCTGGTGGCCCGCACCCCTGAGGTGATCGCCACGGCGTGGCAGGAGCTGCCCAGCGGCTTCCCGGAGCCCTTGGCCGATGCGATCCTTGCTGGACTGCAGGGTTCCGCCGAGCGTCTGGAGAAGCAGCTCAGCTGAAGCCCAGCAGCCCGAGAGGGAACGGCGCAACAGACCTCAGCCAGCGCGGAGGTCCTGCTCCATCCGCTGCGACGCCCGCTCGAAGGCGGCATCCACTTCGTCGTCGCCGATCCAGCGGCTGTAGGCGGCGAGGTGCGTCTCGAGGCTGTGCCCCATGGCCGCCGCCACGAATTTGGTGGGCAGCATCGGACAGAGAGTATGGGCCCGATGCGCATAGGCATGGCGGCAGGAATAGAGCACCAGCTTCTCGCCCTGTTCTTCGTAGCGACGCCGCAGCTCTCGCCAGAGTTCACGGCGGCGCATGTATAGACCCATCGAATCGGCACCCAGGCCCGGCTTCATCGGGGGAAGTCGATCAGAGCGGAAGGTGGCCTCCAGATTCCAGGAGGCAGCCCAGGGATCGCAGGGCAACAACCGCAGCGGCCGTGGCTCGGTCTTCCCCCGACTCGAGACCTTGGAGTAGTTGCACCAGAGACGCCCGTTTCGCACTTCAAGGTGCTGCAGTTCCTCAGGTCGCAATCCGTAAGCGGAAAGCAGCTGGAACGCGTAGCGCCACTTGGGATCAGGAATCGCCTCCACCAACGCCTGAATTTCGTCCACTGTCAGTGGCGTTGTCACAGCGGCCGTCTCTCGCCGTCGTCCCACATAGGGAGTCAGATCGAGAGGAGGCGCCCAGGTTGCAGGGAGACGCGCCGTATCAACGCCCCAGCGCAGGAGTGCAGCGGTCTGCTGCACTTGAAGCTGCCGTCCCCGGCAGCCGGGCTGACTCGCCCAGGGAGCGATAACGGCCTCCAGGAGTTGCACCGGTGTCTGGCAACGATCGATCGCCACCAGGATCAATCGCATCCGGCGGACATAGTTGTTGGTCCAGGTCGTTGGCTTGATCTCGCCACTGCCGAGCTTGCGCTCCCGGAAGGCCTCCACCAATGCCGGCCAGTTGATCGTTTCCGCCTCCGGGCCCGCGGATTCCATGCCGCTGCCCGGATCGTCCTTGCCGACAAGGCCCGCGATGACAGGCTCAATCGGCTTGCCAGCAACAAGACTGCGATAAACGGCCAGGGCAGCATCCCTGATCGCATCGACGTTCTCAGCCGACCAGTCGATCGGCAGCGGCACCTGGCGGCGGCGTCCATGCCCCAGCGCCTCAGAGATGTTGACCCGCGCCTTGCCCCGCTTCTCGTTGACCGTGATCCCAGAGCGGCAACCCTCCTGGGAGAGGCTGTGGGAGAGACCTGCCCTCAGAAGCATTACCCAGTCATTCTGGCGGGGCATGGGAGAGATTCTGGGAGAGATTCCGCCCCACAGGTTGGCACGCTGCGGCATCGGCAGCCAACCAGTGGCACCCCTCAACCCAGTGTCAGACTGGCTTTTTAGGCGAGAGCCCCGACGGCGTCAGGCGTTTCAGAAACGCTAAAAAGTGAGCTTTGGGAGCACTAGGTCGCAGGTTCGAATCCTGTCGCCCCGATTGACTTCTCAGGGATTGGCCGACAGAGGCGGGCTCAAAACGGGCTCAAAATCAGGGTCTGACCCTGTCTTGGCCTGACCGGAGCAGGCATGGGTAGCCTCCCTGGCGGCGGCGAAGCAGATCAGCCCCACTGATCGGACTCGCAGGTCGCAGCAAGCCCTCTAGGAGTTTGCGGAAAAACCGGCTAAGCGGCCGCGCTTTCCCCTCCTGAGAGGTGATCAAGCTCTGATCGGGCAGGCTTTCAGCGAATTAACGGTTCAGAACGCCCGAATTCAAGCGTTTTGCCCCGTTGGAGCTGCCTGATCGCTCTCGTCTGGCCACCTCTCTGGGCAACCACCTGTTCATGCCGCCGCCAGCGCCGGTTTGAGCAGGTTGCCCAGCCGGATCAGGTTGTAGGCGATCACATGCAGGCCAAACACCGCGCTCACCTTGCCTGTGCCGCGAAGTTGGAACTTGCGCAGACCGCCCCACTGTTTGATCCAGCCGAACACCTTCTCGATGCCGCGGCGGGCGTTGATCGACTTGACGTAGCCCTCGTGGCGCGTGGTGCGGCCATCGATGGCGGAACCGCCAGGACGGCTGGTGTTTTGCGCTACGTGCGGTGTCACACCAATCCGCCGGAGTTCGGCGACCATTCCCTTGGTGTCGTAGTTCTTGTCGGCACCCAGGGTTTTCTTGTGGGCACCGGGGATGTCAGCTGCCATTGCTTTGGCAGCGTCTCGCTCTCCGGTGCCCACCGCTTGCGTCACCTTGCAATCGACGATCAAGTGCAGAGACCCAGCGATGAAGGCGGCGGCTACCAGCGGCCCGAGGGCCCGGTGCTTCATCGCCGCCAGGGCCGCAAGCAGTGGCGCGACGGTCATGTCTGTGGGGACTTGAAGCCCAGCTCAAGGCCCGCCAGACGTACGAGCAGGCCACCGGCGACGCTCGCTGGAGCCATGGCGCTGGGTTCTGGGAGGTTCGGGTTCACTCAGGCCTGAGGGCTGCGGCCTCCTCCGAGTGCTGACAGAGGCGCCGACTCTGGCGACATAGATGGATGCGCCGAACCATGAGGCCGGTGGGCTGGCTCCACCAGGGGCCCATCAGTGCTCCGCCGGGAGACGGCCACCACAGCCTGGTGGTCGGCTGGGATCCGGCCAGCCAGGCGGTGCTGATGCATGACCTCAACGGCGAGGCTGATCTGGTGGGTGTCGGGTCCGGGGACGTGGTGGTGCTTGGAGTTGCGGTGGTTGGAGTTGGCGGTGGGGTGAAGCCAAGGAGCTGAACCGGGCCGGATCAGCCGGATCAGCCCACACTGAACGCAGTCTCTGGTTGAGCGTGGGTCAACGGCCTGCACAACTCTCTCCCGCAGCTACCGAGAACCGTCGCCAGCGGCTGCTCCTGCATCTGGCGATGGTCGGGCTGTTCCTGCTCGATCTGGCCCTGCCGCGCAACATCCCGCTGCTGCCCTACTACTTCCTAGTGGTGGTGCTCTCGGCGAGCTTGGCGACACCACGCCAGATGGTCCCGTTGATCCTGCAGGCCTACGGGCTGGCGATCGTTTCGGGGCTGTTCCGGGGCTTCTTCCCTTCGATCGACTATCTCGCCCGCCTGCTGGCACTCACCGGCGTGTCCGCTGTGGCGGTATGGCTTTCGGCCCAGCGCTGCCGGGAAACGGCCCTGCGGCGCCGCAGCGAGCAGACCCTGAATCTCACGCTCGATTACGCCGCTGCAGGAGAGGTTCTTGGGGATGCCAGCGGCCGGCTGATCCGCGTGAATGCCGCCTTCTGCGCCATGCTCGGCCGCGATGAGGAGACCGTGCTCCAGCTCTCCTGGCCTGAGATCACCCATCCCGACGACCTCGCCCAGGAGCAGCCGCTGTTTGAGGAGATGCAGGCGAATCGGCGCGACAGCTACCGACTAAAGAAGCGGTATCGGCGCGGCGATGGCATCACCATCTGGGTCGACCTGAGTGTGTCGTGTGCGCGTGGCCCTGATGGGCGCCCGGAGTTCTTCATTGGCCAGGCCATCGACATTACCGCCCAGATGGCGGCTCAGGCAGCCCTGGCGACGTCTGAGGAAACGCTGCGCCGCACTCTGGATCAATGCAGCACGGGCCTGGGGCTGTGCGCTCCGGGCACGGGCACCATCCTGCAGGCCAATGCGCAACTCTGCTCTGAACTCAACCGGACCCCGGCGGCAATGAAGGGCAGCAGCCTGATTGAGGTGATCGGTGCCCTGGAGCAGGTGTCGGCGGAGGATCCAGAGTCGCTCACCTCGATGGATCAGGCCCCGCTGGAGTCCCTGCTGCGTGGCGAGATTGATTGCTACGGGGTGCGGGTGAGGCTGCTGCCGGCCTGCTTCTCGCGGGGCTGGGGTGATCTGCTGCTCAGCAACCTCCGCGATGCCAGTGGTGCCGTGGTGCATGTCCTGCTGGAGCTCAGCGACATCACTGATGTCGTGGCCCAGACGGAGTACCTCCAGACCGCTGCCGCCTCGGGGGTGGTGGGGATCTGGGACTGGGACCCGGTGCACGACGTGCTGACCTGGGATTCGGTGATGTACCAGCTCTACGGCGTGCAGCCTGAGCAGTTCTCCGGTGCGGTGGAAGCCTGGGCGCAGACGGTGCATCCCGACGACCGCCCCTTCGCGGAAAGGGAACTCCAGGCGGCCGTGCGCGGCGAGCGGGAGTACGCCATCCGTTTCCGGGTGCTGTGGCCCGATGGATCGGTGCGTTTCATCCAGGCCGCATCGCGCCGTTTCTTCGATGCAGACGGCCGGGTCGTGCGCATCCTCGGGGTGAACTACGACGTGACGGAGCTGGTGCAGACCCAGCAGCGCCTACAGGCCGAACAGCAGCGGCTGAGCACCACCCTCGACTCCCTGTTGGACCCCCACCTGCTGATCGGGCCGGTGCGCGATGAGGCCGGCGCGATCGTGGATCTACGCATCCTGCGGGGCAACCCCGCCGCCGCTGCCTACAACCGCATGTCCATGGAGGAATTCATGGGAGCCACGATGCGGCAGTTCTGGCCAGGGCACTTCAACAATGGACTGTTCGATCGGTTTGTGCAGGTGCTGGCCACCGGCGAGCCTCTGGTTCTCGACAACTTCTGTTACAAACAGCATGAGAGATTGCACAGCACGCGGTACTTGGACATGCGCGTGGTGAAGGTGAGCGAGGAGCTGAGCGTCACCTGGCGCGATGTGACGGAGCGCATCGCCTTGGAGCAGGCGTTGAAACAGCGGGCCGCCACCGACAGCCTCACCACCCTGCTGAACCGCGAGGAAGTGTTCACGCAGATGGAGCGGCTCCTGGCCGGCGACCGTCGCCGGGGGGGAGAGCTGGCGGTGCTCTTCTGCGACCTCGATCACTTCAAGGAGGTGAACGACGACTACGGCCACCAGGCCGGCGATGCGGTGCTGCAGGCCATGGCGACCCGGATCCGCTCCTGTCTACGGGGCTCTGACCTGGCCGCGCGCATCGGCGGCGATGAACTCATGGTGGTGCTGCCTGGGTTGCAGGGTCTCCCGGATGCGCTCGCCATCGCGGAGAAGCTGCGCCGCCTGGCCGGTGAACCGGTGCCGATTCCTGAGGGACAGGTGCAGATCAGCATCAGTGTGGGGGTCGCCCTGGCCTGTGCCGGTGAATCGCTCGACGAGCTGATCGCCCGGGCTGACACAGCGATGTACACAGCCAAGCAGCAGGGTCGCGATCAGGTGGTGGCGATCGGCTACGCGAGCTGAGGTGATCGCGGTGGCTTGGCCAGGGGGCCTGACGATCACTTGGCACGGCTTCACGACGGTGATGTCCTCCCTTCTCGGAGCCAGCTCCTCGCTATCGGACTCGCCGTAGTCCCTGTCGCCGTCCAGGCTGAGCTCTTGGAGCTTCACCTTCAGGAGATGGTCCTAGCGATCGTCGCCCAGGTATTGAAAACGGTAGACACTCCGACCCACATAACCCCCCAAGCCAGGGAGCCCCGTCCTGAGTCGCCGTAGGGGGAGAGATCATCTGCAGTTTCACAGCCTCCTTGTCAGCTGATGGGCACGGCTCGAGGATGCACTGGTAGGTCGGAGCGGCAAGACTCAGGACAACTTCAGCAATTGGGAGGTGGGCGATGTCTCTCTGTTCCTCAGCGAAAGCAGGCTATCAACAGGGGCACCCGCTCTTGATCATGAACTCACCTGACAACCCTTGCCGATCGACGCAGAACCAAGATTTACATGGACTCAAGCAAATCACCAAGGGTTACAAATGTATATCCCTTACTCCTTAGCTTGGGCACGATGGTCGCGAGAGTTTCGCGCGTAAGAGGATTGGATTTGCTGGTATCATGCATCACAATAATGCCACCTGGGTGGGCAAAGTGTTCCACAAACTGCTCTTGCAGCTCCAGGCGAGCTTCTGGCGTTAGAAGGGGTATTGGGATCCCATCAAAGGGCCAGATTGACCCCAGCACCGTTCGGTAGCCTCTTGCTTCAGCCCATACAGTCATCTGAGGCGTCGGCCAACCACCACTCGGCCGAAACCATCGAAGGGGCTTGCAGGGAATCCCGTTGCTCTCCAGGTCCTTCCTAATCGCCTCGGTGGTGAAATCCAATTGCTCCATAAACTCTTCCCTGGGAAGGAAGAGTGACCACTGATCGCGCATCATATGGTTGCCTAGTTCATGACCATTCTCTGCGGCTCTCGCTGCCACGCCCGGATGATCCTTGATTCGCTCGCCAATGCAGAAGAACGTGGTTGGCACCTGGAGATCGTTTAGTAAATCCAGAAGTGCCATGGAGCCCTCGGCCGAGTGATCTTTTCCACTCGATGGAAAGTCATCGATAGTCAGAGCAAGAAGGTTGCGATCGTTGCGGCCTTTGAAAATAACGTCCATGACCAGCGAGCATGCACTCCGCACATGCAGCCTACTTCGCAAGATTCCGTGGTCCCGATTTGCAATAGACTGATAGGGACTCCTTGTTGTCTCTGTAGTGTGATTTTCCCGATTTGAGCATGCTACGCTTGCAAGCAATATGCTGAGGGAGGTTCAGTCGTGCTCCGCGACGAGCAGCTTGGAGATTGCCCCCAGCGCTGATTCAAAGTCCTTCATGGTGCTTCATGCCAGGCCTGCCAGCATCGACTGAGGTCGGTGGAATCGCGTCCCCTATGCACTCGCCAGAAGGCGATTCCTGATGCGCGGAGGCGCTGGGTTCGCATTCCAGCTTGGTTTCTGCTTCTGGTGGCCATGCTCGGAATCCTGCAGTGGCTGCCAGAGCCTGGGGGATCTGGGGCACTTCACCACCCACCACCACTGCGGTCTCACCGAGGCAGTCGGCCTTCAGCTGCGGCGACGGCCTTCGAATTCTTCGTTCCGCTACTTCTTTCATCTGGTGGACGTGGCTGGCCCTCTGCGCTGCGACTCGTGACTGGACGATCGCCCAGATCCCCAATGGAGTTCGATCGAGCCCACCTTCCGGCGGAGGCATAGCAAAAAGCGCCGCTCGCGCGGCGCCTGCTTCCCAGAAATGCCCGCCAGGAGCAGCGGGCATTTCGCCCTTATCTTCCACCAGCGCAGGCTGGAGTTGATCAGGCTTCTGCATCACAACAGCTTTACAGACTCTGTATGGAAATGACTCGCCACATGACGCTCTGCCCTACAGATGTTTTCACTGTGTGCGCTTCTGTGGAGATCACGGGTCAGCACGGTCTGGCACCCGCAACATGGTGAGAGGAGAAAGCGTGGGTTCCGTTGCAACCGGCGCAGATGAAAAACGGTATGGGAAGCGATGCTGTAGCACAGCGAACCATTGAGCTTTATCCCCTGGGTTGCTCCAACCCAGGGCAGCTTGTGAGCGAGGCGCTGCGCTACTTCAGGCTTCACTTCCGCGATCCGATTGAGATTCCAGATCTCGCCTGTGTTCTTGGGACGAGTGTGAGCTGCCTGGATCTCAGCTTTGAGCGGATTCGTGGCGTCACGCCATTACGGGCACTGCAGGAACACCGACTGAACAAACTGTTTGCGACGCTGACAGCTCAGCCTCGCCAGGGTCTGGGCAGAGCAATCCGTTCTTGCGGCCTTGGTCAGACGGCGGGTGTTCTGGCCCTGTTTGAACAGGAGTTCGGCATAGACATGCCCCTTTTCTTGCTCACATGCCGGCGAGCAGCCGATGACCGACTGTTCCGCCTGCGGCACCCGGAAGCAGAAGCACTGGTGCTGCCGATCTGAGCACAGATGGCAGATGGCGGTAGCGTGTTTTCTCGGCACACTCTTGAGGTCATGTGGGTCTAGGGACAGGCCTTGACGCTCGTGCCGCTCCGGCACTTCCCCACCCGCAGGCAGCGTGATCCCGCCCTTCAGAACCGGGTGGAGCCGGCGAGTATCGCGGCCGGTAAGACTGTCCCCGCTGAATCCCTCCGCACTTCGAACCGTGGTCTGCGCCATCCTGATGCTGCCCTGATGTCCCCCGCAGTGGATCCTGCCCAGTTGCGCGCCCTGTTCAGCAAGCCCTACGGCACCCCAGGTCCCAGCGAGGCCCAGTGGCGTGAACGTTATGCCGACGACGTGCACTTCAGCGATCCCACCCAGGAGCGGCAAGGCATCGACGCCTACATCGCCGCCCAGGAGGGCCTGCTCCAGCGCTGCGACGACACCTATCTCACCCCCGGAGCGATCGCAGTCGAGGGCAACACCGCCTTCGTGGAGTGGGAGATGGGCCTGAAGATCAAGGGCATCGAGTTTGTGTACCCCGGCACCACACGACTGCTGTTCAACAGCGAGGGCAAGATCTTCGACCACCGCGACTATTTCGACTTCGTGGGCCCCACCTTCGCGCCGGTGCCGCTGCTGGGCGGCTTCGTGCGCTGGCTCTACAGGCGATTCGTGGACTGATCGGATCGCGGCCAACCCCAAGCCGGAGGCGATGCGGGGCCTGTTCAGCCCAACTCCAGGCAGGCCAGGCCATACACGTCGCGCAGCGACACGGCCGGCGCCTCGCCGCGGTACATGCGGAGGGTGGTGCCCACAGGCCTGAAACCCAGCCCCTCCAGCAGCGAAGCGGCGCCGGTGTTAGCGCCGGGGGCATCGATCAGCACCACGCCCGGGTGGCGGTGCAGCAGGCTCTGCAGCAGCAGGGACGCAGCCTGGGGCGTCTCTGCCATCAACGGTCCGATGCGCCAGCCCTCCCCGCGAGGAAGCAGGCAGGGGCGGATGCGACCGAAACCGTGGCAGGCTCCGGCAGCATCAATCAGGGCCAGCACGGTGCCGGCGGGGTGGTGCAGCCACTGGCGGAGAAAGTGGGGCCGGGGGCTGGGTTCGCGCTGGGCATCAAAGGCCTGCACAGCCTGCTCCGGGATGGCGTCACCTTCGAGCAGCTTCCAGCCCTCGGAGGAGGCCGTTGGAGAATCCTGACCATCGCTGATCACCTGCCAGCGGGTGGTGGGGGAGGCGGGCACAAAGCCCCAGCCTGCGTAGTCGGCTACTCGATCACTGGCGGCCTCCAGACCGATGCAGGGCAGGTCATCGAGGTGGTCGAGCGCGTGGCGCCAGAGCTGCAGGCCATAGCCATGGCCACGCCACTGAGGCTGGACCAGATAGAGGCCAAGGAAGCCATAGGCCGAGGTGTAGCGCACGCCGGTGATGCAGCCCACGCGTTCGCGGCCCAGCCATCCCACCCAGATGCCCTGGCGATCGGTCTGGCGGTAGATGGCCACGTCGCCGCTGCCGGGCGCAAAGCCCTCCTGGCGCGCCCAGGTGGTGACCGCGCTGATGTCGCCTCGCTCCAGCGGCCGGATCTGCAGGGTGCGGTAGGCCATCAGAGCGCGGGGTCAGGCCAGGGGAGAAGTTGTTGGCAGAGCGCTCAGCCAGCCCGGGCGGAAGCCGCGGGTGTTATGGGTGGAGTGGCTCACCATGGCGCCCAGCCACTCTGCAAGATTCACGCGGCTGAGGTTTCCCCGATTCCGGAGACAGCAGTAGAGCTTCCTCAGCGGTGAGTGTAGGAGCCGTGGTGCTGGGGCAGGGCTGCGCATCGGGCCATCAGTCGCATCGGAAGCCTGCAGCTGGAGATCAGCAGTGGCAATCCCCCGCTGGCTCGGCGCGAAAAGGGAACAAGTCTGCGTTGCGATTGGCAATCGCCACCAGCGAGAGCATCACCGGAACCTCCACAAGAACACCAACAACGGTGGCAAGGGCGGCACCGGAATTCAGGCCGAACAGGCTGATGGCGACAGCCACAGCAAGCTCAAAGAAGTTGGAGGCGCCGATCATCGCTCCCGGGGCGGCAATCGCATGGGGTTGTCGCCACAGACGCATCCAATTAGCACTGATCCAGAAAATCAGATAGGTCTGCAGGATCAGGGGAATGGCGATCAAAGCAATCGCCACTGGATTGGCCAAGATAGCGGTGGCCTGCACCATGAACAGCAGCAAGACAGTCGCAATCAGACTGATCACCGCTACCGGTTTGAGGTTCTGTTCCAGACGCTTGATCCGTCGTGGGGAACGCAGAAACAGTCGGGTCATCCACCCGGCGGCCAGAGGAACCACCACGAAGAGACCCACAGCCATCAGAAGGGTGTCCCAGGGGACCAGCACCCTGCTCACGCCCAGCAGCAGTACGGCAATCGGCGCGAAGGCGAACACAAGGATCAGATCGTTGATGGCCACCTGGGCCAGGGTGTAGTTGGGATCGCCATCGCTGAGGCGGCTCCAGACAAACACCATCGCCGTGCAGGGAGCCACACCCAGCAGGATCATCCCGGCGATGTACTGATCGGCGAGTTCGGTGGGAATCCAGGCGGCGAACACTCCCCTCATGAACAACCAGGCGAGGGCAGTCATCGTGAGCGGCTTGATCAGCCAGTTCACCACAACCGTGACGACCAGTCCTTTGGGCTGACGACTCAACCCGGCGATGGAACAGAAATCAACCGCCAGCATCATCGGATAGATCATTCCCCAGATCAGCAGGGCGATCGGCAGGTTGATGCGAGCCACCTCCAGGGCGGCGATGGCTTCAGCGGCAGCGGGGAACAGCGCCCCGAGCAGCACACCCGAGGCAATGGCCAGCGCGACCCAGAGGCTCAGAAAGCGTTCAAAGATGCCCATGGCCGTCAGCAGCAGGGTTCTGCAGGGGTCACGCAACTGTCAGCCAGCGCGGCGAGCCAGCTCCGAAGCCGTTCCATCGCCTCCGGGCGGAGCCTGTAGTGAACCCAACGACCGCTCTGGCGGTCCGCCAGCAGCCCCGCCTGCCTCAGCACCTTGAGGTGAAAGGAGAGTTTCGACTGGGCCAGGCCCAGCTCCGAGGTGAGCTCACAGACACAGCGCTCACCGCCGCTGAGGGCCTCAATCACCTGCAGGCGGATCGGGTCCGCCAGGGCCCTGAGCAGGGTCCTGGCGTGATCGGCCGAGAGGGGTTCAGCCTTAGGAAGGGAAGCCGGAGCTGGGGCAACGACAACGCTCATGTGACCTGCAACACACAACCCATCAATTGTAGTTGATCTATGGTTGCCAGGTTCCCGCCCGGCCCTGCTGCGGTTCCCATGAAAATCGGCATCAACGGCTTCGGTCGCATCGGTCGGCTGGTGTTCCGCTCCCTCTGGGGTCGCCCCGGTATCGAGCTGGTGCATGTGAATGACGCCGCCGGCGATGCCCACACCGCGGCTCACCTGCTGGCGTTTGATTCCGTGCATGGCCGCTGGCAGCAGGCGGTGCAGGGAAACACCCGCGGTTTCTTCGTCGGCAGCCAGCCCATCAGTTACACCCAGCAGAAGGACCCCACCGCAGTTCCCTGGCGGGAGGCGGGTGTCGAGCTGGTGCTCGAATGCAGCGGCAAGCTCAAGACACCGGAAACCCTGCAGCCCTACTTCGACGCGGTGGGCCTCAGGCGCGTGGTGGTGGCCTGCCCGGTCAAGGGAACCATCGCCGGCGCCGAGGCGCTGAACATCGTCTTCGGCATCAACCACCACCTCTATAACCCTGAACAGCACCGCCTGATCACCGCCGCCTCCTGCACCACCAACTGCCTGGCCCCGATCGTGAAGGTGGTACATGAAAGCTTCGGCATCCGCCACGGCTCGATCACCACCCTCCACGACGTCACCAATACCCAGGTGGTCGTTGATGGCTTCAAGAGCGACCTGCGCCGTGCCCGCTCCTGCCTGCAGAGCCTGATCCCCACCACGACAGGCTCGGCCAAGGCCATCGGCCTGATCTTCCCGGATCTTCAGGGCAAGCTCAATGGCCATGCCGTGCGGGTTCCGCTCCTCAACGCCTCGCTCACCGATGCGGTGTTCGAGCTTGAGCGCAGCGTCACGGTGGAAGAGGTGAACGGAGCCTTTGAGGCCGCCGCCAATGGCCCCCTTCACGGGATTCTCGGTTACGAAACCCGACCGCTGGTATCGGTGGATTACCTCAACGACAGCCGCAGTTCGATCATCGATGCCCTCTCCACGATGGTGGTGAACGGCACCCAGCTCAAGGTGTACGCCTGGTACGACAACGAGTGGGGCTACAGCTGCCGCATGGCGGATCTGGTCAGCCATGTCGCCCTGATGGATGAACGCTGAGGAAAGGCCATGAGCAGAGACCAACGACCACGCCCCACTGTGGGCCTGCCGAAGCCTCGCCAGGCTCTGTCCGCGCTACAGCAATACGCAATCGTCACCGCCAACTACTGGGCGTTCACGCTCACCGATGGCGCCCTGCGCATGCTCGTGGTCTTCCACTTCCATGAGCTCGGCTACAGCACGCTGGAGATCGCCTTCCTGTTTCTCTTCTACGAGTTCTTCGGCATCATCACCAATCTCTACGGCGGCTGGCTGGGTGCCCGCTTCGGGCTGCGGCTCACATTGTGGACCGGCACCCTGATGCAGGTGGCGGCTTTACTGATGCTGATGCCGGTAGCTGATTCCTGGCCAAAATGGTGGAGTGTGGCCTATGTCATGGTGGCCCAGGCGATCAGTGGCATCGCGAAGGATCTCAACAAGATGAGCGCCAAGAGCGCCATCAAGACCGTGGTGCCCGAAACCCCGGAGGATCACAGCCAGGGGGAAAGCCAGCTGTTTCAGTGGGTGGCGATCCTCACGGGTTCCAAGAATGCCCTCAAGGGGGTGGGTTTCTTCCTCGGTGGTCTGCTGCTGACCTCGATCGGCTTCAACGCCGCGGTGGGGGCGATGGCCGCCGGTCTGTTTCTCGCCTTCCTACTCACCCTGGTGTTGCCGGCAGAGATCGGCCGCATGAAGCAAAAGCCCAAATTCACAGCCTTGTTCTCCAAGTCCCGCGGCATCAACCTGCTCTCGCTGGCTCGCTTCTTCCTGTTCGGCGCCCGCGATGTCTGGTTCGTGGTGGCCCTGCCGGTGTTTCTGCAGACGGCCCTGGGCTGGCGCTTCTGGGAGGTGGGCGGCTTCATGGGCCTCTGGGTGATCGCCTACGGCATCGTGCAAGGATCTGCCCCGTCCCTGCGCCGCAGCTGGGGCCAGAGCGCCCCTCCTGGCGTGAGCGCGGTGCAGTTCTGGACCGCCCTGCTTACGGCCATCCCCGCGCTGATCGCCATCGCTCTCTGGCGGGAGGTAGCCCAGCCGGGAGTGGCCGTGGTGGTGGGGCTGGCAGCCTTCGGTGTGGTGTTCGCCATGAACTCCTCGATCCACAGCTATATGATCCTCGCCTACACCGAAGCTGAAGACGTAAGCCTGAACGTCGGCTTCTATTACATGGCCAACGCCGCCGGCCGCCTGCTCGGCACGGTCCTCTCCGGTGCCCTCTTTCTGGTGGGCGGCCTGCAGGCCTGCCTATGGTGTTCTGCCGTGCTGGTGTCTCTTGCCTGCGCGGCGAGCATGCGGCTACCCACGCCGCCGCGCCAGCTCAGCGCGGCGACCTGAGCCCAATCGAGTAGGGAGCCGGCTCAGCAGAATGCGGCTTTACAGGCGTCGTCAATGCTGCGCCGCAGGGCCTCGCTGAAGCGCAGCCCCACCTGTCGATCTCCACCAAAGGAGGAGCTCAAGAGGTAGCGGTAGGACTTCGATTCCACCACCCGATCTCATTTTCACTGAGGTGGCTGACTCCAGCCCTGGCGTAGCTGTCCATCGCCGCCAGGTTTCCCATCGAGCAGCCTTTCACGCTGTTGGACGATCGGGATCAGATCATGACTCGATGCCCCTGCCCGTGGCTGGGGACATTGAGCCAGGGCCAGCAACGCCTTGCCGCAGTGATGCGAATAGCTCTCAAGAGCAATACGACAGAGAAAACAACCCCCAGCAGTGAAAAACGAGGGCCCATCATGTATCATTTTCTTCATCGGGGCTGACACGATCGTCTGTCCCTAGCGCCAGCCTCACGGCACCCAACCATGACCCTCATCTCCAACTTCACCTCGGCGGACGTGGCCACCGGTCCCGCCGGGCGCGCCGTGGCCCAACCGATGGACCCAGCGTTGGTGGAGGCGCTGCAACACCACCTCACGATGGAGCGCCAGGTCAGCGCTGCCTACTTCGCAATGGCGATCTGGTTTGCCGAGAGGGAGCTTCGGGGCTTCTCCCACTTTTTCAAGCAAGAAGCCAAGAGCGAGCAGGAGCATGCAGCCACATTTGCCGACTATCTGATTGCCCGCGGTCAGACCGTGGTGCTCCAGGATCTCTCCGCACCACACCAGGCCTGGGCGTCCGCCGAGGAAATCATGGCAGCCTCCTTCCAGATGGAAGCTGATGTCACCACCTCATTGCAGCAGCTCTACGCCATGGCGGAGCGGTCCTCCGATCTGCGTACCACCGTGTTCCTCGACCCGATTGTTCATGCTCAGGTGGATGCGGAAAACGAATTCGCCCATCTGCTCGGACGCGTGCGCTTCGCCCACTCGCAAGCCGCCGCAATGCTGATCATTGACGGTGAGTTGAGCGACGAGAAGCACAGCCCGGCGAAGCTGGGCTGACACCCTCTCATTCACAAGCGGAACACTTGCTCCGGGCTCACCTGACGAGCCCGCCCCCACCTGGGCCTCTGATCGGGCGCAAGCCGCTCCGGCGCCTGGGGAGCTCTCCGCATCGCTGACTGAAGCACGGCCCCTACAGCTCAGCCCCGACATCACACCGGTTTGGTGGCGATCACGGCGAAGAACGGGTCCCCCTTGGCGCCGATCAGTCCCGACAGGCCCAGCGCCCTGGTCTGTTCGGCGATGAGGGTGGGGGTGGGCCATCCCTGGGCGATCAGCACCTCGGCGACATAAGCGAGGTGGTCGCGGTCGCTGCCGTCAGCCCAGACCTGAGGTGCCTTGGTGAAGAACATCCGGTTCGAGAAGGCCACGATCAGCTGCCCCCCTGGGCGTGTGATCCGAAGAAGTTCGGCTGCCATCGCCTCCGGGTACTGCAGGTACTGCCAGCCGGCCACGATCAGGGTGGCATCCACACTGCTGCTCTCCAGGGGGATGTTCTGATCACGGTTGAGGTTCTGCACCCAGTGGCGATCCAGCCGTCGATTGGCGTTCAGCTCGCTGGCGTTCAGGCCGTGGCCGATGACCGAGGCATAAGTCACATCGTCCGGCAGATGCGACACCCAGCTCGACATCAGATCGAGCACCACCGCACCTGTGGGGATCCGCTCGCGATAAAGCTGCGTCAGCCTTTGCCGGAAGGCACCGTCGAGATGATGCACGAAGCGCGGCTCGGCATAGAACATGGCGTCGTCGCTGCTGTCCCACTTGCGTCGCTGCGATTCCGTCAGCACCTGAACGACCATGGGCCCTCTCTGGGAAGAAGGCCATTCTGGTGGCTGCCCTCTCGATGCCGTGAGAGCGTCGTCGCTATAGGTGCTTCACTGTCGACAGGAAGACCACAAAGACGGCATCGAATGCATCAGCTTCACCACCTTCGACATAGGCTAAGCCCTCTCGAAGACAGACGCTTTCGAAAACGAAGCCCGATGACTGACAGTCGGCTTTCCATCAACAGCCCATCACTGATAGCCATGAACACCTCGCCCCCTCCCCCAGGAATTCCCACCCATAGCCCCCGCTACACCGCGGCCCTCGGCTGGGCCGCCGAGCTGCACCGTCATCAATGGCGAAAAGGCAAGCCGGTTCCTTCGATCGCCCACCTGATCGCCGTCAGCGCCCTGGTGTGGGAGGACGGCGGCAACGAAGACGAGGCGATCGCCGGCCTGTTGCACGATGCGATCGAGGATGCCGGCCAGACCCGCGAGTCGATCGCTCTGCGTTATGGGATCGAAGTGGCGGAGATCGTGGTGGCCTGCACAGACACCGAGGGCCCCGTGGCACCCGATGGCAAGAAAGAACCCTGGATCGTGCGGAAGACTCGCACCATCGAGCATCTGGAGAGCCAATCGAAGGCAGCCTTGAACGTGACGGCCGCAGACAAGGCCCACAACGCCCGCGACATGGTGGCCGACAGCCGTACGGATCCACACGTGTGGAAGATGTTCCGAGCCGGCCTTGATGGCAGCGCCTGGTACCTCCTGAGCCTGCACGACAAGCTCCAGAGGCTGTTGCCCGGCAGCCGCTCGGTTTCGATGTTGGGGGAGTCGTTGAAGGAGCTCCTCCATACCGATGCGCTGCTGGCACGCGTGCCTGCGGGCCAGACCTCAGAGGAGTGGGTGAGGGGCTACCTGGAACGGCCCGAGATGCACCCGAAGGACTGAGCGGGAATGCGCGCGTTCCGTCCCTCCCGACTCACCCCGAGCCCCTCGCCCATGAGCGACCTTGAACCCACGTGCTCCTCCCTGCAGGTGCTGCATGGAAAGCCGGTGGCCTAGGGAAGGATCGCCTCCTGCCGGATCACCCGGAAGGTGAGGTTGATGCGCTCGTCCTTGACCCGCAGCCGCCGGGGAACCTGATGGAGCCAGTGCTCCTGGGTGGGCGGATCCATCACCAGCAGATCCCCCATCCCCAGCTCGAATGCCAGCGGCACCTGGCCGCCCTCCGGAGTCAGCAGGGGGCGCAACCGGAAGGTGCGGGCAGAACCCAGGCTGAGCGATGCGATCGGAGCCCGGGGATCGAGTTCCGGCTCGTCATCGGCATGCCAGTGGAGGCTGTCGAGGCCGTCGCGGTAGCGATTCAGCAGCAACGAATTGAACGTCACCCCGAGCTCCTCCTCCACCAGCGCCCTGAGTCGCTGCACCGCCGGGGTCCAGGCTTCGATGCGGTTGCGCACGCCGCTGTAGGTGTAGGCACAGCCTGGATCCCCCATCCAGCAGGTGAGGCGCGGCAGCGGATGGGTGCGACCCCACAGGGTGATCAGCTCCTGCTTCCACGGCACCTCCAGGCCCAGGAGGTCAGCGCTGACTCCAGGCTCCGGCAGCCAGCGAGGCCAGTGGCGCAGGCGAAGGCCGGGACGCTCCACCAGATCCGGCGGAGCGCCGAGGGCACCGTCAGCGCGGGATCCGGGACCCTGGTCATCGAAGAGATCGAGCTGGATGCTCACGACAACGATCCCAGGCTGGTGACACCCCCCAATCCTCCCGTTGGCTCTGCCTGCGTGGGCCAGGGTGTCGGGCCCTGATCTGAGGTGGTCTGGCTTTCCTGGACAGCCCCCATCGTTAACCTCTGAGGCGGGGCACCACCCCTGAAAGGGGGCTCCCACCGATGAGCAAGCGCCGCACCCACAGCCCCGAGTTCAAGGCCAGGGTC
>QLAH01000374.1_pt1 | contig 26184 bp, 21 predicted proteins | sample 4693081 | NCBI WGS metagenome assembly QLAH01 (sample SAMN09425401, study PRJNA476045) | Lake water metagenome, whole genome shotgun sequencing project. | reverse complement strand
CAGCGCGGCGCGGCGCGCGGCGGCCTCCTCGGGCGTGGTGACGAACTGCGGCCGCTCGGACGCGCGCGCGGCGGCGAGCCGCTCGCGCTGCTCGGCGCCGAGCACCTCGTCTGCATTCGAGAGCTCGCCCGTCGCGGCCACCGTCCAGGTGTCGGGTACGGTGACGGCGAGCGTGTAGTCGCCGAACTCGAGCGCGAACTCGCCCGTCCCGAGGAAGGGCTTGTGATGCCAGCCGCGCACGTCGGTGTAGGGCGCGGCGCGGGGGAAGAACTGCGCCATGACGTAGAGCGGCGCGAGGTCCGAACCCGGTCGCGTCGGATCGTTCTCGCCGAGGAGCTCGTACGCCGAGCGCGCGCGCGCCGTGGTGTTCTTCACGACAGGGAAACGCCACACAATCGACAATTCGAACACTCCGCCTGGCGGAAGCGGCGCGGGAAGGTCGACGCGCAGCATGGTGTCGACCTCCGTCGCGCGGAGCGGCGCGCCCGCCGCGTCGGTCACCGCGAGGTCGCGGTAGCCGCCCTCCCACGCGGACTGCTCCACGATCTGACGCACGGAGCCGACGGGCTGCGGCTGCGAGAGGTCGGGCGCCGGGCTTGCGAGCGCGCCGAGCGAGTCGCTGCGGAAGCGGTTCTGGTCGAGCTGGAACCAGAGGTAGCGCAGCTCGTCGGGCGAGTTGTTGCGGTAGACGATGCGGGTCTTTCCCGAGAGCTCCGCGCGCTCGGGGTCGAGCGCGACCTCGATGTCCTGGTCGACCTGCTGCTGCCAGTAGCGCGCGCCGGGCGCTCCGCTTGCCGCGCGGAAGTCGTTCGCGGTCGGCAGCACCTCCTCGAGCTGGCGGAACGGGTCGCCCTCGACGAGCACCGACGGCGGCACGACGACCGCCTCGCCTGCACGCGCATCGCTCGGCGGACCAGCGAGCGCGAAGGGCGCGGCGGTTGCCGCGAGGGTTCCTGCGAGGGCGAGCGACGCGAGCGCGGGGAGGGAGAATCGCGGCATCCGCGCACTGTACGCGACGACCGCGACGGCACGCGTGACAGCGGACTCAGCCAAACAGCGCGGCGCGCTCGCCGCGGTCGATCAGCCGCTTTCCGCGCACGCCGCGGCCCGTCGCCGCGAGGAACCGCCCGATCGCCATCGTGGGGAAGTAGAGGCGATAGAGGTGGTAGCGCAGGTAGAAGACCTTCGGGAAACCCGTGCCCGTGTACTCGGTCTCACGCCAACTGCCCGCGGGGTCGCCATCGGGATTCGCGATCGGGTCGTTCGCGGCGCCTTCGTCAAGCTGCGTGCGACAGAGCCACTCGATGGCGCGGCGGAGATCGGGGTCGTCCGCGCCGTAGATCTCCTGCAGCACCATCGCGGCCCACGCGGTCTGGCTTGCGGTCGACGGCCCCTGCCCCTTTCTCGACGGGTCGAGGTAGCTGTCGGCCGACTCGCCGAAACTGCCGTCGGGCTTCTGGATCGACTTCATCCACCTGCCCGCGCGCTGGATCCAGTCGCTCTCGCGCGGGACGCCGCAGCGGATCGGCCCGATCACCGCCTGCCAGGTGCCGTAGATGTAGTTGACGCCCCAGCGGCCGAACCACGAGCCGTCCGTCTCCTGCTGCGCGCGGATGAAGTCGATCGCCGCGCACACGGCGGCGTTCGAGCGGTCGTGGCCATGCCACGCGAGGCACTCGAGCACGCGCCCCGTGATGTCGGGGCACGACGGGTCCTGCATGGCGTTGTGGTCTGCGAATGGAACGTAGTCGAGGATGCGCCTGTCGCGCGTGCGGTCGAACGCGGCCCATCCGCCGTCGTCGTTCTGCATCGCGAGGATCCAGCGCACGCCGCGCTTCGCGGCCCGCGCGAAGGCGTCGGCGTCGGATGCGCGGGGCGATGCGGGCGACTCGGCGCGCGTGCGCGCAAGCGCCATCGCCACCATCGCCGTGTCGTCGCAGTCGGGGTAGAAGGCGTTCGCGTACTCGAAGAACCATCCGCTCGCGGGCGGCACATCCTCGACGTTCGCGGTCCAGTCGCCCGCGAACCGGCACTCCTTCGCGAGAAGCCACCGCGCGGCGCGCGCGGCGTCGTCGTCCTCCGCGTCGAAGCCGCAGTCGGCGAGCGCGTAGAGGGCGATCCCCGTGTCCCACACGGGCGAGAAGCACGGCTGGATGCGGATCGGCGCGTCCTCGCCCGCGCCGAGCGGCACGAAGAAGGCGTCGAGCTCGCGCTCGGCGCGCGCGACGAGCGGGTGCGAGCGTTCGTAGCCGAGCGCGAAGAGGACGATCTGCCAGTAGACCATCGGCGGGAAGATCGCGCCGACGCCATCCGTCGCAGCGGCGCCATCCTGACCTGCGCGCGACTCGATCCACTCGAACGCACGGCGGATCGCCTGCTGTCGAATCGGCGTGCCGCCCGCGTCATGCACGCGCTTCAGGAGCGCGTCGACCTTCAGGAAGAAGCCGCGCCAGAACGGCGGCGCGTCGTTCGTCGGCTTGAGGACGTGCCGCGCGTCGTGGTCGAGGAAGAGCTCGCCGATCCCGAGCTCGACGGGCAGCTCGCGCGTGGGGCGCCTGGTCGCCACGATCGAGAGCGGCAGGATCATCGTGCGGCTCCACGCGCTGATCTTGTCGAGGTGGAAGTAGAACCACTTCGGGAGATACACGATCTCGGGCGGAATCGCGGGCACCGCGTTCCACGAGATCTGCCCGAGCGCGGCGAGGTAGAAGTTCGTGAACGAGTTGCACTTCTCCGCTCCGCCGAGATGGCGGATGAGGGCGCGCGCCTTCTTCATGTGCGGCGCTTCGGGCGAGTCGCCGAAGAGCTTCAGGCAGAAGTAGGCCTTCACGCAGGCGGAGAGGTCGGGCGCGGAGTTCGGGTACTGACCCCAGCCGCCGTCCTCGCGCTGCTGCGAGCGGAGGTAGGCGAGGATGCGCTGCAAGGTCTGAGGCGGACGGCCGTCGGCGAGGGGCGAGGCCTCCTGGCCGAGGATCCACTTCATCAGGAGGTACTCGCTCTGCAGGATCGAGTCGCCCTCGAGCTCGGCGCACCAGTGGCCGTCGGAGCGCTGCAGCGACTTGAGCGCGCGGACGGCGCGCTCAAGGTGCTGTTCGACTTCCGCGTTGGAGAACGGGCGCTGGTCGACGGCGGCGCGTCGGCTCTGGGAGCGGGATGGCTGCGGAACTTCTCGCATGGTCGGGACGGGGTCGGGTGAGGGACGGCCACTGTACACGCGGTGCGCGGCAGGATCGCCTGGAGAACTCCCCCAGAAACGGTGCCTGGCACGTGCCGTCTGGTGCCAGGCACCTCGCGGCACGTGCCAGGCACCAAGGGTGAACCGCCCCAACCGTGGCGGAAGTGACACGCGCTCCCGCCTTGGAACGCGTGGAAACACCGCTCGGAGCACGGTGCCTGGCACGTGCCGTCTGGTGCCAGGCACCAGACGGCACGTGCCAGGCACCGTTTCCCGACCGCTCAAAAACGATCCAACTCGCGAATCGGCACAGGCCGCCGCTCCCGCGCGCTTCGGATCGCCGCCTCGAGCACGCACTGCGTCCTGAACGCGTCCTCGAAGTCCGGCAGCGCGACCACGGGCGACCCGCCCGCGACCACGGCCGCCGTGTCCGCGGCCTGGCTGATGAACCCGTGCTCGTAGCCGAGGAGATGCGCCGCAGGCCAGTAGTGCCCCGCGTACGGATGCGATCCGTCGGTGCACATGATGCGACTCCAGCCGCGCAGCTTCGGCTCGAGCGTGTGGTCCCACCACTCGAGCTCGTTCATGCGCTCGAAGTCGAACTTGATCGAGCCCTTCTCGCCGTTGATCTCGATGTTGTTGCGGTTCTGGTTGCCCGTCGCGAGCCGCGTCGCCTCGAAGCTCGCGATCGCGCCCTGCTTGAATCGCGCGAGGAAGAGCACGGCGTCGTCGACCGTCGACTTCCCCGCCTTCTTGCCCGAAGCAGTTCCCTTCGCACCCTTCCCCGAGATCGCGCCGCCCGCGCTCGCGACCACGGCGCGCTCCTTCACGAAGGTCTCCTCGATCGCCCCGACGACCTCCGTGACCTCGTCGCCCGTGATGAACCGCGCCATGTCGATGATGTGGGCGTTGAGGTCGCCGTGCGCGCCGGAACCGGCCTGATCGGCCTGAAATCGCCAGAGAAGCGGCGTATCGGGCCCGCCCCAGTCCTGGAGATACGACGCACGCACGTGGTAGATTCGCCCGAGACGCTCCTCGCGCACGAGCCTGTGCGCCAGCGCGACCGCGGGACAGCGGCGATAGTTGTACCAGACGAAGGTGCGCACGCCCTTCTTCGCCGCCGCGCGCGCGGCGAGCACCATCCTCTTCGCATCGGCCAGCGTGCCCGCGAGCGGCTTCTCGCACGCGACATGCTTGCCCGCCTCGAGGCACGCGATCGACATCTCCGCGTGCAGATGGTTCGGCGTGGAGACATCCACAAGCTCGATCTCGGGGTCGGCGAGGAAGTCGCGCCAGTCGGTCGTCGCGCGCCGCCAGCCCCACTTCTCCGCGAAGGCCGCCGTCTCCTCGGCGTTGCGGCCCGCGACCGCGGCCAGGCGCGGCGCACGACGCAGATCGAAGAACTGCGCGCACTTGCCCCACGCGGTCGAGTGCGCGCGCCCCATGAACTTCGTGCCGATGAGGCCGACGCCGAACGGGCCGGTGGCCGTCGTGCGGACGGGCGCGGCAGGTGTGCTCTTGGCCATGTGACTCCTCGCGAAACGCGTCCCGACCCGCATCGCGCGGCGCACCACCTTCGGCAACCGCCGCGCATGCGGCAGATATGCTAACCGCCACGCGCAAGGACCGAACGCCGCGGCAACGCGCCGCCGTCGGACAATCCAACTCGAGGGAGCACTCGCCATGTCGGACACATCTCGCCAATCGACTCTCTCCACCGAGGATTCCCGGGTCGCGGCCCTCGCGCTTGAACTGCGGGCCCTGCGCGGCGAGGTCGAGCACCTCCGCGCGAAGACCCGCACCGCGCGGATCCTGGGGGCGGCTTCCGCTGCGCTGCTTGTACTCGGACTCGGCGCCATGGCGGCGCCCGAGCGGTCGTCGGAAGCACGCATCGACCCGCAGGCCTCGCGCGTGATCCAGACGAAGCGGCTCGAGATCGTCGACGACGCCGGACGCGTGGCGCTCGTCGCCACGGCGAACGCGCAGGGCGGACGGCTCGACCTCTGGAACGCCACGGGCGCGAACATCGCGCGACTCGGCTCGAACGACTCGGGCGGCGACCTCATTCTCTGGAACCGCGATGGCTCCCCCGCCGTCAGCGCCTACGCGCAGGCCTCGGGAGGCCGCTTCGAACTTGGTGGCGGCGGCGCGCGAGTGGCGGCGCTCCTCGAGGCGAGTTCCCTCGGCGGCCGTCTTGCTCTCGCCAACCGCGCCGGCAACCCGGTGCTCGGCGCCGCTGCGTTCGATGATGGCGGCACGCTCCGCGTCGGCAACCGCGAGAACCGCGATGTCGCCGTCCTCTCGACCGCGGAGCACGGCGGAAGCCTGGTGCTCGCGGCGGGAACAGGCGAGCGCTTCGCTCGGCTTCTCGCCGGCGAGGAAGGCGGCGAACTCGACCTCGCGTGCCGCAGCGGCACGCACCGCGTGGCAGCGTCGGCCACGGAGAAGGAGGCGCTTGTGACCACGCTTTCCGCGAAGGGTGCGTCACGGCTTGAGGCGACGGCCGACGGAGGCACAGTCGATGTCCTCTCGTCCGACGGCGCGCGGCTCTCCTCGCTCGAGACGAATGCGGTCGGCGGCGTCGTGGTCTGCCGCGCGGGCGGCGAGCGGGCGCTCGCCAGCATGGGCGCGAATCCCTCGCTCGACCGCGGCGGCATCGTGCAGCTCTACAACGCAGCGCAATCGCCCGTGTTCGCGGCGGCCGTGAACGCGGAGGGCGCCGGCCGACTCGCACTCGGCACGCGAGAGGGATCCGCCACCTTTATCGCGGAGAGTGGCGGCGACGATGGCGCAAGCCTCAGCCTTTCGCGCGCGGGGCGTCGTGCGCTCGCGCTCCTCGCTGGGTCGAACGGCGGCCTCCTCAATCTCTTCTCAGCAGCCGGCGCCCCCGTGGTCGTCGCTGGCACCGCGGAGGACGCCGCGGGCGGCGCGGTGATCGTGCGCGGCGGCGAGGGCAAGGACCTCGTCCGGGTCGGAATCGACGAGCGCGGCGGAGGAAACGTCATCCTCTTCAACAAGGATGCCAGCGAGCGGCGCGCGGTCGCGGCGCCCCGCTGAGGCCGCCGAGGGGCGCCCATCCGCCAAGTTTCACGCGCCACGGACGGTTTCTGCCGAAAACCGCGAGTACGAGGCGGGTTTGCTGTCTGTCCCCACGGCTTCGGGAGGTACCCTTTCCACATGCTTCGCGAACTCCGTCGTTGCCCGTCGATCCGCGCACTCCTCACCATGGCCGCAGCTGCCTCGGCCTGCGCAGCCGCGCACGCTGCCCCGGCAGCTCCAGCGCCGCGCGCCGCAGAGGCGCGCATCGCCGCGGATGAGTTCCCCGATGCCTGGTTCTGGCGCGCGCGAGATCCGAGCGCCCATCGCGCGATGGTGGGCAAGCCCCCGCCGCCCGTCACGGTCGCCAACTGGAGCGGCGGCGCAGCAGGCGAGGCAGATGCGCTCAACGCAGGGAAGCGCGAACTCTGGACGACGCTCCAGGGCCGCGTGGTCGTCGTCGACTTCTGGGCGACCTGGTGCGGCCCCTGCATGCAGGCGATTCCGAAGAACATCGAGATGGTGCGCGACCTCGGTCCACAAGGCCTCACCTTCCTCGGCATCCACGACGCGAACCGCGGCGGCGACCGCATGAAGGGCACCGCCGAGAAGACGGGAATCAACTATCCGCTCGCGATCGACGCAGGCGGCAAGAGCGCGCGCGCCTGGAACGTCTCGTTCTGGCCGACCTACGCAGTCGTCGACAGAGCGGGCCTCGTGCGTGCGGTCGGGCTGCAGCCGCAGCATGTGCGCTCCGTGGTCGAGAAGCTCCTCGCAGAGCCTGCGCCTGAAGCGGCGAAGACCGATGAACCCGAAGTGGATGAACCGAAGACCAACGAAACCACGACCAACGAAACCACGACCGACGCACCAAAGGCGGACGAGCCCCGCCGCGAAGAAGCGAAGCCGGCAGACGCAGCGTCGCCGTCCGCGCCGAAGTCGCGCGCCTCAGGCACAGGCCGCGTGCAGCGGATCCCGCGCGAGATGCTCGAGGGAAACAGCGAGCGGCGCGGCGCGCTTGCGAGGTTCGACCAATGCCCGGAGGCGCCCGCGCTCGGCGCCGTGACGCGCTGGACGAACACGGAGGCCACGATGGGTTCCGCCACCAGCCTCGCCGAACTGCGCGGGAAGATCGTGGTGCTCGACTTCTGGGCGACCTGGTGCGGCCCCTGCATCGCGAGCATTCCCAAGCTGAACGCGCTTGCGGAGAAGTACGCCGACAAGGGCGTCGTCATCATCGGCGTCTGCCACCCTGAAGGCGGCGAGAAGATGCTCGACACCGCAAAGACGCACAAGATCGCCTACCCGATCTGCCTCGACGCTCGCGGCGAGGCGAACAAGGCGTACTCGGTCGACGGCTATCCCGACTTCTTCATCATCGACCGCGAGGGAAGGCTGCGCGGCGCGGATGTGATCAACGCGCGCATCGAGGATGCCATCGAGCACCTCCTTGCCGAAGACGGGAAGAAGTGACGAGTCGCGTCGCGCCGCCGCCGGCGGTTCAGGCTGCCGTTCCCGCCACGCCGTCACGCGTCACGTAGAAGAGTTCGCGCGTGATCGGATAGGGAAGGCGGCGGAAGTCGTCCTCGACGCGCTGCTTCAGTCGCCCGACGAACGGCCCCGGGCCGACGCTGATCGCGATGAACGTGTCGCGCGCGGGCGTCGCCACGTAGAAGTCGCCCTTCATCTCGCGCGAGAGCCGCTCGTGCAGCGAGGCGAGAAGGAGCCGCGCCGCGTCGTAGCCGTCCTGCTGCGACACGATCGCCGCGCGCCCGCCATCGTGCGAGTCGACGAGGCGCACCTCGAGGTCGGGCGCGTAGTGCGCGAGGTTCTCGCGCGCGATGGCGTCGAGATCGTCGCACTGCAGGCCCCAGCGCACCATCTGCTCGGTGGTGATCGAGACGGTCAGCTGCGGGAGGTCGATCACGAAGACGATCGAGGTCTCGTTCACGAACGGGACATGCGCGACCTGCTCGCGGTCGAGATGCTCGAAGATCGTGTCGGGCTGGATGCGCGGCATGATCCGCGCGCGCACCACGGAGAACGGAAGCGGTGCGCCCGAGATCTGGTCGCCCTCGAGCAGGCGGTCGAGGTAGTTCGCGATGATGTCGTCGCCGTTGCGCGGATCGCGCAGCACCATGCGGTAGAGGTTCTCGAGGCCAAGGTGGCGCCCGTCGAAGACGACATGGAGCGGGCCCGTGACCGCGGACGCACGGTCGGGGAACTGCTTCTGCAGCAGCTCGATCACATGCGCCGCGAAGGCGTCGGGATCGAGAGGGAGCTTCTCAGAATCGTCCATGACGAAGTGCCTCTGCGCGAATGCCCGTGGCCGAAGGAACCCCACTGCGGAAGCAGGGCGCCGAAGCCCTGCCAGGCACCCGCCCGCGCGCCGGGTCGGGCGGCTGCGACGGGAACCCTTCACACGGTCACTTCGGCGTTCATGGACGCCGCCTTTGCCGAACCTGCCAAGTCTGCGGGAGATTTCGCCCCCCGCCCCGCCCCGTACACTGCAACTGCCTTTCTTTGGATCCCTCCACCCCATGGCAGAACCCACCTCCCTCCACGCTCGATCGGCCCAGCCACGCCTCCACCCCGTGCTGTCGGGTTGGTTCGAGGCCTTCGCGCGCTCGTGCGAGGGCGGCGCGCGGCCACCGCTCCTCGTGATCGCGGGCCCGTGCGTCCTCGAGGACGACGACACCAACCGCCGCATCGGCGACACGGTCGCCGCGATCTGCGCGGATCTCGGCCTGCCCTTTGTCTTCAAGGCCAGCTTCGACAAGGCGAACCGCTCGAGCATCCACAGCCCGCGCGGGCCGGGCCTCGCGCGCGGGGTCGAGATGCTCGCCGCGATGGGCGAGCGACTGCGGTCGCCCGTCACGACCGACATCCACGACCCGTCGCAGGCCGAGCCCGCAGCGCAGGTGGTCGATCTCCTGCAGATTCCCGCGTTCCTCTGCCGCCAGACCGATCTTCTCGCGGCCGCCGCCGCGACCGGCCGCGCCGTCAATGTGAAGAAGGGCCAGTTCATGTCGGCCGCAGAGATGCGCAACGCGCTCGAGAAGCTGCGCGAGGCGGGTGCCGCAAGGTCGATGCTCACCGAGCGCGGCACCAGCTTCGGCTACAACCGCCTCGTCAGCGACTTCATCGGCGTGGCCGACATGATGGACATCGGCCGCGCGTTCGCGGCCCCCACCTGCTTCGACGCCACGCACTCGACCCAGCTCCCCGGCGGCGACCGCACCACGACGGGCGGTCGGCCAGACCGCTGCGCCCAGTTGGCGCGCGCCGCCGTCGCAGTGGGCGTCGACGCCATTTTCCTCGAGTGCCACCCCGATCCGAAGCGGTCGAGCTCGGATGCAAGCACCATCCAGCCCCTCGAAGCGGTGCGGCCGCTTCTCTCTTCGCTCGTTGCCCTGCGCGGGGCGCTCGCCACGGTCTGAACGCTCGCCCGCACGCTCAATATTCCGCGCGCGAGCGGCCGATGATGGAAGAACGCGGGGCAACGCGGCTACAGTGCTCTCTCTGCCCGCCCGAGGTCGTGCCTCGCGGCAGCCCCACCCAACGCCATGGAACGCACCTGCGACTGCTGCCCGAATCCAGCCGTCGTCCACGAGATCGTGGTCCGCGACGGCGTCAAGGCCGAAGTCCACCTCTGCGCCGAGCACGCGCAGGAGCGCGGCTTCCTCATGCCGACGTCGCAGGGCCCCGCGCTGATCGTGGGCAAACTGCTCGAGCAGTCGAAGGCCGCCGCGCCGCGCGCGCCGAAGGCCTGCGCCTCGTGCGGCACGACCATGTCGCAGGTCCGCGAGACGGGCCTCGTCGGCTGCCCGCTCTGCTATCGCTCGTTCGAGCAGGAGCTCTCGCCGATCATCGAGCGCGCGCAGGCGGGTTCCTGCGCGCATGTCGGCAGGCACCCCGCACAGGCCGCCGAGCTTGTCGATCGGGCAGCGCTGCGCAACCGCATCGCCCGCGAGCTCCGCGAGGCCGTCGCGCAGGAGCAGTACGAACGCGCTGCGCGCCTGCGCGACCGCCTCGGCGAGCTCGAGGCGCCCATCACGCTTACCCCCACCACGCTTTCCCCCACCACGATCTCCCCCACCACGATCTCCCCCACCACGCTTGCACCGAACGGCATGGACGGTTCGCCCGAGGCATCGGGCGAATCCAATGGCGGAGGTGCGCCATCGTGAGCAACCCCGACGACTCCGCGCGCGGGCCGTCGCCGTGGCCGCACGGCGGCGCGGATCGCGCACGGGCCGAAAGTGACTCGTGCAGGGATTGCGTCCTGTCGAGCCGCGTGCGTCTCGCGCGCAACCTCATCGGGTTCAACTTCGTGAACCGCTCCACCCCAGAGCAGCTCGCGGAGGTCGTCCACCGCGTCCAGTCCGCGCGGCTCGGCGGCCCGTTCGAAGGCGGCGTGCGCTGGGTGAACGTGCAGGCGACCGCCGCGCTCGACCGCCTCATGCTCTTCGAGCGCAACCTCATCTCGCGGCCATTCGTCGAAGCGCAGCACCCGCGCTGCGTGGCGATCTCGAGCGACGAGTCGACCAGCGTGATGGTGAACGAAGAGGACCATCTGCGCCTGCAGATGCTCGCGCCGGGCCTCCAGCTGCGGCCGCTCGCTTCGCGCATGCTCGCGCTCGACCGCTCGCTCGAGCGCTCGCTCGAGTACGCGTTCCACCCCCGCTTCGGCTATCTGACGGCGTGCCCGACGAATGTGGGGACGGGCATCCGCGTGAGCGCGATGATGCACCTTCCCGCGCTGCGGCTCCTCGAGGAGCTCGACAAGGTGCAGCGCGCCGCAAAGGACATGCACCTCGCGGTGCGCGGCTTCCACGGCGAGGGCACCGACGCGCTCGGCGACTTCTTCCAGATCTCGAACCAGACCACGCTCGGCCGCACGGAGGAGGATCTCGTCGAGGAGTTCGCGGAGACCATCGTCCCGCGGTTCGTCGAGTACGAGCGCGCGGCGCGCCGCGCGCTCCTCGAGCGCGACAGGCTCGCGGTCGACGACAGGGCGCACCGCTCGCTCGGAATTCTGCGCAGCGCGCGGCTCCTCTCGCTCGACGAGTGCATCAAGCACCTCTCGCGCGTGCGCCTCGGCGTCGCGCTCGGCCGGGTCGAGCACATCGACCTTTCTCTCGTCGATCGGCTGCTCCTCGAGTCGCAACCCGCGCACCTCGCGCACGCCACGGGCCTCTCGATCGGGATCGGCGGCCTCGGCTCCGCGGCCGCCGACGACCGCGCGGCGCGCGCAACCGCCCTGCGCGGCGCCCTCGCGCACTGAGCACGCGTCGGAACCGCCCGCTGCTCGCGCGATTCGGCCCGATCGGGTCCCTCACGGAGGCGGAAATCACGAGTGCCCGTCAGACGGAGTCCGAACGAAGTTCGGACGCAGTCTGCGGAGCGGGTGGTGTCAGCCGTCGACTCCGACGATTGGCGTTCCGCAGACTTCGTCTGCGGGCACTCATGGTTTGCCGACTCCGACAAGCGTGATCCCCTCCAGCGAAGGCCGAAATCATGAGTGCCCGTCAGACGGAGTCCGAACGAAGTTCGGACGCAGTCTGCGGAACGGGTGGCGTGGGAGTCGACTCCGACGATTGCCGTTCCGTGGACTTCGTCCACGGGCACCCATGGCTTGCCGACTCCGACGACCGTGACTCACGCCAGCGGAGTCCGAAATCATGAGTGCCCGTCAGACGGAGTCCGGGCGAAGCCCGGACGCAGTCTGCGGAACGGATGATGTCGGAGTCGACTCCGACGATTGCCGTTCCGTGGACTTCGTCCACGGGCACCCTTGGTTTGAGCGGTCGCGGCTGCGGCCGCTCCCTTTGGTGCTACCGAACGCACGGGTGCCCTTGGACGAAGTCCAAGGAACGGATGGTGTCAGCCGTCGACTCCGACGGTCTGAACCGTCCGACACGACACGCACGGGTGCCCTTGGACGAAGTCCAAGGAACGGATGACGCCAGCCGTCGACTCCGACGATCGTCGTTCCGTGGACTTCGTCCACGGGCACCCATGATTTGAGCGGTCGCGGCTGCGGCCGCTCCCTTTGGTGCTACCGAACGCACGGGTGCCCTTGGACGAAGTCCAAGGAACGGATGACGCCAGCCGTCGACTCAGACGCCTGCGCGACGCACCCGCGGCTCACCGCCGCCTGCGGGTCGACGCGAGCGGCGCGAGGGCGAGCAACGCCACGGCTCCCGCAGCAGGTGCGGGGATGGGTGTCCCCCACGCGAAGCTCTTGGTGTAGGAGGTCGTGTTGCCGCCAGGCCAGGGGTCGCCGACGAGCACGCCGATACTGACGATCTCCCGATCCGACGTCACGCCATAGAAGACAGGGTCGAGCACGTAGTCGATGGTCCAGTCGGGGAGGAAGATGGCCTCGCTCCCTCCTCCCGCGAAGATGACCGAAAACCCGATACCCCCGACATTGCCGATCTCGAGCGAGAACGCCTTCGTCGGCTGATCGAAGGACACCGTGAAGTTGTCGGGAACCCGCTTCAATACCACGGTCGACGGCGCGACTCCCCAGACCTCGTCGAGCGTGGCGAGGGTCTCGTAGTCGCCGATCTGGCTGCCTGCCGTGACACCGACGAACCCACCCCAGAGTTGAATCCCGAGGGGTGCCCACGGCTGCTGGGATGGAGGCGACGGCAGTGGCCCCAGCGGCGCCGTCGACGTGTCGACCGTGGTCACCGTGCCGGCGGCCGCGTGCCACGACGCCGCGTCGTAATGCCCGACAAGCGCCGCGGAGGCGTGGGAACCGAGGAGCGCCGCGGCACAGACGGCCGCGAGGCCGCTTCGGGCATGCGCGGAGGACTCACCCCGCGCGGTGATGCGAGGGGCGGTCGAAGGGCGCGAAGAGCGTGAAAGGTTCGCAATCATGGGATCTCCTTTGCCCGAGAGGGGCATGAACAAGACCCGAGCAAGACTCGAGCAAGACTCCCGCGAGCGGACGGCGTTGCGGAGGGCAACGAGCCGCACGACGCGCGTGCAGGGGTCACAATGCGAAATGTGCGGAACAAGCCATGAACGAATCGCGTGGCGCGCGAAAGAAATGAGTGCGGCACACGCGCCGCGGTCCCAAGGATACCGCCTGAAGAGCCTCATGCAACGGCGAATCCGTGAAACTCGCACCTTCGTCGCGAAAAAGACCGACTCGCCTCGGCCGCGATGTCCGCGCGACTGCTGCGAGCGGCAGCCGCCCCTTGGTGCTGGCGTTTGCTCGCCTGCCCTTGGTTGTCATGGCACCAGAGGAAGCCGCCGCAGCGGCGACCGCTCAAACCACGGATGCCCGTGGACGAAGTCCAAGGAACGGGCGTCGCGCATGCGTCGGAGTCGACGCCTGCGCGACGCCCCCGCGGCTCACCGCCGCCTGCGGGTCGACGCGAGCGGCGCGAGGGCGAGCAACGCCACGGCGCCCGCAGCAGGCGCGGGAATGATCGTCTCGAAGGAGATGCCGCGGCCGTAACCAAATCCGAAGCTTGACGTGTGGATGCTGATCCGATCGAAACTGGCGGTGCTCGTCAGGCCGAAGAACTCGGGCTGGTAGGTCGGGTCGGGGGTCGGGATGAAAAAGCCCTGGCCGACCAGTTGACTTCCGAGCCTCAGATAGAAGTAATATCCAGCAAACAGCCGAAAGTCGAGCGCCACGGACCGGATCGGCGCGGCAAACTGAACCGTGTTCGACATCTGCGAAGACCCCGCATAAAAAGCCACGGTCCCCGTGGGCACACCCCAGAAATCGGCCTGCACCGCGTCGAGCGCAACGCCGTCCATCGTGAGGTTCGTCACCCCCATCGGCGCGAAGTGGCCGCCGAAGCCGAAGGAAGTCTGCGGAATGTCGGGAATGCCGATGGTTGTCACGGCGCCCGTGACAGCCTCCCACTCCGCGCGGTCGCTGTACTGCACGATCTCCGCGGAGACCGCCTGCGCCGATGCGAGCGCGCCGATGGCGACCGCCGCGCCGCTCGGCTGCCAGACACGTAGACCCAGAAGTCCCATCACGAGCCTCCCTTCGCAACCGTCCACACCACCCCGTCAAAGATCCTCACGATCGGCGCAGGGGCCGTCTCACGCCATGCACGGTAACCCGCGAAGTCGGAGAGTCCAACGAACTGTGCCGCGAAATCCACGGATTCCAGCGCAAGCTGCACTGCGGCCTCTGGAACCTCCGCCGCGGAAGAGGCGCACGACGGCCACGAACAGCCTCCACCCCAGTTGGCGAGCAACAGCGTCAGGTCAGAGCCCCCGACCTCTCCGTCGAGATTGAGATCCGCCCTCGCCGCCGCAGACGCGCAACCCGCTGCACTGCACCAATGGCCGAGAAGGATGGTGAGATCCGAAGGCCCCACGTTTCCGTCGCGGTTCAGGTCACCGACACACCCGACGGGCACCGCGCGGAGGAGGACCGCGCGGCGCGTGACCTCGGGGGATGCGCCCGGAATGGGCTTGACGACCTCGGCCTCTCCAACGCAGTCGCCGAATCGGTTGACGCCCTGCAGGTTCCGCACCCGAATCGTCTCGGTCCCGGACTTCAGGGGCGAGACCATGTCGTTCACACGCCTGTACTGCCAATCACCCGTCGTCCAGCCGGTGGCTGCGTCGGGGCGGAACCAGAGCGCGCCTGCATTCCCTACACCCGACTGAACGGCCCCTCCAACCGCGAGCCGACCCGCGATCAGGGGACTCGCCAACTGCGCGACATCGTTTGCCCAGTATCCCTTGAAACCGTCGGCCCCTTGGTCGGTCCCGTCTATGTCCATGAGGAACGATCCGACATTCGCGGCGCCGGGAGCCCAGCCAGCCGCCTGTTCCGCGCAGAAACCTCCCTCCAGCACCCTGTCGAAGATTGTCCCGACAGCCGACCCATCGTCGAGGACCGCCTCGATTCGACCCGCTGCAAATGAGTTCCCGCCAGACAGATCGAGATTGCGGTCGAAAGACTGGAGCGCCGACGGAGCCGCGGCGAAAGTCCAACCCCACGCGCGGGAGTCGGCATCGCCGCCGCAACCAAGGACCAAGCCGCACGATGTCTGAAAGCCGGCCATCCAGTTGCGCTCCTTGGAAATCGCACGCATGCCTCCGCGTGGGTGGTCGAACTGGCTGTCCCAGCGGTACGCCGCTGCCGAGTGGAGGTCGACCCGCACTGCACTCGCTGCGTACCGCGGGTTGCCGAGACCAAAGCCGCAGGACCCCGCCAGTCCGAAGTGCCCTGCCGCCCAGGTCTCGCCGCCGGCCGACGAAGAGACCGACTCGAGTCGGCCGAAGCCGCCCTGGCCGTAGACGGGGAACTCGGGGGCCGAGGGCGGAGCGATGACCGCCAGGGTCGGCGATACACCTGCCTCGAGCCGCCAAACAGCGGCGCGCTCGGCAGTGAAGTAGACTCTCTCTGGCTTCTCCCCGCCCACAGAGCCCACGATCAATCCCTCCTCGTTCACATCGAACGCAGCCGAGAAGCCCCCATGGATGGGATCCGGGTTCGGGAGCTCGAGCAGCGTCCCCGCCGGAAGCCCGAACTGTCCCGTGATGCTGTACACGAATGCCACGCGCCGAAGCGATGGATTGGACGGGTCGCACCCGTTGCCGTCCAGAAATCGAGCGCGCTGACCGACGACCAAACCACAGTCCGTGATCGCGTAGGCGATGTTGAACTCATCCCCGCAGGGAACATCTTCCCCGAGAATGACGGCCTCGAAGTGGTGGATGCCCGCCAGCGGTGCGCCCTGCTGGGCGGCTGCACCCGTCGACATCCCAGCGAGCGCGAGCAACGCGACATGGGTGCACAGTGGACCCGCGAAGGAACTGCCCCGAGGGAAGCCCCGAGGGAAGCCCCGCGGATCCCGCGGGGCACCCATCACGCTGTCAGGCGGTCCTTGGTCCTTGGTCCTTGGTCCTTGGTCCTTGGTCCTCACTCCGATTCCCGTCTGTGTCATTGCCATCCGTTCCTGCCTTTCCCGGCCGCAGCCGCACCTCGAAGATACGCAGCCTTTGGGCCGCGACAAGCGCGCGCGGGTGCTTCGACGGGAGTTTTTGAGATTGTCAGCACCGCCCTCCCCCGATTGGGGTACTTCGGCATGCCGAGACCTCGAGCATGCTTGCGCCTTTCGCCAACACGGTCGTGTTGCATGAAGCGAAATCCGCTGTGCGCCGCAGGTACGCGATGAACAATACTGTGGGCCGAGGGCGCGAGGCCTGAGCGGCGGCCGCGTGCGGTCGCCGTCCTTGGTGCTGGCCAGCCGTGATCCGTGCCAAGGGAGGCGCCGCAGCGCCCCCGCTTAAACCACGGGTGCCCTTGGACGAAGTCCAAGGAACGGATGACGCCAGCCGTCGACTCAGACGCCTGCGCGAGTCGGCCGGATCAGGTCTCTCACGGAGGCACGGAGGCACAGAGGAAGAGAGGCCAGGCCTTCCACCTGGCTCACGCGATGCGCGTCCGAACCGAAGGAACGATGTTCCTCTCCGTGCCTCCGTGCCTCCGTGAGAAGCCTCCTCATCGAAAGCAGCACGCCAACGGAGGCGGAAATCATGAGTGCCCGTCAGACGAAGCCCGGGCGAAGCCCGGACGCAGTCTGCGGAACGGGTGGCGTGGGAGTCGACTCCCACAATCGGCGTTCCGCAGACTTCGTCTGCGGGCACTCATGGCTTGTCGACTCCGGTGGGGGTGATCCCGTCCAGAGGAAGCCGCCGCAGCGGCGACCGCTCAAACACGCCTACATCATCCGCAGGAAGTTCTCGAGGAGCTTCGGCCCCTCGGTCGTGAGGAAGCTCTCGGGGTGGAACTGCACGCCCTCGAGGGGCGAGCGACCCGCGGGCGCGCGCCAGCGCAGGCCCATGACCTCGCCGCGCGCGGTCCAAGCGGTGCGCTCGAACTCAGGGTGGATCGTTGCGGGGTCGACCACGAGCGAGTGGTACCGCGTGGCCACGAACGGATTCGACATCCCCTCGAAGAGTCCGCGGCCGTCGTGGAAGACCTCCGATGTCTTCCCGTGCACGGGCTCGTCGTTGCGCCGCACGAGCATCCCGTGGCAGTCGCCGATCGTCTGATGCCCGAGGCACACGCCGAGGATCGGGATCCGCCCCTTGAAGCGCTCGATGAGCGCAGCGCTCACCCCCGCCTCGCGCGGCGTGCACGGCCCTGGCGAGATCACGAGCCGCGTCGGCTGCATCGCCTCCGCCTCCTCGGGCGTGATGCGGTCGTTGCGCACCACCTCGATGTGCAGGAAGCGGTCGATCTCCCCGAACCGCTGCACGAGGTTGTAGGTGAAGGAGTCGTAGTTGTCGATGAGGAGGATCACGGGCGCGGATGGTACGCGGCCACGAACCGTGTATCTTCCCGCGCGAGGAGACAACCATGCACACCGCCCCGAACGCGACCCCCGACCTCTCCACCCTCCGTCTCGAGGAGATCCTGCGCGATTCGCGCCCGGGCGGCACGCTGCGCCTCTCGATCCCAGGCACCGAGTATGTGCTCGACCTCGCCGCGGGCGGCGCGACTTCCGTGCCCCTCGGGAAGCGCGTCTCGGGCGTCGTGTCGGGCCGCGCGCTGAAGCTGCACCGCACGCACGCGGGCGGCGAGTTCATCGAACCCGTCGAGGGCCACCCGCGCATCGTGCAGGGCCGCGTCCGCGACACGGACCCAGCGGGGAACCGCATCCTGCTCCAGGCGGTCGTCCCGATGTGGATCACCCTCGCGACGGACCAGCGCGCGCAGGAGTTCCATGCGGGCGACATGGTGAACTTCTACATGGAGAGCGGCGTGGTCTTCACGCCGCACGCGTGACGGGAGGCGGCCTTGGGGAGGTCGGCGTCGTCGGGGTCGGCATCGTCGGCCTCGGCTTCATGGGCCGCACGCATCTCGGCGCCTATGCGTCGAACGCGGCGTGCTCTGTGCGCGCCGCGTTCGACCCGAGTCGTCGCGCAGCCGCCGCGGGGAACCTCATCACCGCGGGCGGCGGGGTCGACGCCCTGATTGCGCAGCTTCCGCTCTCTGCGAGCCTCGACGAACTCCTCGCGCGCGACGACATCGACCTCGTCTCGATCTGCACGCCGACAGACACGCATGTCGAGCTCGTGCGCGCCGCGATCCGCGCGCGCAAGCATGTCCTCGTCGAGAAGCCGACGGCGCTCGACGCGGCCGCGATCGACGCGCTCGGCCAGGAGGCCGATGCTGCGGGCGTCCTCGTCATGCCCGCCCATTGCATGCGCTTCTGGCCTGCGTGGGCATGGATGGCCGACGCGGTCCGCGCGGGGAGCCTCGGCCGCGCGTGTAGCGCCTCGTTCCGCAGGCTCGGTGCGCGGCCCGCGTGGAGCCAGGACTTCTACCTCGACCCCGCGCGCTCGGGCGGCGCGATCGTCGACCTCCACATCCACGACGCAGACTTCGTGCGCTTCGCCTTCGGTGAACCCGACACGGTCGACGCACACGGTACGCGCATGCATGTCTCCGCCCGCTACGGCTTCCGCGATGGGCCGCACGCAGGCCTTGTGGTCGAGGCGGAGGGCGGCTGGATGGACGACCCGAACTTCGCCTTCACGATGGTCGCGTCGATCGAGTGCGAGCGCGGCGTGATCGACTTCCGCCTCGGGCGCAAGCCAGAGCTCGTCGTGCTCGTCGACGGCGACGCGCAGGAGATCGTCGCGGGGCGCGACTACCCGCTCGGGACAGGCTACGACGACGAGATCGCTGCGCTGCTCACGGCGATCCGCGACGGGCACCGGCGCGCACCCGTCACCCTCGCGGATGCGGCGCGCACGCAGCGGCTTCTCGACCGCGAGACCGCGGCGCTCGGCGCGTGAACTTGAACCGCTACCCGCGCCCCTCCGCGAGGGCGTCGGCGGCGCGGGCAAAGTCGAAGTCCTTCTCCGTGATCCCGCCAGCGTCGTGCGTCGAGAGCGACAGCGTGACGCGGCTGTAGCGGATCAGGATGTCGGGGTGGTGCGCGACCTTCTCGGCGTGCTCCGCCACGGCCGCGACGAACGCCATGGAGGCGACGAAGTCCTTGAAGCGGTAGGTGCGCTGGATCTCCTCGCCCGGCTGCGACCATTCGGCCAGCCCCTCGAGGCGCGAGGCGATCTCGTCATCGCTGAGCTTGGTGAGCGACATGCGCGGCAGTGTACGGCCTGGCGACCTGTCGTACGCTTGCGGAAATGACGGCGCACCCGCCACGCGTCACGAGGCTCGCCCCGACCCCGTCGGGGGCGCTCCATGTGGGCAACGCCCGCACTTTTCTCGCCACCTGGGCCTTGGCGCGGCACCAGGATTGGCGCGTCGAGCTCCGCCTCGAGGACCTCGACCTCGGGCGCGTGAAGGAGGGCGCGCACGAGGCGTGCGTGGCGGACCTGCGATGGCTCGGGCTCGACTGGGACGGCGAGCCGCTCGTTCAGTCGGCGGACCTCGCGCCGTACCACGCGGCGCTCTCGGCGCTTGCGGCGCGCGGCCTCGTCTATCGCTGCGACCGCTCGCGCACGGAGATCCGCAACGCAGCGAGCGCACCGCACGCCGACGATGGCGAGACGCGCTACCCGCCCGAGTTGCGCCCCGAGCAGCCATGGGCGCGCACGGTCGAGTGCTGGGAGGCGAATCACCGCCTGCGGGTCGATCCGTGCGCCGAGACGGTCGAGGATGAACTGCTCGGAACGCGCGTCTTCGACCCTGGGATGGAGGCGGGCGACCTCGTCGTCTGGACGAAGCTCGGCGTACCCGCATACCAGCTTGCCGTCGTGATCGACGATGCGCGTCAGGGCGTGACGGACGTGGTGCGCGGCGACGACCTCCTCGCGAGCGCGGCGCGACAGCAGCTCATCGCGCGGCATCTCGGCGTCCCGCACGCGCGGTGGTGGCACCTGCCGCTTGTCCATGGCGACGACGGCAAGCGACTGGCCAAGCGCAGCGGCGCACATAGCCTCGCGGCGCTGCGCGCCGAGGGCGTGGCGCCAGAGCGCGTGACGGGCTGGTGCGCATGGAGCCTCGGGTTCGTCGCCAAGCCGCGGCCTCTCCGCGCGGGGGAGTTCCTCGCGCTTTCCTCGCCCGCTCGGCTTCGCGAGGCGGCGATGCGCGCCGAACGCGCGCCGACCGTGTTCGACGCGCGCGACCTCGCGTGGCTTCGATCGGTAGGATGACGCCATGCACGCACTCGCGGTCCTCTCCCTCGCGGCGCTGCCCGTGGCCGTGCTCGTCGCGGGCTGCGGGCGCGTGGATGCGCCCACCTCGCTCGAGGTCACCGTGGCTGGGAAGCGGTTCATGTGCCGCGTGGCGCTCGACGACGCGTCGCGGGAGCGCGGACTCGGCGGCGCGACCGCGATCGGCCCCGACGAAGGGATGCTCTTCGCGTTCCCATCGCCAGAGGAGCGCACGTTCTGGATGCGCGACTGCCTGATCGACCTCGACATCGCCTTCATCGATGCGAAGGGCTTCGTCACCGCCGTACACACGATGCCCAAGGAGCCGCTGCGCGCCGAGGGCGAGAGCGAGAGCGCCTACCTCGCGAGGCTCAGGCGCTACCCCTCCGGCGCGCCCGCGCAGTTCGCGCTCGAGGTGGCCCCGGGCACCTTCGGTGCGCTCGGGATCCGGAGAGGCAGCCGCATTGAATTCGACGCCGCGGCCCTCAAGCCCCACATCCGATGAGTCGATAGCCGAGCGCAGGGCGGGGGCCCATTCCCCGCGCCGTGGTTTTCGGACGAGGTCGAGCGATCGATCGCAATGGGCAGAGGGCTCCATGGACCAGGCACGCACGACCACCCGTCTCGCGATCGTGAGCACAGAGTCGACGCGCACCCTCGCAGAGGACTGGCGCAACCGCATCGTGCGCGAGATGCCCGGCGTGACCGCGGTCCACCTGAGCAGCGAGGTGCTGCGCACCCCCGCCGGAACCGCCATGCACCTCGATGTCGAGGCGATCGTGATCTTCGCGGGCGAGGAGCGCGCAGCCGCGGAAGCAGCGCTCAAGGCCACCCTCGAGGCCGTCGAGCCGCCGGAGAGCGAGCATGCCCTGCCCCACGCGGTACGCATCGTCGCCGTCAGCGACCTTCTCTGCACGGACGCCATCCATCCGGGCTACGACGCGCTGCAGGCGGACGCCGCGGATTCGGCGCTGGTGCCCTTCCTGCGAGGGATCCTCGCCTGCGCGCCCATCCTGCGCGATGCGCGGCGCGAGCTCGCGCTCCTGAACCGCTTCGTCGGATCGATGCGCAACGAGCTCGAGGAGCGCAACGAGGAGCTCCAGCTCGCGGCGCTCGTCCAGCGAGACTTCCTGCCGCTTCCCGTGCCCGAGCTGCACGGCGTCCGCGTGGCCACCTTCTACCGCCCGCTCGCGCAGGTGTCGGGCGATGTCTATCATGTCGAGCAACTTGACGACGATAGACTCTCGATCTTCATTGCAGATGCTGTTGGACATGGAATTCCTGCAGCCCTGCTCGGGATGGCCGTCTGCCGCTCGCTCGAGACGACAGAGCGCGTCCATGGCCAGTTGCGCCTCCTCGGCCCCGGCGAGACGCTCGCCCGCGCCAATGTCCGCCTCGCCGAGCACCAGCGGGCCACCACGCGCTTCGCCACGGCGATCGCCGCGGTGCTCGACTGCCGCCAGCGCACGATCAAGCTCGCCGCCGCGGGCCATCCCCCCGCGATCCTGCTCCGTCGGGGCGAAGCGCCGCGACACATCGAGTGCGACGGCGGACTTCTCGGGATCTTCCCGGACGAGGTCTACGGCGAGATCGATCTCGCGCTCGATCCGCACGACAAGCTCCTCTTCTACTCGGACGGCTTCGAGCAGGCGTTCACAGACGATGGTTCTCCGAGCCACTTCCGCGAGTTCGCGGCGCTCGCGGAGATCGACGACCCCGACACCGTGGTCCAGGAGATCGCGGCGCGGATCGACGCCCAGTCCGGCTCGCTGCACCAGGCCGACGACCTCACGCTCCTCTGCATCTCGGTCGGCCAGGCGGCAACCGTGCGGCTCGCGGCGTAGGCGGCGCGCGGACTGCGCGCCCCTCAGCGACGCGGCGCTGTCGCGTGCCATCGCTCCATCTGCCGCGCGACGAGCTTCGCGAGGTGGTCCATCTCGACATGCAGGGTGTCGTGAATCGCGCGCGAACCGAGCGTCGTGCGCGCGAGCGTCTCAGGAATGAGGCAGACATCGACCACGGTGCGCCCCGTGGGCTCGTCCTCCACCCGCGCGATCGTCAACGAAACGCCGTCGAGCGCGATGGACCCCTTGTCGACCGCGAGCCTGCCGAGGCCCTCGGGAAGCGCGACCCGCAACCGCCACTCCCCATGCGTGGAGAGACCGACGACCTCGGCGAGACCGTCCACATGCCCAAGCACCAGATGCCCGCCGAGAAAGGTCGATGCGGTCGCGGCGTGCTCAAGGTTCACCGCGGCACCTTCCTGTAGCCTTCCGATCGCCGTGACGGCCAAGGTCTGCGGAATCGCGTCGAAGCGGGCGACCGTCTCCGACCCGACCTCGACCGACACCACCGTGAGGCAGCACCCGTTGACCGCGATCGACGCACCCGGCTCTGGGAGATGCCCCCAGCCGCCGAAACCGATGCGGATCCGACGGCCCGCAGGCGCATCCTCCACGCTTCGCACCGCTCCGAGCGCTTGCACCAGTCCTGTGAACATGCGGGGAGGGTACAGGCTCCCCGCCGGCCGCTCTCGGCAGCCCAGCGCCGCCGGCGGCGCCCTCTCCACGGCCGCGCGGCTTGACGCTTGCGCCCCTTGGGGGCGATACTCCGCGTCTCGGCCGAGGGCCGACGGAGCACCCACACGATGTCCAACCAGCCTGTCCCTGCGCCGCGCCAGCGGCTCCAGTCCGTCCGCCCCGCAGCCTGCCCCGCCGGCCGCCTCGGAGCGTCGCCCGTGCCGCTGGCCGCACTCGTGACCGCGCTTGCAGCCTTCTCGACGCCCGCCCTCGCCATGCAGGCGGCTGATCTGCCCGCGCAGAACGCAGCGCGCGTGGCCGAGGCGTACCTCGTCGGACCCGCGCAGGCGGCCGAGCTCGGATGCTCGATCAACTGGCAGGCGCTCATTCCGAATCCATCGGGCCATTCGCTCGCCCTCGTCGACTGCTCGCCCTTCGGCGTCCTCGGCGTGAACACCCGCAACGAGATGACCTTCGTGCGCGCGGACACGGGCGACCGCGCGTGGACAGCTTCCGCCGCGGAGCGGATCGACCGCATCCTCTCGGCCGAGATCGTCACCGTGGCGACGGCGGATGGCGGCGAACGCCGCATCGCCGTCACCACGGACACCGGCTTCTACACGCTCGACAGCAAGGACGGCTCGTCGATCCTGCGCAAGAGCTTCCGCAATGTGCCGAGCACGCGCCCGATCGTGGTGGGCCAGACGCTCGTGTTCGGGACGCGCAGCGGCCAGACCGCCTGGTTCGACTGCGGTAGCGGCTTCGATGTGCGCGGCTACACGGTCGACGGCCCCGTCGGGCGCAGCCCCGTTATGGCGCAGCCTGCGGAGAACGATGGCGTCATCGTGGCGGCGTCGAGCCAGGGCACGGTCGTGGCGCTCGACGCTGAGAGCGGCGCGTCGCTCTGGCGCAAGGAGCTTCTCGGCGGCGTGACGGCCAAGCCCGGAATCGCAAACGGCATCGCCTTCGTGGCGAGCGAGGACCAGTATCTCTACGCCTTCGACCTTGGCTCGGGCACGACGCTCTGGAAGTACTTCACGCAGACCCCGCTGAGCACCTCGCCGTTTGCGGCCGGCGGGCTTGTCCTGCAGGACATCCCCGGCGAGGGCCTCGTCGCCTTCACCCAGAACCCCGACGGCCAGCTCGGGGGAGAGGTGCGCTGGAAGAAGACGGGGCTCGCGGGCCGCCCCATCGGCACGAGCCAGGTCGGCGGCGGAGAGTCGGTGCTGCTCTGGTGCGCGAAGAGCCGCCAGGTCACCGTGGTCGACCTTCGGAACGGCGACGTCGTCCGCACCGTGGACCTTCCGAAGGTCGAGCACCTCGAGGCGAACACGCTCGAGGACGGCGGTCTCGTCGCGTGGTCGTCGGATGGCCGCATCCTGCGGCTTTCGCCGCTTTCCAACGGCTCCTCCGGTCGCTGACGCCCCCCGCGGGAACTCGCACATGCATGGACTCGTCACGATTCGACGCGCGCTGATCTCGGTCAGCGACAAGCGCGATCTCATCCCGTTCGCGAAGACGCTGTCGTCGCTCGGCGTCGAGATCGTCTCGACAGGCGGCACGGCGGCGGCGCTTGCGGCGGCAGGCATCCCCGTCGTTCCGATCGAGCGGCTCACGGGCTTCCCCGAGATGATGGACGGCCGCGTGAAGACGCTGCATCCGCGCGTCCACGGCGGCCTGCTCGGGCGACGCGATGTCGCGGAGCATGTGGAGGCGATGGAGGAGCACGGGATCCCGCCGATCGACCTCGTGTGCGTCAACCTCTACCCATTCGAGATGACGGTGCGGCGCGAGGGCGTGCAGGAGCACGAGGCGATCGAGCAGATCGACATCGGCGGGCCATCGATGCTGCGCTCCGCCGCGAAGAACCACGAGTTCGTCGCGGTGGTGACCGATCCATCGCAGTACGACCGCGTCGCGAGCGAGCTCGCCGCGAACGACGGCGCGACGACCCTCGAGCTGAGGCGCACGCTCGCGGCGGCGACCTTCGCGCGCACCGCCGCCTATGACACGGCGATCGCCGCATGGATGAGCCAGCGCGCGGGAAACCGCTTCCCTCCCGTCTTCGAGCTGCGCGGCGTGAACGAGGGCGAGCTCCGCTACGGCGAGAATCCCCATCAGGCAGCCGCGATCTACCGCGATCCGACATTCCGCGGCCCGAGCGTCGTCTCCGCGGAGCTCCTGCACGGCAAGCCGCTCTCCTACAACAACCTGCTCGACGCGGCGGCTGCGCTTGAACTAGCGCAGGACCTCCGCGAGGTCGCGCCGGACGCTGCAGGCGCCGTCGTGGTGAAGCACACGAATCCCTGCGGCGCAGCGATCGCAGAGTCCGCGCGCGAGGCGTTCGCGCAGGCATATGCGGGCGATCCGCTCGCCGCATTCGGCGGCATCGTGGCGCTGAACGCGCCCGTCGACCGCGCGTGCGCGGAGGAGATCGTGGCGGGCGAGAAGTTCCTCGAGGTCGTGGTCGCCCCGAGCTACGACGCGGACGCGCTCGAACTCCTGCGCGCACGCTGGAAGAACGCGCGGCTTCTCGCGGTCGGGCCCGTGAGCGCGGTGCCGAAGTCGGTCGTCGTGCGCTCGATCGCGGGAGGGTTCCTCGCCCAGGAGGCCGACACGCACGCCATCGTGCCCGCGGACTTCCAGCTCGCGGCAGGGCCGACTCCGGGTGCGGAAGTCTTGCGAGACGCCGCGTTCCTGACCGCGGTCGTGAAGCACCTCAAGTCGAATGCAGTCTGCATCGGCCGCCGTGGACAGCTGCTCGGCGCGGGCGCAGGGCAGATGGACCGCGTGGCGAGTTGTCGCAACGCCGTCGAGAAGGCGGGCGCGCGGGTTCGCGAGGGTTCCGGCATCGCGGTCGCGGCAAGCGACGCGTTCTTCCCCTTCGACGACGGTCCGAGGCTTCTGATCGACGCGGGGGTTCGTTGCCTCGTCCATCCGGGCGGCTCCAAGCGCGACGAAGACACCTTCAAGCTCTGCGCTGAACGCGGAGTGACCTGCCTCGTCACGGGCGTGCGTCGGTTCAGGCACTAGGGTTGAGCGGTCGCCGCTGCGGCGGCGACCTTTGGCGCGTGCCGAAGCGGCCGCGATGCGGCCACCGGAAACGGTGCCTGGCACGTGCCGAGAGGTGCCTGGCACCAGACGGCACGTGTCAGGCACCACGTCTTTGTTCTCGCCGAGACGCTTGGGCGCGCTGCCACCGCATACTGAACACGGTGCCTGGCACGTGCCGGGAGGTGCCCGGCACTAGGTTCTGTCTGACGGATCCCCGGACGTCGATCCGCGCGGCATCCCGCCTGGCCGCGTCGGCTTCAACTCGCTGTATCG
>QLAH01000373.1_pt1 | contig 26378 bp, 18 predicted proteins | sample 4693081 | NCBI WGS metagenome assembly QLAH01 (sample SAMN09425401, study PRJNA476045) | Lake water metagenome, whole genome shotgun sequencing project. | reverse complement strand
CAGACCCATTGACGTACTGACGAAGGCAATCGCGTTTGACGTCGTCGGGATAGCCCCGATGGGGTTCGTATCGGTCGATGAACTGACGGCCACAGGCCACGCAAATGTGATTTTGCTTACCCTGCTTCTTCCCATTCTTACGGATATGGGTGCCACCGCATTCAGGACATTGCATCACGACACCTCCTCACTTCATACTCCAATTATGCAACGCCTCATAATGGGTGTTGCTGACTCAAGGTATGAACCGGAGATGGTAAGCCTTGCATCTTCATTCAGAAGTCCGCGAAATCATACTGCTATTCAGCAACGCCCAAATTCTCCATGAGGTGGTACCCATCTAAGATCTCCCATCGCTCACTGGGGTGCCCAATCTGGGCAAATAGGTTCCAGATGCCGTCATGACCATCCCCAAGACAAACCAAGGGATGCGCCAAGGGCTGCTGATTGACCCAGTGGACTAAGGTGTCGTTGTCTTGAAAGAAGGCACTCACCCCCCACTGATGCAGGTTGACCCCCTTGTAATTGCGCCACTGACAGGGCTGCCCCGCAGGCGTCCGCAGGCGCACGTTACCGCCATCTAGGCTCATTTCCTTGACCCCACCGTCCACCGTAGGGGGCTCTAGGGCTTGACGATGCACCAGGCGTTGCTGGGTACTCCCTGACACCCGCACCCCGGTCAGCACCGCGATATCATCGGCGGCTCGGGCATAGGCTTCGTTGGCACTCAACAGCAGGCAACACGGTTCGAGATACGGACTCCACTGCGTCCGAGCCTTGACAGCGAGGTGCTGACTCTGACCCTGAGTCAGGCTTAACTGGCCGACGATGCTTTGGATGTGCCGTTTTCGGCCTTGGCTCGGGCCGCTGCTTGTGCAGATAAAAAAATTCCGATCTCTGGCCCTACATAGGTCAGGAGGTGGTCACGAACGGCGACTTCAATCCCAGCCAGGGTCTTCACTTGGTCGGAATCCGTCTCGTCGTAGAGCAACTCCGCTAAGGCCAGGGCATGAGCTTTGATTTGGGCTGCTTTGGCGGCATCCATTGCTTTAGCGATTCTTAGCGCAACTGCTCAGAGACTACAGCGTTTGCCCTTGATCTGCACCAAGCATTTCTACTCATTGCATAACTGGGATGCACCCAAATAATACAGTTTGATGGAAGCAGTAATTCTGTCTCACTGTATTATTTTTTGAGACGCCGATTCCCTACGTAGTCTATCAATCGAGGTGCCCAAGACTGTTCACTGCCGATTAAACGCTGCCCCCCATGGGCAAAGTTTTTAGGGTAGGTTGATGCAGCGTAACCTATGCCAGATAAGGCTTTGATGGATGACAACGGGGGCTAAGGCTCCTACACACTACTCTGGCCCACTGCTGCTGGAAAGTATTGTGGCTGTCTGTTGCGGATGAGCTTTTTTCCTTGGGCGAGGTATGCGACATTAAGTGGCTTCAGTCTTTGAACCGCTGGTTTAAAACGAGGTGTCTATGGCCGAGCTAAACGGTGCCGCCGCTGTCAATGTTCCCAGATCAAACGTTCCCACCCCAGAGGAAAATGCTTGGGCAAGGAACAAACGTCGCCACATTGTTCTCACGTCGCATCCCAGTCGTTCGGGGCAGCAGGGCAAGCCTATTCACTGGGGCAAGGCCGATCCGCTCCAGCGTGGCCCGATTGTGGCGACCGTCAGCGACCCCAGCCAGCGCAATGTGATTGGCACCCATTCCGGATCCTATGCGGTGTATCGGGCTTTGGCGGTGGCCAGTGGGGTGCTCCAGCCCGACCATCGGCCCGACCTGACGAATACCGCCCCAGCAGTGACCATTGGCCCCCATCCCAGTTGGGCCGACCCCAGCAAAATTGTCTCCCTCGATCCCTTTGGGGCCATGGTGGGGGAGGTGTATCAGCCGTTGTTAGAGCAGGGCATCGACATTCGGCCCAGCATTGCCATTACCCGCGCCCACATTCAAATGCCGGAACTCAACGAGGCGGTGCGCCAGGGGCGGCTGGTGGAGGATGGCCAGATTATGAAACCGGGGGGCGACCTGGTGGTGACCAAGGCCGCCGTGGAACCCGTATGGTATTTGCCCGGAGTGGCCCAGCGCCTGGGGGTGCGTGAGGAAGACCTGCGCTATGCCCTGTTTGAGCAAACCGGGGGCATGTTCCCGGAACTGGTGACGCGCCCGGATTTGAAGGTGTTTTTGCCCCCCATTGGCGGCATTACCCTGTACTTTTTGGGCGATATCGCGGCCATTACCGACCCCAGCCGACCGCTGACCGTGCGCGTCCACGACGAATGCAACGGCTCCGATGTGTTTGGCTCCGACATTTGCACCTGCCGCCCCTATCTAGTTCACGGCATTGAGGAATGCGTGCAAACTGCCCAGCAAGGCGGCGCAGGGTTGATCGTCTACTTCCGCAAAGAGGGCCGCGCCCTGGGAGAGGTGACCAAATTCCTGGTCTACAACGCCCGCAAGCGCCAAGAAGGCGGCGACCGTGCCGATGCCTACTTTGCCCGCACCGAATGCGTGGCCGGGGTGCAGGATATGCGCTTCCAAGAGCTGATGCCCGACGTGCTGCACTGGCTGGGCATCACCCGCATTGATCGCTTTATTTCCATGAGCGACATGAAGTACAACGCCGTGGTGCGTTCCGGCATTGAAATTGTTACCCGCGTACCGATTCCGCCAGAACTGGTTCCCCCCGATGCCCAGGTGGAAATTGAGGCCAAAAAGGCGGCGGGCTACTATACGGATACCGGAGTGCTCACCGAAGCAGGCCTCGCCCAGGTGAAGGGGCGGGGGCTGGCAGAATAGTCGGAAACAGAACGACCAACAGGCACCCATCCAGTGTCCAGAGGTGACGGTAAACCTACGCTATCTCCTGCTGTAGCCGAACCCGTCCTTCAGCAAGTGCCCTACAGCCCAATCCTCTTCAGAGGATTTCGGCTTTGAGCCAAGGACTTTGAGTCCTCGGCTCCCCGACCACAACCACCAGGGAGTGAACTCCCTGGCTGATCGCAAAAGTCTGCGGTCGCAGACTGAAGACAGATTTCAGCCCAATCGTGACTGTGAATTAAGGACGGTATTGATGCAAACCGCCACCGAAAACACCGCCCCTATAACCAAGACCGATCTCACCCAACCCGCCGAGGTCGTCGCCTATCTGCAAAGCCCCCAGGCGATTCGGAAGCGCTGCCGGATGCTCTATGCCCTAGCTGAGGCGGATCAGCTACGCCACCTACGGCTGCACCCAGAAGCCCTACCCACAGCGGCAGACTATGTGCGGCGGCTAATGGATCGAGCCTATCCCCAGGGCGATGTGCCCTTCCATTCCCGCTGGCGACATTTTGAGGTGGATGGGATTTCTCGGTTAGCGACCCTGGAACCGGGCTTATCCCAGCTCGATCCCCTCGAACAAGCGCGGCTAAAGGTGGATCTGGCGGTAACGAGTGTGCTGCTGGATGCCGGGGCCGGATCAACCTGGCGCTATGGGGAACCGGGCACGGGGCAAGTCTTTCAACGGTCGGAGGGGTTGGCCATTGCCAGTTTTCACAGCTTCGGGCAGGGGCTTTTTTCCAGTCAACCCGATTACCCCTGGCAGGCAGACGCCCTCGGCCTCAGCCAACTTACTCCCGAACGACTCGGTGACGCTTTTCAAGTCAGTCCCGAAAACCCGCTGTTGGGCCTAGGGGGACGGGTGTCTTTGCTGCAAACCCTGGGCCATGCCCTGCAACAACAGCCCCACCTCTTCGGTGAAAGCCATCCCCGCCCTGGAAATTTGGTGGATTATTGGCTCAGTCAGTCCCAAGATCAAACCCTCTCGGCGGTCACCGTGCTGAACACTGTCCTGCAAGGGCTAGGCTCCATCTGGCCAGGGCGCATGACGTTGGACGGCGTTAACCTAGGCGATGTGTGGCCCCATCCCCAACTGCCGGATACGGGTCTGGGTAGCCAACTCGTCCCCTTCCACAAGCTCTCCCAGTGGCTCACCTATTCGTTGCTGGAGCCGATGCAAGACCTGGGCCTCACCATCACCGACCTGGATCAACTCACGGGGCTGGCCGAGTACCGCAACGGGGGCCTTTTTGTGGATAGCGGCGTCCTCAGCCTCAAAGACCCCACGGATTTAGAGATCGCCCATCCCCCCAACTCGCCCCTAATTGTGGAATGGCGCGCCCTCACCCTCTGTCTGCTGGATGACCTGGCGGATCTCCTGCGGCAACAGCTCCACCAATCCACCGCCGAATTGCCCCTGGTGAAAATTCTGCAAGGCGGAACCTGGGCCGCAGGTCGTGCCCTTGCCGCCGAAAAACGCCCCCACGGTGGGCCACCGATCACCCTGGCTAGTGATGGTACGGTTTTTTAGGGTGGTTGGGAATTCAAAGTTCAAAATTCAAAGCAGATAGCCGCTCTGTATGTCCCGTGCAAAAAACGGAGTCAGCTAACACTTTAATTTTACAACTAAAGAATGTACAGACTCAGGAACTTTATTGCTTAATGCCAAATCTAACGGCATATTCTAATCTGAGGAACAACTACATACCAATCTTCTAAAATGTCTCCATTGACTTCATCGGTCTTCAAGTGCCTATATACATTTCTGACAGTCACTTCTTTATCGTGAAACTGAAACTCCCTCAACTTAATATTTCTTTCCGTAAGTTCTTTAGTTGCCTTGCTCGACAGCTCGCCGATTTCTATGTTGTCAGAGGTGTAAATTCCCCAGTTATTTTTAAAGCGATTTATCCTTATTTTTAATTGATTCCCTTCTTGAAGCATCTTAATTATCTCTTGATTCTCTGTAGTTGCCTTGTAACCTAAGTTGATGTCTCCTCCGTTTCTCCCAAGGTTTCCATAAGGAGATAAATCCGCATAAAAAATAAATTGAGGTGGGTCGATCTGTATATTACCAATAGGAAATGGATTGGCTCCAGATTCTTGCACAAACTGTGAGTTTTGGGAGTGAGTTAAAAGCAACTTTTCTTTGGCGCGAGTCGTAGCTACATAAAATAGTCGTCTTTCAGATTCTATCTTGTCTCTTCTGTAGTCAAAGCCATCAGCAATCAGAATCACATATTTGAACTCAAGCCCTTTTGCGCCATGACAACTGGTTACTAGTACAGCATCTGGATCAACTGATATATCAGGGCTTTCATTAAATTCATAGATCGAAGTGATAATCTCACTCACGGCAATTTTGGTAGACAAATTTTCGGAGCTATATCCCCTCTCTTTATCAATATCTTCGGCAATTTTAATTAGGGTTTTCACAGTTGGCTCAGAAGTACTGCGATTATTATTTGCAAAGAAATTCTCAAAATGAGCTTTGACAGACTCTTCCTTAGAAAGTATCAGATCAGGATTCTTTTCTAGGTCAGCGATCAAAAGTTGGGTGACTCGATTACGAATCAATTTTACATCTTCACCTTTGAGAGAATAGGTGAGAATACCTGATCTGCGATCAAGCAATGCTCGTACTTTATCTAGATATTGCCAATTTCTCGCTAAGATGGCAATATCTCCAGGCTTAATGCCGTCATGTTTGATCCATTTTTCTACCTGTCGCTTTATATATTCTGCTTGATAGTTATCATTCTCAAATTTCAGAGATTGGACATCCAACCCTCCTTGATCTATACGATCATTGTCGATTCTAACTTGTTCATCTCCTCTGCGTTTTAATCGATCATTATTGTTTTGAATTAGTCGATTTCCGGCAGCAATAATTGGTTCAGTAGAGCGGTAATTTTCGACGAGTAAAAATTGTTCAGCTTGATACTCTGCTTGAAAGGAGCGGATATATTCAATAGAAGTACCTCGCCATTCATAGATATTTTGATCATCATCGCCAATGACACAAATATTAGTCTGCACGGAACGAGTTTTGGACTCAGATACTTGTAAGCCAGCAATTAACTTGACAAGTTGGTATTCATCTTTAGCAACATCTTGGTATTCATCTACAAATATGTATTCACAGTTGCCCAGAAGTTTTGAAATCTTGAACTGACAATCTTCATCTTCTATATCTTCTTCGTTATGCTCTAGAAAACTACAAGCATCTTTTATTAGTTGGGTGAATCTTATATTTGGATCGTTAGCATTCTCTTGGACATTTTGAAATTCATGTTTAGTCGGCTCTACGGTTCGACCTAAAATTGCCAGGGATAATCCATGAAAAGTATATACCCGCAGTCTTGACGCCAGTTCTCCCACCAGTTCTTGCAAACGCAGTCTTAGCTCTCTGACTGCATTACGGTTGTATGCTAAGGCAATTATCCGGGCAGGATCTACTCGTTTGACCTTAACCAGATAAGCAACCCGGTGAACGATAGTAAGAGTTTTGCCTGAACCTGGCCCCGCAATCACGGAAATGGCTGGGGATTCGGAGAGAACTATCTCACGCTGAATTGGGTTAAGAGGATTGATAATGCGCTCGTAGTCTGCTTGGGTAATGGGGCGTTTAGCTGCATCCCCATCGGTGTTGGGATGTTTGCTGGAAAACTCTGAGCCAGAGAGAGCAAAATATTCTGCGATGTATTGTTGCGGGTCAAAATTTTCTCGCTTGTGTTGCTCTCCATAATCAAGCATGATATGGGTGCGGTGGGCTTGTTCCTCATAGTGCGGCTTGACTTTTTTAGGATATTCCCGCGTTACTTTATCTTTGTTAGCACCCTTTATCACCCTAATCTTCATGGATTGATAGAATAGATTAGAACCATCGGCGAATCGAATCAGCTTATGTCTGTGCATCCATGCCAGGGCTTTTTCTAACTCTTCTAATTCCCAAATTTGTGGACTGGTAATTTGATTTATTTCAGACAATGTGGTAGCCAAGTCTTGACTCAGACGCAAACGCGCTCCTGTTTTTTCTCCTAAAGCTTGGTAGAATAGATCAATAATTATGCTAATTAAACCTTGATAGTTGTCGAAATACTCAGTTACAGAAAATTCTGTGATTCTTACTACGTCATGTCTTACTTTTTTATATTGAATCCATTTAAGAAAATGCCATCCTTCGAGAATTTCTAAAATCATCCCGGAAGTTAGATTTTGCTTGAGATCTGGATCAAGACGGGTAGCTAATGCACGGCAGTTTATCTGGATATCCCGGCGATCACTTAGTAAATTGATAATCTCGTCAATGATTTTTATCTCTATTTGTTTTAGTTTGTCATAATTGCTCTTGGCTGCGCCTGTAGTACCTTTAGTAATCAGTAAAGTGATTGGCATTGTTGATGTACATACTTCTGCTTTTTGTAATTCTTTGACGCGCTGCTTTAGTTCTTTGATGGTGATGCCTGAAGCGTCACTCAATTTCTCTAATGGATAAGGCTCATCTTGATTTTGGTAATAGGACTTAGCAAGGTGCATGGCTAGAATTAGCCTGTGAAATTCATCTTTGCGATAATTTGGCAAATTATTTTTGTGAGCATGTAAGTCAAATGCTTTCAGAGAATCTTGTGGAGTGTAATGAACAAGTTCAAACTCTATAAATGAAGATTGATTTTCTGCCCGCTCAATCATACCAAAGGTTTCAAGATAGTGCAGCGCTACCTTAATTTTTGTGTCTCTTTGTTCAGTTTCTGAGGCAAACTCTTCATTAAGATCACTAGTTTGAAAAATTTCATTCGTTGTCACCCAAAAATAATCTTCTGAAACTTTTTCTTTACCAAGGAGATCACGTAATTGCCGCACAGCAACAAATAAATTACGTAGTTCTAGTTCAGACAACTGATTTAAACTCTGAAGAAAGAAGGCAGTATCCGCATCTTGAGGGTCAAATAGCAACGTGCAGGATGCAGGTTTGTCATCTCTTCCTGCCCGTCCCGCTTCCTGCACATATCCCTCTAAATTCCCACTCATAGTGTGGTGAATCACCGCTCTGACATCCGGGCGATCAATGCCCATACCAAAGGCACATGTAGCCACAATAACATTCAGTTCTTTAGCCTTAAATCCTTGCAGAATCTCGTGCTTATCTTGTTTAGAAATTTTGCCGTGGTAGAACCTAGCTTCTACTTCATTCTCATTAAGTAACTGGGCTAATCGTGCTGTATTTTTACGAGTTGTCGTGTAAATCAGTACAGCTCCACCTAAAGTAAGCGAACGTTTAACTTCTGCAATTAACGTTTGATCCTTCGCCTGTTTCGACGTGGGGATAATCCGATATTCTAAATTTTCTCGCTTACTACTAGAGCAAATTTCGGTTTGAATTAGGATTTGATAATCAGCAAATAGCGACTTAATATCTTGACGTACAGCAACTGTAGCAGTGGCTGTCATAAATGCCATTAAGGGTAATTGTCGCTGCTGATTCTGATAGAGCTCACTAATAAATTTAGGGGCATAGCGATAATCAGGACGGAAGTCATGCCCCCATTGACTAACACAGTGGGCTTCATCAAAGACGATCAAAGATGGAAGCCTCTCCTGGAGTAATGCTCTGATGCTAGGCGATCGCAGTTGTTCAGCACTGATATACAGCAAATCTTTTTCGCCATTGCGTAGCTGCTCCAATCTTTCGCGTCTTTCTTCTGGTCTAATATTACCATTGATAAACGTGGCAAAATCGGCAAAATCTAACCCTTTTTCCACGAGTCCATTGACCTGATCTGCCATTAGTGCTTGTAATGGTGAGATCACGACCGTCAATCCTTTTTGCCTTTTGGATAGCATCAACGCAGGAAGTTGATAGCAAAGAGATTTGCCACCGCCCGTTGCCATCAGAATTAGAGGATTTTGGCCGGTAAGAATGCTTTGGATAGCTTCTTCTTGCTTACCACGAAATCCTGAAATACCAAATTTCTGTAAGTAAGACTGGTAGGTAAATTCTTGTGGGAATTTTATCGGTTTCAACTGGTTCAAAATTGATGGGCAGTCAGGGAATCGACTGAGCCATGCGCTTAGAGGTAGCTCCATATTGCTACTATTGGATTCATAGTTCCAGGCTACGATGCCAGCTACACAGAGTCTTTGATCAAAAGCTTTTATAGGTGCTTGAGCAATAAATTCCTGTAAATAGGCAGTATCTAACCCAGTGATCACTGTTTCAGATAGTGCATTGATATCAGGACATGAGCATTTTTCTAGTGCAAAAAACTGGCGGTATGCTTGACTTGCTTCGTCTTCCCCACAACTGAGCAAATAAGCATATAAATTTAGGAGTTCTTGTGGCTTGGCATTGAGTGTATGAAGAATTTCCTCTAATAGCATTCTAGTCGCAAGGGCGTCTTCTAAAGGGTTATTCCCTGCATATTCACTAAGTTTGTATTCTTTATTGAGTTTATGCGATCGATCTAGAGGAAAAGCTAAGACTGATAATTCTAAGGTGTCAATCACTAACCAGTGATTCAGAGTTGGGAAACTCTCGATTAGATAACGATAATCAAATCGTCGGAAGTTGTGCCCGCAAATCTGTAACCCCTGTTTGTGAAAAAGTCCCAAGCTTTCTTGAGCGGTTTCAATTACTTTAGTATCAAGTTCTAGATCCCTAGATACTAAACCAAATCTGTAAATCTTTTCTTCTTGGTCTACTTCAAGATCAACATAAGTATAGTTGGTTAGTATTAATGCTAGGTTCATATTCTGATCCAGAAATTTAGATTTTAGCAGGGCTTTACATGCTAGAAAGCCCGATTTTTCAGAAATGCACCCTTCCTAAACCTATGTCTTGAGATACCAGTTATAAATCCAGCTAACGACAAAGGTTCAGCGCTCTCAGACCAAATCTAACGCCCCACATAAGGACTCGATGCGGAGCCAGCTACAGCGGTTCCTGGGTAAGTGAGGTGCAAATTCAGATCTGAGGTTCTTACATGACAAGGGTTTCAGGACTTGTGCTGTACCTCATGGGATCAAGAAACGCTGTAGCTCTTTATTAGAGGGAAATTTTCCGCCTAATACCCTTGTGCAGAATCTTAGGTGGAAATCTGTCCGCCTAAATACCCCTGAGGGGATCTTAGGTAGAAAAATTTCAGCCTAAATGCCGAATATGAGATCTTAGGTGAAAATTTTCAGTCTAAACACCCGATGCCCTGGATGCCCTATAACTTAGGATTTTCTTATAGATAATACATACTTGCCCATGGATGCATCGCCTCCTCCGCCCAAACGACGGCTTGACCAAGGGCGTGTCATTCGGCGGCAACACGGCTTGTAGCATACCGATCAGACTGAATGCCGTTTAGAATGCAGACTTCTCAAACGCCACAATTCCCCGCACAGGCGCACCGCAGTGCGCCCCCACCCGACTCCCGACTCCCGACTCCCGACTCCCTATGACCAACCTCCATCTCATCGACCATCCTCTGATTCAGCACAAGCTCACCCTAATGCGGCGGGCGGAGACCAGTACGGCTAAGTTTCGCGCCCTGCTGAAGGAAATTAGTCTGCTGATGGCCTACGAGGTGACGCGGGATTTGCCCCTGAAGTTGGAGACTATCGAAACGCCGATGGCCACCATGGAGGCTCCGGTGTTGGCCCCAGAGAAAAAGCTGGTGGTGGTGTCGATTATGCGGGCGGGCCAGGGCATTTTGGACGGCATTTTGGAGCTAATGCCCTCGGCGCGGGTGGGCCACATTGGGCTGTATCGCGACCCCCAAAGTTTGCGGGTGATTGAGTATTTCTACAAAGTGCCAGAAAACCTCTCTGACCGGGATGTGCTGGTGGTAGACCCGATGATTGCCACGGGTAATACGGCAGTGGCGGCGCTGTATCCCCTCAAGCAGGCCAATCCTCGGTCGCTGCGATTCCTCTGTTTGCTAGCGGCTCCAGAGGGCATTGCCCACTTTCACCGCGAACATCCCGACGTACCCCTCTACACCGCCGCCATCGACGAAAAACTGGACGAGCGAGGCTACATTCTGCCAGGGCTGGGGGATGCGGGGGATCGGTTGTTTGGGACGAAATAACGAATATCTCTAGGGGGGCAGAACAGTCCTCGGTCAACAAGGTTTGGAAAGTCAATGGTGGGCAAGAGGATCTATCAGGCCAAATTAGCCCCAATGGTCAATGGCCTCGCCACTCTACTATCCTGGAGGCTGGGATTTTTCTAACTCAGCAGCCTATGTCAGCACTGTTTCGGCGTCCTCACTGGCGTGATCACAGCCCTCGCGATCACCATGATGGCGATGTCCATCATCACCGCAGCCTTAGAACTCAGTTTTGGCAAGGGTGCCATTGGCTAGGCATCGTTGGTGGACGGGGGCTAGCCCTGGCCTTAGCGGTGATGATTGGCTTGGGCGGCTTGGCCCCAGCCTGGGCGGAGGGAATGCAGCCTAGGCAAACCTCCATTCAGCCCTACCTCGACCGCTTTACCGAAGCCGTCACCCAGTTTACCCTCGACAACGGCATGACCTTCATTGTGCTAGAGCGGCCCCAGGCTCCGGTGGTGTCGTTTATGATCCACGCCGATGTGGGTGCCGTGGATGAGGAAGACGGCAAAACTGGGGTGGCCCACTATTTAGAACACCTCGCTTTTAAGGGTACCAGCCGCATTGGCACCACCGATCACGCAGCGGAAATGGAAGTGTTTGCGGCAATGGATCGGGTGTTTGCCGAGCAGCTTCAGGCCGAGGCGGCGGGGAATAGCGAACGCGCCGCTGAGCTTAAGGCCGAGTTAGAAACCCTGCGCCAGCAGGCCGCCAGCTATGTGGTGCAAAACCAGTATGGCCAAATTATCGAACAGTCTGGGGGCGTGGGCCTAAATGCCACCACCGCCGCCGATGCCACCCGCTACTTCTACAGCCTGCCTGCCAACAAGCTAGAACTGTGGTTTTCCCTAGAGTCGGAGCGCTTCCTAGACCCGGTATTTCGGGAATTTTTTGAAGAAAAAGATGTGATTCTGGAAGAACGGCGGATGCGGGTAGACAACTCCCCCATCGGCACCCTGGTAGAGGAATTTCTAGGGAACGCCTTTGAACAGCATCCCTACCGACGCCCCGTCATTGGCTACCAGGCCGATCTCTATGCCGCCACGCGCCAAGATATTCAGGACTTCTACGACACCTACTACGGCCCCGGCAACCTAACGGCGGTGGTGGTGGGCGATGTGGATGCCGCCGAGGTGAAGCGCCTAGCGGAGGTCTACTTTGGCCGCTATCCGGCCCGCCCTACGCCGCCCCAGCCCGTGGTCAACGAGCCATCCCAAACGGCCCCCCGCAACCTTACCCTAGAACTGCCCTCAGAACCCTGGTACATCGAGGGCTATCCTCGCCCCAGCCTCAGCCATCCCGACCATGTGATTTACGACATGATTGACGGCCTGCTGACCGGCGGACGCACCAGCCGCCTCTACCGAGCCCTGGTGGTCGATAATCCGGTGGCTTTGGACATTGGCACCCTGAATGGCTTCCCCGGCAACAAGTACGACAACCTGTTCGCCATCTACGGCCTCACCGCCCCCAACCATAGCCCCGACGACATCGCAACCCTGCTCCACGCCGAGCTAGAACGGCTGCAACAGGAACCCGTGTCCCAGGCGGAACTGGATCGGGTGAAAACCCAGTCCAGAGCCGGACTGCTGCGTAGCCTCAACTCCAACAGCGGGCTGGCCTCCCTGCTGGCGGAATACCAAGCTAAAACCGGAGACTGGCGCAACATCTTCCGTGACCTCGACGCCATCGAGCGAGTCACCGCCGAAGATGTGCAGCGGGTGGCCCAAAGCCTCTTCCAGCCCCAGCAGCGCACGGCGGTGAGGCTGCTCTCGGCTCCGGCGCAGTAGGGCGATCCCCCTAAAGCCTCCTGGCCCTCACCCCCCACCCCTCTCCCGCGAGGAGAGGGGGGCCGGAGTTAGCTAAGCCCCTACCGATAACCAGAGCCGTTCTCAGACCCCCACTCCCCACTCCCCACTCCCCACTCCCCTATTCCCTACCCCGCCATCTCCTACGCCATGATTCACAACCGACCAAATGCCCCTGTTGCTCGTCTGCGCCGAGTGCCCCGTCGTTGGGTGTCGATGGCGATCTTGGCCCTGCTAGGGGCTGGATTGGGCCTCCTGCTGGGCTGGCCTGCGCCTGCTAATGCCCTCACCCCTCGTCACTTTGATGAGCTTTCCTTTCCGGATTTGCCAGCGGTGCAGGTGCCCGAATTTGAGCGCTACCAGTTACCCAATGGCCTGGTGGTGTATTTGATGGAAGACCACGAACTGCCCCTGGTGAGCGGGTCTGCCACCTTCCGCACGGGGGCTCGGTTTGAACCTGCGGCACAGGTCGGACTTGCGGGCATCACCGGGGAGGCCATGCGCCTAGGCGGCACCGTGAATCTGGACTCCGATGCCCTCAACGAAGCCCTAGAGGATCGGGCGGCCTCCATCGAAACCAGCTTTGACATTGCGGCGGGTAGCGCCAGTTTCAACGCCCTGGCCGAAGATACCGAGGACATCCTGGATCTGTTTGCCGATGTGATTCAGCAGCCCGCCTTTGCCCAAGACAAAATCGACTTTCTCAAGCGGCAGACCAGCGGTGGCATTGCCCGTCGCAACGACGACCCCGATGACATCGCCTCCCGTGAATTTCGTAAGCGGGTTTACGGGGTGGATAGCCCCTACGCCCGCAGCGTAGAATACGCCACCCTCGCCGCCATTGATCGCCAGGATGTGGTGAACTTCTACCAAGCCTCGGTGCGGCCTGAGCGAACGATCCTCGGCATTGTGGGAGATTTTGACCGCACCACCATGAAGCGCCTGATTGATCAGTACTTTGGCCCATGGCAGGGCACCGGGGAAGCGCTGGCCGTTGAACCCCTGCCGGAGGTGGCCCAGGCTGAAGTGGGCGTGTTTGCGGTGGAGCAGCCCCAGATCACCCAAAGCTCGGTGCAGATTGGCCACCTAGGCGGCATGGCCAACTACCCCGACCACGCCGCCCTTTCGGTGATGAACGAGGTGATGAATGGCTTTTCGGGACGGTTGTTCAACGAGGTACGGTCTCGTCAGGGCTTGGCCTACTCGGTCTATGCCTTTTGGGCACCCCGGTTTGACTATCCCGGTCTGTTCGTGGGCGGGGGCCAAACCCGCACCGAAACCACCGTGCCCTTTGTGCAGTCTGTGAAGGCCGAAATCAACCGCATCCGCCAAGAGCCCATCACCGCCGCCGAACTCACCAAGGCCCAGGATTCGGTGCTGAACAGCTTTGTGTTCAACTTCCAAAGCCCCAGCCAAGCTCTCAGCCGCCTGATTCGCGATGAATACTACGGCTACCCCGCCGACTTTATCTTCCAGTTCCAGGCCCAAGTGAAGGCCACCACCGTTCAGGATGTGCTGACCGCCGCCCAGGCCCGATTGGATCCTGAAAAGCTGGTGATTCTGGTGGTTGGCAACCAAGCTGGCATCAGCCCCGCCCTGTCTACCCTGGCCCCCAATGGCCAAGTCACCCCCATCGACATCACCATTCCACCACCGCCAGGGATCTAGGGTGTGTCATCAAAAAGATCTGTGTATGCAGTAGCCCAGGGAGAAGAGGGGATCTAAAACAACCTGAGTTCGGGATCAGCCAAGGACGACCATCTTGAGAAACCTGCTTTCGACTTGCGCTTTAGCCCTCACCCTAAATCCACCTGAGTTCGGGATAAGCCAGCCGCTGCAATCTTTAGAAACCTGCTTCCAGCTTGCGCTTTAGACCTCACCCTAAATCCCTCTCCCCAAGGGAGAGGGACTTTGAGCCTTTCTAGCTCCCCTCTCCTGGTGGGAGAGGGGCTGGGGGTGAGGTCTACCAGGGGATCTGGTCACTATGGCTAACCCGAACTGAGGTTACTCACTGTTCGCCCACCGATAGCCCCTCGGTGACGGAAATCAAATCGCCTTGGGTGCTGCCAATGGTCACGTCCACAGGTTCATAGAAATTCTCGTACTGCACAAACCCGTGGCCAACGTGGGCCAAGGTATGGGGCGCGTGGAGCATGACCCTCAGTCTCAACAGGGCCGAACTCAGCAACAGCGTCGGTTTCATGGGACCGCCTCACGGCAACTTGAACAAAAGCCCTGACAGGATGCCACGGAGGGGATAAAAACCGGGTGAAATGGTGCCGTGAATCTGTACTCCGCCCTACGCCGTTGATGTCTTTTGATTGCGGGTTTGCTCTTGGCTGAGGGCGACAATACTCACCACCACCAGCACCATGCCGAAGATTTGCCGTCCCTGGAGGCTTTCTTGCAGTAGCAACCAGGCCAGGGTTACGGTTAACACGGGATTGCTGACGGCCACGATGGACATCGACGCCGCCCGCACCAGATGAATGCCGATGTTGTAGCAGAGTTGCCCCAGCAACGTGAGCCCCGCCACCACGGTTCCTATCCCCCACAGTATCGGCCATCGTTCTGGGGGTACCTCAATGTGTATGAAGAACAGGCTGAGGGTAGACCAAAACGCCATTACCGCAAAATTAATCAGGGTGAAGGGGATCGGGTGAATGTGGCGAAAACAAATCTGCGCCTGCACCCCCTGCAACGAATAGGCCACACTAGCCCCCAAGGCGGCTCCTACCCCCAGCCACATCGATCCGGCTGCGCCCCCGGCCAAGCTGGGCACCACCAGCAAACTGCCTAGCATTACCCCCACCGTGACCGCCAGCCGCAGCCAACTGGGCCGACTACCAAACACCACCCAGGTCAGCAGCCCCGTAATGACTGGATGCATGAAAAACAGCACTGTGGCTACCCCGGCAGGAATGCTGGCAATGGCCACAAACAGCAGCGCCATGGCCATGTAGAGAAAGCTACTGCTAATCATAGACAGCCTGAGGGTAGGACGCTGTTCTGGCTGAAGCAGTTGCTTGAGGGCTTGGGTCGTCGTGGGATATAGCCGATAGGACAGGACAATCACCGCTGGCAGAATCAAAATTGACCGCAAATGCAGCATCAGCAGGGAGTTGGACAAGCTTGGCGACAAAAAACCGCCCCAATTGAACCAGCCCAGAATCGTGCTTTCTGAAAAAACCACCCGCAGGAGCACATTTTGCAGGGCCAACCCTAGCGATCCCACCACCACAATTAAAAATCCTCGCACGGCCCGCTCCCTTCTAGGAAAATCCCCAGGACACCCAATACTCTCCTAGCAGAGCATAATACGCTGCATCCTATCGTTTCATCTGGGGGAGATTCTCCGCCTTAGCCCCGGATCAAAACAGCAACATCACGCAGGCTGCAACCATCACAAGGGCAATAAAACCATAGGCAATGCGCTCGGCCTCGGCTTCGGTGAGATGTTGTCTCGCCCGTTGCATTTTGTAGCTATTCCAAAAAAAATGAGGCTTGGTGTAGACCAAAATACCCACAATCATTGCTGCGAATAGCAACCCGAGCGCACCGTCCATCGTTACCCTCGCTACATTGTGGTCATAAATTGCATTGTGATCATGAGGCTGAAGGCGATCTAGGGGCTTAGGCTTAGGGCCTTTAAATCGGGCATCAATTGCCGAAAGGCCACGCCCCGGTGGCTGTGGGCTTCCTTTTCGGCGGGGGAGAGTTCTGCGAAGGTGCGCCCTAGGTCTGGCATACAAAAGATGGGGTCATAGCCAAAGCCGCCGCTACCTTTGGGGGTCGTGAGAATTTCCCCTCGGCAGATGCCTAGGGTTTCGAGGGCAATGGAGCCATCGGGTCGGGCCAAGGCAATGGCGCAAACAAACTGGGCACCCCGGTCTAACTTGCCCTCCAGTTCCCTCAGCACTCGCTCAATGCGGGCTTGGTCGCTGTCGGCATAGCGGGCGGAATACAAACCGGGGGCACCATCCAGGGCGTCTACCTCTAGGCCAGAATCATCGGCAATCGCCCACTGGCCCAGAGCCTTAGCCACCTCAGCGGCTTTCAGTCGGGCATTTTCTAGAAACGTAGTGCCCGTTTCGTCAATATCTAATTCATCGGGCTTAAGCTGCAAGTGCCAGTTCAAATCACCCAGATAGGCTTGCATTTCCTTCAGTTTGCCGGGGTTTCCAGTGGCAACAACAACGGTAGGCATAGGGGTGGTCAGAGTTTGCGAGGGACAGAGGTTATTTCCGCCTCCCGTCTCCCTCCTGGGAGACGGGAGGGGCTGGGGGGAGGGCTTCAGATTGGGGGGAGGCCATCAAAATAGAACGCCTATAGATTGTAGTCTTGCCCGGCCCCTCGGTAAAATGTCACACCCCTTCACTGCACAGGGCCGCTAAACCTGGTAGCTTGGGGGGAACAATGCTCGCAGGTGCTTTCCCGTTGACCCACCCTCGTCGCCAAGGCTCAAACTATTGGATTCTCGCTCCCTACGTGCGGCAGCAATGGCCCACCATTGCCAAGGCGATGTTTGGGACGCTGATTTTTGTGGGCTATTGGCCAATTTTGGCCTGGTTGTCAGGGCAGGTGCTGGCGCTGCTGGCGGAGGGCAATGTTCCGGCGGTGTCGCGGCTGATTGCCATTACCATGGCGGGCTTTGCGATGCAAAAGGTAGGGCAATACATTCAGGATTCCTTCATGGCCAAAGCGGCCCTGGAGGTGGCGTTCAAGGTGCGGCGGCAGGTCTATACCCACATCCACAGCCTCAGCCTAGCCTACTTCGAGCGTAGCCAAACCGGAGACTTGGCCTATCGCCTCACGGAAGATATTGACCGCATTGGGGAAGTGGTGTTGAAGCTGTTCCACGACTTCATCCCCTCCCTGCTGCAACTGATTGTGGTGATGGGCTACATGGTCTACCTCAACTGGCAGCTCACCCTAACGGCGATGGTGCTGATTCCGTTGCTGGCGGTGCTGGCGGGCTGGTTTGGCAACCAAATGCTGAAGTTCTCTCGCCGCAGCCAAAACCTAGTGTCGGATTTATCTTCCCTGGTCACGGAGGTGTTCAGCGGCATTCGCCTCGTCCGTGCCTTTGCCGCCGAAGACTATGAAATCGAGCGCTTCACCCAAGAGGCCGAAAAGAACCGCCAAGCCAAGTACCGAGCGGCGTGGCTTCAGGCGGTGCAGTATCCCGTGGTGGGGTTCCTCTACGGCCTGGTGGTGATGATGATTTTGCTGATGGGCACCTGGCAAATTGCCCAGGGCAACCTCACGGGGGCTTCCTTTGGCAGCTATGTGATCGCCGCCCTGATGCTGATCGATCCCGTCAACCACTTCATCCATAACTACAGCGAATTCAAACTGGGGGAAGCCTCGGTAGACCGCATTGTGGAACTACTGGACATTCAGCCCGCCGTGCGCGAGCTGCCCAACGCCATCGAACTACCCCCCGTGACCGGACGGGTGGAGTATCGCAACGTCACCTTTGGCTACGACCCAGCGGAACCGATTCTGCGTGACCTAGACTTAGTTGCCCTCCCCGGCGAAAAGATTGCCCTTGTTGGCGCGTCGGGGGCCGGAAAATCCACCCTAGTTAACCTCCTACCCCGCTTCTACGATCCCCAATCGGGCCAAATCCTGATTGATGACGTAGATGTGTCCACGGTTTCTCTCCGCAGCCTGCGCCGCCAAATCGGTATCGTGCCCCAGGAAAATACGCTGTTTTCCGGCACCATCGCCCAAAATATCGCCTTTGGCCAACAAGAGTTTGATATCAAAGCCGTCGAAGAGGCCGCCCACATCGCCAATGCCCACGGCTTCATCAGCCAGTTTTCCCAGGGCTACTACACCTGGGTAGGCGAACGGGGGGTAAACCTGTCGGGCGGTCAGCGGCAGCGGGTAGCCATCGCTAGGGCCGTGCTGTTCAACCCCCGCATCCTCATTTTGGACGAAGCCACCTCTGCCCTCGATGCCGAATCAGAAGCCCTGGTGCAGGAAGCCCTAGAACGCATCATGCGGGATCGTACCGTGTTCATCATTGCCCACCGACTGGCTACCGTGCGTCGGGCCGACCGCATTTTGGTGATCGAAAAAGGGCAAATCATCGAATCTGGCACCCACAGCGAACTCCTCGCTCAAAAGAGTCGCTATGCCCAGTTTTATGCCCAACAATTTGCGGTAGAAATTAATTCTTAAGCGGTCTCTTTGCCCACTGATACTGAGGGGAAGCAAGCTGAATGTGCTCTAAGAATAGATCTTTATCCTTGGGGGTGCTGTGCCAAACGCACGGACGATTAGTTTGACGCTCTTGCCACAGCCTGAGTGGTTACGGTAGAATTCTACCAAAAAATAGTGTACTGAAAATTGTCCAATCTAGATTCTAGAAAAATATGAAAATATGTGTAGTAGCTCCAAACGATAGTGCATATTCAGAAACCTTTATCCATTCCCATATGCACCGTCTGTCAGCCGACAACATTAATTTGGTTGGCGATGGCTCTTATTTCCCCGTTCGAGAATTACAAGGTGATACAATCTATCCACGCCATTTCTGGTCTTCATTGTCTCGGCGTCTTTCAGGTAGTACCGTAAGAAAGGCTGAGGAAAAATCCCTCAGCAGCTTACTTATTCGACGGCAAGTTGATGTTGTTTTAGCAGAATACGGCCCCACAGCCTGTGCCATCTTGAACTCCTGTCAAGCTGCAAACATTCCATTGGTGGCTCATTTTCATGGCTTTGATGCCTTTCAGTACTCAACGATTGAGGAGTACCAAGAAAGATACCAAAGACTGTTTGAGCAAGCTGCATGTTTAATAGCCGCTTCAAAAAGCATGGCAAACCAACTTTGTTTTCTGGGTGCTAAAGCAGATAAGATTGCTGTCAATCATTACGGAGTAAGCACGAGTAAATTCCAAGGTGGTAAGCCTGGGCAATCGCCACCCTACTTTGTGGCTGTTGGGAGATTTGTTGAAAAGAAAGCGCCTCATTTAACTGTGCTGGCGTTCCGCAAAGTTGTTGATCAAATACCCGAAGCTCAACTCACTATGATTGGTGACGGGCCACTGCTAGAAGCCTGTAAACAAATTACCTTTGCCCTAAACCTTCAAAAGCATGTTTCTTTTCGGGGAGCTTGCTCACCTGATGAAATTGTCCAAGAGTTTCAGAAGGCTAGAGCATTTGTTCAACATTCTCTCAGAACTGGTAATGGTGATAGTGAGTCTCTAGGGGTTGTTTTTCTAGAGGCAGGAGCCATGGGAATACCATCAATTGCAACTAGGCATGATGGTATTCCAGAAGTTGTTATTGATGGAGAAACTGGTCTACTAGCAGAAGAAGGTGACATCGAACAGTGCGCGATTCACATGATTTCCTTGGCGAAGAATCCAGCGCTTGCTCAAACCCTAGGTGATGCAGCTTATCAGCGGATTACATCTCAGTTCACTGAGGAGAAATCCCTCTCTGGTCTGTACACAATCATAGAGAATGTATTGTAGGTTTGCGAAATGACTTCCTCTGAAGATCGAAATTTTGAGCTATCGAGCAAAGGTGCTATTGTCTGTCTATCTCGCAAAGTGGGATTCTTCGCACTTTTTTTTCAGACGCTTGGACACATTTATCGTGCTGAGCAAGAGGGGCTGATTCCGGTTGTATTTTTAGGTAGTAATTGCCTCTACTGGTCAGATAGTGGCTTTAATGAATCCTGCGATAATGCTTGGGAATATTATTTCGATCCAGTTTCGGCATTGAGCATAGAAAATGTCTTTAATGAGCCTCTTGAAAGGCTAAAACATGCCAGTATCTATGAGTATTCAAAAGCCGATATTACTCATAACCCTCCAGAACAATATGTTGGTGATCTAAAGGGAACGATTATGGTTCCTGAAAACGTAGTTGTCACCAATCGTTGGCCAGCTTTTGATCCTGGCCAGCAAGAGATTCATGAAGACCGAAGAGTCATATTCAATGATTTAATCAAGCGCCATATACGTATTCATTCAAGTATTCAAGATAAGATTGATAATTTTTGTCGAAATTACTTTTCTGAGGCTATTGTTATTGGTGTTCACATGCGTGGTACTGAACGAAGCCAAGAAGTAACTGGATGGTACTGGAAGCCACATCTAGATGAAAGAACCTATATGCGTGAGGTAGATAAAGCCATCAAGAAGTTTCCACAAGCCAAAATTTTCCTGGCAACTGATACGAAAACCACGGTGGAGAGATTTCGTGCACGATATCAAGATCGTCTTCTAACCTATGATGCTCAGCGGGCAGATGAAGGTAATAGCCCGCACTTGCAGTTTGGTGGTGCTGAACTGGGAGAACAAGTCCTGATTGAGGCTGTAATCCTATCTAAAACATCTTTTCTCATCCATGGCATTTCTAATGTTGCCTTTGCTGCTCTCTGTTTTAACCCTGATCTTTCTCATCTTAATGTCTATTCAAAGCATGGCAAATTTGGAGCAATAAAGATTCGTTTGAATCAAAAGCTGAGTCGGGCAAAAGAAAAACTTAAGCGCCGCCTAAATTTTGTCGTAAAGAAGTGAGCTAAATTATGGATTTATATCTGCTCAACTACGCTGATGATCGCTTTGGACATAAGGGAGGAAGATTTCTGACCAATCAGGCCAAGCTCAATGAGTCAGCCCGAAAACAAGGGGTAGAAAAGATTGTTTCATGGACATGGCCACAGTTACAAGACACTCAATTCTATCAAGAAAATAAGTCATATCTAGATAGAAGTCGATTTGAAAATGGTGCTGTCTGGAAGCCTTTTATTGTTCAGCAATTACTTAATCAGATACAGACTGGGGATATTATCCTCTATTATGATTGCGGCGCTTATACCATTAATAGACCTGCAAAAATTCTCACTGATCTATGTATTCGGAATGGGGGGACTTTGTTTCATGAGTGGGGAGAAAAAAACTTTAAGTATACTAAGAGAGATGCCTTTGTCTATATGGACTGTGATACCCCTAAATATCACAACGCCATTGCTCTCCAGAATACTTGGTTCCTTCTCCAAAAAAGTGATTTTACCGAGAATTTTATAAATGAATGGTTGCAGTATAACCTTGATGAACGTATTGCCTCATACGTAAAGCCCAACACATGCGGACTTCCTGATCTTCTTGGATTTGTCGAGAATCGGGGAGACCAATCAATTTTTACTAACTTAGCCATTAAGTACGGGATACGAAGTTTCAGAGGAGCTGGAGGAATTCAAAATCGACATATCGATCAGTTTATTGATTCTCTGTCTTGGCAATCTCAAGCTAAATTTTTCATTTCAACTGCTAAGTCACATACAAAATCTTGGTTAAAAGCAAGTGTTTATCAGATACGTTCAAAAGGTAAACCTCTGAAGTTTAAAATTCAAAGTATATCCTTTGAACTTTATCCTTACGGAGGATCAACTAGACAACTCTGGAGCGGTGATTCATCTAAAGAATTACTCCTGAATTGCCTTTTATCCTTACAGAAAAGTGATCTTGAAGTTGTCGAAGTTGGGGCTAATGTTGGAGTAACTACAGTTCCGCTAGCTAAAAAACTTCGTCAAGGTAAAATTTATGCTATCGAGGCCGACCCAGATCTCTGTCAACACTTGCAGGATAACTTAAATCTCAATGACTGTCTGGATCGTGTTACCATAGTGCCAGTAGCCGCCTCAAATACTGACGGTGAAAAAGTCTTGCAGATTAATGATATTTGGAGCGATACCTTCAATACTATTGGTAAGCCCACTGATGCAAATTGTCGGATCGTTAGCCTTAAAAAAGTACCTGTCATAACGTTAACTAGCGTTATAGAAAAGGCTATAGACCAAAGGAATCTTTCAAGGCTAGATCTTATGTTGATTGATGCATCTGGGGCAGAACTGCCTATTTTACAAGGTTCAGATAGCATCCTTGCTTGCGAATCATCGCCAATGGTGGTTTATAATTGCCTGCATAGAGCATGTTTAGGATTTGGATATCAACCCTACGAGATTCAAGAACTTATGCGTGCCAAGGGATACCGCTTATTTAAGCTAGGGAATAAACTACAACTCTTGGAGTTACCCCTCAACGAGAATCATCAAGGTTTTATCTTGGGATTTAAAGAAAAACACTTTCTCATGTTTGAGGGTATTGACTTCGTGTTTTTATAGATCTAGTCTAGTTGGACGCAGATTACTGTTGAAATCGTGAGTATTCAACTTATTTTCCTAGCTATAGATCAGCATGATAGCGTGTTTCACTCGGGTGAAATACATTCCGATGATCCCCTTATCACGGAGGGACAGGGTAAAACTTAGACGACTAGGTGCCGGGAGAATCTAGAACTCATCAAGGGTGTGTCTCACTCTATCAAGAATCCATATAATGCTAAGAAATAAAAATGCAATATCTGGTTCGTGACTTTTTTATCTCAAGTCAGGGCGATCTTATAGTCTAATCAGACTCAACTATTTCTACCTTTAGGAGTCAGGTATGAAAAAGAAAATCATTAATTTTCAAGAGGGTTGGGCCGGTGTATTTGCCAAGTTAAATATGTATATTGTTGCCTGTAAAGAGGCCGAACGATTGGGATATTTTCCAGTGCCTTACTGGCCGTCAATCTGGCATGATGAAAACATCGATATTTGGGACATTTTCTTTGAAAGAATTAATCATACTGTTGATGATAAAAAAACGTTAACCGAAGAAATTAATATAGTAAAGCTTTTTGCAAAACGTGAAAAAGATAGACATGTGAATCCTGCACCTCAGTTTGCAGGTATTTTGCGAGAGCCGATTGATCGGCAGAAATGCAATCAGATTATTGAAGCTAATATTTCTCTGCAACCCTGGTTGAGACAAAAGATTCAATCGCTCTATGATACACACTTGAACTCACATCGTGTGCTAGGCGTTCATTTACGTGGCCCAGGTAAAGATAAGGTGGGTCATGGAGGTGTAGACAGACTGAATCATTTGCTAGGGGCTGGTAGTCCACCTTTTTCAAAATACTTTGAGATCATTGACTCAAAGCTAGAAGAATACGACTATATTTTACTGGGAACTGATGCTGGAATGGTTCAGAAAACAATGCGAGCGAGGTATGGTGACAGGATCCTCACGGTTGTGTCTGATCAATATGAACTTGGTGAAGCCCATGCTAAAAATCGTAAAGTCGCTAATATCTCGTTTAATCAGTTAGGTATGGAGGCAATTGTTGACGCATATCTTTTGTCAAAATGCGACTTCTTGATCCATGGAAATAGTCACTTAAGCAATTATGTAATGTGCTTGGCCCCCCACCTTAAGACACAAAATGTCTATGAGGGCCTCTATGATCGAGCGTCCAGAATCGATATGAGACTGAGTAGCATCTGGAGTAAGGAAATAAAGCCAGTTATTCAGCATAGCTTCGTTGGCAAGATTCGCGTAAAGCTTGGGCAAATAAAGCGCCAGCTAACAGGGAAATCATAGAGTCTTTGATTATACCTTACGCTGAATTGATATTTCAAAAATTGAGTAGGCTTGTATGGCTACGATTAAGATAAAACGCTTAAAAGACAAGATTAACCAAAGAATGATCTCTTCTTCTTTGAATGGACGTTTCAATGCGAATAAGGCATTAGTACTTACGTCTTCGCCTCGTTCAGGAAGCACCCTACTTTCACAAATTTTGACAGCTATTCCTCGATCATGTGTCTTATTTGAGCCGCTACATCTTGATCAAGTTCCTGAAGCAGCAGCAGCGGGTTTCACGTGGAGAACCTACGTAGATCCTAACCTTGAGTGGCCTCAAGGAAAGAAATTTTTAAATCAAGTATTTGAAGGAAGAATCGTTAATTCCTGGATTAGTCGAGAAATTACTCTTAAGGATGCTCTATTCGCAGAACAGTTAATCGTCAAATTTGTTCGTGCAAATCGTTTGCTTCCGTGGCTTTGTAACTCCTTTGAAATTCCTCCGCCAATTTTTCTAATCAGACATCCCTGCGCAGTTATTGCATCGCAGATTAAATATGGTTGGGCTAACGCACAGTACGCACCAGAAAGTCCGCCATATCTTGATTCGTATCCACTATTTCATGCTGCATTGAGTCAACTAGGTAGTGATGTTGAGTATCTTGCCGCAGCGTGGGCTCTTGATCAGCTACCAGTCTTACTTCATAAAAAGCCCCATCCTTGGTTAATCATCACCTATGAGGAATTATTTTTAAGACCCGAGAAAACCATTAGAAAAATCTGTGAGCAGCTCGACCTAGAAATAGATATTGAACAGGCTGTTGATAAACTAAATATTCCATCTAGTGTTGTAAGTCGAACGGGAATTAGCGGTCTATCAGGATGGAAACGGCAACTTACAAGTGAACAAATTGATAAAATATTGCGAACAGTTAATGCGTTTGGAATTGAATTTTATGATTCTCAAGATGAGGGAGACTATGATATCTTAGGTCAAGAAAATATTTGCGATAAAATTAAGCAAGCAGGAGGTCTTATTTGAAACACAGGGTGGTATCCCATCAAGGTTGTCTTAGGAAGGCCAATTCAAGGTTGAAGTGCAACACCTGCTCAAATCCGCTTACAGCCATGGATCTAATACTAAGCCTATGAAGGAGACCTATAGCCTGCTGTGGTGCGCTGTACCGTGTTCCTGGTTGTGGTCATAACCGCGAAGGCTGACAGCGGCTCTGAGACAGAGTGTTGCACTTCAGATTTGAATCTGCGGAACGACCATGCAAAAACTAATGTAATTATGATCGACTCAAATCGTTAATGATAATAAAAGCACCTTTAAATTAGTGAAATTTATCGTTTTATTTATTCATAGATTTCTCATTTTTGCCTAAACTTATATAGGCTTAAGACTATTTTTTGCAAGATTTTATAGCGGTTCTCGATAGGGCTGCTTTCCTGCCGTAATGCCAAAACGCCTTGACATCTCCTAGGTTAACCTCAGTTCGGGTTAGCCATAGTGACCAAAAGTGACCAGACCCCCTGGTAGACCTCACCCCCAGCCCCTCTCCCACGAGGAGAGGGGAGCTAGAAAGGTTCAAAGTCTCTCTCCCTTGGGGAGAGGGATTTAGGGTGAGGTCTACAGCGCAAGCTGGAAGCAGGTTTCTCAAGATTGCAGCGGATGGCTTATCCCGAACTCAGGTTAGGTTAGGTGGCGTGATGGTAGAATTCAACCAGCCCTAAGTCCTCGCCTGCCTGCCCTCCGATGAAAGGCTCTCTCTAGTAGATGTGGACTGCTGTGTGCGCTCCCTAGCCCAAGGCGTCAGAGCCGCCCACATTCTCGGTGGCCGTATTCCCCACGCCCTGCTGCTCGAAATTTTCACCGACTTCGGCATCGGCTCGATGATTGTGGCCTCAGAGTTTCGGGGTTAACCTTTGCCAGATGTCGTTACGTTAGACTAACCCGCCCCGTATTCATTGGAACTATTATCCGGGCCAGCCAGGTTCAGTAGATCACAAACTCATGTAGACATCGGGAGATAGACAGCTTGGGCGAGGGGGAAATGTCGTTCAATGACGGCGGAGAGCTATGTTGATTTCTGGTGTATGGAGGTAAAAGAAGGAAGGGCGTATCCTGCTGGATGAAACAAGGTAACCAGTGAAGGAATACACCATGAATGACGACAATCTTATTGCACTGCCCACCAGTGA
>QLAH01000372.1_pt1 | contig 26443 bp, 20 predicted proteins | sample 4693081 | NCBI WGS metagenome assembly QLAH01 (sample SAMN09425401, study PRJNA476045) | Lake water metagenome, whole genome shotgun sequencing project. | reverse complement strand
ATAGCATGGAAACTACACTATAGCAGTGTTGCGCATTTATCGAATCAATTTAAAAAAATAACAGGATTAACGCCCTCGTTTTTTAAATCAATGGCCAACAAAAAGAGAGATAGTTTAGAAAATCTGTAAAACTTACAATTTATTTAATCAATACTGTAATAAAAGGGAGAAGTTAAAAATGAAACTTTACAAAAATCATATAGCATGCTACCGAAATCGAGTGAAAAAGAAAATAGTGAAGTAGAAAAATCTAAAGTCTATATAACAGTTGAGATAATTGAATACATACCTAACTCAGTGGTGATAAAAACAATTCTACGGAAATCAACCGGAGATATTAGTGTTATGTCCTTTGACAGTGGAGAAGGACTAACAGAGAAAAAAACGCCTTTTGATACATTCATCCAATTAATTGATGGGGAAGCAGAAATTATCATTGATGGCAAACATCAGCTACTAAAAACAGGTGACGCCATAGTGATCCCAGCTCACTCAGCTAGTACCATTATTCCGAATGGTCGATTCAAACTCATTCAGACGATTATTAAAAGCGGATACGACCAAATATGATAACTGTTATAAAACACGGAATCATCATTGGAAAAAGAGTGAATGAATTTGAGTGCGACGGAGTATTGAACCCTGCGGTTATTAAACACAATGGCATAATACATATGTTTTATCGGGCTGTGAGTACAGGCAATAAGTCTACAATTGGCTACTGCATATTAAATAGTCCCACAGAAGTAGGTTTTAGGATGGATGAGCCAATACTTGTACCAGAAATAGCCTATGAAAAAGTAGGAATGGAAGATCCTAGAATAGTTAAGATTGAAGACGAATTCATGCTTACCTATACCGCTTACGATGGCATTAATGCCCTCGGAGCATTAATTGTTTCGAAGGATCTAAAATCATTCGATAAGAAAGGAATCATAGTACCTAAGTTAAGCTATCCAAGATTCAGTGAACTAGCCGAAGCTAAAAAAGATATAAATGAAAAATACGTACGGTATAATAGCTATTGGAAAAGTCGTGGTCAAATAGACCCCAATATTTTACTTTGGGACAAGAACCTTATTTTTTTTCCTGAAAGAATTGATGGATACTTATACTTCATGCATCGGATTAAACCTGATATTTTAATTACTCGTGTAAAAGAATTATCAGATTTAACAAAAACATTTTGGATTGAATATTTTATGCATTTTCAAGACTGCATCATGATTAGTCCTAAACATGCTCATGAAATTAGCTATGTTGGAGGCGGATGCCCTCCCATCAAAACACCTGCAGGTTGGCTGATAATCTACCACGGCGTTCATGATGAAATTGAAGGGTATATTTATTCATCTTGCGCAGCATTATTTGAATTAGAAAATCCAAACAAAGAAATTGCCAGACTCCCTTACCCATTATTTCAACCTATAGAAGTTTGGGAAAAAAAGGGTGCAGTAAAAAATGTTTGCTTCCCATCTGGCACTATTGTAGAAGAAGATATCCTATATATATATTATGGTGCTGCTGATGAAAGAATAGGATGTGCTTCAATCAGCTTAAACGAATTAACGAATGAAATCCTTACATATCAACAATAATATGGAAGCATTAATACATATCAAAACGCCCAATACTTATAAACTGCTAAAAGCAATAAAAGGCACATCAAAAAAAGAATTACCCATATTGGTAATGATTACCTCTTATCCCCCTAGAGAATGTGGAATTGCCACATACGCTAACGACTTATACAATTCATTAAACAATAAATTTAATCAATCCTTTACTATTCAAATATGTGCACTAGAGCAAAAGAACGCTCAATATTCCTATGCGAAAGAAGTAAAGTATAAATTGAATACCAGCAGCCTAGAAAATTATATTGAACTAGCAAATCAAATCAACAGCAATAATCAAATACAGCTAATCATTGTTCAGCATGAATTTGGATTCTTTCACGGAAATGATCAGGCTTTTCAAAGTTTTCTTACATCAGTCAACAAACCAATCATTATTGCCTTACATACTGTTTTGGGGAAGCCCAATGAAACACAAAAGAAATACATGCAATTAATATTGGCAAAAGCGATCAAGACAATCGTGATGACAAAGCATGCTGCTACTATTTTAATAGAAGAATACCATATTGAGTCAGCAAAAGTTAATATAATTAGTCATGGCACTCACTTAGTTAAACATACCGACAAAATCGTTTTGAAAAGAAAGTATGGTTTTTTAGGTAGAAAAATACTATCAACTTTTGGATTGCTGAACTCAGGAAAAAGTATTGAAACTACTTTAGATGCATTAGTTCAAATTATAAAAAAAGAACCAACCGTTTTATTTTTAATAATTGGCATCACACACCCAGAAGTAGTTAAAAATGAAGGGGAAATATATAGAGAGTCCCTCAAAGAAAAAATAAAGACACTTCATTTAGAAGAGCACGTTTTATTTATTAACCGATTTCTAGAGTTACCTGAATTATTAGATCATCTTCAATTAACAGATATATATTTGTTTACCTCAAATAATCCGAATCAGGCAGTTAGTGGTACTTTTTCTTATGCAATTAGCAGCGGTTGTCCTATCATCGCAACTGCAATACCCCATGCTTTAGAAGTACTGGCTAATAACACTGGAATTATTGTTGAATTCAACAATAGTCAACAACTTTCAACAGCAATTATCACCTTACTAGAAAATCATGAAAAAAGAGAAGAATTTAGCTTAAATGGGATTCATAAACTAGCATCAACAGCATGGGAAAATAGTGCACTAAAACATGCTGCCATCTTTAACCAAACAGCATCAACTCCACTCCATTTAAATTTTAGCATACCACCAATTAATTTGTGTCATTTAAAAATGCTCACAACCAAATTTGGCATGATTCAATTTTCCATTTTGAATAAGCCAGACTTATCGTCGGGATATACAATAGACGATAATGCAAGAGCACTCATTGCAGTAGGAATGATTTTTGAAAATACCCGGCAATTTGAATATTTAAACTTACTCGAAATTTACTTAGATTTTATACAGTTTTGCCAACAAGAGGATGGCAGTTTTTTAAATTATGTAAATCTGCAACAAGAATTTACCAATGATAATTTAAACTGCAATTTAGAAGACGCAAACGGAAGGGCCATTTGGGCGATTGGCTATATTATTGGGTTAGAAAAAATACTCCCGAAAAATATTATTGAAAAAGCAAAAACAATATTAAAAAAATCCATCCCCCATTTAAATTCTATTCACTCTACCAGGGCAATGGCCTTTATTGTTAAAGGATTAAGCTATAGTATCGAACATGAATTTGATAAACAAGCTTTTGATACTATCAATATTTTAGCCAACCGAATTTATCAAATGTATTTACACGAATCAAAACCAAAATGGGAATGGTATGAATCTTATTTAACTTATGGAAACAGCCTTTTACCTGAAGCAATGTTGTGCGCATGGAAGGTAACAGGAAATGAACACTTCAAAAAAACAGCAAAAGATAGTTTCCATTTTTTAATCAGTCAAACTTTTGACTCAACATGTATTCATGTTGTATCAAACAAAAACTGGCACAACAAAAATATCGCTAACGTCAGTAAGTTAGTGGGAGGAGAACAACCTATCGATGTTGCATACACCATTCTTTCTTTAATTAGTTTTCATAAAGCATTCAATTCGGATTTTTATAAACAAAAAATCAAAATAGCTTTTGATTGGTTTCAGGGTAGAAATCACTTAAATGAAATCATATACAACCCTTGTACAGGAGGCTGCTACGATGGATTAGAAGATAGTTATGTAAACTTAAATCAAGGAGCAGAGTCTACCGTTAGTTATTTAATGGCTAGACTAGCTATAGAGAAATATAATTTTCCCAACTTTTAAAATTTAAATTATGAGTAATCTTTTGTACACTGTTGCGGTCATTTTAATTATAATCTGGGCGATTGGTTTTTTCGGTTACCATACCGGAGGAATCATCCATGTTTTATTAGTAATTGCCATCATTGCAATTTTATTAAGGGTAATAAGAGGAAAGAGCCCAATGTAAGCACTTGCGATAAAATCATTTATGTTCATTCAAGTATATTTCATTTCAGATGAATTATATTTGAATGAATAGCCACAGTATGTCTCAAGCACCCTTTAATATAAAAGGACTTTCTGATCAGCAAGTCCTAAATGCAAGAAATCAGTTTGGCAACAATCAATTAACCTTCAAGAAAACCAGTGGATTTATAGAAGCGCTAAAAAGCATTTTTAAAGAACCAATGGTTATTTTATTACTTATTGCAGCAGCAATTTATTTTATTACGGGTAATATTGGAGATGGTTCTTTTTTGGCAGCTGCCATTATTTTGGTTGCCACTATTTCGCTATTCCAAGATGCTAGAAGCAGGCAGGCGCTTGACAAATTAAAGGATTTCACACAGCCATTTTGCAAAGTAATTCGAAACCATGAAATAGTATCCATTCATGTAGATGAGCTAGTCATAGGCGATTATCTACTGGTTGAAGAGGGCAGTGCAGTTTCAGCAGATGGGACCATTGTCCAATCCAATGATTTCTCTGTAAACGAATCTATTTTAACGGGTGAAACCTTTTCAGTAAGTAAAACTGTCAACAGCAGTGATAACAAAATTTATAGAGGTACTTACGTAGTAGCAGGCCTAGCAGTTGCAGAAATAACTGCAATTGGTAACGACTCTAAGTTGGGTAAAATTGGAAAAAGTTTAGAATCAATTGAAGAAGAAAAAACACCCTTAGAAAAACAAATCAATCGATTTGTTCAAAACATGGCAATTATTGGCACTATAGTTTTTTTAATAGTATGGTTTATCAACTTCAAACAGTCTAATAATTTACTTAACAGCTTGCTCCAAGCACTTACGCTTGCAATGAGTATTTTACCAGAAGAAATCCCTGTCGCTTTTACCACGTTTATGGCATTAGGCGCATGGCGATTAATGAAAATGGGGATTGTGGTAAAACAAATGAAGACCGTTGAAACACTTGGAAGCGCAACGGTGATTTGCACAGATAAAACAGGCACACTTACAGAGAATAAAATGAGTATTGGAGCAATTTACAATGCCACACTACAAAAAACATTTTTTCCAGAAGAAATAAAAAACAATCAAAAAGAAAATGAGTCATTAGTCAATATTGCTATGTGGGCAAGTGAACCGATACCTTTTGACCCTATGGAATTGGCACTGCATCAGTTATATAAAGAGCATCATTTAATTGATGAACGCCCTCTTTATAAAATGATACATGAATATCCTTTAGTGGGTAGACCTCCAATGATGACGCATATTTTTGAAAATGAAACTGGGCAAAGAATAATTGCTGCAAAAGGAGCTCCTGAAGCAATTCTTTCTTGTTCTAATGCTACTAGTGAAACTAGATTTGCTACACAAAAAGCCATTAACGAACTTACTGCTGCAGGATTTAGGGTATTAGCTGTTGGAGAAGCGCTGTTTTCTGGAACTGATTTTCCGTCAAAACAACAAGATTTTATTTTCAATTTATTGGGGGTAATTGCATTTTATGACCCACCAAAAGAAAACATGAAGAATGTATTATCCCAGTTTTATAAAGCAGGGATACAAGTTAAAATAATTACCGGAGACAATGCAGCGACTACCACTACTGTTGCCAATAAAATAGGATTCAAAGGGGCAGAAAAACAAATTAGTGGGGAAGAATTGATGTTGCTTTCTGATCAAGATTTAAAAATCAGGGTTGCAGACACAACTATATTCACCCGTATGTTCCCTGAAGCCAAACTTAAAATTATCAATGCATTAAAAAGCAATAATGAAATTGTTGCCATGACTGGTGACGGTGTAAACGATGGGCCTGCATTAAAAGCAGCTCATATTGGAATTGCGATGGGAAAAAAAGGAACAGAAATAGCGAAGCAAGCAGCATCGCTTATTTTAATTGACGACGACCTTGCTAAAATGGTAGATGCAGTGGCAATGGGTAGGAAAATATATACCAACTTAAAAAAAGCAATTCAATATATCATTTCTATTCACATTCCAATTGTGCTTACTGTATTTATTCCCCTTGCGTTAGGCTGGATTTACCCCAATATTTTTACACCCGTACACGTCATTTTCCTTGAATTAATTATGGGACCAACCTGCTCTATCATTTATGAAAATGAACCCATCGAAAAGAATTCGATGACACAGTTACCAAGACCGTTTACCAGTACCTTTTTTAGCTGGAAAGAACTTGCAACTAGTATTGTACAAGGATTAGCAATTACCGTTGGTACATTATACACTTACCAATATGCTGTTAGCAATGGTTTCGACTTAAATACTACTAGAACCATGGTATTTTGTTGTTTAGTATTTGCGAATATTTTTTTAACCCTAGAGAATAGATCCTTCTATTTTTCAATATTTACTACCATCCGCTATAAAAACAACCTTGTAATTTGGATGATTTTAATTACCCTGTTATTATTACTCGCGCTAATTTATATAGCACCCTTTGCTGCTTTTTTTGATTTCAAATCAATTAGTATTAGTGAATTAGCCATTTGTTTTGCTGCAGGAAGTATATCTGTACTTTGGTATGAAATCATTAAGTTAATCAAGAGAAGCTAAATAAAAAACCCTTGCTACAAATGTAACAAGGGTGCCTCAATCAACAAACTGTACTAAACAATCTTTAATTAGCTGGGATAATATCTATGATAACTGTTCTATTATAAAATCGCTCTTCTGGATATTTATTTTCAAAGGGCGCATTGGCAACTTCTGCACCAAAGCCATACACTTCAAATTTAACGTCGCGTTTACCCAAACGATTGGTGGCACGCTCCAAAATTATTTTAGTTGTTTCTGCTCTATTATGAGACAACTGGTGATTGTATTTATCGTCACCAATGATATCTGTATGACCGTGAATAATGGCAGTTCCATTATCAGGAATCAAAGGTGCTACAACTTCAGTAAGAAATTTTTCATACGCTGCTATTGCATCTGATTTATCAAAATCAAACAATATGCTGTAACGTAATCCTTCTTGTTTCAAACTTTCAGACTTAGCTACACTAACTGAACTCTCTCTTTTGATTATTTCACCTGATTTAGTAGTCCCAAACATGGTTACTTGATAATTTTTAGAGGCATTGTTTCCAAGAATTGTTTTTCCGGGAACAGAACCTTGATCCAAATAATAAGGACCATGATTTTGTACTACACCCGCTTCGTCTTTTAATTCTACTCTCCAAGAATTCAATAACTCTGTAGCCCCCTTGTTAGTAAAAATCACATAAGTGTCTAATGGGTCTTCCTGATATGATTTAATTTGAACAGGCTTAAGAAAAGGTGATGTAGCGCCGCCCACTTCTAACAACATTTCCGAAGAATTACTGGTAATATCAACTCTTCTATCGCCTTCCCTTAATAAATCTAGTTCTTTGGTTCCTCCAGGTTGCTCAGATGGAATAACTGGTTTATCTCTTCCTTCTGTTGTTATTCTTGATGAAGCGATATCATAGTTGTTCACTAAATATTGCTTAATATTCTCTGCCATTAATCTACCTTCTGCAGGATCTTTATCTGCTGCACCGGTTAATACAATGGAAGTATTGGGATTATTTCGCATTCTATCGCCCATAATGTTTAAAATATTGTAATAAACATTTAGTTGTCGTGCAGACCTTCCATTATTTAAATTACTTGGTTGTTGTTCTTGCAAACCTGATTCCTTAAAATCAACTGAAGCTGCTTTATCTAGTTGGATATATCTTGAAGGAATTGAACTTGAACCCATGTTAAAAAAGACTGAGTTGCGCAAAGGAAATATTTCTTTTACTTGTCTTTCCGCAGGTACAATTTTAGGTGCCCTAACAGAAAACTGAAGGTTAGATTCTTTCACAGTTACTATCCTCACTACTTCCACAGGTGCCATAGGCGTTTGTTTTAATGCGGCTCGTGCAGCAACTTTTCCAAACTTCAATGCAAGACCAGCTCTAATGGTATACATATCCCATGTTTCTACTGTTCTTGGTGCTTGAAATAAATTGGTTTGAAAAGAAGCAAAAGGAGAAAGCGTAACCTGACTAGGATTGGTTTTTTTAGATAAGGGAATATCAATTCCGGCACCTGCTTGAGCAGATAACATTGTTTTTCTGATATCACTAAAGTCTCCTCTTTGGTCTATTTGCTTATCTTGAACATAAACAAAATCTTTATTGATATTGATACCAATAGTGGGGCCCGCAAATAAATAAAAGGCAGAGGAAAATGGTGCTAATCTCAAACTAGGCTCAATAGAGAAATAGCTCAAATTGGTTGATAAATCAGCAGGGCAATTACAAGGCGCCATTACTTGATTAAATCGAGCACTGCGATTATCGTAAGCCAAGTTTAGCATAAACCCAACTACTTTATTAGGGCGATATTCCAATAAGAAAGATGCATATGGTCGCACGCTTTTACCTTTATGAAATGCAGTAGGCACTGTGGTAGCTGCATTCAACATTTGAGTTGTTCCATTGTACTGATTAATATTAGCCGCTACAGAGTATCCAAACCACCACTTAGGTTGTACTCTTTTTTCTGTTTGTGCTAATATTGCTGTATAGCTGATGAGTAATCCAAACAACAAGAAGACTGTTTTTGAATGATTATTTTTGAAGTGTATCATAAAATATATTTAAATAAATAGTTAGAGAGTTTATTGAACATTAATGGTTGTGTTAACTAACGTTACAGATGCGTTTAAAGAGAGCGCTCTGCCGTTTAATACGGTCTGAGTTGCGTTGCCTGCTGTTGAAAAAGTAACTCCAGCAGAAGCAATGATTGTTCCAACCATTACTCCCCCGCCTGCTCCATTGATTGTAGCAGCACTACCCACATGCCAAAACACATTTTTAGGTTGGCCACCATTAATCATGATAACCGATTTAGCTCCAGTTGGTCCTGCAATACCAACGGTTAATCCTGCAGCAGTTTGAAATATCCAAACAGCATTTGGATCACCTTGTGCATCAAGCGTTAAATTGCCATTGCTGATATTGAATGTTCCACTTGCAGATTTATAAATACCCGGCGCAAGTGTTAATCCACCTAATTCTCCAGCTCCAGGGTCAATACCACCTGGCTTAGCTGCTGGCGCAGTACTTAAGTATAATGCATTGGCATCAGCTAGCCCTTGTGCTGCAATTACAGCAGATGCTGCAGAACCCGGTGCTGGCGGTGCTGTATGAATTCTACCATTCACTCTTCCGATATTTAATGGAGTTTCTGTGTACACATCTCCTGTAATCATATCATGAAAACCAGTGATTAAAGTAGAAGCGGCTGTTGTTCCAATACCTCCATTATTAATCACAGTATTTACTCCTTGATTGGTAATTCCTGCGCTTCCACCAAATACACCAAACACAATTAATGTAGGAGGAATCACTGGGGGAATTACCACAGGAAGGATGGTGGTAAATGTCCAGATATAATTACTAGCGATTGTATTACCAGCAACATCCTTAGCTGCAGTTGTAATTGTACCAGTGTATAATGTATTTTCTGCAAGATTACTTGTAGGTACAAAAGTTGCTACAACTCCTGAATAAGAAACTGAACCAGGAATAACAGTAGAACCATTTTTTACCAAGAAGCTAGTATTACTAATTGAACTAGGATCCATATTTTCACTAAAAGTTGCAGTAATCACTTTATTTAAAGACACGCCTGTTGCACCATTGCTAGGGTCTGTAGAGAGCACTGTTGGTTTAATGATATCTGCTAATGGAAGAGTAGTAAAAGTCCAACTGTAATCAGTTGCTAATGTATTACCAACCATATCCTTAGCTGCAGTTGTAATTGTTCCCGTATACAAAGTATTGTTAGCAAGATTATTCGTAGGAACAAAAGTTGCTACACGGCCTGTATATGTAACTGTACCTGGAACATTTGTAGATCCATTTTTTACTAAGAAACTAGCATTACTTATAGAACTAGGATCCATGTCTTCGCTAAACGTTGCAGTAATCACCTTATTTAACGGTACATTGGTTGCACCATTAGTAGGGTCTGTAGAAAGCACGGTTGGTTTAATTATATCTATAGTAGTAAAATTCCAATTATAATCCACTGCCAATGTATTACCTACCACGTCTCTAGCACCAATGGTAATTGTTCCCGTATATAAAGTACCACTAGCAAGATTACTATTAGGAACAAAAGTTGCTACACGACCTGAGTAGGTAACTGTGCCAGGAATAGTTGCGGAACCATTTTTTACCAAGAAAGTAGTAGTATTTATAGAAGTGGAATCCATATTCTCACTAAATGTTGCAGTAAGCACTTTGTTTACTGGCACACTCAAAGTTCCATTGGTAGGATCAGTAGCTATTACTGTTGGTCTTATTGCATCCAATAAAACACCTGTTCTAAATGTCCAAGTATAATTACTCGCAGTTGCATTTCCAGAAGAATCTCTAACCCCTGTAGTAATAGTAGCGGTATATAAGGTATTTGGGAGCAATAAAACTGAAGGTTTAAAAGCAGCAGTGTTACCTGAATAAGTAATTGTTCCTGATATTGGAGTTGTTCCGTCACTCAATAAGAAAGTAGCTGAATTCATGGTTACAGGATTCATTACTTTACTAAAGCTTGCCGTAATTACTTTATTCAACATCACATCTGTTGCTCCATCAACCGGACTAGTTGATACAACAATAGGTATTGTGCCTGTTGCAAAACTCCAAGTGTAATCGGCAATCATTGCATTGCCAGCTAAGTCTTTTGATGTTTTAACAATTGTGGCAGTATAAACCGTATTCTCCAAGAAAGGAGCAACGGGCGTAAATGTAGCAGTAGTACCACTATAAGTAACACCACCTGCAATAAGCGTAGTTCCTTGCTTTAAAATAAAGCTACTAGTATTAATAGTTGCTGCGTTCATGCCAGTGCTAAATGTTGCTGAAACAATTTTCGCAAGCCCAACATTTGCTGCATTATTGACTGGATCAGTTGAAACAACGGTTGGAACAGCACCTGTATTAAAGGACCAAACATAATTTTGAATCATCGAACTTTTTAAATTATCCTTCGCACCCGTAGTAATTGTTGCAGTATAAACTGTATTACTTTTAAGGGGCACTGAGGGAGTAAAGCTGGCTGTACTGCCAGTGTAACTAACAGCACCAGAAACCAAAACAGTTCCTTCTTGTAATAAGAAAGTACTATTATTAATAGTAGCTGGATTCATTGGCACATTAAATGTTGCTGCAATTACTTTAGTAGTAGGTACATTAATTGCGCCCGCAATAGGGTCTGTAGCAATTACTTCAGGGCAAAGTGCAGTGGTACCTGTTTCTTCCACTCCTTTTTTGCAACCCATACTAAATAATAAGAAGACCATCAATAATGTTATGGTCGGACTAAAGAGTGCCTTTAGTCTTTTCGGTAAAAATGTAAAAGTGCTTTTCATATTTTGAAAAATTAATTACCCAAATTTTCAAATTTTAAAAAGCGAACTAATTACACAATTGATACTGTTAATTACAAAAATCACAGAAAAAAATAAACATGTGAATGATGTAATGAATAAGACAAATAGTATAATATCTAATCAAATAAAATGGCCAACCTTGCATGCATTACTAGAAAAAAAATTATGAAAAAGAACATTTTAATTGTAGCAATCATTTTATGTGCTGTTAGCATATATTCTACTACGAATGCACAGTCTTACAAAACCGGCTTAGGTTTAAGATTTGGCGGATTAACCAGTGGACTAACTTTGAAGCATTTCACTAATCCAACAACGGCTTTAGAAGGAATAGTTAGTTTAGGCAGACAAAGTGTAGTGGTAACAGGCCTTTACGAAAAGCATGCACCATTAGGTGGAGCTGGTAGTGCAAAAATATTTTATGGTTTTGGAGGTCACCTCGGATTTTTCCAAGATGGTGGCAGATATTACTATAATGACAATAGAATCTATACCGCTTCAACTGTGGTAGGTGTCGACGGAATCCTTGGATTAGACTTTAAACTAAATAAAGCACCCATCAATATTAGTATGGACATTAAACCATTCGTTGACTTTTTTGGAGGCAACTATTTTTATATGGATGGAGGTCTTAGCGTAAGATATACATTTTAATAAACAATTATCTTAACGTACTGGCATCAACTCTTGTGGGAGTTTCTTTCCCACTGATGATTCCTCTAGCACTTAAAGCAATAGATCGGATGATCTGAGTCATATTCGGAATATCGATGGTACTTAGTTCATCCGATGCTTTATGATAATAAGGGTCTACGTCAATTTTAGTAGTTGAAATAGTATGTGCAGGCACACCCAATCTAGCTAATGTGGCATTGTCTGAACGATAAAATAAATTCTGACTGGTATAAGGATCAGGATAGAAAGTAAAGTTGGTTCCTGTTAAATTTCCCTGCAAAATTTTACCCATATCCGTTTTTTCATATCCTGTAATAAAAGCACTGTTTTTACCCCACTTACTTTCACTACCAATCATTTCAATATTGAACATTGCTTTTACATCTAAAGGATTAAACTGCTTTGAAAAATACTGAGACCCATATCCACCTACTTCTTCCGCGGTAAAAGCAACAAAAATCAAGGTGCGTTCATTGTTTTTTGCAGCAGCATAATATTTTGCCAACAACATCATAGCTGTAGTTCCTGCAGCATCATCATTAGCACCATTATAAATTGAATCATTATTCACCATATTTCTGGTATTGATTCCTAAATGGTCGTAGTGACCAGAAAAAATCACGTATTCGTTCGGTAATTTTTTTCCTGGAATCATACCCACTACATTGGCTAAAGGCATTTCTTGAATTTCGTGCTTCGCATCAATAGTTACCGACTTAATCGCTGTTTCAGAAGTCAAGATAAAAACAACCGACTTATCAGAATAAAACATATTTCCTTTTAGCTGAGCCAACCTTCCGAAAGTACTAGTAAAGGAAGTGTCAACCAATACAATCATATTTTTTGTTAATCCACTGTATTTGCGTGCCTCTCCAAATAAGTTAGCCCCTTTTGCAATAACAGCCACTTCATAACCTGATTTTTCAGTAACCTGCAAATCTTTACTACAGGTTACAACCATGATTTGCTTGGTGTCTAAAGCCGATTCATTGAGCATACCAGACGCACTGATGAACTTCGGTCTAATCATAGCAAAAGACTGTAGAAAACTATTACTTCCTTTTAAAGGTTGTATTCCATAAGATTTGAATTCAGCGGCAATGAATGCAGCAGCTTTATCTATCCCTTTAGTAAAAGTTCTTCGACCTTCCATTTCATCAGAAGCCAATGTACCAACTACTCTTTGCACTTCGGCATCTGTAATAATCGTTTGTAAGTCTTGTGCTTTAGCAGCTATCATCAATCCCAACAAACAAAAGGAAACAAAAAACTTTTTCATATTTCAATAAATTTATAAACTCATCATTTCTTTAAATTTCACCGTTTGTCTACGGCTTACTTCAATCTTTTCCCCTCCTTTTAAATCTAGGATTAATCCTCCATTAAAATAAGGTTCAATTTTTTCAATCCATCTTAGGTTAATGATATGTTTTCGATTGGCTCTAAAAAACATTCTATCATCTAAGCGCTCTTCTAAGGCATTCAAAGATTTTAATATCAACGGCTTATTCGTTCCAAAGAATACTTTGGCATAATTACCAACGCTTTCAAATAACCTAATTTCACCCAACTTCACAAACCAACAACGTTCACCATCTTTTACAAAAACCTGATCTTGCTCGGTAAGTGGGCCTCTGTTATTACCACTTAAGCCTATTTTTTCTTTGAATAGCTCTGCTTGCAATTTTTGAATGGCATCAGATAAGCGCTTTGGCTCTATAGGTTTCAACAAGTAATCCAAGGCATTTACTTCAAAAGCTTTAATGGCGTATTCATCGTAAGCAGTAGTAAATATTACTTTAGGAGCTTTCTCTACTTCGGCCAATAAATCAAAACCTGTTTTGCCAGGCATTTGAATGTCTAAAAAAATTAAGTCTGGATTAAGGGTTTCGATTTTCTCTATGCCCTCATCTACATTGGCCGCCTCATCAATCACTTCAATATCACCATGGTCTTGCAACAATTTTTTTAATTCATTTCTTGCCAATCGTTCATCATCAATAATAATTGCCTTAATTGCCATAACTGCTCATTGTATTATTGTGGTTAAGCCGGCACACCTTGTACTGGCATAATAATTTTTGCTTCTACTATATTATTAATAGCTGCTTCAATGGTAAAGCTCGCTTTGTTTCCGAATAGTAATTTCAATCTGCTTCTTGTACTTTTTAATCCAAATCCTTCTGAGTCGGGAAATTCAGCAATAGTTCCCGAATTCTGCACTATTAATTCGTGATGAGATTGTCTAAAATCAGAAATAATTTTAATAGTCCCGCCTTCTTTTGATTTGCTAATGCCGTGTTTAATTGCGTTTTCAACTAAAGTTTGCAACATCATCGGAGGGATTGGTTGATCTAAAGTGTCTTCATCAATATCATACTCTACATTTAATCGATCTTCAAAACGAATATGTTCTAAAGCTAAATAGTCTTTTACAATATTCAATTCTCTTTCAAAAGGAACTGTTTCTTGTTTTTCAGCTTGCATGCTACTTCTCAGCAAATTACTCAATTCTGTAATAGCGGTTCTTGCCCTAGTAGGATTCTCGTCTACCAATGCTCGAATACTATTGAGGGCATTAAAAATAAAATGGGGATTAATATGGCTTTTAATGGTTTTTAACTCCATCTCTTTCACCAAACTTTCCAATTTTATTTTCTGAAATTCAGTTTTGGTGCCTAATTCAATATAGTGCCAGAGGTAATAAATAGAAACCCAAACTAATATCAAAGGAGAATCGGATACCAAATTCACTAAAAATCGCTTGTCTACTGAAACCTTTGTTTTAGGATTATATAAGTGCAACCATTCCGCAATTGCTGAATTTGTGAGGTTAAAAAGGACTAATATTAATACCAAAACCCCAGTAAACTGCACCCATTTTTTTGATAATTCGGGAGGCAATAGGTTGAACAGCTTGATCAACTCTCTTAAAACATGCGTAAAAAATAAACCAGAAATAATGATAACTAATAACTTGGGATAGAAAATACTATTGATTTTGCTGTCAAAAACAAAGGCAAAAAACACCATTGTTAGGCCATAGAGCAGCCAACCGCCTAATTGACACCACCAATATAGTATTGCTTTACTTTTTGTTCTCATGACTTACAAAGCTAAATATAGCTAAGTGCTTGAAAAGGAACAAATTGGATTAAAGGTAAATTCAGCTTCTGGTTGGCTTAAAATAATGTACTTAAAGGATGAACCTTCCTTTTTATCGGATGTTATTGTATTTTTACTACTTAAATACCTTGTACATGGAGTTTGTTCCCGGTCCTTTACTCAAAAATATCAATAGCCCTGAAGACCTTAAAAAACTCGGCAGAGCACAGTTACACCAGATTTGCGACGAATTAAGACAATATATCATAGATGTAGTAAGCGTTCATGGCGGACATTTTGCTGCTAGTTTAGGCGTAGTAGAATTGTCGGTGGCATTACATTATATCTATAATACCCCTTATGATCAGCTAGTTTGGGACGTTGGTCATCAGGCTTATGGGCACAAAATATTGACAGGAAGAAGGGACAATTTTCCTACTAATCGCAAATACAAAGGATTAAGTGGTTTCCCTAAACGTTCTGAAAGTGAATATGATACTTTTGGCGTTGGTCACTCTTCTACTTCTATTTCTGCAGCATTAGGAATGGCCATAGCGGCAAAGCACAAAGGAGAAAATAGAAAATCGGTGGCTATCATCGGAGATGGCTCAATGACAGCAGGCATGGCTTTTGAAGCAATGAACCATGCAGGGGTTGCAGACAGCGATGTGCTCATCATTTTGAACGACAACTGTATGAGCATCGACCCCAATGTAGGTGCATTAAAAGAATATTTAACTGATATCAGCACTTCGCCTACCTACAATAAAGTAAGAGACGAAATTTGGAACCTAATGGGCAAATTGCCTGTAGGAAAAACCTTCAGCAGAGAAATGGCTTCAAAAATGGAAGCCAGTATCAAGGGCGTAGTAAATAAAAGCAGCAATTTATTTGAAGCGTTGAAGCTTCGTTATTTTGGCCCTATCGATGGACATAATATCACCAAATTAGTAGACACTTTGAAGGACCTAAGAGAAATACCTGGTCCTAAATTATTGCATATTATCACCACCAAGGGGAAGGGATACGAACTAGCAGAGAAAGACCAAACAAAGTGGCATGCACCCGGCTTATTTGACAAAACAACAGGAGAAATTTTCAAAAAGAAAATTGATATTCCACAGCCGCCAAAATACCAAGATGTATTTGGACATACCATGATTGAATTAGCAGAAGCCAACCCCAAAGTGATGGGCGTTACACCGGCTATGCCAAGCGGATCTTCGCTCAAATTCATGATGGAGAAAATGCCAGATCGCGCATTCGACGTAGGTATTTGCGAGCAACATGCTGTTACTGTAAGTGCAGGTATGGCTACGCAAGGATTAAGGGTATTCTGTAATATATATTCTTCGTTTATGCAACGTGCATATGACCAAGTAGTACACGATGTTGCATTGCAAAAATTACCTGTTGTATTTTGTTTAGACCGTGCTGGTTTAGTGGGTGAAGATGGGCCTACTCACCATGGTTGTTACGATATATCATTCATGCGTTGCATACCTAATTTAATTATTGCAGCACCCATGAATGAAAAGGAACTACGCAACTTAATGTATACTGCCCAATTAGATGAAACACAGTATCCTGTTGTAATACGCTATCCAAGAGGAGAAGGCGTAATGCCAGAATGGAGAACCCCATTCGAAGCAATTACCATCGGGAAAGGGCGCAAATTAAAAGATGGAAAAGAAGTGGCTATTCTTAGCTTTGGGCATCCTGGTAATTTTGCGCAAACAGCCATTCGGAATTTAAGAACAGAAGGTATTGATCCGGCTCATTACGATATCCGTTTTGTTAAACCAATTGATGAAGAATTACTGCACGAAGTATTTAGCAATTATTCAAAAATAGTAACTGTGGAAGATGGTACAGTTCTAGGTGGATTTGGATCCGCAATATTAGAATTCATGAACGCAAATGGATACAAAGCGGATGTGAAAATCTTAGGTATCCCCGATAGATTGGTAGAACATGGTACACCAAAAGAACTACACAGAGAATGCGCTTATGATGCGGAAGGAATTGCAGATACAGTGCGTGAATTAATGAAAAATCAAGTAAATATTAGTAGCAATATTTTACAATAATATTTCACCATTACAACAAAAAGGGCAATGTTAAACATTGCCCTTTTTTATTATTCAAAACTTCCTTCTTGTTCCGTTCTTTCTTCTTCGGTTAAGCCTTCGTCGGCTATATCTGCTTCGCGGTTTTCATTCCATTCCACAATAAAATTATTCATGCCTTGGCCCACTAATAATTTCATGTATTTCTGTTGAGATAACTCTAAAATGGATAAGAATAAGAATATGGCATGAATGCGATCTTCGCAAATTTCAAAAACCTTTTCAAAAGCAACCGTCCTTTCTCTACCCACAAAATCAAGCATATAGTCTCTACTACCTTCCATGGTATAGTTATAGCGTACTACTGTATGAACAGGTTTATTTTGTCTGTCATGCACCCGCTGCATTACTTTTTCAAAAGCTTTCATCAGCTTGAATAAAGTAATATTCTGAATTTCGGTTCCTTCTGATGCTTCTTCTCCAATAGAAGAAATTTCTCTCTGCAAATTTCCTCTCTTCACCATCAACATACGCATGGCTTCCATCTCGGCCATTTGTACAGCAGCTTCTTTGAATTTTTTATACTCAAGTATTTTATCAATCAATTCTTGACGTGGATCTATTTCATTACCAGATGCATCAATTTCCTTTCTTGGCAAAAGTAATCTCGCTTTAATGCGCATTAAAGTAGATACAAACAATATAAATTCAGAACTTAACTCAATATTCAACTTTTCTGAACCATGTATAAATGCTAAAAAGTCGTTGATGATTTTAGTAATAGGAATATTATAAATGTCTAGTTCATCCCTTTCAATAAAGAACAATAAAAGGTCAAAAGGACCTTCAAACTGATCTAGCTTAATTTGATAATTTACAGTACTCACGTTCCGGTTTTTTACAAAGAAAAGAAAACAGGGCCTATTTTAGCCCTGTTTCAAGAATAGTTATCCACCAAATACATTAATTCACTTTTTCAAAGAATCCCTTATTTCAGCAAGGAGTTTTTCGGTTTCACTTGGTCCTGGAGGAGTTTGTGGTTCGGGAACTTCTGCTTTTTTTAATTTATTCAAGGCTTTTATAACCATAAATACTGCAAATGCAACAATAATAAAGTCGATCAAATTAGTCATAAACTCACCATACTTGACAGACACTTCTGTAATTGCAGGCGTTACCACATTACCTGTAGCATCCTTTACAGCATCAACGGATTTTTGTAATACCCATTTTTTATCATTAAAATCTACCCCACCGGTGAGCATACCAACTAATGGCATAATGATTCCATCAACAAAAGAGGTAACAATTTTTCCAAAAGACACCCCCATTACAAAAGCTACTGCGGTGTCTACTAAGTTGCCTCTTACGGCAAACTCTTTGAATTCTTTGATCATACCCATATTAATAAATTTATTTCTGAAATATACTTATTTCTTTAAACCTGGGAAACGCATTTTTAAATTTTTTAATGTAGTCAGTATAGTTTGGGCGACTAAATACTCTTTGTACCAGTTTTGATCGGAAGGAATAATATGCCAAGGCACTTTATTACACCGATTAAAGCAATCCTCATATGCATGCATATACTGATCCCAAAGTTTGGCTTCTTCCAAATCTTGTTCATTGTATTTCCATTGTTTGGTTTTATCTTCTAGTCTTTCTAACAATCTTGCGTTTTGTTCTTCCGGGCTAATATGCAAATAGAATTTTAGAATATGTGTATTATTATGCACTTCAAGCATTCCTTCAAAATCGTTGATGGCTTTCATTCTTTTAATAGCCAAAGCATCGTCGCACCATTTGTGCACCCTTGTAATTAATATATCTTCATAATGAGAGCGATTAAATACTTGAATCATGCCTTTAGAAGGTGCATGCATATGTATTCTCCATAAAAAATCATGAGAGAGTTCTTTTAAAGTAGGCGCTTTAAATGATTCTACTTGCACTCCTTGCGGATTCATCACTCCAAAAACATCCCTGATTAACCCATCTTTTCCACTGGCATCCATTCCTTGAATTACAATCAATAAAGAATGCTTAGACTCTGCGTATAATAAATTTTGCAATTCAGTGAGTTCTTTCAAAATCAAAGCAGTTTTCTCTTTTGTTTTTTCTTTGTTAAATGCTTTTGGAGCTCTCGTACTTATTTTGCTTAAGCGAACTGTTTGCATAATTCATTGTTTACTTAAATGTATTGATTTAGAAGCGTAAATACTTCATCTTTGATAAAATTTTACTGTGCAAAAACAAGTATTGAATTGGCTTATTTTTAGTTTACTCTGCATTATTTGGGGCAGTTCTTTTATTTTGATGAAGGGTGGCATGAATGTGTTAAGTCCTTATCAAGTTGCTTCAATACGTATTATAAGTGCAGGTTTAGTGTTACTTCCTTTTGCATTGAAAGCATTGAGAAATATACCCAAGGAAAAAAGAGGAGTAGTAGTATTATCAGGATTATTAGGAAGCTTTTTTCCGGCTTATTTATTTTGCATTGCAGAAACAAAAATAGATAGTGCCCTTGCTGGAATTATGAATGCACTAACCCCACTATTTGTGATCATCACTGGCATATCTTTTTTTCAATTAAAAGTGAAGAAACTTCAATTATTGGGAATCATTGTTGGATTTATTGGATTATCGTTATTGGTTGCTGCTGGCTCTAATATTAGCTTAGAATATTTCTCTTATTCTTTATTGGTTTTATTAGCAACCCTTTTGTACGGCATTAATGTGAATATGGTGGGCAAACATATGCAAGGAATTGGATCAATAGAAATTGCCTCCATGGCTTTTGTATTCTTATTGATTCCTTGCTTAATTATTCTTTATTTCACAGGTTTTTTTGCACTCCCTTTAAGCGAAGATGCATATTTGCTTTCTGTAGGCGCATCTGCTGTTTTAGGAATTTTTGGTACCGCAGTAGCTTCTGTACTTTTCTACATGTTGGTAAAAAGGGCAGGAGCATTATTTGCTTCCATGGTAACTTATGGAATCCCTTTTGTGGCTATTGGATGGGGTATCTGGGGAGGCGAGCAGGTAAACCTTATCCAGGTTACCTGCTGCGGAATTATTTTGATTGGAGTGTATTTAGCGAATAAGAAATAACTATACAGTCATCATTTCTTTTTCTTTGGTAGCTAAATGCTTTTCAACCAAGGCAATATGTTTGTCTGTTAATTCTTGAATGTCTTTTTCTGCATCTTTTGCAGCGTCTTCACTTAAACCATCTTTCTGTAATTTCTTCACATCTTCAATAGCGTCTCTTCTAATATTACGAATAGCAATTTTGGCTTGTTCTCCTTCCCCACCCGCTTTTTTTACCAATTCCTTTCTTCTTTCTTCGGTTAATGGAGGCATAAACAACCTGATTTGAACCCCATCATTTTGTGGTGTAATACCAATGTTGGCAGCCATTATTGAGCGTTCAATTAATGCTAGCATATTTTTTTCCCAAGGTTGAATACTAATTGTTCTAGCATCTAATACGGTGATATTAGCCACCTGAGCAATAGGAGTAGGTGATCCATAGTAATCTACATTGATTCCGTCTAACATATTGGGGTTGGCTTTTCCAGCTCTAATTTTAACTAGTTCTACCTCCAAATGGGAGATGGCTTTTTTCATGGTATCGGTAGCATCATCAATGATCATTCCTAATTCTTCAGACATAATTAAAATTTAAGTGCGGCAAATTTAATAAATCATCCATACATGTTGAACAAGTTTAAAGCAAAATAGGTCAAATATGCCCCAAATGCTTTTATCTTCGCTGTAAATTACCGAATTTGTTATGGCAAGTATAGCTGATTTAAAAAGCACGGCAACCCAAGTAAGAAGAGATATTGTGCGTATGGTGCACGGTGTTCAAAGTGGCCACCCTGGTGGGTCTTTGGGATGTACTGATGTAGTAACTGCACTTTATTTTCATATTATGAAACATGATGTGCATTTTAACATGGATGGAAAGCAAGAAGACTTATTCTTTTTATCAAATGGTCATATTTCCCCGCTACTCTATTCTGTTTTAGCTCGTGCGGGCTATTTTGATGTGAAAGAATTAGCAAGTTTTAGAAAAATCAATACCCGCTTACAAGGACACCCTACTACACACGAACATTTACCTGGGGTAAGAATTGCTAGTGGCTCATTAGGGCAAGGGTTGAGCGTAGCTGTAGGGGCCGCACTCACCAAGAAATTAAATCAAGACCCTCATTTGGTTTTTTCTTTACATGGTGATGGAGAATTACAAGAAGGACAGATTTGGGAAGCAGTGATGTTTGCAGCTCACAATAAAGTTGATAACTTAATCAGCATAGTTGATTTGAACGGACAACAAATCGACGGACCTACCAGCAAAGTATTGTCTTTAGGCAATTTGCGCAGTAAGTTTGAAGCTTTTGATTGGACAGTGCTCGACATGGATGGAAATGATATGGATAGCGTGGTGGCTGTTTTAGACAAAGCCAAGTCAATGACAGGAAATGGCAAGCCCATATGTATCTTAATGAAAACAGAAATGGGTAAGGGAGTAGATTTTATGGAAGGTAGCCACGAATGGCATGGTATTGCTCCAAGTGACGACCAATTAGCAAAAGCCTTAGCGCAGTTGCCTGAAACATTGGGCGATTATTAGAATATCATTAGTCGGGTTTTACCCATTTTATTTAGGTGCGCAGCTCAAACGGTTGCGCACTTGTTTTTTGTGCAGTAACCCAAGCAGCAGTAAAGGAAATAGCAGTAACAGTCAATAGAACCAATATAAAGTCTAATGGCAATGTTTTTACTGGATAATAATCTATAATAAACGTGGAGCCTCCTAATTTTATCAAGTGAAATTTTTCTTGTACCCAGCATATTCCTCCTCCCAGAAGAATACCAGCGCCCGCTCCAATTGCAGCAAGCAGCAATCCTTCTAACAAAAAGATAGTTCGAATTCTATTACCGGAGGCGCCCAAAGCACGCAATACCGCAATGTCTTTTTGTTTTTCTAAAACCAACATACTCAATGCTCCAATCATATTGAACGCGGCCACTACTAGAATTAAAGAAAGTATGCCATATATAACCCATTTTTCTAATTGCATAACCGAATACAAAGCTGCATTCTGCTGGTACCGAGTTTGTATTTGAACTTGATCACCCAAAATTGTTTGTAATTGCTTTACTAAGTTGTTATTGCCCTCTTTCGCATTAACTTCTATAGAGCTGTATTCATTAGCTTTCAAGCCTAACATGTACTGCACGAATGCTAAGTTGGTAAACGCATATTTATTGTCAAATTCTTGTTGTACAATAAAAGCGCCAGATGGGATAACAGAAAAAGAATTCAACCCATCGCCCGTCAATAAATTTCCATTTCGATTAGGAAAATATAATGTAGCTGCTTCTAATACTTTCTCGGTATTAATACCAGCGGCGTTTTCAATCCCACCACCCATAACGATTCCAGGGATATTGGCATTGCCCAATTCAAAACTTCCTCTTCGGATATATTTTTGAATAGGGTTAACCTGAGTATAATTTTCCTCTACCCCTTTAATGGTAACAATTGTTTGATAGGCACCCGTCAAAAGTGCTTTTTCTTCTGCAATAAAACTAAAAGCTTTAATATCTTTAATGGCTTTAAGTTGTTTTGATTGAACAGGGCTGATTTCAATGGTTTTCCCTTTTTGAGGAACCACTTTATAGGCAGGATAAAAATCTCCATACAATCCTTTCACCAAGTCTTCAAAACCATTGAACACACTAAGGATAATTATTAAAGATGCCGTACCAACAGCTATAGCAGTGATGGCAATCCATGCAATAATATTTATTGCATTGGTTGTTTTCTTAGAGCGAAAATAGCGCCAGGCAAATAGCAGGTTCATTCGCCTTTTTCATTAATTTTCTTAAATACCTCTTCCATTTTGAAAACATAATCCAGTGTATCGTCGTTGTAAAAATGAATTACAGGGATTCTTCTAAGTTGATGCTTCATTTTATCAGCTAACTCTTTTTTAATTTCCCATGCTTTAGATTCAATTTTTTTCATCACGGCAACTGGGTCTTTTACTTGAAACAAACTCAGGTAAACCCTTGCTTCTAACAAGTCTGGTGTCACTTTAACACTAGCTATAGAGACCATTCCACCATCAATCATAGAAAGGTTTAATCTTCTGAATATATCGTTGAATTGTTCCTGTAATGCGCCGGCTACCTGCCGCTGTCTTTTTCCTTCCTCCATAATATCAAGGTTTATGGGTGTAAAATTAGTTACTTTGCCTTGTTTCACCATTTATTCCTGTATGAAGCGTTTTGAGCGAATCTTATTTTACCTGCGTAGTCAACAAAAAAACATCGTATTATACGTTGTTTTCAACCTGTTGTCCATCTTGTTTTCATTGGTGTCTTTGGCGATGCTATCGCCCATATTGAAGCTGCTGTTTACTGATAAAAAAGAGGTCATTGCTAAACCTGCTATGTCCTTTTCATTAGAAGGACTACAAAACGCCACCGAATACTTTAGGTATTATTTTAATGAATTGATTTCGCAGGAAGGCGCTATTTACGCTTTAGGCACTGCTTGTATCATCATCATCATTGCCATTTTCTTTAAAAATTTGTTCACCTATTTGTCTTTTCGAGTGCTGGCACCTATGCGTAATTATGTGATGACCAAATTAAGATCTGACTTATATGCAAAGATTTTGGAATTGCCAATTGGCTTTTTTACGGAGCAAAAGAAAGGAGATATTATCAGTAGGATGAGCAATGATGCCAACGAGATTGAATGGAGTGTGATGAGTACTCTAGAGGGCTTGATTAGAGACCCTTTAAATATCTTAATCATTTTGGGAGTCTTAATTTATATTAGTCCGGTACTATCTGTATTTCTTTTGGTGCTCTTGCCAATTACCGGTTTTTTAATTGGTCGAATCAGTCGTTCACTAAAAAAACAATCTACCGCTTCTGCCGAAGAGCTGGGTACTTTGATGAGTATTTTAGATGAAACCTTGGGTGGATTAAGGGTAATTAAAGCATTCAATGCTGAAAAAATTCTTAGAAGTCGTTTCTTCAGTACCAATAATAACCTGAACCATATTCGCAATAAAATGAATTTTAGAAAAGACTTGGCCTCACCCATGTCTGAGTTCATGGGTGTAATGGTGTTGAGTTGTATTTTATGGTTCGGCGGAAGATTGGTTTTAGGTCATGAAGCAGGATTAAAGGGAGACAGTTTTGTCAATTATATTCTCATATTTACCCAAATCATCAATCCTGCAAAATCCTTATCCACTGCATTTTACAATGCACAAAGAGGTAGTGCAGCCATACAGCGTATAGAAGAAATTTTGCAAGCACCTGTAACCGTTACAGACTTGCCAAACGCCAAAAACTTGACCCAGTTTGAACATTCCATAGAATTTAAAAATGTTGGCTTCTCTTACAATGACACGCCCATTTTAAAAAATATCAACCTCACTATTCAAAAAGGTAAAACGATTGCCTTGGTGGGTTCATCTGGAGCAGGTAAAAGTAGCTTGGCCGACTTGGTTCCAAGATTTCATGATGTAACCAGTGGTGAGATCTTAATAGATGGGATAAATATCAAATCATATACTTTACACAGCATTAGGAGTATGATGGGTATTGTAACCCAAGAGCCTATTTTATTTAATGATACCATTGCTGGTAATATTGCATTAGGGATTGACAATGTGAATGATCAAGCTATTGAACATGCGGCCAAAGTGGCCAATGCCTTGGGTTTTATACATAAAAAAGAAGAAGGTTTTCAAACGAATATTGGAGACCGTGGCGGAAAATTGAGTGGAGGAGAAAGACAAAGAGTTACTATAGCAAGAGCCGTTTTAAAAAATCCACCCATCCTTATTTTAGATGAAGCTACTTCCTCATTAGATACAGAAAGTGAAAGACTGGTACAAGACGCCATTAATAATATGATGCAAAACAGAACATCTATTGTGATTGCACATAGACTTAGTACCATTAGACATGCCGATGAAATTATCGTTTTACAAAAAGGAGAAATTGCAGAACGAGGAACCCATGACGACTTGCTGGCTAAAGGCGGTATCTATAGAAAGTTAGTAGACATGCAAGAAGTCAAATAAAAAACCCCGATTAAAATCGGGGCTTAATGATTATTTGAATACAAATCAATTTCAGGTTTTTACTTAATCTTGATTAGGCTTTACTAATCCTAATTTAGCTTCAAGGCTTAATGTAGCATGGGGTACTGCACGCAATCTCGCTTTGTCAATTAAACGACCGGTAACTCTGCAGATACCATAGGTTTTATTTTCAATACGCATGATCGCTTTTTCTAAGTGATCAATATAAGTAATTTGGCGACTAGCCATTTGACTTAATTGCTCTTTTTCCATGCTCATGGTTCCATCTTCCATGGTCATGTAACGCGCATCGTCATTATCTCCGCCCATTTCGTCTTTACGAGTAATTAAACCCTGTAAGTACGCTAGTTCTTTTTTAGCTGCTTCCAGTTTTTTATTTATCAGCTCTCTAAACTCTGTTAAATCAGTATCATTGTATTTAACCAATGGACCCTGAGGTTTAGGGGCTTCTACTCTTTTTTCTAATGGGGTATAGCCTGGGCTATAGGTAACACTCGACTTGGTATTGATCTTAGGTACTTTCACGTCTTTTATAGGACCTGGCACTTTTTTTACTGGTTTTACAGGAGGTGCAGGTGGAGCTTTAACCACTGGTTTTGCAGGAGCAGCTGGTTTTGCAGGCGCTGGTGCTGGTGCAACAGGCTTTGCAGCAACTGGCGGCGCTTTCACTGCAGGCTTAGCAGGAGTTGGAGCAGGCTTTGCAGGTGCAACTGGTTTAGCAGGTGCTTTGGCCGCTGGTTTAGCTGCAGGCTTTGCAGGTGCAACTGGTTTGGCAGGTGCTTTGGCTGCTGGCTTTGCAGGAGCTTTTGCAGCAGGTTTTGCTGGTGCTTTGGCTGCTGGCTTTGCAGGAGCTTTTGCAGCAGGTTTTGCTGGTGCTTTTGCAGCTGGTTTTGCAGGTGCTTTCGCAGCAGGCTTAGCTGGTGCCTTCACAGCAGGTTTTGCTGCAGCTTTGGC